>Ga0210401_10005875_pt1 | contig 12561 bp, 13 predicted proteins | sample IncBWH32MmetaG_FD_150866 | JGI IMG/M metagenome (GOLD analysis project Ga0210401, IMG submission 150866) | Forest soil microbial communities from Barre Woods Harvard Forest LTER site, Petersham, Massachusetts, United States - Inc-BW-H-32-M | ecosystem: Environmental > Terrestrial > Soil >... | reverse complement strand
TCGTCCATTCAGCCTCAGCGGCCCAATTCAAAGATCAAAAGGGGGAATAAATCCATATGTCTCGACGTTCGTTGTCACTCTTAATGGGAATCATGGCGCTAACCGTAATGAGTGTTTCGGTGTGGGCCAAGAACGATTCAAGCGATACGATTACAACAAATGTGAAACTAACAGCGACCACCACGGTTGGCACGACGCAACTTGCCCCGGGCGAATACAAAGTCATCGCTGACGGAAGCAAGGCGAAATTTCAGCAAGGCAACAAAGTTGTTGCGGAAGTTCCTTGCACGTTGAAGGATTTTAACGGCAAGATTAATGAAACTACTTTTGTCCTCGAGAACAACAAACTCACTGAAATACAGGTTTCCGGGAAGACCAAGGCTATCGAATTTTCCTCGGGAATGTAATGGTTGATTGAAGCTTTACGCCGGAATAACCAGGCCAGCCCTGGACCGGCGCAATCAGTTTTAATTACCGGTTCGATTACTCGGGATGGCCGGACACTAGAAGCATTTGGATGCGTTGTCCTGCCCTGAGGGGGTGTTGGAGGACTCAGGGCAGGACGACTCCCAATTTCGTCATGCCTCCGCGTGCTTGGACACTCGCAGTATTCTTCCTATGGATGCTCCGTCAAGTGATACAACTTCAAGGCATTTTCGCGCAGGATCATGCGCGCAATTTCGTTGGCTCGGGGCAAGGTGATTTCCCCGTCTCCGAGCATGCCGGTCAGAGCGATTCCGAGGGCTTGCCGCGCGGTTTGCGATGTCTGCCAGCCAATTTCTTCCCAATCGTAGGCGCCGTTTCCGGGGTATAAGTCAGTTCCAAATAAAATTTTCTCCGGATACCACTCGATCCAGTATCGCAAGACCTCGCCCAGGCGGTGAGGCGATTCCATCCATGTTTGTTCGGACAAATCCGTGTAGACATTCGGTTTCATGAGGAGGTAGGAGATTTCATTCGTGAATGGTCCCGAGCCACCATGCAGCAGCACGAAAATCGTTTTCCGAAGGCGCGTGTCATTCAGAACCGACTCCAGCAGCAGCGGGTTCGATCCCTTCAAGTAAAAATAGCCGCCGCATCCCGCGCCCGTGTGAACGTGTACAGCCAGGCCGAGCCGGCCTGCCTCCGCCGCTACATATCGAAACAAGTAATCCTGCAAGCGAGTGTAACTTTCTTTCGCGGGCGAACCGCCGTGTGCGTATCTCGCGTAAATGGCGGCGGCATCCTGGTGCGACGCAGGCTCGAAATCGAGAGAGCGCAAATACGCGGCCTCGAATTTGATGGCGACCGCCCCATCCTTCTTTTGCCGCTCAAGTTCCGGTGTTACGACTCGCGACGTGTATTCGACAAGCGTCGCAGGCAGGGCCGCGACGCCCAGTTCGCGGCGGTAGCGCGCGAGCAGCATATTTTCCCGGCCGAAGAAAAATTTTCTGTCCGGCGTTTCAGCGCCGAGCGCATCGTTGTTCAGGGGAAAGAGCAGAGCGTCGTCGAACGGGACCCAGCGGTAATGTGTTGCATCGAGGCCCCGCCCGATCGCCACACGATTTGCCAGTTGCAGATCGATACCCAATCGATCGAGCACCCAGGCGGGATAATTGTCGCCCTGCTCCTGGCGAATCTTGTTTTTCGTCGCCAGGAGTTCTTTCACGTGCGCATCGCTGCGATCGTTATATGCATATCCCCACAGCGCTTTCCAGGCGGCGAGATATTGGGGATTCTCCGGGCGCGTCATGGTGTTCGGGGCAGTGGGCTCCAGGGGATCGCAGGGCAGCGCATCGAATTCATCATCGCGCTCGCCATCGGCCACGACGCGTGGCGGATGCGAATGGTTGTCGATGGCGCGGATCTTGCGGATTTCCGCCATCACGGTAGGGTCGGGCGCCTGCGCCTTCGCGGATGAAGCGATGACCAGCAAGAAAAATGCGAAGGACTTGGGGATGGTTTTGAAACGCATGCAAAGCCTTTCCGCGGTCCGTCCCGGTCTTTTCGCTCCGGGAAGACGCGATGCCTGGTCAAAAAGGGCCAAGGGATTCCCGCACGATCATTGCATTTCCGGGATTCATTTCCAAGGTGCCGCCAAGAAATGGCGCCCAGCATGAGCAATGGTGAAATAAAATGGAAGAAGTTGAGCGGATGATTTCAAATTTTCAATTTCAAATTTGAAATTAATTCTCGGAAGACCGATTTCGCGCCAAGACCCAATTCGCCAACGCGATGGCCATGGTAACAAGGATAACCGTTCCCTCCCTGCGGTTCATGCGAGACGCCAGCAAACCCATGAAAAGAACTCCGAGCACGGCAAATAAATTTCCCGCAGGGAGGCGAAAGGCACGCGCATCGGGGGATTTATGGCGCAGGACGGGAAGGGCAGCGCACGTGAACCCATAGATAAACAATCTCCCTACCGAGGAGAGGATCACATTCCACCTGAAGCTTCCGCCGGCGGCCAAGCACCACACGATTCCCGCAAAGACCAGAATGGAAATGTGCGGGGTTCGATACTTCGGATTTATGCGTGCGAAGAAACGGGGGAAGTCGCCTCGCTCCCCCATCGCAAAAGTCAGGCGCGGCGTATGCAGCAGTTGGGCCGTCAGATATCCGTAAACGGAAATTAGCGCCCCGGCTGAAATCAGCGCGGCGCCGGTCGTTCCAGCGAATTGTTCCGCAGCGGCTGCCAGTGGACGATCCGCGATTGCTGCGCGGGGAAGCACGGCCACGACCACATACTGAATTGCACAAAACAGGACCGTCACCGTAACGAGTGCCGCGAAAAGAGCGAATGGAGCATCGCGTCGTGGATCTTTTGCTTCCGCCATGGGGATCACCGCGCCTTCGAAGCCGCCGTACGCGAACATCAGGACGAGAACGGCCTCGAGCCAATCCCGAACGGGAAGGGATGCCCCGCTCTGCAGTCCGCCCGCCATCGCTGGATGCGCGCGCAAAACGAAAATTCCTCCCGCGATGGCGAACAAGATTAATGGCGCCAGCTTTGCTACTGTGAATACGTTGTTCACCGCAGCCCCGGACTTGATGCCGCGAACATTGACCGCGGCGAGAAATCCGATCAAGACCGCCAGAACGGCGAGCCGCGTGACGGGCATTTGTACGGCGGGCCAGAATTCAGCGAGGTAATTGGTGAAGAGGTTTGCCGCGGCTGCCGCAGCTGTCAGCCGGACGAGCCACAGCAACCACGCGATTTCAATGCCGATGAATCGACCGAAGGCTTCTCGCACATAGAGATACGGTCCGCCTGCGGCGCCGAATTGCGAAGCCACTTCGGCGAAGCAAGCCATCACAATCCCGATTCCTGCTGCCGCGACGAGATAGGCAAGTGGACTTTGCCTGCCCAAATAACCAGCAACCACGGATGGCAATCCAAAAATGCCACTCCCAATAATGGAATTGATGACCAGCGCCGTGAGGGTCCAGCGCCCCATTGCTCGAATGAGGCCTGGCGATTTCTGATCTTCCATCCGTCCTCGGTGTTGCTTGGGGGTGGGGCGACTAGCTCTCTCACTCGGCGCTAGGTTGCGCCACAACGAGATTCGTCAATTTTCCGATGCCCTCGACTTCGAGTTCGACCGTGTCGCCGGCTTTTAGGAAGCGGCCCATTTCCAAGCCGCAGCAACAACGGTCTGCACCGGACTCGGGAACTGTCCCGGTGCCGGAGCCGAAAAATTCTCCCGGATGCAGAGTTTCATCCTGGGAAACATAGGCGATCAATTCCTCGAACGTCCAGCGCATGCCTTTGGTGTGGCCATAGGATGCCTCCTCGCCGTTGATTCGCGCCCTCATAGCCAGATTGTAAGGGTCAGGAATTTCGTCGGGCGTAACCAGCACGGGGCCAATCGCGTTACCTCCATCAAAATCTTTTCCTTTTGCCGGGCCGAGACGCCCGCCCATTTCGCGGCTTTGAATGTCGCGCGCGGAAAAATCGTTGAAGATGGTGAACCCGCCTATAAACTCGTGGGCTTTTTCCTTGGGAATGTCCCGCCCTTGCTGGCACAGGAAAATGCCGAACTCGAGCTCCCAATCGAATGCATTCGTGTAGCGCGGAATGGTCACGCTCGCGCCATCGCCGATCACGTTCATGCGGTTGCCCTTGTAATAGACGGGCCGCTCGTACCACGGCCGCATCGATCGGTATGCAAACGTGGCCTTACGTCCAAGTGTTTTCTCGAGAGCTCGATCGAGCGAGGCCGCCCAGCGAGGCATGCCGAAGCGGCGCGCGCAGTTGATCACATGCTGTTCAAAGACCATGAATTCGCGAATCGACTCCGGGCGGGGAACAGGGGAGAGAAACCTTACGCTTGCCTGATCGACCATCGCCTCTTCTGGGCGCTGCGACAATGCGAACTCGATGGCGCATTGCGCCGTGTCTCGGGCCTTGCTTGCGCCCTTCAGGAACGCCAGCATCGATTGCAGATGAGGATTTGCTTCTCCGCTGCGGAGTTTTTCGGCCGCCTGCAAGAGGATGATTTTCGAGTCGGCTTCCGTCAGGGCGCCGATTTTCAGGAGGCCCTGATGTTGAAACGTTGCCAGGCGCATGTGTTTGATTGAGGTGCTGGGCAGCACAGCCACTCTTGGCTGTGCGATATTGAAAGTTGTGCGTACAAAACACTCGTGCTATCGAAGATTGCAAAAACGGCGCTGGTCAGCCGCGGCGAATGCCGGCGCCACATCATTGCGGAAAAGTAGCCAGCGGGGGCGTTTTCCCCGGCGGCAGCGGCGTGCGTGCCGTGTTCATGAGCATGCCCAGTAGCGTGTAATAGCCGCACAATCCGGTGATGTCGATCACGCCTTGTTCTCCGAAGCGGTTCACGATTCTCGCGTAAACGGGATCGCTCACGCTCTGGCGCACTCGAAGCTCGGTCACGAAATCATAGACCATCTCTTCATCCGAGGTCGGCTCAGCAGGGCGGCGGCACTCCGCAATCGCCTTGATCGTTTCCGGTTTGATCCCCGCCTTCAGCGCCAGCGATTCGTGCGAGTACCATTCAAATTGCTGCGTCCATTGGCGCGCGATCAACAGGATGATGAATTCGCTGATGTTCGGTCCGAGCTTGGTGTTGAAGCGAAGGTACTCGCCCACACGTTGCAGACGGCTCATGAACTCCGGGCTTCGCAACAGCGGGATGAATGGGCCGACCAGTTCCTTGCGCGGCCCCGAGGTTATTTCCTCGGCTGCTTTCTTTTGCGCGTCAGTCCATTTGTCGGCCGGGATGGGCGGCATGCGGTCGGCCACGCTTTCAGAAGGTGCCGCTTCGGCCGATGTGACGAGTCCGAGGAGCGATGTACCCGCAAGCAATGTCGCACTGCCGAGGAAATCGCGCCGGTCCACCAGCGCTTTCGGGTCAGGATTCTTAGGTTCGTTCGGTTCGTCCATGGATTTCACCCTTTCTTCCTCCGCATTTTCGTGGCACTTGCGAGATTCCTTCGAGAAGTCCTGAGGCATTATATGCGCCGAATTTCAAATATCAAATCAGCATCGCCATTTTCTGGCTCGCCGCGTCAGAGCGGTCTCCGGCTACGCACTGGGCGACAAAGTCCTCGATTCGGTAGTGACTCAGTTTGGTACTGGATGGAGCAAACGGCTGCCCGCCCAAAAAACGGGCGGCCGCTACAAAACCTGACACCAACAATGCCTGGTGGTTTTGTAGCGGCCGTTATGTCCCGTGCTTTCCGGGACGGAACGGGCATCTTCATGGTGAAACTGAGTGACAACCCACGATCCCCTCCTACTCACAGCAGTGCTTGACAAACGAGGACAATCGCAAGAAAGTGGCCGCAACGGATGCAACCGTGTTTCCGATTTCCGGCAGAGGACAATTAAAATGAGTAAAGACGCTTTCGACGTTCGAGCAGCAGCCTTCCGATCGACCGCGGTGATTTCATTTTTCATTCTCGCTCTGGCGATCTCCATCGGTTGTCTTCATTGCCTAGGCGGACGCCCTGTTTCCGCGGCTCCTCCTCAGGCGGAGAACGGGGATTGGACCTATGCAGATCATGATTTTAACGGGACTCGCTACAGCCCCCTCAGCCAGATAACGCCGGGCAACGTGAAGCAGCTCGCCAAGGTTTGCTCGTACACGTTCCCCGAAAAGGTGCCGTCGGAATCAACCCCCATTGTTTCCGCGGGAGTTCTTTACGCCACGAGCGACCATTACACTGTTGCCCTCGACGCCGCCGATTGCCACGTTTTGTGGTCGTATCAATGGGTACCGCGCGATACCGACTCCGTTCATCCTCACCGCGGCGCATCCCTGGCCAATGGCAAGATTATTCGCGGCACGGGTGACGATTATTTGATTGAGTTGGATGCCGAGAGCGGAAAGCTTCTGTGGGCCAAACAAATTGCCGATCCCAAAGCCGGCTACTTTATCAGCATGCCCGCGCTCGTAACCAATGACACGATCTACGTCGGTCCCGCCGGATCGGAACGGGCCGGGAGCGGATGGATCGGCGCGTTCAAATTGAGCGACGGAGAACAGATTTGGAAATTCAACATTATTCCGGCAGACGGCGAGCCCGGCGCCGATACCTGGGGCCCTGATCCGGAAGCGCGCAAGCACGCGGGCGGCGCGCTGTGGACTCCGCAGTCCTTCGATAGCGAAAAGGGCATCCTCTATGTGGCAGGGGGAAATCCAGCTCCCGATTTCTTCGACGACGCTCGCCCCGGCGCTAACCTATACACAAATTCCATGATTGCACTGAATGCCAAGACCGGAAAGCTGCTTTGGTATAACCAATTCATTCCGCATGATGTGGATGATTACGACATCACGCACGTCAATCCGATCTTCAAGGTAAATTCGCGCACCATGATCGCTTCCACCGGCAAAGACGGCGTTCTCCGCGTAGTGGATGGCGAAACGCACAAGATTGTCTATGCCGTTCCGTTCACGACGCAGCTCAACTCGGAGGTGCCACTTACCCATACTCCAATCAAAGTCTGCCCCGGAATTTTGGGAGGCGATGAATGGAACAGCGCGGCCTACAGTCCCAAGCTAAGTCTCCTCGTGGTGCCCAGCGACGACCTTTATTGCTCCATGAATCAGAAGGATGAGGACCCGCCCAGCGTGGAGAAGGCGAATGCCGGAGAAAAGAGTTATTTCGGGGGCCCCATCACTCACGGTAGTTTCTCCGAGGGACGCGGCCGTCTGACGGGCTTTGACGCCGCCACCGGCAAGGAGCGCTGGCGGTACGAATCGCCCACGCTGCTTGTCGCCGGGGTCGCCGTTACGGCTTCCAATCTCGTTTTCACCGGTGAAGTTGGCGGGTTTTTCGACGCGGTCGACGCCCAATCGGGCAAGGTTCTCGTCCACATGGATTTGGGTGACAGCGTCCAGGGCGGCGTAATTACGTATGCGGCGCACAACGTTCAGTACGTTGCCGTCACCTCGGGTGACGGCGGCGTCCTCCGGCATGAAACGGTCCCGGAAGTGACCGGTGGAAATCCGACGGTGACCGTTTTTGGACTTCCCAAGAAATAGGTTCGGCCAAACGGGTAGCGCATCGCTCGATTCGGATTCGACCGATGAGTTGCAAATCTGGATGTGCCGCGCGAAAACTGCTAGCATGTCTTCATTCGATCGCTGCAAAGCGGGGATGGCGCATTCGGACGATGTCGCCGTTTGCAATGGAGCTGGCGTGCCCGGCACTCGCCGGTTCAAATAGGGGGCCCAGTAATGGCATACATTTTTAACGAAGATCAGCTGCCCAGGCTGCTGTCCAATGGCCGCGAGCGAGTATTCTTCGTCAACAAGGAACTCACCAAGATAGACGATATGCTGGCGGGGATCATGCATTACAAGCAAGGCGCCGCGTCTCCCTATCATCTTCACAAAAATTGCGAACACTTTTATTTCATCATGGAAGGCAAAGCGACCGTGCAGAGCGAGGAAGGGACACGAGAAATCGGTCCCGGCACCATGGTCTTCATCCCCGCGGAAGAAAAGCATCGTCTGCGAGCGCTCGAGCCGCTCTTTTACTTTGAATTCCAGGCTCCCAATCGTTTCCAGACCACCATACTCGAAGGCACGCCGGACGACCTGAAGTGGGACCGCGTGGACGGCGGCGTCTGGTATCAGAGTTAGGGGCGCGGCCGGGCTGCGTCAACGCTCGAAAAAATTGAAAGGATTGACGGCAATGTCTTTGACGTTTATCGATACCAATGAGATTTCGCACAGCAAGCTCCCCGGCTCGGGCGAGTTTGCGGAAATTCTGAATAAGAAACTCTGCGGTGCTGAGAATGTGGTCGGCTCGCTGCGCTGGCTGAATCCAGGCGAAAAGCTGGATATTCGGTCCGACCAGCACACTCATCAGCTGGTCTATCTGATGCAGGGCGAGGCCACTATTTCGCTCGACTCGAAGGATCATACCGTGCGAAAGGGATCAGGCGTGTATGTTGGTCCATCGGAATCCGTTGCAATCAAGCAGGCCGGCGCGGGCCCTTTGAAACTTTTCCATCTGGTTGTGCCCCATCAGCAGGGTTAAGTGGCACAGGCACTCTTGCCTGTGCGGCTTTTGCTGCACTTCCGTTGGGCGCACAGCCAAGAGTGGCTGTGCCACCGGACTTTTTCAGCAGCCTCTAAATGCATGCGTAGAGTTCTCATATCCTCGGCGGCACTGAGACATATGGACCATCCTGATTGATTCGTCAGGGAAGTATTACTTAATTTTGGTGGATCTCGTCTAAAAGGGAGACACACGATGTCGATAGAAAATAATTGGTTGGGCGTACGCTCCAAGTTGTCGCTTATCTTCGCGGGAACAATTCTGCTGCCCACTATCGCCACGGCCCAGCTCAAACAGCCGTTGCTGTCGGAAGAAAATGTGAAGCGTGTATCCGATCACGTCTCTGTCATGGAAGGCTTTCCTAACGTCGTCTATGTGATCGGGAGCCGGGCTACCTTGGTGGTCGACACTGGATTAGGCGAGCGCAATGGGGTCACCGTCATGCACGCGGAACAAAAACTCGCCAAGGGCCAGGTCCTCTACCTGACCACCACGCACTATCATTCCGAACACACGACGGGCGAACAGGCTTTCCCGGCGAATACGATCATCATCCGAAATAGTGTGCAACAAGAAGAAATGAACAAAGGGGTCGGCGCCCACATGGAAGCTTTCCGGAAAATATCGGCCCAAAACCTTGACTTGCTCCAAAATGTGAAATTTCGAGCGCCGGACGTGCTCTTCGACCGCGAAGCGAAAATCGATCTGGGCGGAGTTACCGCCCGCCTGTTTTATGTGGGACCGGCCCACACGAAGGGTGACGAGCTGATTTTCGTCGAGGAAGACAGCGTCCTGATCCCCGGAGACATCGTTCAGAAAGATATTTTCCCAATCATGCCGAACGCAGACGCGAGCGTGAAAGGTTGGCTGGCTATTCTCGACAATATTGAGGCCCTGCACCCGAAGTTCATCATCCCCGATCATGGCGCGCCGATCGTCGATGCTTCTCAAATCGCAACGCAGCGCGCCTATCTTCTGGCGCTACAGGCGCGCGCGCTGGAGCTGAAGAAGCAAGGCACGTCGGCCGAGGACGCTGGGAAGACCATTACGGCGGAACTCAAAGCGAAGAATCCGGATTGGCCGAATCCCAACAACGTCGCAGGCGAAGTAACGCGGGTTTACGAGCAGTCACAGTAAATACTGGCGCAGGCTTCACAGGCTGCGGAAAAACTAAAATTTTTGTCATTCCGAGGCACGCTGCGTGCCGAGGAATCTCTCCTACTTTTGACTTTAGAACCCAGAGAGTTTCCTCACTTCGTTCGGAATGACAAAATTGCTTACTTTTTCCGCACCCTCCTCAGCCTGTCGGGTTTGATTTCTCCTGCTCTGTCAGAAGTCAAAAGAAGACAGGCTGCCCTTCCCAGGTTCAGGGTAAAAAGCCCGCCCTACTCAATTCTTCAGTCGCGGCAGCAATTGCAGCGCATTTTCCCGCTGGATCATCCGCAGGTCGGCGCCGGGCACGTCAAATTTATTCACGGCCGTGGCGATTCTTTCAATCGTAAAAAACGGAATATCGGATCCGAACAACAGATGGTCTTTAGGAATTCCTTTGAGCACCGCTGCCATCGGAATGGGGCTCAGAGCGACGCTGGCAATATCGTAGTAGAGCTTTTGCAATTCGTGTTCAAATCCGTTTGGGATCGTCGCCGCGCGTTCCTCCGGTGTCAGCCCACTGCCCGACAGGCGAGGCGTCAGCATCAGAACTGTTCCTCCCCCGTGAGAGAAAATCCAGCGAATGTTTGGAAAGCGCAGCAGCGAACCGCTGTAAATGAGGTCCGTGATGGTGCGCGTGGTATCCGTTGGGAAATCGATCTGCACCCGGTTCACGTGGCGCACCGGCATGCCGCAGCAGGAGATCGTCGGGTGGACAAAAATCACAGCCTTGCGGCGATTGAGTTCTTCAAGGACGGGCGAGAAGTTCGGATGGCCGAGCAATTTTCCATTGTCGTAACTTGTCAGCAGGCCGATGCCGTCGAGCTTCAGCGTGTCGTAAATATATTCGATCTCGCGCAGGCTGCCTTCTGTGTCCGGCAGGGGAATCGCGCCCCACATCCCGAAACGTCCCGGAAAATCCTGGGCCAACTTGGCGCCGTAGTCGTTGCAATCGCGCGCATTCTTTCGCCCTTCTTCATTGTCTCCAAACCAAATCCCTGGGCTGGTGATCGACGCGACGGCCGTGGCCACGCCTTGCTGGTCCATCTGGTCCAGCGAGTAATGCGAAGTCCAATTCTGATAGAACGACCCCGGAAACGTCGGCGAGTCATCCGTCATCCGCTTCAGATTTCTGGCCGTAAATTTGGGAGGAAAAATGTGATGGTGCGTGTCAATGATGCGCGGCCCCGCCGCAGCGTTCTGCGCGAAGGAACCTGGGGAGAGCGCCACACCCGCGCCCACTGCGGACAGTATGCCGAGCACTCTTCGCCGCGAAATCCGCTCCTTTCCCGCATGAAGTTCGAGCGGCTGCTTCTCAGCAAGCGGATCGAAATGGTTCATAATCTTTTCCCTCCCGGACCACTTCGGTAAGTTCGCTCCGGAAAACAAAATCTTTCGCGAGGAAAGAATTTCCGTGGACTCTACGTCTCACTCTTGAATCCTGTCAATCTAATTTTCGGAGGTCGATTTTTGTCCCGGATGGATGATGGACAGCAAGGTTTGGTTTGGGGTGACAGAGCTGACGCAGTTTGAACCCGTACTGGAACGCGCACTGAGCTTCAAGCGGTTCCTTCAGCGGTCAAGTTCCAGCCGGGGTTTTTGACCCTCAACTCCGTCAACTGGGTACTCCTGAAGCTGAAATTTGTTGCAAGACAGACGCATCCGCGCAATCCGAACTGTCTCAGCATAGCCCTGCATGGCCTGAAGAACTTCGTTAACTGATGTTTTGCATGTAGCACCTAAAATTACCTCCTTTAAGACTAGCTCCGTTCCAAAATCTGCAAAGTACAACATGCGGCCTGCACCTTCGTTCCAAACACAGTCTTTAAGCTCCAGAAATACCCGCCACTCTTTTTCATACGCCCAGTCCTTAGATTTTGTACTAAGCAGGCTCCATGAAAAACCCACGTCCAGTTTCTCTGGGAAAGGGAATCTCGTTGTCCTGTACTTCACCCGTCCGAACTTTCCTTGGCTTCCAGAGACATCGAATCCCAAACAGATTCCTTTGTGACGGTCTGCGTAGTGGGCCCATTGCAGGACATCCGTCTTTTCTTCACTGAAACAAAGTACGCCCCAGTGCTGTGCGACTGTTGCCTTGAAACCTTCAAAATTTATCTTCTCTATGCCATCAAATGCCTGTGCGTGGACGGGGTTACAGAGATTCACGGATTTCAATTCAAACGGGTCATTCAAATCGTCAAACTGTGCGATTTTCAGCCGCCTATTTCGCAGGTCATCCAAGGCGTGCTTTGCCATAGTGAAGTGGTAAAGGCGGTCTGGTTTGTTCATGGTGGGTTACCAGAAAAACGCTATATTCCAACACACCGAAGTGGTCCACCGGGCCGCGTGCTATGTTCAACTCAAATGAACAGGTTCGTTGCTGCCTTGCTTCTGATTTGTGTGGCCGTGCTGGGTTTCATCGCACGCTTGCAGTCTGTCGCTCTGCGTGAGCAACAGATGAGGGTGCAAGAACTTAGTGCGAAACTGGAATCAAATTCCACACCCTCTGTTAGCCTTGAACTTCAGGAAAAGTGTGCACGGCAAGCCCGTGAAGAGTTTAAGCACGAAGGTCTGGAAGGAAAGCAGTTGGCAGATTTTTCGAACCACTACAACCCCAAACTGGGCAAATGCTTCGTTGAAGTTGAGTACACTGATGCCAAGACCGGGGGAATCTTTGTCAGTAAGACGGTGGTGGATGCCTTCGAGGGCAAGGTCTACGCAAGCTACATGTGGAACAACAATACAAAAAAGAAATACTGGGAAGTGCCACCGCTTAAATGCTCCGTCACGATGCTCTCAGGCGAAGAAACTCAGTGTCACTCAGATGATGGACCAGGAGGATTTAACGCGCTGGTAAAGCAGTACATGGAATGAATGCCCTGTGAGTGAGAG
>Ga0210401_10005874_pt1 | contig 12562 bp, 10 predicted proteins | sample IncBWH32MmetaG_FD_150866 | JGI IMG/M metagenome (GOLD analysis project Ga0210401, IMG submission 150866) | Forest soil microbial communities from Barre Woods Harvard Forest LTER site, Petersham, Massachusetts, United States - Inc-BW-H-32-M | ecosystem: Environmental > Terrestrial > Soil >... | reverse complement strand
ACGTCGCGACGGCAGTCGATTCGCTTAATGACGAAAGTACATATTCCACTGAAGCGTCTGCTGTTGTGCCATCACCTTAGCCCACTTCAGGCGGGGATCGGTCGAATAAATTCAGGAACTTCTAAAATGACGGCACTACACAATCGTTCGACAAGCGTTGTTGTATTTTGAAGTTGCCGTTTTTTGAAAATGGCGGTCTCGATGTAAGCCAGACGCAGAGCATGAATCAGGGCTGCGGGTTCAATACGACGCGATGTTCATAGCTGCCAAATTGAAAGTCGAGGAGAGCAGGAAAGCTGATGGCGGGCGGGACCGCAACGTTGATCTGGTAGAGCCCGATCCATCCGGGAGCAAGGCCGCTGAAGAGGACGGTTGCCGATTGGCCGGCGATCGTGACCGTGGGTTTTGTGATGCTTGTCTGTAGGTCGCCGCTCGGTTGTACGGGGCCGAAGCCAGTGCCCCACAACGTGACTGCGTCGCGTGTGGCGGTCGTGGTGAAAACTCCAGGCGTGGCTTCTGCCGCCATGAGGAGAGCAGTGACGGTTCCTGATGGACCGCCTCCGGCCGCGATGAGCTTCAAATCGAAGTTAGTGCCTTGGGGTTCTAAGTCAAATGGCACATACGCATTGATCTGCGAAGGTGAAGCATAAAGCAGCGGCACCGTGATGTCGTTCAATTTGAGTATCGAGCCGGCCAGTTTGAATGGCGGATTGTGAGGATCTGCGGCCAATGTCGAGCCCGCCGTCAGGTTCGATCCGAAAAGTGTAATCAGCGATCCAGGCGCTATGGTCATGCGCGGCTCGAGGCCAGCGCTGTTGCCGATGGCATTGGGAAGAAACGAGGGTGGTTTTGCAGGTCGTGGCGTAGCATCTCCGTCCGTCTGGCCCGTGAGCCACAACATGGCTTGGAGCATCATCTGAGAGAAGCGAGGGTCGCGCCATGTGCTCTCGAAGTGACCAAGCGCGGTGTAGAACACGCGTCCCAGGCCGTAGCGGCGGCACCAGGTAAGCGGAAAATCTTCTGTGTTCGGGTTCACTCCGGCCGCCGCGAGATCCACCGAGTGAGCATCCAGCGTCATGAGCACGCGTACGGAATCGCGTGACAAATCCCGGAACTGGTAGATCTCGTCGAAAAGTGAAACATTTGGTGCAAGGTCTGTCACGGCGGGGTGTGCGGGGTCTTCCACATCAAGGGTCACTTGCTGTACCCACGGGTGGCCATTAAAGCGGGCGCCAATCAGATCGCCATATTCGGGCCACGTGTAGAAGGTGTCCGTGGCGCTATGCGCTCCACCGAATCCTTTCCCGGAGCGAACGAAGTTGAGCAAATCCTGTTTTTGAGAATCGGAGATGGGCAGTTCGCCACTGGTAAAGAAGAGGAGTGCATCGAAGCCGCTCAAGGTATCTCCATTCAACATCGACAAGTCCTCGGTCTGTACCACTTCGAGTTGGCCGTTTGCAGCAGCGATATTCTGGAGAACTTCAGCGGAGACCGGAAGGCAGTCATGTCGATAACCTGCCGAATACGTGACGTACAAGACTCGCTTCGGCTGGGCAGCAAGTGCGTGGGGCAAAAGGAGGCCGAGCAAAAGTAAGGGCGCCAGCCGTCTCACGACTTGATTTTACGCCCGATTCAGGCGCGCGAGGTAAGTGATCGATGCTTCCAGTCGTCGGCCTGGAGTAGCAGCCGTTATTGCGATAACGGTCGCGAGCCCTGACCCGGCTAGCTAACCCCGCACCCTCCTGTCATGTGCACGACTCAGAGTCAGGACATTCGAACAACTCGCCGAGATTCTACTGAAGCACCTGGATCATTGGCACAGCCCGCCGGGATACGATGTCCCACATGTGTTGGGAAGAAAGTGGTTGCCCGTGCCCAGCCCGTCGTAGGCGAGGTCGAACGGTTGGTTGCCAAGGACCCCGTTGTTCAAGATGTTGTTGTGCGCCGCCGCGCTTCCGTAGTATCCCGGGAACACCGAGACGCTCGCCGTGGAAACGACCACGATCCCCCCGGCGAGCGCGACGCCGTCGATGATGGTCGGGGCACCGCTCGGCTGGTTCGCGATCACCGTGTTGTCCCGAAGCACGATGTGGTCGCCGCCGGCGATCAGGACGCCCAGGCCGGTCAAGGTAAAGGGCAGCCCCGTCACATACCCCGGGCAAAAGTTGTCGTTGTGCGCGGCGGTGTTCTGGGAGGCCTGCCAATCGTGCACGCCGGTCTGCGTGCCCGTGTTCAGGAAGACCAGCCCCGAGCAGTTGTCGTGCAGCGTGTTGCCCGTGACGCTGCCGGTGGCCGAGTCCCGCACGAGGATCCCCCAGAGGTCGGCGAAAGCGGTGTTGTTTTGGATCGTAAAGTCGGCCTTCGGCGAGTTGCCCACGTAGAAGCCGGCGTCGCCGCTGCCGTAACTCGTGTTATCCTCGAACCGCCCGTGCGTGGAGGCGAAGGCGGTGATGCCGTAGCTGCTGTTGTTCGCCGCCACGTTATGGTCCGCGCGAAGCCGGTTCGTGCCGGCGAATACGATGCCGACTCCCGGGAAGCCCTTCACGGTGAATCCCGTCACGCGCACGTCGTTCACAACCCCAAGAATATTACCCTGTAGGTCGACGTTGGCGACACAGATGCCATTGAGGCCGTTATTTTCGTAGTCAGCTGGGGGGAAGAAGAGCACAAGGCAGACCGGCACTGGCTGGGCTGGCGGTTCGAGGACCGTTATCCCCGGTCCCGCGCCCTCGAGGGTGATGCCGTCTTTGGCGATGAGCAGGTTCTCCTGGTAGGTGCCCGGGCCGACACACACCGTGGCGCCGGACGGCGCGCCATCGATCGCGGCCTGAATCGATTGCCCGGCCAGCACCTGAACGGTGCAGGTCGCGTGTTGCGCTTCAGCTGAACTCGCGCCGAGCATCAGCCAACCGGCCAGCGCGGCTGCGACGATATTGACATTGATTACTTGTTTCATGGTGTTGTCCCCTCTCTTCAGTGAAAATCAACCTCCGAGGCCGATCATCGGCCAAGTAGTACCCATGGACGAATAGAAACTCCCTCTGCCGTACTCCTGAACGATCCGTGGCGTGGAAATCTTGGCGGTTGCGGGTTACTCTCTTCGTCGACGTTGCATTTGGGGCAGGCCCTCTGCCGTGAACGAGAATTGTCAGAGCGATCAGACAGCATGAATGACTTATGATTCTGCCGCGATCGCCACTAGAAGAGCAGCAACTCCCTTGCGTTCCATTTCCTTTACCTCCATAATGCGGATTTGCAGGGCGGGATTCATGGGCCCCAGGCCGATAGCGGTCAGGATCAGCATTTCGCCGGCCCCCACCTGTTTGGCCGCGGTCACCGGCGAGAAGTCCGCGTGAAAACACCGCCGGTCCACTGGTCGTGGTGACGATCTGCGGCCAGAACATCGGAATCAGGTAGACGATGAAATGCCCTTGTCCACCTCCGTTTGTCCGCCGGCTAATCGGATCTTCCTGCATGGAGGCTATCCGAAAGGTGCTATCGGACTGATCGACATGCCTCTGGCTCCAAGATAGGCACCAGTTCACTTCTCTAGATTGAAAGTCAGGCGCATGTTCGGACATCCGGTGATGTTCGTACCGATGATGTTGACAAGCAGTTCACCGCTCGTGCCTCTGAAGGGACCCATCCCTCCAACGACTGCCAGCGGACCGCTGTCCGGGTGAGGGCCCTCGGCGACGATACCACCCCGACCACCGTCCAGCAAGTGGAGCCAACTAGCGGCGAACGCAGGGCGCGTTCCGGCATTGATCTCCGCAGGAGAAGCAGCCATAGTCCCATGTTCTATGAAGGTACCGACACTGCCGGGAGCATTTGGATCGTTAGCTGTTGTCCCGGGAAGTAGAGTGCCGGCACGAAATATCTTGCCAGTGGCGTAGAAGCTATCGCCTCGGCCGAAAGCCGAAAACGAAATTCCTTGATTGAATCGCCACGTCCTGCAATCGATAGCTACATCAAGCAGGAGTGTTCCTTTATCGTCGGCCTGCAACGCCGGGATCAGTGAGGGAAGGCCAGGGATTACAGCAGCCAAGTTCGCTAGGACAACGAAGCTCGAGGCAAACACAGCGCTCTTGATGATGCGTTTCATGGGTTACTCCTTTCGTTTGTGCCACTCACGCCGGATCTTTGCTGAAACGGCATGAGTAGCTGGGGGAAGCTTACGCCCGAGGGCCTATTAAATTCTTTATGGCGTGATTATAATGTGATTAAAAATTCGTGAAAGCCCCTCCGGTACGGACTGGAGCGTAAGGGCCGCGTGCTTTTGGAGGAAACCGGATTGAGCAGCCCTGACCCACATTTTGGAGAGAGGCGCCGCGGGCAATATTCGTTTGGCAATTTCACCCTGGACCTTCTCGGCGGAGTCCTGCTGCGCGGCACCGAAGAAATCGCGCTACGGCCGAAATCGTTTGAAGTCCTGACTTATCTGGTGGAGCACCATGGCCAACTAGTGGCCAAGAGCGCGCTCATTGATGCGGTTTGGCCGGACACGGCGGTGGGGGATAATTCGCTGGCCCAGTGTCTGTTTGACATCCGGCGAGCCTTGAACGACGACTCGCAGCGGTTGATCCGTACAGTGGCGCGCCGCGGTTATGTCTTCACGGCTTCCCTCATCACGGAAGTGGAGATGCCACGCGCGCGGGCCGCTGCTTCCACTGATACCCTGCCTTTGCAAGTCCCGCATACCGGGCGGCAGCGATCACTCTGGCTCTGGTTCGGGGCCGCGCTGCTGTCGGTCCTGTCGGTTGCGGCTTTCCTTGGCTGGCGGGCTTGGCGCGTGTCAGAGAATACGGAGCCGCTCCGGGCCGTTCCGCTCACTACCCTCCCTGGCGCGGCCCGGTACCCCTCACTTTCTCCCGATGGTAGTTTCGTGGCATTTACGTGGACCGGGTTAAAGCAAGACAACGCCGATATCTACGTGCAACAGGTTGGCTCCGGCCCTCCTTTCCGGCTGACCACCGATTCGAGCAACGACTACAACCCGGTCTGGTCGCCCGACGGCCGCTGGATCGCGTTCCTTCGCACCGAGTCACTATCACTGTCGATGCCAGCCGGGAAAAGCGAACTGAGGCTGATGCCGCCGCTGGGTGGGCCGGAGCGCAAACTGGCCGAGGTCTGGATACGCGAAGCCTATGTCATTCCGCCGTACCTTGCCTGGTGTCCGGACAGCAGTTGTCTGCTCGTAACGGATTCGCTGGGTGAGGGGAAGCCGGATGCTTTGTTCGTGGTTTCGGTCGAGACGGGAGAGAAAAAGCAATTGACCCATCCGCAACCCCCTGCCCTCGGGGATAGCAACCCGGCGCTCTCGTCCGACGGCCGTTCCTTGGTGTTCCGCCGCAACATTGGCTACGCCGCCGGTGAACTTCATTTGCTTCTGCTGAGAAAGGAGCTGGCCGCCAGCGGCCAAACCAGGCGCCTCACACTCGCCGCGCTCAATGCCGCCTACCCAGCATGGATTCCGGACGGCAAAGAAATTCTTTTTTCCTCCACCGCGAGCCTTTGGAGACTAGCAGTCCCTGGTGCAGGCCCACCAGCGCGCCTGCCTTTCGTGGGCGAGGATGGGATCATGCCCGTAGTGTCCCGCCGGCAGCCCGAGAGGCCATCCCGGCTGGCCTATGTTCGCAGTGCCACCGATTACAATATCTGGCGCATCGACACTTCCGCTCCCGGGTTGCCCTCTTCCTCTCTGCCTGTCACCTCCATCTCATCGACGCGAATGGACATCAACCCGCAGTTTTCTCCAGACGGTCAGAAAGTTGCTTTCGAGTCCGATCGGGCGGGAGAGCTGGAGGCTTGGCTGTCCGATCTCGATGGGTCTAACGCAGTACGGCTTGCCACTTTGGGTGCCCAACAGTTGCGAAATCCCCGGAACCCGCGATGGTCTCCCGATGGCCAGTTTATGGCGTTCGATTCGAATGTCGAAGGTCAGCAGGACGTCTATGTAATGCCCGCGTCGGGAGGAAAACCCCATCGCATCACTTTCCATCCGGCCAATAACTGCTGCCCTAGCTTCTCCCGGGATGGCCAGTGGGTCTACTTCCGCTCCCATAGAACCGGAGAGGATCAGGTTTGGAAAACTCCCTTCGCCGGCGGCCATGCCGTCCAGGTCACAAACAATGTCGGGCACGTCGCCTTCGAGTCGCCCGATGGGCGGTATGTGTACTACACCCAGACTGCGAACCTGCCAAGCGCATTGTGGCGCATCCCGGTTTCTGGTGGCCAATCGGAAAAGATGCTTGAGGGCGTCGTTTTCCGGGCCTTCGTGGTGCTCGAAATTGGCATCTACTATATCGACCAGCCCTCGCCGAGCGAGGCTCGGCTGCGGTTCTTCAAGTTCGCCACCGGCCGGCCTATCACTGTGGCCCGCAACATCGGCAACATAGGGCCCGGACTCACCGCATCTCCCGACGGCCGGACGATTCTCTACTCCCGATTGGACTCCTCCATCGATGACCTGATGCTGGTGGAGAACTTCCGGTGAGCAAGCGTACCTGGACCGGCAATTGAATAGCTGGCTACGAAGAGCGAATGCACGTGACTATGCCATGCCATGAACAAGTGGGTTGCATTTCAGCACAAACTCCCAAAGGAAACGCGGTGTGTCCTCACGCAAACGGGCGCACCCCGGGCAGAGCCTGGGGAACACGACCACTCGACCGCCCGCAATACCACCGAGGGCGTTTTCTGCGCCAGCGAGGGGGCATTCCGGGCTGCGCGGGAAGCTACCGATATGACCGGATAACGCCCACGGTCTATTAGCACCGTCAGCCCCGTTTTCAGACTTCCCACGACACCCTTTCTCCGAGGATGCACCGTGCCCTGAGTGCTTTCGCGGTACGAATGTGAACTCCAGCGAGCGTCCGTCGGTTACAGGCTCAGGCGCTTCGAACCATGGTCGATGCTCACTTTGCAGCGAAGCCATTCCAGCGGGCTAAGAGTTGTGACGCCGCGAAAAGTGTCACAAGAGCGCCTTCGCGCCGTCCAAGCGAGCTCTACTCTTGTCTTGTTATGACACACACCATTTTGGCAAGCATTCGCTTCCTGTCGCTTTCGGCCGTGATCGTTTCGGGCCTGCCTCTCTGTGCGGCGGACGAGATCCAGGTTCACTGGAACGAAGTATGCAGGGCAGCCGCAGGCAACCGGCTCACAATCAAGACCGTCAACGGCGATACCGTTGATGGCTATTGTCTGTCGATTAATGTCGATGAAATCGCCGTCACTACTAAAGATCAGCAGGTTGTGCGAGTTGCGCGCAGGGCTCTTTCTCGAATTGACGTGCAACGCTCAAAGAATGATGGTCACCAGCTAAGCGCGTTAGGCCGCAACGTTCAAAAAGGGCTGCGACAGGGATTCGAGTGGCTGCTTTCACCCTATGCGCCCCTGGGGATCGTCGCCGTACCGGCAACGGTGGCGTGGGGAGCGGTGGCGGCGCCGTTCTGCTTGCTGGGCGACTTAACTCATAAGGCCAGCCGTACGCGAGAAATCAAGGTGATTTAGGCCTTTGGCCGATGGGTCAAGAGCGTGAACGAATCTCCGCTATCTCTTGCAACCCATATGACTATGCGGGATAAGAGCACGAGCAGAGTAGAAACCAGATGGAATTACACTTTTTCGGCTGCCACAAGCTGGCGCGCTTCCTGTAGGAATGAATCGGCCACTAGCCGCAGAACAATCGGACGCATGCTTTTCGATAGTTCATGGGCGGCCACGATATCCGCTGCGACCAGATCGCATGCGCCGAGACCGTGACGCCAGTTTGGCTGTTCCGGGTTACGCTGGATCAGGTCGCTGCCGGCGAGTCCAAACACGGAAATTAAAAGGGATGCCCACTTCAAAATCGTTTCTGAGCGGGAAACCATGCCGATGAGTACCGGTGACGATGGGCGGACCAGGCCGGAGAGTACCTCCTCTATCGACTTCAAAGCGATCAACTGGTGGCCTTCTGGGCGGAGTTGAGAAACTGCGGCGGCTCCCGAGGTGGTTGTCAAAAGCAAGAACGCCTCGAACTCCGGCACCCGCGGCGCATCCTCCAGACCGGCATAGGGGACGATGCGTCCAACAGCTTCCTGGATCTCGGCTGCTAGAATGCAAGCGAGATTGCGGTCGGGATGAACTACTAGCAGTCTCCGAGGTTCTCCTTGCGCCCCGAGCCTCTTTCGGGCCTTTTCAAATGCTGCACTGAGCGTTTCAAAAGAAAAGCCTCGGCTCAGACCCTCTTCAATCCAGGCGCACACAAAGGTGTCGATGCCGTTTCCTTTGCTACGGTTCTGAAAGTCGCATACAAAGACGCCGGATCCAGCCTTCCGCTTTACCCAGCCGCGCGCCGCGAGGTCCTGGTACGCGGCACTGACTGTATTTGGATGCAGCTTTAGTCGCCGCGCGAGGTCTCGCACACTAGGCAGGCGCTCGGAAGGCTCGATTCGCCGGCTGAGTATTCCGAACAGGAGTTGTGCGCTTAATTGCTCACGAACAGGAATAGAGCTCTGGCGGGATATCCAAATCCGATTCATTGAGGCGCTATCGATTGTATCTGGAAACAGTCTCCATTAGATTTTGTGAGGCGACTCCTGCGCCAGTACCTTGTGACAGTTTAGAAAGTGACACACACATCCTATCTCCCGAGGCTTGGACCACCGATAATGAACCGCAACGGGCGATTTCCCAAGAACAGCCCTCGGATCGCGGGACAGTGTCCGGATACGCCGTCATCCAGGATGTATCTGCTTCCGCCCCAGTGCCCGTCGAAGCCAGCGCACGTTCGCCTTAGCTGATACACTTGCTCGGTCATGGAATCCTCCATTCCCAATGAGAAGTTGCCCACATCCTCCTATTGGATCGTCATCTGTCCCGAGCCGGCGGTGAGGGGAGGTGTTTGGATGCATTGGTACCGAGAGGGCTGTGTCGCGGTTGGCTGGAGTCCTCCAACCTGGAGCTTTGACGGCGGAGGTGAAAATACTCCGGGCTGGACGTTCGCCCGTAATCGCCTAAAGGAGTTTCGCGTCGGCGATAAGGTGATACCGTTTCTGCTGCAATACCGCATCGGACCTGTTGGAACCGTCCGAGAAATGAAGGTTGCAGATTCGGATTGGAATCCAACCGTTGAGAAGGGGAACTACAGCGGAAGCGACGAACCAGAACTCGGACGGCGGATCTTAGTGACCTGGGAAAAGGATGGAATGCCCGCTGACGGCATGATCGCTACCGTTCCGCCAGCGCAAAGGCCGGGTGGCGGCCGCGCCCCACTTGCTTTTCACGCAATCGAAAGGTTAGCAGAAGAACAATTTCAGAAGCTGTGCTCTGTCTTGAAGGCTCAGGAGAATTGGAGCACCGTGATGACGGCGCCCGGAGCCTCAGGTGCCGAGGGTGAAGGCACTGAAACTGAGGTCCCGCCGCCGCCCCCACCTCCTGCCGCGCTGTCGCTTTTGGAACGTGATCTCCAGAAATTCCTAGCAAGGAATCTAGAAGTGATCGAGAAAGGACTTAGGCCGGACCCCGCTTACCAGTTGGAAGAGTACACGATCGACGTCGGTCGGATCGATCTTCTCTGCAGGGATTCTGGCGGTGGCTGGGTCGTCATAGAACTGAAGGCCGATTGGGCAGGCGATGACGCAGTAGGACAGATTCTGGGTTACATGAGCTGGGTCAAGGAACATTTTCCAGATGGTGCAAACGTAGAAGGAATCATAGTCTGCAAGAACACAACAGGGCGGGTGAAGGCAGCGATCAAGTGGGTTCCAAATCTATCCATAAAAAGATTCGCCCTCAATTTCTCTATCGACAATCTATAGGATCATGTCACGGAATCTGTATTACTGACGCAAGACCACCGAGCGGATGTCGACAATCACCGCTTGGGCGGTTGGTCTCCATGAGGCGCGGCGGGGAAGCTACCGACAATGATAGATATCGTTCCTGACCCTCGCGCGACCGCCTACTGGTGCCGCAGCGCGACTACCGGGTCGACTTTGGTTGCCCGTTGCGCTGGAAAGCAACAAGCCACCAAGCCCGCCAGCGTTACCACTGCTACAACGGCGCCCAGAGTCGCAGGATCGCGAGTTGAAATACCGAAGAGCTGACTCGCGAGCACGCGAGTTACCCCCAAGCTGGCCAGCAGTCCGGCCGCAAGGCCAAATCCAATCAGGCGAAGCCCCATCCGCAGGACCAGGCCAAGCACATCGCGACGATTCGCTCCCAGCGCCATGCGGATTCCGATTTCGTGGGTCTGGCGCGATACGGTGTACGCGATCACGCTATAGACGCCGAGCACCACCAATGCCAAGCCGACGGTCGCAAAGATTCCCAGCAGGATCAGACTGAATCGCGGCCCTGAATACGAAAACCTCTGCAGGTAGTCCTCCAGACTGCCGGTCAAGGTCAGCGCTACATTCCGGTCGACGCTCCAGATTTCCCGCCGTACAGCGTTCAGCATCAGCTTAGGATCATTTGCTGTTCGCACTAGGATTCCGCGCTCGAAAGCACCAGTGATCGTATATGGGATAAACATCTCGGGCTCGGGAGGATCCTGGATACCGCGGTTCTTTGCGTCTGCTACAACGCCAATGATCTCGAAGACGGGGTCTGTCACAGGATCGTCCGGTTGTTTCTCGAGCATGCTGATCTTGATTCTTTGCCCGATCGGGTCCTCTTGACCGAAGTAGCGGCTGGCAAGCGTTTGATTCACAACCGTCACTTTGCGCGCATCATTAACTTCCACTTCGGATAGAAGGCGTCCCCGCTTCAGCTGAATCTGGAGGGTTGGGAAATACCCCTCGCTGCACAACTGGTAGATGGAGGTCCATCTCTCGTTGTGGCTCTTGCCAGGAATCTCAATGTCGCTGTTGATTCCGCCATACGGCGGTAGAGTGCTCGTTTCGGTGGCAGCCAGTACACCGGGCATTGCCGTGATGCGTGGGAGCAACTGACGAAAGAAACGCTGCTTGGCTGCGGCCGTTTTGTACTGCCCCTTAGGCAGAGGCAGGCGCGCGACCAGAATGTTGTGTGGGTTCAACCCCAGATTGACCTGTTGGATGCTGACAAAGCTCCGCATGAGCAATCCGGCTCCGGTCAGTAGGACCAGCGACAACGCAACCTCGACCACAACAAGCGTGGCGCGAAGCTTCCCATGTCGGAATCCGCCGCTCACGCCCTTACCTGAATCCTTGAGCGGCTCAACAATGTCCCGCTTCGCCATCTGGATAGCCGGTGCGAGACCGAATAGTAAGGTCGTGAACACGGCCATCCCCAGACTGAACAACAGCACCGGAATGTTCAGCCGGATCACTGCCTCGCGCGGAATGGCGCCGTCGGGAATCGCTGCCACCAGGCCCTTGAGACCCCAATACGCAAAGAGGCAACCGATCAGCGAACCGGCAAGAGCCAGAAGGAAACTCTCCATCAAAAGTTGCCGAATGAGGTGCCAACGGCCTGCACCGAGTGAGGCGCGTATCGCGATTTCCTTTTCGCGAGCCGTCGCTCGGGCAAGCAGCATATTGGCAACGTTGCTGCATGCGATCAACAGCAACAGCGCAACCGCCGCTGCCAGCGTGTAAAGTGTCTTGCGAAACTGACCAACCAGGCTATCGAGCCAAGTCACGATCTGGACGGAGAACCGCTTCGGATAGTTATTCGGATAAACGGCTGCCAGCCTGCGCGCGATCACTTCGATGTCGGACTGAGCCTGCTGTACTGTTACGCCGGGCTTCAGGCGCGCCTGGAATATGTAATACCGCTGCTTGTTATCCGGATCGCTGCGGACCAGGTTCACGGCGCGCCAGAGGTCCGAACCCAGTTTGGTGAAGCGCTGTGGCATGATTCCTACTAAGGTTGTCGGAGTGCCGTTCAAGACAAATGTTCTTCCCAGGGTGCCGGGATCGCGATTGAAGCGGTTAGACCACATCTTGTAGCTCATCACGAAGACCGGTGGCGCGCCAGGCTTGGCGTCCTCGGGCGTGAGAATGCGACCGAACAGTGCGGGAACGCCCAGAAAACGGAAAGTGTTAGGCGTTACGGTGCCACCATCGAACTGTTCCGTACCTTCGCCGTTGGTCATGAGGATGTCTTCGCCCCCGCCACCGATCACCTCATCAAAAACGTGGTTTTGCTCTTGGTAATCGAGGAACTCTGCCAACTGGAAAGCCGTGCGCCCGCCGGGCCGACTGTTTCTCATGTCGTGAATCATGATCGAGACAACGCGCTCCGCATTGGTGTACGGAAATGGATCGAGCAAGACATTTTGAATCACGCTGAAGATCGTCGTGGCAGCGCCGGAGCCGAGCGCTAGGGCCAGCGCCGCCAAAACCGTAAAGGACAGCTGGTTCCGCAGGCCCCGCAGTCCGTAACGGAGATCCTGCCAGACGGAATGCATGACTTTTAGACGACCAATATCGCAGTTTGTTCCCCAAGTCTCACGCTGAATCGGTCCCACCACAACGGACGCGAATGAATCGCCCGTATATCGCTGGAATGATTGGCGTTAATGTTGCATAACGGCCAGTCCCAACCAGGAACGACCGACTCGTGTTCGGCCACCAGCGGATGCTGATTCAGC
>Ga0210401_10005873_pt1 | contig 12563 bp, 10 predicted proteins | sample IncBWH32MmetaG_FD_150866 | JGI IMG/M metagenome (GOLD analysis project Ga0210401, IMG submission 150866) | Forest soil microbial communities from Barre Woods Harvard Forest LTER site, Petersham, Massachusetts, United States - Inc-BW-H-32-M | ecosystem: Environmental > Terrestrial > Soil >... | reverse complement strand
CATCAGGAAACACCGTGAACGCGGAAGTATGCTCCATCAGCGTTAAATCCGCCGCGCCCAGCGCCAGCGGCAGATACGGCGGCAACGGGCTGGTAATCCCGAATTTGCGCGCCAGCTCGATCACATTCTGCACGCCCACATGATCCAACAAGCGCACCGCCGGCACGTTGCGCGAATCCGCTAGCGCGCGCCGCAGCGTGATCCGCCCTTCGAATTTCTCGTCGTAATTCTTCGGCGAATAATTTTGCCCGCCGCTGCGAAACGTCACCGGCTCATCCACAACCGTATCAAACGGATTCATGCCCATCTGCAGCGCGTCGGCATACACGTACACCTTGAACGAGCTGCCCGTCTGCCGCAGCGCTTGCGTCGAACGGTTGAATTTCGATTCCTCGAAATCGTAGCCGCCCACCATCGCCTTGATTTCACCCGTGGCGTTGTCAATCGCGAGCAATGCGGCCTGCGCCGCCGGCACTTGCTCCAGCTGCGCGCGCACCGTGAGTCCGGAAACTTCTTTCACCGATACGCACACCAGGTCGCCCACTATCAGCAGTTGCTTCGGCGACTTAATACCCGTCCACGCGAAATCCGCGGGCGTCAGCATCGCGTGATATGTGCCGATCTTGATCGAAGCGAACGTCGGCTCGACGGCAGTCACTAGACCCGTCACGTAGTCGCCCTTGCGCGGCGTATTCCGCCAATCCTCGTCCTGATATTTTTCCAGTGGCCCCAAATTCTGCGCCAGAATATTCGGCAGCTTGCCGCGCCACCCGTGCCGCCGATCGTAGGCATGCAATCCGTCACGTACCGCCTGGTCCGCGGCTTTTTGCATCGCCACATTCAACGAGGTGTACACGCGCAATCCCTGCTCGTGTACCGCCGCCGTGCCGTAGGTGTGCTCCAGATACTGCCGCACTTCTTCCACGAAATACGGCGCTAGATCATTGCGCAGCGATTCCAGGTGCAGGCCCAGTGGCTCCTTCATCGCGGCGTCGGCTTGCACTTGGCTGATTTTGCGGTCATGCGCCATCAGCGCCAGCACCAGGTTGCGCCGCGCCAGCGCGCGTTCCGGATGATTGATCGGCGCGTAAATCGGTCCGCGAATAATCGCCGCGAGCGTGGCCGCTTCCGCCAGCGTCAATTGCCCCACCGGCTTGCTGAAATAATATTCCGACGCCGCCTCGAAACCGTAATTCCCCGAGCCCAGATAAATCTGGTTGCAGTACATCGTGAAGATTTGCTCTTTGGTGTAGTGCCGCTCGATCTGGATCGCCAGAATGGTTTCCTCGATCTTGCGCCGCGCGCTGCGATCCGAACGATTCAGAAAAAGTCCGCCGGCCAACTGCATGGTCAAAGTGCTGGCGCCCTCCGCGAGCCGATGCTTGGCGATGTCGTGCCACGCAGCCTGCAGCACGCGCGGAATGTCCACGCCCCAGTGCTCTTCGAAGTGCTGGTCTTCGGTGGTGAGGATGGCGTCCTTCAAAACACTCGGGATCTGGGGATAAGTAAGCAGAATCCGCCGCTGCAGCGCGAACGTCCCGATGGATTGCCCGTCATCCGCGTACAGCTCGGTTACCACGTTCGGCCGGTAATCCTGCAACGCATGAATTTCCGGCAAATCGCTCGAGTACACGAATAACAGCCCTACCGCCGCGCCAAACCCAATCGCGCACAGCACCAGAAATGTAAACGCCAGCCGGCCAAACACCGTGTCGCCGGTAATCTTCATAGTAGCGCGGTAGAATCGTTCCATCGCCCGACCATTCTATCGCATAGTCAGCAAGCTCGCCGGAGCCTACCTCGCGCCATGTTCCCAATTTGCCGTCGCACTCGCGTTCGCCAAACTCGTTGATACTGGGTAGGGCCGCTGCTTGCTGCGCCCCAACTTGTCGGGATGTCAGCCACGTCGACTCTTTGCATTTGACGTCGCCGTTGAATTTATAGCGGCCGCCTGCTTTTTAGGCGGGTGTAGTTGACTTCGCTTTTGAATCTGTAGGCGCGGGTCTCAGACCCGCCCTTTTTTCCGCTAACAATTGTCGCCAATGTTGCGTGCGTCGGCTTTTACGGTTGCCACCCACCACCCCACAAAGTAAATTGTTCCCGCCCTGCCACACAACGAGGCCCCATGGAAGCCAGTCCAGTCCTCTTTCGCGATCTAACCTACATCTTCCTCGCCGCCGTCCTAGGCGGACTTGTCGCCTGGCGCCTGAAACTCCCGCTAATCCTCGGCTTCGTCCTAGGCGGCATCGTAATCAGCCCCTTCACTCCCGGCGTCCAAATTTCCGACCTGCACGCCTTCGAAGTTTTCGCCGAAGTCGGCGTCGTCCTGCTGATGTTTTCCATCGGCGTCGAGTTTTCCATCCCCGACCTGATGCGCGTGAAATGGATCGCCCTCGGCGGCGGCACGCTAGGCATTCTCCTCTCGATGGCCTTTGCGCTCGGCGCCGCCTGGCTCGTCGGATGGACCATGATCCAAGGCTTCGTCGTCGGCGCCACCATCTCGGTCGCCAGCACCATGGTCCTCGTGCGCCTCCTGGCCGACCGCAACGCCATGGGCACCACCTACGGCCGCGTAATGATCGGCATCACTCTCGTCGAAGACGTCGCCGTCGTCTTCATGACCATCATCATCCCGATCTTCAGCGGCCCCGCCGAAGGCCGCTTCGCCAAAGCCGCCTGGACGCTCGGCAAAGCCGCGCTCTTGCTCATCCCGCTCGCAATCCTCGCAATGACTCTGGTCCCGCGCCTCTTCCGCCTGGTGGCCCGCACCAAAGATCCCGAACTTTTTCTGCTCGTCGCCATCGCCATCTGCCTGGTTTCCGCCGCCACCGCACAAGCCGCGGGATTTTCCGTCGCGCTCGGCGCATTTCTCGCGGGCCTTTCCATCAGCGGCGCTGACGACCTGCATCACGCCCACAATTCGCTGATCCCGCTCCGAGACGCCTTCGTGGCATTATTTTTCGTATCGCTCGGCACGCTGGTAGTGCCCTCGGTGGTCCTGCACAATCTTCCGCTGCTCGGGGTCATGCTCCTGCTGATCGTCTTCGGAAAATTTGTAGTCTGGCTCGCAGTGATGAAGCTTTTCCGTTATTCCATCTGGACGTCCATCGCCGTCGCAGCCGGCCTCACCCAAATCGGAGAGCTATCCTTCATCCTCGTCGAAGTCGCCAGAAAGTCCGGCCTGGTAGGCGAAGAAATATTCTCAGCCACCCTGGCCGCCTCCCTAATCTCAATTTTCCTGAATGTCCTGATCGTCCGCGCCGTCTTCCACTGGAGCCCAAACTAGACGCCGAACAAGCCGCCGCCCCAGCAAAGGCGTAGCCAACATCCAATCAACGAATTTTCAATGCGGATGAATCAAGGAAGGTAACAAAACCCAAAAGACTAAAGCACACGCCGCGCGATTTTCTATTTTCACTTCTCCAATTTCAATTTTCCAAACTACCCCAGCGCTTCTTCCGCTTCCTGCACGGTGGCGTAAGACTTGATCAGCGTCCCCACATGCGTCATATCTATCAGCGCCTTCACCTGCGTATTCATTCCCGCCACGGCCAATTTCCGCTGCGTCCGCTGCGCCGCCACGTACGCGCCCACCAACGCGCCCAACCCCGCCGAATCCACATAAGGCACGCCGCTAAAATCCACGATCAGTTTTGGCGCCGTCTCCTCGCGCGTCGCTTTCTGAAAATCGAAAATCGTCTGAATGTTCAACGAGCCTTTGAGCGTCAAAATCTTCTGCCCCTCGCGGCTCCCTGCCGATATCACAATCTGCAAAGTGTCCCTAGCCATGGCTCGCGATTCTAGCGAATCGCCGCCCTCCCTATTGTGAATATTGTGTTACAACCGCCGAGCCAGTCGCCGACGCGCAGACCGCGGGTGCAGCTACCCTATTTCCACAACCGCCTCCGCCTCGATTTCCACCAGCATCTCCGGCGAAATAAATCCGCTCACTTGAATCATCGAAGTCGCCGGCAAAATCTTCCCGAAAACTTCTCCATGCGCGCGGCCCACCTTCTCCGAATCAGCCCCACTGGTAATGTACATACGCGTCCGCACCACGTCCGTCAACTTCGCGCCAGCCTTCTGCAGCGCGCGCTCGATATTCTTCAAAGTTTGCACCGCCTGCGCGTATGCATCTCCCACGCCGACAATCTTCCCCTGCGCGTCTGTCGCCGTCGTGCCAGCGACCCACACGTTCGCCCCCACGCGCACCGCCCGCGAATATCCGATCACCGGCTCCCAAGGCGTTCCGCTGGAAATATTTGTTCGCACCATCATCTTTCTCCTCGTGGAAAATCGCCCCAATCAATTTCCATGTTCGCGCCGCGAATCCTACGGATCAAATCGCGCCCGCAACTCCACCGGCACAATCGGACAAAGATCGTCCTGCCGCCCAAACACCCGGTAACGAATCCGCGCGACGAAGTCGTACACCAGATCAAGCAACCCCCGCGGCACAAAGCTCAAAACCGACGCCCAAACTCCCCACCCGCCGCCCAATCGCCGAAAAATATGCACGAACGCCGCGGACCGCACCAGCAACTCCCCCTCGCGCCTCAGCACCACCACGCTATCCGGCAACCCAGCCCGCCGCTCCGCCGCCACCCGCGCCAAAAACGTTTTACCTTGCAGCGGCGCAAACCGAAATGCCCGCCCGCCACGGTCATGCTTCAATACAAACTTCACCGCGCGATGACACAACCCGCAATGTCCATCGTAAAAAAGATATTCCGCAACGGGCGCGCCCGATTCCACCAGAAAAGCATAGCACGAGCCCCGCGCAGACTCCCGCCAGCCGCCGCGCTAATCGCATCTACGGAAACGCCGCGCCCTTCCCGCTTGCCACCGTTTCCGAAAATCTCTAAGCTGGCTGAGGCCGCCAATCTCTGCAGGAGCTAAGCCGCGCACATGAAGTGCAACAATATTCTCGAAGCCATCGGCCAGACGCCGATCATCCGCCTCAATCGCCTGGCGAAAGATTTGCCCGCGGAAGTCTGGGTCAAGGCCGACTACATGAATCCCGGCGGCTCCGTGAAAGACCGCATCGGCCTCGCCATGATTGACGAGGCCGAGCGCACCGGCAAACTCAAACCCGGCGGCACCATCATCGAAGGCACTTCCGGCAACACCGGCATGGGCCTCGCCCTCGTCGCCTGCGTGCGCGGTTACAAAGTCGTCTTCACCATCACCGACAAGCAATCGCGCGAAAAAATAGACCTGCTGAAAGCTTTCGGCGCAGAAGTGATCGTCTGCCCCACCGCCGTCGAGCCGGAAGATCCACGCAGCTACTATTCCGTCGCCGCAAAACTCGCGCGCGAAATTCCCAATTCCTTCTATCCCAATCAGTACGAAAATCCCATGAATCCCGACGCGCATTACCGCACCACCGGCCCGGAAATCTGGAAGGACACCGAAGGAAAAATCACACACTTCGTCTGCGGCGTCGGCACCGGCGGCACCATTTCCGGTGTGGGCCGCTACCTGAAAGAACAAAATCCCAACGTCAAAATTATCGGCGTGGATCCCATCGGCTCTCTCTACTACGAAAAAGTGAAAACGGGAAAGACCGGCAAGGCGCTCACCTATGTCGTCGAAGGAATCGGCGAAGATTTTTTTCCCGGCACCATGAATCTGAAAATTCTGGACGACGTCTTGCAGGTCAGCGACGAAGAATGTTTCGTCTGGGCCCGCCGCCTCGCAAAACAAGAAGCCATCTTCACCGGAGGCTCGGGCGGCGGCTGCATTTCCGCCGCTCTAAAAATCGCGCGCAACACGAAACGCGGCGACATGATCGTCGCCTTCATGCCCGATTCCGGCTCACGTTACATGTCCAAAGTTTTCAACGATGGCTGGATGCGCGAGCACGGCTACGTAGACGCGGAAGTCGCGCTTTCCGCCGCCGACGTCATCCGCGTCAAGCGCCAGGCTGGAAAAACCCGCGACATAATCGTCGCCGGCCCCTACCAGACCGTGTTCCACGCGCTGCAAACCATGCAGCAGCAGGATATTTCGCAGCTGCCCATCTTCGAAGAAGGAAAATCCATCGGCACAGTCTTCGAAGATCAGATCCTGAATCTCGCGCTACAAGGAAAAGATCTGCGCAAGCTGGTGATACGCGAAGTCATGGGCGCCCCCCTGCCGCAAGTCCCCGCCACCTCACCCATCGAACGCGTCACCCATATCCTCAGCCACGATAGCCCCGCCGTCTTCGTAGAAATGCCCGGCGCCAAACTAGAAGTCCTAACCAAGTTCGACCTGATGGACACCATCGCCGGCCTCGTCGGCCAAAAACGCTAAGCGATCGCCGGCGCGTCGTGGCACATCGCAGCTAGTCCCTCGCGCGAGCGCGATTCGCCGCGCTCGATTTTCCGCAGGGGCGGGTCTCAGACCCGCCCGCTTTGAGCTTTAGAAAAACACATCCGGCGAAACATGAAAACGCCGGCTGAGCCGCTCGATGTGTTCCTTGTTCAACTTTCGCTTGCCGCTTAGCACCTCAGACACGATGCTGCGCGTCCCAAACACGTCCACCAAATCCTTTTGCTTAAGCTCGTGCTGCTCCATCAAAAACCTCAACACCTCCAGAGGTTTGGCCCGCGGAAGCGCATAGTGCTTCGATTCGAAATCTTCAATCAACAACGTCAACAGTTCAGCCAGTTCTTTCTCTGCACGGGTCAGCTTCGCGCTACGCTGGTCAAGCTCGTACAACGCTTGCCTATAGGTCTCATTTTCCTTCTCGCTGTGAATCACTTTGGGCGAAATTCTCACGAGCAAGCGCCCATATTCCGGCGTTACTATCCGGGAGCTCATTTCTTCCAACCTCCTTTCGTGTATTCAGCGTGCGTCGGCACCTCTCGCAGGAAGATGCGTCCGGTCCGGTAGTTTATTTCCGTGATTAACCGGTACACGTTCCCTTTGATGTTGAACACCGTGAATTTCCACACCGCGTCGGCGCTGGGAAATGTGCGGCGGACGTCCATCAGATTTCGCCACTCCGCCCGTTTTGCAATTCGATACCAGGCGTCCAAGAGCTGGCCCAGTTGCGGATGCCTCGCGGCAGCTTCCACCAGGCGTTTCCGGCTAATGACGTGCAATCCCAGCCTCCCATCCATGTAAGTCGCAATTTGCGAACAGATCAAGATAATAAGTCGCGATTTGCGAACTCTGTCGCGACCCCTTGGCGTTAATCGTAGGGCCAAGGCATGCCGTGCCCGTTTTCTTCAAAATCACCATCAGCTAGATAATCGTCGCCAGGGGCGGTGCTCGTGAATCGCCCTGCAGGGCGATTCATCCTGAGATACCGCGGTGCGGGATCGATGGGCTGCGCCCCAGCTTGCCACATTGTCAGCCGCGCGGTCGGTCTATGGGAACTACACACGCTGCAAACTTGCAGTCCCCATCCTTTCTTGCACTTACTTCCCTCCGTATTTCTACGAATAAAAATCCTCTCCCGTATCTGTTTGCGTGAGTCGGGGCACTATTGAGCCCCCAACGAACTTAAAAGGACCGCACATGAACAAGCTAACCCGCGCTCAGAAAGCCGCCATCACCAAGTGCGCAACCGAAATCCTCGAAGCCCAGGAACAAGACCTCGCCCGCCACCGCCGCCTCTGCGAGGTCTGCGAGCACCCCGCATACTTCTTGATCCAGGAAGCCTTTCTCCAGTGGATCTGCCCCGAAGTCATCATGAAGAAATACGGTTTGAAATCCCGCGCCGCCATCCATCACCACGCCCACACCTTCCGACTCTTCGCGCGGCGGGACGCACCCTCCGCTTCGCCTTGGGTCACATCATCGAACAAGCCGATCGCGGCAACGTAACCGCTCGCGACGTCATCCAGGCTGCCTACACCTACGCCCACGTGAACGACGATGGCATGTGGGTGCAGCCAGCCTCCAAATCTGAAATTGTGGTTTCCAAAATCGAGGCCGCCGCCTCCCCGGTGGAACTATCTCCAGGCTCGCCTTCCCCGCTCGTGCGCTCCGTAGCTAAACCCCCCTCCCGCAGGCGCGCCCCCAGACACATCCCGGCCCCGCAGGACCTAGGTAAAATCGGGCAGGAGTCAGACGCGGGCACCGTCGCGGCGTATGTTCAGGCTTCGATTCCTGACACCGCCATCCCTTCTCGCGCTGTCATGGAAGCCGCCGAACTCCCGCCTGTTCTTTTACATAACGTTCCCAGACCCAACAGAGACCCCTCCCCTCCAGAAACTCCAGTTCTAATCAGTAGAAACGAAGCCCATGGAATCAACACAAAATGACGCAACTCATTGAAAACAAAGGAAACTCTCAATCTCTATTCGATACTTTTGACAAGATCGCGCGCATTATCGCTCCCGCGCTCGCACGTCGTTGCGCACCCGAGGAACCGCTCATCGCAGGCCTCAGAGCGCCGCGCGGCGCTGTGCGGTCCCCGGCTCAGTGGATGGTATAATGACGAACTTTTTGCCCGCTGTCGGAACAGGCAGAAGCGGCGCTTGTGCAATCGGCGGCTCAGTCGCAGGCAAAAAGCCAAAACTATGCGGATTGAAGATTTCAACGAACGACTAACCCAGGCGATCCTCGTCGGCGACGGCGCCATGGGCTCGCTGCTCTATGAGTCCGTCGGCCCGCAGCGCTGCGTGGACGAGCTCAACGTCACGCACAGCGAAGCCGTCTTTCACGTCCATCAAACCTACATCGAAGCCGGCGCTCAAATCATCGAGACCAATACCTTCAGCGCCAATCGCCATAAGCTCGGCCAATTCGGCATGGCCGATCGCGTCGCGGAGCTGAATCATCGCGCCGTGAAAATCGCCCGCGAGGCGCGCGAGGCTGCGAAGCACGAAGTGCTGATCGCCGGCTCCATCGGACCTCTGGGAATTCTGCAGCATGTGCGCGAACTGCCGCATCAGGAGATCGTCGCCATCTTCAAGGAGCAGGCCGGAGCGCTTGAAGAGCGCGGCGTGGATTTATTTCTGCTCGAAACCTTCAGCGACATCGAAGAGTTGCTCGCCGCCGTGGACGGCATCCGCTCGTTCTCGCGCCTGCCCATCGTCGCGCAGCTGACCTATTCCGATGAAGGCACCACTTTCGGCGGCACACGCCCACAGGACGCCTGGAACAAACTCAAAGACAAAAATATTCAGGCCATCGGCGCGAACTGCACCATCGGTCCGCAGCTTCTGTTGCCGGTGTTGCGCGAACTCGCCGCCAGCGCCAAACTGCCGCTTTCCGCCATGCCCAACGCGGGTTTTCCCAAGCGCATCGGCGATCGCATCGTGTATCCGAAATCTTCGCCGGAATATTTTGCGCTGTTCGCGCAGGAAGCGGCCGAAATCGGGACGCGCATCATCGGCGGATGCTGCGGCACTACGCCCGAACACATTCACGCCATCGCCGAAGCGGTGAAGAAACTGCGCTCGGCAAAACCGCGCGGCGCTGGGATCGGCGGCGGCGGCGCGTCCGGAACGGTGGAAGTTTTTGAGCCGGCCGAGCGCTTTCGCCGCATCGCAGCGCGCGAGCCGGAAAGCAAGCTCTGGAAAAAAATTCAAGCCGCGCAATTCGTCACTTCCGTGGAAATTGATCCGCCCAAGGGCGTCACCATTGCCCGCATCCTGGAACAGGTCGGCCGCGTGATGGCGTCCCCTCAGGTGGATTCGATTGACATCAATAGCGGCACTCTCGCGCGCGTCGGCATGGACGCGCTGGTCCTCGCCGGAGCGCTCGAAGCGCACGGATTTGAAACCGTGCCGCACGTCACCACGCGCGACGCCAATATTATTGGCCTGCAAGCAATGCTGCTAGGCGCATGGGCCGTCGGCGGAGTGCGCAATGTGCTGGCGATTACGGGCGACCCTCCTTCGCTCGGCGATCATCCGGAAACCAGCGGCGTGTATGAAGTGGATTCCATCGGCTTGGTGAAAGTTTTGTCGCGCTTGAATCAAGGCACGGACTGGGCGGGCAAAAGCCTCGGCGGCGCGACGAATTTTACGATTGGCGTCGCGGTGAATCCCGTCGCGGAAGATATTGATGAAGAGCTGCGGCGCTTCGAAGCGAAGATTGAAGCCGGCGCGCATTTCGCGATGACCCAACCGATTTTCGATCCGCGGCACTGGCAGGCATTCCTGAAACGCCTGGGTGGAAAATCTCCCGTGCCCATCATCGTCGGCTTGTGGCCGCTCACCAGTTACAAGCAAGCGTTGCGGCTGAACAATGAAGTTCCCGGAATCGTCATACCCGAAGCCACGTTGCGCGAAATGGAAAAGGCCGGCGACGCTGCCCGCGAGCGCGGCTTCGTACTAGCCCGCCAAATGCTCGATTGGGCCCGCACCGCGCGCAGCGAAAGCATCGCCGGCGCCTACCTGATCGCGCCCTTCAAACGCTACGAAGAAATTCTGGAGCTTTTCTGAATCGCGCTGCAGCGCGATTCACCCTGAGATCCCGCTCTGGGTGGGATCGAAGGGTCTCTTCGCCGGCAGCGCCGGTTCTAAGGGTAATTTCGGCTTGTCCGACCGGCTCGTTTTGCATCGTCATTCTGCCTGCCCTGAGTGGTTTTGCGAAGGGAGCGCAGCGAAGCCTGCCTGCCGCAGGCAGCGATCTCTCTTCTTTCCCCGCTGCTCACACTCAAAAAAACCAAAACCGTTTGCGTTTGCGCGGCGTGGCCCCAGGGCTCAAACCGATATCCTCATCCATCTCCGGAACCCACGGCAGCGATCGCCCCTCGAACGCCGCCAGCGGATTATCCACCAGCAGCGCGCGCGCCACATCCTCCCCGCGTTTCTTCGCGACGTGGTCGAACACTTCCTTCAACCGCAGCGGCCGCGTCGTGACATTGTGCGCGTCGCTCGCCAGAAAGTGCACCGCGTTCATTCCGATCCATTCTTCCGCCACTTCCTGCGCGGCCTTCCCGAATTTTCCCAATAAGGATTGCCCAGTCACCTGCGCGTAACATCCTTGCCGCAACCAGCGGAACAACCGCTCCGGTTTCGCGCGGATCAAAGGATTGCGCTCGGGATGAGTGATGATCGGTCGCAGCCCGGCGAGTTGCAGATGATGCAGCGCCTGGTCCATCGAAGGCGGAATCGAATAGTCAGCAAACTCCACCAGCAAGTAGTTCTTTTGGTTTAGCGTGAAGCGGCAGGGAATGCGCTGAATCTCCTGCAGGTTCTCAAAGCTCAGGTGAAAGTCGCATCCGGTCGCCAGGATCAAGCGTCCTTCGACACGCGCCTGAATTTCATCGCGGCGCAATCCTATCAATTCGGGAATGAAAGCATGCTGCGGATGCGCGTGCGGCGTGGCAATCACGTGCGTAATGCCATCAGTAATGGCCATTTCCGCCATTTCCAGGGACATTTCGACGGCATCAGGGCCGTCGTCGAGACCGGCAAGGAGGTGGCAGTGAATATCAATCATGTGAGGCGAGGATAACGCAGCAGATGAGAGATGACAACGGAGCAGGAACAGAGCGAAGCAAAAGCACGACGAAGAAACAGCGACAAGCCACGACGCGATTGGCAGGAGTCTTGCTCTCTAGCCATCCGGAACCGACCTGAACAGTTTCATTTGCGGAATCGTGAAGGCGTTTCGGTAACTCGCGCGAGGCCGATATTCACGTTCTCGAATACGACTGAAGCAGCAGGCTCCCGCGGTCGAATTGGTATATGTGGCGCGGAACGCAGGCCAGGACGGACCGTTACAGAGAGCAAACCATATGACAGCCGCTCTTCCGGCACACCGCAAACGAGCGTTCATCACTGGGATTACGGGGCAGGATGGCTCTTATCTTCCCGAACTACTCATATCGAAGAACTACGAAGTGCACGGAATCAAGCGTCGCTCGACCAGTTTCAATACGGAAGGAGTGGATCACTTAATCTCAGATTGGCACGAGCGCGACGCGGGTTTCTTCCTTCATTTCGCTGACTTGTCCGACGCCACCAGCTTGTCCAAATTGCTCTACCGCATCGCACCGGACGAAATCTATCAGCTGGGCGCGCAGAGCCACGTGCGCGTGAGCTTTGATATCCCGGAATACACCCGCGACAGCACTGCGCTAGGAACGACGCGGCGCGTGCTGGACGTGGCGGGCGCGCAAAAAGAATTTGGTTTCAGGGCCCGCCGCGGCCTCGCGGAAGAACTGGTGGAAACAGTGGAGTGGCACCGTGCGACGCTGGACCGGAGAATCGTGCAACTACAAGCAACGGCCGAGGCGCAAAGCGTCTAAGCATTTCTGGGGAATATCCGTGATCGAACCAATCGCCGAACTCGCGTTGAAAATGTATTCAACTAAGCAGCACGCAGAAGTGAAAGTGCGCACGACCTGCCGGTCGTGTGAAAGCGACCGCCTGCAAAGCGTCCTGGATCTGGGAAATTTGTACGTCTCGAATTTCGCGGATGTGCCGGACAGCGGGCGCTGGCCGCGCGTGCCGCTGGACCTGCCACTTTGCGGCGCCTGGGGTCTGGCGCAATTGCGGCACACCACGCCGCCGGAATGGCTCTACACCCATTATTGGTACAAGTCTGGAATCAGCGCGATGATGCGCGCGGCGCTCACGGATATTTCTCGGCGGGCCGCGCATTTTGTG
>Ga0210401_10005872_pt1 | contig 12564 bp, 11 predicted proteins | sample IncBWH32MmetaG_FD_150866 | JGI IMG/M metagenome (GOLD analysis project Ga0210401, IMG submission 150866) | Forest soil microbial communities from Barre Woods Harvard Forest LTER site, Petersham, Massachusetts, United States - Inc-BW-H-32-M | ecosystem: Environmental > Terrestrial > Soil >... | reverse complement strand
CCGCAAAAGCCGGCTGCACGAGTTGTTGCCGTGGAACTGGACGCTCCCGCGTCGGCATCCTCCGCTCAGGCGGCGTAATCATGCACGTTAACAAAGTTCATTCCGTCACCACCATCGGCCGCGTCGCGAAGGACTCGGCCAAGACGAGGACTGGCTATGGGACGTCGCCAACGGAATGGATCCAGAGGACGGCCTCATCTGGGTCTTCGGTGTCGGTGACGACGGCATCATGGCGTTCACCGACTTCGGCATCGAAAACCTGATGGAGCTCATCAGGATACACAAGGAAAACCCCGAACTCCTCAAGAAAAGCGGTGATCCTCCGTCCACAATTTCGGAAACGCCGTTGGGAGAAAGGCATGATAGCCGGAAAGCGACTATTGTCTTCGGGGTTAGCTTTTAACAGCCGCAGGCTGTCCTCAAGCTCCCCCAGATCAGCTTCAGGCTTTTCACTGGTTGAGCGTCAAATCATGTTGAATAGCTTTGGCTAAGGAAAAACGAAGTTCCCGCCGTAGCGCAACGGATATCGGTCAACCAAAGTCTCTAGCAAAGCAAAAAGCCGGCGCTAAGAAAATCGCAAAGGCATTGAATCGCACTCCGGGTGCGACAACGGTAAAGGCGCATATGAGGGCAAAGGTCGCGATTATTAGCAAGTAGTCTGCCACATTTGAATTGAACGGCTTTCTTTTTGATTTGCCGGAACGAACCACCGTATGCTCGGTTGTCATATGTTTCCGACGATTAGGGAGACGTGATGACAAACAGAATGATCCCAACAAGTATGGTCAGCAGAATCGACAGGGCGATTGGTCCACTAAGTCCGGCCAGAACCCGAATCAGACGCTTGGCCAACCGGCGCAAACTTCAAACCAGGGCGGCCAGCAGGGCGGCGGCCAACAAAGAGATCCGAAACGCTGATGGAAACGAACTGCTCGCTTCGACGAGCAGTTTTGTTTAACAGAGCTCTTCCGGCTCACAATCCGCATGCTCCTCGGTATCGTGTGTTCGTGCACATCTCCGCGGTTGAAAAAGCTGGACTCAGCACACTCAATGAGGGTGCAAAGGTGAGCTATGAGGAAGTGACCAACAATGGGAAGACTTCGGCGGAGAATTTGAGGGTCGGGTGACTTCGGAGGGGATGGCGAAGCCCGCCAGCTCACGCCGGAGGGGACGCCCGCGGTTCGCTGCGCTGGGTATTTGCAGTCCAATTGCGCGTCGCATCGAGGTTTTGGAACCTTTGAAGGCATCGGATGCCGAGAAATCCGCCACTGGCGGATGATTCATGCGGCTTCGCACCCAAACGCTGGATCAGTTTGATTGTGGCGGCGGGTTTCCACTTGTTTCGGAGTGCCGTGGGCGCATATTCCGAGAATGGCGACAATTGTCCGATGCAATTGCGGCGCTGAGTACAAGCGCACATGGGGGGCATCTTGAGCAGCGAGCACGTAGAGCGGTACTGGCGGCGGATGTCGCGGGCTCTTGCCGCTTGATAGGGATCGACGAAGATGACCGGAGGACATACCCGCAAGATGGCCAGAAGTATTGCGCTCTGATTCTTGAGGTCACCATCATCGACCACGGGCCCTATGGATGGACACGCAATTTTTGCTTGCCTCTTGTGAGTCTTTGCCTGCCTGATCAGGGAGAACAGCGATGACAGCCGAGTTGGATGAAGACCGCTTCAATATGGCTATCCGTAAATTTCTGAAGCATGTCGGAGTTACATCGCAACGTGAAATTGAGAACCTAGTGCGTAGCGGAGAGGTGAAGGGTGGCAAGCTCAAACTGCGAATGACCCTGACCGCTGAGGAAACGCCGCTGAAACATGTAATCGAGGAAACCGTCGCACTCTGACGATTATCCCGGCTGCCCCGGCAGGCTGCCCTCTTGGTGGAGGACTCATCCTGCTCATTTCCAATTTGGTCCTCGGTGTCGATTCGACAACGTCCGTGATAGGGTCTCCAGGGAGAACGGACTCTACTCAAAACCGGGGATGTTTTAGAGGAGTAGATCACAATATATGCTGAATTGGCTCCTTGCGCTGGAGGGAGCGGACATGCTCCAGACAGTATCGCGGCTTCTTCCGGAGCTTCCGCTATTTCTCATGATTGCCGTCGCTACGCATTTGGTCATGTCATTTGCGCAGACGCTGATGCATTACAAGTTCGGCCACCTTCCAATGGGCGGTAAGTTCTTTCGCAACCATATCAACTTCCATCACACCTACTATTCCAAAGATCATCTCGTGTCACGGGCGTACCGCGGTGACGAAGGCAACAATACACCCTTCTTCTTCATTCCTGTGTTCCTGGTGGGAGCTTGTACATACCCCTTATTGCCCATTGATCTCTTCGTGGTTCAGGTAGTTGCATGTGCGGCGTCGTTCTACGCGCACGTCTTTTTCGACAAGGAATACCACGTAGAGGGATCGCGGCTTCAGCGGTTTGCATGGTTCAGACGCAAACAAGAACTGCACTCGTTCACTACCGGCACGCGAACTGCAATTTCGCGGTGATCCATTTCTTTTGGGACAGGATTCTCGGTACCTATAGAAGGCCGGATGCTCGGTTTCGTGGACAAAAGGGATTCCCAAATCAACTGGTGTCTTATTCAAAACCGCATCTCCTTTCCAGATGCGACCTTGAGTCAAACGCCGCTTGGAAATCCCTCTATGGAGTGGCTCAAATCGTAGCCAACCCCGCCAGCAATATCCGTATTCCCAACGCCTCCAGCCCGGGAACCATTTGCCCCGACCCTCTTGAAATCAACCATGGAGGTTGACCATGTCAATGGCCCCGACGCTCGCAAGATATCTTGATCAAAACGTCACGTACGACACTCTCTTTCACGAGCCAACGATGTCCTCGATGCGCACAGCTCAGGCCAGTCACATCTCCGGGGATTGCGGCAAACCACGGCCCGGCTGGTAACAGCGATAGAGCGACTGGGCCGCATTATGGGCCTTCATGCTGAGGTCCTGCCGCGGGTGGGCACCCTACAGCTACCGGCACGCGACACCGACGGCCAATTGCCCTACGTGTGTCGGAAGCCGAACCTGTTGACGCGGACATGAATCGCGCGGCCGCCACCATGCATGCGATCGACGATATCGAAGCTGGCCGCCTTGCCAGTCTGTCGTATCGCCTTTGCGAGGGTGGCCCCAGGGCAGTTTGCACTTCGTCCATCTGTGGGTCAGCGAGCCTGACCAAGCGTAGCAAAACGCTTCCGTTGTTGGCACTAAACGGACCCAGCGCTCTCTCGCTGCTAGTCAGGAGTTGAATGTAAAGCGCACGTGACGAACGGAGCCGGTCAAACATAACCGCTGGATTGTCTCGACGTCGACCGCCGATGGAAATTGAAGGACCGGGCCCAGAACCGGGATGAGCCACCATTAGATTCCGCGACTGGACGGCGATCAGGCTGAGCGGTGCGACGGTAGTTTGCCTTTCGCTAGTCGCCTGATGGCAGTGTTGTCGGTAACGGGCCATTGGGCCGCACCCCCTGCAGCTTCCCGGATAGACGCGATGAGCGAAATCCGGACAAACATCTTCTCGGCGTGATTTTGTGCGCACGGTGGCGCCAGCACGACGGATCGGGCCGACCGCGAGGTGAGAGCGAGCACCGAACCTAGCCCGGTCGACCTGTGTTTGGCTTCGATGGCGCACCGAACGCCAGAGAATATCCGTTGTCGTCACGGATGCCGAACTCGTGTGCGCCGTAGTCGAAATCATCCACCGCATAGATCACCTCGGCGCGGTCCTTCACAGCTGCCCACAGCGCATCCACCTCGTCGGCCGTTGCTACATCGATATAGAGCTGTCCGGTAAAGTTGGGGCCCTTCCAATCCCCACGCGCATTTGGCGCAGCCAGCATGATGCGCACGGCGTCGCGATACAGGTTGGAATAGCCGGGGGTCTGCATGCCACAGGTAAACCCGAGCACATCGACATAGAAGCGGACCGACCGGTCCATGTCCTCCGTCGTGAGGATCGGGGCCAGCGTCGTGAGTGTCATGGGGAGCTTCCTTCCTTTGGGACTCAATCATTCGGCATGCGCAACATCGCCTGGACGTCCAGTCCGGGTCGTTCGCGTCGATATTGCCATCTCCGCTCCATCGATGGGACGAAAGGAAGGCTCAACCTTCAAGAGCATGTGAGCAGCGTGCTTTTTCGTCGCGTGTAGCGTCTTCGTGCGACACTGATCTCCGCGGACTGAAAAAAATTCCGACGGATACGCCATTCGATTGAGGCCATCTCGATCAATCCCGGGGAAAGCGCGATGCGTCAATTCATCGGCGCGATGGCGAGTCGTCCAGTCTCCAACAACGCCCCACACCGATAGACGCCGAAATTTTCGGACGTGTCGATCCAGGCGTAATAGATCAGCCCCTTCAGTCGACCATCATCGACATAAGGGCGAAAATTGTCACGCATTTCCCGGACCAGGGCGACCTGATCAGTTTCCTTTGCGGGGCAGGCCGCATCGGTATTCTTAAAGCCCCATTCCGTGAGCCAGCATGGCTTGCCGTCAGCGCTGCCAGGTGGACGGCACTGCTTCAGGACATAAGCCTTGAGCCGGCTTCGCCGTCCAGCCGCGGCATCGGCTTGGCCCGGACCGTTGGCCCACGGGTAAACATGCACGGAATAGCCGTCCACGAGCGCGTCGAGCCCGTTGCTCCGCCAGAATTCGAGGGTGGCGTTCGCACTGACCATGTCCTTGGTGGCGCCCTTTCCGAACGGACCTTCCGGCGCCTCATAGGCCACCAATCCAGCGGACAAAATCGGTGTGACCCGATTGAGCTTCGAATGATCGCGCACGTCCTTGAGCACCTTGAGGATCTTGAGGTATTGCAGATAGCCCCTGGCGATCTGCCGTCCCTCCGGATCTTGCTGAAGATCACGCAGGCCGAATTGCTTTCCCTCTCCGGGCAATGGAAATTCCGGATTGAAAGAGGCGCCATTGATTTCATTGCCAAGTTCGACGGCGGCCAGTTGGACGCCTTCAGCGTCGAGCCTGTCGAACAGCGCCTGAAAATAGGATCGGGACAGGTCGGCAGACGCGTAAGACAGAGGCGGCCCGGCCCAGATGCCAGGCCATTCCTGCGGGCGATAAGGCCTGCTCGGCGCGTCGGGAGGAAATTTTGGCGAAGTGATCCACTCGACTTTAATTCCGATCGCGTACGCGCGCTTGACGAAACCGATGGTCTTGTCGTCAGGCGTAATGCCTGTCCGGATGATGTGGACGCCGGCGGCCTTCAAATTGTCCAATATGTCGTTCTCCTGCGCCACCGTCAGCGATTGAGGATGAACAACGTTAATGCCGACGACCGCTGAAGCGGCCTTCGCTGGCGTGGTCGCAACCGACGACAGCACCACGCCAAGGATGGCGATGACCGTGCGCTTCACCGTGAGGGCTCCTCTATTTCGGCGCGGGCTCATAGGCGCGAAGACGTACGACAATCGTGCACACACGTCCTAGCTTTCCGGAAGGGACTTGGCACCGAATGACCTCTTTCGTAGCTGTACGCGGGTCTGAGCCGGCCACTTGCGCCACAAGGACGGCCTCTCAATGCCTGACCCCGTCCGTCGAGGTCGTATCGATCGAGAGTGCTCCTGCACCAACCATCGCGTTCTTCGATAGATAGACATTGTGCGCGTGCGTGACGACGATCGAGCCGTTGAGATCGGGACTGGCGTTCGGAACGCGCGAGAGATTTGTGTTCTTGAATTGATTGTTGACGACAACGACGTCATTGGCTCTGGAGATGAACAGACCGGCCCCCTGAAGATCGCTGAAGACGTTGGCGTCGAAAATCAGGCCCTCGTGAACCGGGCTCATCGCTTTCACATTTTCGGGGCCTTGAAGAACGGCGACTTCAACGGCGCCATAGCGCACATCCGCCTTGGGGCCAGAAGCTGTGGAGGGAAAGCTACCGACGTTCGAAAATCGGTTGCCCCGAAACGTGACGTTTTGCACGCCCGGGCCCTCGCCATAGCCGGCGCCGACGATGATGGCATGCATCGTCTGGCCGGTGAATTCGTTGTTCTCCACCAGGCCGTGCGATGACTGCAGGAGCAGTCCGCGCGCGCGGTTGAACAGCAACTTGTTGTTCCTGATCACGAAGCGCGCGCTCACTCGCGACAGGTCGGAAAGCTGGGTGGCGCCCTGAGGGGCATTATCTTTCAAGGCGAGGCTCAAGCCGATCTTCGGATTGGATCGCGATTGGAGGCTGGTAGTGCCCAGGAAACCAAACGTCCCGTTGAAAAAGCCGAGCGTGTCGGTGCCGACAATCCAGCCGTAAGGCGCGTAGGAGCTTTCGCCCCCTGCGGTCCAGTGCAGCGAATTGTCGGGCTCGCGCTCGAAGGTGCCGACCGCGCCATGGATGTTGATGCCGTCGTCACCCTGGTAGCCGAACGTGCTGTTCTCGATGATGATGTCGCCGGTATTGTCCGCGACGTGGACGGCGTCCGCCTCGCTGGAAACGAGCCTCGCCGCATTGAGTCGCGTGACGCTGCAGTGTGAGAGACGATAACCACCGCCGCCCGACAGCAAGAAGCCCAGAAATGGGCTCGCATAGATGTTCACATTCTCGAAATCGATGTCGTAGGCAGCCCCAGTCTGGATCGCGTTCTTCCAGGGCGCCATGCCCCAATGCCTGATCATCATGACATCGCCGACTTTGATGTTAAGATTCCAATATGGGATTTCAAAGGTGTTGTTGCCCAGATAGACCGTGTGCGTGTTGTTGGTGTATTGCTCTCGGTGATCCCTCAGCGCGAGATGCGGATTTTTCGGATCGCTCTTGGCGTCCCAGAGTGACAAAGCAACAATATGGGTGTTCGCGTCGACCTTGTATTGAGGCTCGATCTTGACCGTCATGCTGTGGTGCGCGTTGTCGACCGAGGCAATGGTCCCAATCGAGGCCATCAACTCGTTGGGCCAGTCGATATTGAAGTTCTTGAAGATGATCCGCTGCGAGCCGCCGATCGTGACGCCGGCAACCACGGGCGAGGCGAAATTGAGGGTCGAGCCCTGACCGTCGATGGTCAGATCCTTGGCGCCTTTGATCGTCCAATGGCCTGGGCTTGTCGTTGGCGGCGCAGTAAAATTATAAATGGCTTTCGGAAAAACCACGGCGGCGTAGCTGCCTGAAATCGCCTCCTTGACGGTTCGGTCGAAATAGTCATTGGCGCTCTCGCCTGAGGCGATCGGCGGCGCCTTTAGAATTTTTCCGGGCTCCGCCGGAGCGGGCGCTTTCACGAGAATGCGAACTTCGCTCCCGTCCGGGGCTTCAATCTTCTCAACGAAGTCGCCCGACGCCGCGGGCTCGCCACTCGATCGCGGAATGTAGTTCGAAAACGGCTGGCCGTAGGCACCCAGCGCCTTCACGAGGCTTGCGTCATAATAAGCCAGTGTGTTCGGCGAGTTATTTTCAGCCGCACTTGTCGGATGTCCGAGAATACCGACCAGTGCGATGGCTGCCGTGCATGCGGCAATCTTTCGCTTCTTGAACGAGGTTTCGCGCATACACCCATTCGTTGCGGTTAAGGTCATACAAGCTCGCATCTGAGGTCAGAGAGCCTTAATCATCCAGAGCTGCGAAGCCGGGATGACAGACAAGAAGTCTGCAAGTTTTCTCCCGGCAACCATCTAGCAGCGCGATCGCACAAAATCGTGGTCTAGCGTAAAAAATCACAGAATGGCGCGCCACGGCCGATGAAGATGGGCACTTATATGAGGCTTCTTCAGTCAAGAGGTTTTTTGCTAGAGCTTCGCTTTCTTGCTTCCCAAGCGGCCTGGGTCTGCATTCATGGCATGGTAGTCCCCTTGCTTGGCCGTGCTTTCGCGGTCAAGCCCCAACGCCCGCAGGGTTGCGCCTTTTGGCGCAAGGGCTTGACGGCGAAAGCACGCGCCGAGCGATAATGGTCTGGGCCATGTCAGGCGCTCCGGGTTTCTCAGCGAACGAGTTAATCTCCCCTCTTTTGTCGTCAGGCCATCTTCGATCGGTTGAAGTTACGTTTCTATTTGGTCCCTTTGATCCAAGGCGGAGCCCTTATTGAAGGTATGCGGCGCTCGCCGCATCAACTTATATCCGGTCGGGATTGCGCCCGTACCAAAGTCCCTCATGCATCGTTGCGAGGGCAAAGGGGCTCCAAGGCGGATGGGACCCATCTATTAGACGGCGTCTTGCAGCCATGTGCCCAAGCGGTCACACATCCACCTTGGATCGGCGTGTTCATCTTATCGGTCTTCAGGATTCCATCCGTGTTCTCATCAGTTCAGAACGGCTCCCGTCGGCACCATGCCGGTCTCCAAATAACGCCACAGGACGATCAGCAACTTTCGGGCCACCGCGACGATGGTGATGCGTCGGATGCGACCCTTTCGGGTCCCGACACGCTCTCGGAACCAGATACTCAAGGGGCTGTCGGGCTGATGACGAAGCCACAACCAGGCCAGCTCGATCATAGTTGAGCGGGCCTTAGGATTGCCGGCCTTGCTGATGCCCTGGTCACGGCACTTGGAGCCGCTCTGGAAAGGACTCGGCGTGAGGCCCACATAGCTCGCCACCTGGCGGCGATTGGTGAATGGGCGGTAGAACACTTCGCCAGTCAACACGGTGGCAATCTCTGCTCCGATAGCTTGAGCTTGACGAGATTCTGGATCTTCTTCGCGTTGGTATGCTCCGACACTTTCTCGGTCAACGCAACGGCGTCGCGCTCCGCCTCAATTTCCTTAAGCATCCCCAGTATGAGCTCCAGCCGCTGCAATTCGCGCGCGATCTCGGCTTTGAGCCGCGACGGCAACTCGCGTCCGTCACCCGTGTGCAACTGCTCCAGCCGTAGCATCCGGTCACGCCGCATTGGCTCGTAGTCATAGATGCCGTGGATCGCACACAGTCCCTTGATGCGGTTGACGTGCTGGCCACGTTCGGCGATCAGCCGATCACGCTCACGGTGCAGCCGACGGTCATCCTCTTCGGCGACACTTGGCACGCGCAACACACTCCACACCTTCGGCTCACCGCGCAGATATGCCATTAATGATCGCAGCAACCGCTTGGCATCGATGTGATCCGTCTTGGCTCGTCGTGCGCGCCGATCCACCTGCACGCTCGCCGGATCAATCACGTGGCTGCGCACGCCCTGGCGTTCGAGCAAACGGTGGAGCCAGAACCCGTCATAGCCCGCCTCGTAGCATGAGATCATTTCCACTGGTCGGCCCGCCTCTCGAGCAACGCGCGTGCGGACCCGCTCCATCAGCTCCAAAAGCCCCGTCCAGTCACACCCATCCAATGTGTACTGGCTGATCTTGTCGGACAGTGCTGTAGTGATCGCCACGATCCAACTTTTCTTGCTCAATTCGATTGCCAGAAGACAGCGGACCGGGTCATGATCAGCTGCGACGGGCGGCAGGGTGTCTACTGTCTGGGCTTCCATCAGTGTCTCCTGTGCGTTGGTGGTAAGGTAGCAACCATGATGGTACCAAGCCTCCCGTCCGTCGCACGCCTGCATAGGATCTACTGCTTCGCCGTGGTGCTATGATGCAGAAGCCTCCGCTGCTATCCAACCGGTGAACCTGCGATTTCGCGCTACAGCCTCGCTGGCGGAAATCTTCCTAATTTCGAAGCATGGTCCGGCCCCTGCGAGGCTGGTCGACATAGGGGTGGCGACCGGGCTCATGCGGTTTTCGCTTAGGCGGCTCGGCTACAACCGCGGCGCGCCCCGAAGCCGTAGCAGCAAACCTGTCCCGACAACGGCCACATCAAGCGTTGTTAAAAAAAAGTGATTAGCGAAATCGCTCGCAGCCAAAAGCGAAGTCTAGACGATCGGTCTAATTTATGGCTACCTCGGAAAACGCGGTGATATCAGACTGTATTTTTTGTTGGGGCTCGGTCGCTGCCGAGCGTCGACCGCCCTGACCGGTTGGTCAGGGGCATCTTCAACAAACAACGCCCGCCGACCCCTTCACGGTTGGCGGGGCTCCAACATTAGAGGTCACACATGGTTCGCAATATCGCGCTTGGAATAACGATTACTATCGGAATGGCTCTGACCGCTCCGGTGGCCATGGCCCAACAAAAGCACCATGTCAGCTATGATACCCCGGCAACTCAAACGACATACACCCAACAACATATAATCGATGTTGGCGATATTCCGGGACATCAAGCTCGGCTCTTCGAAATTCGGCGGACCTATGAGAACGATGCCCCCCTCATCAACGGGTCGAAGTTGAAAGAGCAGTGGACCCGCGGCATGTCGGACTACATCGACAACAATGGTCCGGCCCTCATCTACAACGTCTGGATACTAGAGAATGGGGAGAAGTTTTTTGTCAGGACATCTCTGGTCGCCCAAAGCAGCGGAGACGGGAAGCTTACAAACATGACATCGGGCGTCATTACTGGAGGCACAGGTAGCCTCGCCAGAATGCGTGGCATCATTAGTAGCCATGGCCCGTCCGAGCCCAACGCCGGCATCAATGCCAATCAGACCGACATCGACTATTGGATGGAGTGAGAAGGTCTTCGCCACAGGCGATGGACCGGTCATAAATTGTCGGTCCATCATGTCCGTTTCCATGGTGTCTCCCCCTGTGACGATATCCGGACAATGGCGACACCAAAAACGTCATGGCGATCAAGCCGGGAGGATTCCAATGTTGCACCTGAACAGGCCCATCCTGTCGTTTCTGTTCTGCCTGCTCAGCCTCATCGCTGTGACGCGATCTGCGACTGCGGAAGTCACTAAAATAGAATTCACGTCGAAGCAGCCATTCGGCACGTTTCGAACTGGCGACTATGTGATCTGGCAGGGCAAGATCCACGGCGACCTGGCGCCGCAGGAGGCCATTCCGGGGATCGACAAGGCGGCGCGCGATGAGCGCGGGCGTGTCGACTACGCGGCGAAGATCATTCTCATCATGCCGGCGGCTCCTCGCGGGGGCAACGGCGCATTGCTGGTGGACGTACCCAACCGCGGGCTCGCTAACGCCGAGACGCTCTACAACTCGCCGCGCAATATGCCCTTTCTCTCCGGTACGCTGGAGCAGGGCACGGGTTTTCTCCAGGACCACGGTTTCGCGGTTGCGGAGGTTCATTGGGAGCTCGACCAGGGCGCGGACCTGCCCTCGTTCGCCGACGCCGAGGGCAAGACTCGCTTCGTCGAGGGAGTGGGCTTCGCCATCGTGCGCGACGCCGCGGACTTCCTCGCGCATGCAGCCACTGATGCCGGCGGAACGCCCAACCCGCTCCAGGGGGCCATTAACCGGGTGCTCGCGAGCGGCAGGTCCCAGGATGGACGGTTCCTGAAGACTTTGCTCTTGAACGGGTTCAACATGGTGGGCAAACGGCGCGTCTTCGACGGCATGCATGTGTTCGTCTCGGCCGCGGGCCTTCTTCCGATCCTGCAGACGGGCCTTGGGCCGAAATCGAGCGGTGACGGGGCTCCCACATTCGACAATCCGGATTTTCCCGGCGTCAATGACGGGCCGCTCACGATCGGCGAGATCACCGCCAAGGTCGAGGCGCGCGGCGAGGTGCCGCCGAAGATGATGCTCGTGAGCTCCACCACGGACTATTACTCGCTGCGCGCCTCGCTCGGCCGCACCGGTGCATCCGGCGCCTCAGATCAGCCGCTGCCTGCCAATGTGCGGATGTACGATATCGCCGGCGGCTCGCATGTGGTCGTTCCCAAGGCACCTTCCTGCACACAGCCGCCGGCCCGCCTCGATTGGGCTCCCCTGTCGCGGGCACTCCTGCTGCAGCTTGATGCCTGGGTGAGCCGCAGCACCGAGCCGCCCGCGAGCGAGTTGATGCCGCTCGAGGCTGCGGGCGCCGAGCCATCTGCGCTGCGTGCCCCGACCCGGCTTCCGGCTGCCGTGATCCAGGTGCCGAAGCGCGATTCCGACGGCAACGCGCTCGGCGGCGTGCGGCTGCCGGATCACGCGGTGCCGACTGGCACCAATGGCGGACAGAACCAGCCGCAATCATTCACCTGCATGCTGGTTGGGACCTTCTCCCCGTTCGCAGCGACGAAAGCCGAACGGGAACGCACGGCCGACGCCCGCCTCTCGATCGAGGAGCGCTATCGCACCCGCGACGATTACGTGAACCGGATCAGGACCGCCGCGCTGGACCTCGTGACGCGCGGCTTCATGCTGCCGGAAGATGCGGCGGTGATCGTTCAGGAAGCCGCGTCGAGCAAACTGTTCGCGCCCGCCCCTGCGAATGACGCGCCACGCTGAGGGACGCCCGGGTCACGTGCGCTATCTCGACGAGTATGACGATTGTTAGTGGCACTTTCGAACCTGAGCGGGCGAAAGATGTCCGTTTCCGGGGAACGGATCTCCCTGTCGCGCTGGTCGATGTCTAAAAAATGACTCGGACTGGGCCGAACCCCAAGCCTAGCCTGAGTGTAGCTCATTATGCTCCTTAGCCCGACTTCGCGGATTCGCGCTTGAAAACGCGGATTTTGAGATTTTTTCGACGGCTAAGTAATTGATTTGCAACGAGCGAGGTCTTCAGTTTCCGCCAAAAACGGCTGTAGTGAAGACCTACCC
>Ga0210401_10005871_pt1 | contig 12565 bp, 8 predicted proteins | sample IncBWH32MmetaG_FD_150866 | JGI IMG/M metagenome (GOLD analysis project Ga0210401, IMG submission 150866) | Forest soil microbial communities from Barre Woods Harvard Forest LTER site, Petersham, Massachusetts, United States - Inc-BW-H-32-M | ecosystem: Environmental > Terrestrial > Soil >... | reverse complement strand
TTAAACTTGACGCGCTTGTGGAAGTTCGCGCCACACTTCCGGCGAAGGAGCTAACCGGCAGAACATTGCCGGTTCGTGCGGCTTCCTCGATAGCGCCGAAGCTGCGCCTCCGCCGATCAATAGGCAGGAGCTTCCAAGTTGCCACACGAACTCTTTAGCTCCGACATCATCAGGCTGGGGGAATTGGGCTTTAGCCCCAGAGGAACTCTTCGATCTCAAGTCACCGCAAACGGACCAGTTTCAAAAGTCCAGGCTCGCCATCGCACCCTCACCCAGGCGAGCATTCCCATTACGGGAGTGTTAAAATCGCGCCTGAGGATTGGCCATGTCGCCTAAGACGCTTTACGAGAAGATTTGGGACTCCCACGTTGTGCACGAGTCGCACGATGGGAAGCCGGCGCTTATCTATATTGACCGGCACTTGATTCATGAGGGGACTTCGCCGCAGGCGTTTGCTGGGTTGAAGGCCGAGGGGCGTCCGGTGCGGCGGCCGGATCTCACGTTTGCGGTGATGGATCACTCGGTGCCTACCGTGAGCAAGGAGCGGTTGCTGCCGATTGTGGATACCGACGCGCGGTTGCAGTTCGAGGCTTTGGAGAAGAATTGCCGCGAGCACGGGGTGCGCCTGTTTGACATGAACAGCGCGAATCAGGGGATCGTGCACATTATTGGGCCGGAGCTTGGGATTACGCAGCCGGGGCAGACGATTGTTTGCGGGGATAGTCATACGTCGACGCATGGCGCGTTTGGGACTTTGGCGTTTGGGATTGGGACGAGTGAAGTGGAGCATGTGCTGGCCACGCAATGCCTGACGCAATCGCGCTCGAAAACCATGAACATTGTGGTCAATGGCAAGCGGCCTCGGGGCGTGACCGCAAAGGACATTGTTCTGGCCATCATCGGCAAGATCGGGATCAGCGGCGGCAACGGTCATGTAGCGGAGTACAGCGGCGAAGCCATTCGCGGGTTGTCGATGGACGGGCGAATGACGGTTTGCAATATGACGATTGAGGGTGGGGCGCGGGCTGGCATGGTGGCGCCCGATGACACCACCTATGCGTACCTGGAGGGACGTCCGTTTGTGCCTCGGGGAAAGGCGTTCTTGGAGGCGGTGGAACGTTGGAAGTTGTTGCGCACCGATGACGACGCTAAGTTCGATACGACCGTGGAATTAAATATGAGGGATATCGCGCCACAGGTTACCTGGGGGACGAACCCGGGCATGGTCAGCGGGGTGACTTCGCGGGTGCCGGATCCCTCGTCGTTTGCGGATTTGAACGATCAGAAGGCTACCGAGCGGGCGCTGGTTTATATGGGGTTGAAGGCCGGGACGCCGATCGTGGATATTCCTATCGATCGCGTGTTCATTGGATCGTGCACCAATTCGCGGATTGACGATTTGCGGGCAGCAGCACATCTGGTTGCGGGGAAGCATGTGGCGCGATCGGTGAAGCAGGCGCTGGTTGTGCCCGGCTCGCGGGGGATCAAGAATCAGGCGGAGAAGGAAGGGTTGGACAGGATTTTTACCGATGCTGGATTTGAGTGGCGCGATGCCGGTTGCAGCATGTGCATCGGGATGAACGCCGATGTTTTACCGCCGCACGAGCGGAGTGCCAGCACGTCGAATCGAAATTTTGAAGGCCGGCAGGGGCGGGATTCGCGGACACATTTGGTGAGCCCCGTGATGGCGGCAGCCGCGGCGATCGCCGGGCACTTTGTGGATGTGCGGGAATTCGACGTCGCGAATGTGGAGTGAACTTGAGCCATGCGGATACGTCCGGACAATGTCGAGTGGGCGCTGATGACAGCACTGGGCGTCACCGCAGCTACTTGGATAGTTTTGGAGGTTCGGCACGGGGGCCGGTTTGGCGTGGACAGAGGGCCGATGTCGCCAAAGACCCGCATTCTATTAATGTGGATAGGTTTTGTTGAGATCGCAGCATACACATTTTGGAGTACTCAGCACGGGACGTTCGTCTACTGATCGCTTTCCGCGGTCTGCCATCTTTCGGGTAGTGGCCGGTGTTTAAAACGGATCGCCGAGGGGGACAGCTTGAAGATGGCGAGAAAAACTCGCGAGGAACAGAAATGCAACCCTTTTCAAAACACACAGGAATGGTGATACCGCTGGATCGGGTGAATGTGGATACCGATCAGATGGTGCCGAAGCAATTTTTGAAGGCGCTTACGCGGGAGGGGTTTGGGCGGATTTTGTTTTATGACTGGCGCTATTTGGCTGGGGAAAAGCCGAATCCGGAATTTGTTTTGAATTTTCCGCGGTATCGGGGAGCGTCCGTGCTGTTGACGCGGGCTAATTTTGGTTGCGGATCGAGCCGCGAGCATGCGCCCTGGGGCGTTAAGGATTATGGGTTCCGGGTGATTTTGTCGCCCAGTTATGCGGATATTTTTTATAACAATTGTTTTAAGAATGGGATTTTGCCGGCTACTTTGACCGAAGAGCAGATCGAGGAATTGTTCAAGCGCACGGAAAAGGAAGAGGGCTATTCGCTTACTGTGGATTTGCCGAATCAGACGGTCAGCGATGCACATGGATTGGTTTACCGGTTTGAGATCGCTCCTTCGCGCAAGGAAGTTTTGTTGAAGGGGCTGGATGATATCGGGACGAGCTTGCAACATGCGGAGAAGATTGATTCTTACGAGAAAACGCACGCGGCGACCGCGACAATGTATGAGGCCGTGGATGTGAAGAATTATTCCAACGGGCGATAGCGCGTTTGTCTTACATCCGTTCGTCTTACACCAAAGAGTGAACGTCGCATGGACGGTGAGAATAGGCGGTTAGAACGGAGCTGCGCTGTTCCACGCTGACACAGACCCTTCGAAGCTCAGGGTAAACAAGAGTGTCTGTGCTACTTAGAGACGCCACCACATTTCAAAATAGATGCGGCCCTCGAAGACCGGTTCCGGAGATTCTGGGGCTGCTGGGGCGCCCAGCAATTCCGCCAGCAAGATTCCGCATAGCACGAAGGCTGCTCCTACGATAGAGCGCGGACTCAGACGCTCGCGGATAACGAGATAGGATGTGATTACGGCTACGACTGGTTCCAGCGTGAAGATGATGGCGGCGTGGCTTGGCGTGGTGTACTGCTGCGCCCAGAGCTGGATGGAGAAGGCTGCGGCGGTGGCGAAAATGGCGGAGACGGCCGTGCCTGCGTAGAGTTCCCAGCGGAATGCGAAGTGCGGGGCTTGCCAGCCCAGCGCGCCCAACGAACCTGTGGCGATCAACGCGAGCGCGGCGCAGGCGGCTACCTGCAACACGCTTAACGCACCGTGCGAATGTCGCTGCGTGTAATCTCCTACCAGGATGATGTGGACGGCGTAGAGCGTGGCAGCTGCGAAGGTGAGCACGTCGCCGTGATTGAGATGGGAAATGCCTTCGGCGGGAACGGTCAGGAAATATAGGCCGACCAGTGCGCAGAATGCTCCCGCGTAAGCCCAACGGGCTAGATGTTTTCGCCAGAAAATCGCCAGCAGCAATGGGACCAGAACGACGCTGGAACCGGTGACGAATCCGGATTTCGCGGGCGTGGTGTATTGCAGGCCGGCGGTCTGGAAGGCGTAGCCGCCGAACATGAAAAAACCGAGTGCGGCGCCGGCGAGGAGCTCTTCCCTTTTCAAGTTGCGAAGGACGCGCGGGCGGAATGCGGCCATGAGGATGGCGGCGAGAGAAAAGCGGACGGCGAGAAAGAGGAAAACGGAGGCGTGGTCGAGAGCGTTCTTGACGACGACGAAAGTGGTGCCCCAGAGGAGGGTGCAAAAAGCCAGCGCGAGATCGGCTTTGGCGCGGCTGGGATTTCCGATAGGGTTCGCGGGTGCGTAGCTCAAGGGGCGACAGATTAGCCGGAGAGAATATGTAATACAACCGGGATTGTGTGCACCGCAGCAGCGAGACGGAGCGCCTCTCCTCTGCCGATCAGCAGTTGGCAACAAGACGCAGCGCCGGACTGGGCAAGCCCCGGGGCCGATCAGCAGTCAGCAACAAGACGCAGCGGCGGGCAGTGCCGTTCGAGACTCAGGATGAACAAGCCCAGCCCCTAGAAGATCGGTTGTGGTCGGGGTGGATTTAGGCGCGGGGACGCGAAATAAAAAACGGGGAAGGCCGATGGCCTTCCCCGTTTTCGCAGCGAGCCTTCGCGACCCGCTGGAAAGAAGTTAGAAAGTGACGCGGAGACCGAACTGCATCTGCCGCGGGTTGTTGCCCTGGCTGCTCACGACGCCGAACGTCGAAGGAGTGGTCGGATCGACGCCCTCGCCGGTTTGCGCATCTCCTGCGAAGGGATCGGCAAACACCGGGTGGTTGAACACATTGGTGACGACATACTGGAACTGGAGGCTAACGCGCTCCGCGACCCGAATGTCCTTCACAATTCGCATGTCCACGTTCCAATACATCAGTCCGCGGAAGACGCCAACACCGCCGGTGTTGGTGTCGAGACCCAGAATGGGTGGGCGAAGCGTGCTCAACACGGCTGCGGGATTTGCGAAAATGTTAAATGCGCCGGGCCCCGCATTGTTGTGAAGCGAGGCTGAACCGCCAGAGGCAGCCTGGGTCAGAACGCAGTTTTCAGTGTCGAAGAAGCTAGCACTATCGCCTGAACCGAAGCCTTGGCCGGCCGATTGGGCGCCCTGATTTGTAGCGCAGCCGAGAGGCTGGCCACTGCCAATGGCAAGGATCGGTGATATGGACCAACCACCGGCGAGACGGCCGATGATTCCGTGCTGGCTCTTGTACCAGGGGTCGTCGATCATCGCGAAGGTGTTAAACACGAACTTGCGGTCAAAGTTCTGCAGTCCATAGCCGTTGTTGAGGTTGTAAGGATCGTTCACGGTGTATTCGCTGGTGGCCTGGATCAAAGCGCCAGTGCCGAGGGCCTTGCTGAAGGTGAAGTTTTCCTGGAGCGTGATGTTGTGCCAGTTATTCATCTTCATGGAGACGAACGCCGCGTTGTAGTTGCCGTGGCCGACGCTGGCATTGACACCCACGCCGGAGGTCATCTGCCCGCCGCATCCGATTTCTGTACCGGTAGGGCAGTTCAGCGGGGTGTTCAGCATGGTTCGAGGGAAATTGAATCCGCCGTTGTCGAGGTCGCTCCACAAACTCCAGACGCTTTGGGTAGTAAGGTTGGTCATCTCTTTACTGATTACGGCCTGAGTACAATTGGTGAAGCCGGTGCAATAGCCGGTGCCAGCCAGCGCCTTCTCGAAGAAGGGTTGCGGGGCAATCGACGCAGGGTTGCCCGTACCGCAAGCGGCAAAGGATGTAGCGCAGCCCAGCCCCTGCTCGACGGCTGCGTAGGCTTTATCGAAGCGCTGTCCACCAAGAGTCATCATGTAGGGGACCGCGTTGATGTTGATTGGCTGATATTCGTGGGTGATTCTGCGACCGATATAACCTAATTCCAGAAGGAACTTATTGCCCAACTGGCGCTGGATGGTGAGATCAAAGGAATCCACCACGTTGGGACGGAAATTCGGGTCAAGGGCTTCTCCAGCCCCTGCGGCAACAGTATTAACGCCCGGAAAAGAAGGCTGAGGAAAAGTCGGAGCAGCGGGTGGAATCGGCGCATTGTTGCCGTCGGTCCCGACGCGGAAGGCGTTGGCGACTGTGGGGTTCGTGGGGCCGCAAGCGGGGGTCGCGCCGCCCACAGGCATGAAGTTCTGGCGGCACGTCACGGCCTGGATCAGTCCCTGGCCGAGGAGAGGCACGAGCACGAGATCAACGCCGTTCAGACGACCGTAAATGCGGCTATAACCACCGCGAATTACGGTCTTCTGGCCCCCGAACATCTTGCCGATAAAGCCATCGCTGTAGTTGGGGTTCCAGGCGGCGGCTACGCGAGGACTGAATGAGCCATAGAAAGGATTATAGGGATATTTCTGGCCAGACCCAGTGTTGCCCACGAGAGCAAAGCCGATGATCGGGTTATAAACCTGGCCTGCCAAGGCAGCCGTTTCGCGCTGCTTGAGATAGGCCTGGGTATCTAATTGCTGTCCACTGGAATCGACCAGTTCGATCTGCTTACCGTTCGCCTCTGTAGGAGGCATTTCGAGCGTCCAGCCCAATCCGTACGTAAAAGTGAAGGAGGGCTTTATGCGCCAAGAATCGCTCCAATACACGTTGTAGTAGGGGATCGTGCTCTGGTCAAACGCATGGGTCAAGGGAGGATTCAGCGCCAGGTTGGGGCCCGACCGAGTATAGGCGATTTGCGAGTCGGTAACGATACCGAGGATTTCCGCAGCATCACGACCCCACGTTTTGCTGCTAACGCCAGCAGGATTGGTGGAGGAGAAGTTCACCAGGCCCCCACCAGCGGAATCACCAAGCTGATAGGTAGGCTGATAGTTGATGCCGCCGCCATTGTCGGACCGCTGGTGATAATCCCAATTGCGCTGATAGGCGCCACCAAAAGTGAAGAGGTGGTTGCCCTTGAGCATCGTGATGTCGTCACGAATAAAGTTGTCGTGACCATCCCAGAATCGAGTGCGGACGCTCTGGGTGTTTACGTTGTAAGGAGTCAAAGCGAGAAAGGCAGATTCGCCCCCGGGCTCCAAGGCGCCGCCGAGCTGGGAAAACTGGTTTATGCCGCCGGGATTGCCCCAGGACCAAAAGTTGCGAAGGAAACTGTAATGGAAATCGTTGGTGGTGTTGGAAGTAATGTTGGTGGTCACGCCGGCCACGAAATACCAAGGCTGTTGCGGACGCGTCGACAGGGCTGAGAAAGCGCCGAGAGTGTCTCCAGGGAAGAAGCCACCGGCATCCACCTGGTTGGTGGTCGATTTAACTAGCTTGTAGTAGCGATAGCTGCTGGTGAAATGCCACTTTGGACCGAAGTCATGGTCTAGGCGGGCCACAGCGAAATTAGAGGTATAGGGAACAGCAACATTGCCCTTAAATCCGATTTCGTTGACTCCGTCGCATCGGGCGCCAGTAAGAGGGCCGGTAAGAGCAGTTCCTGCACACGTCGGGTCATTCCCGATGGGCTCGAACTTGTTCCACATCTGCTGAACGAGAGGATCTATTCCCAGGCCTCTCGGATCGCACGCGGCGTTCCCATTCGGGCCGCAGTTTGTACCGGTGTTGAGGTTGTAATTCACCCCATTAAACGTGAGGATGCCGGCGCGCATATTAGCGCTCGGAACCGCCACTTCGTAGGTTTGCGAGTTATTCCAGCGAAAGCCCTCGTAATTGCCAAAGAAATAGGTCTTCCCACCCAGAATCTTCTTTGAAATTATCGGGCCGCCGCCAGCGGCTCCGAAGCGATTGTAATGATAACTGGCCAACGGTGTGCCGCTGAAATTGTTGTCGAAGGTGTTCGCATTGAGGAGGTCGTCGAAATAATATTCGTAGCCAGTGCCATGCCAGGAATTCGTGCCGCGCTTGGTGACTACCTGAACCTGCGCACCGGCGGAGCTATTGAAGTCGGCGGTCTGGTTCGCCGTATTAACCTTGAACTCTTCAACGCTATCGAGCGGCGTGGGCATGACGCCAGTGGGGCTGCCACCGATTTGATTGGAAACAATGCCGCCTGTTGGATCGCCAGCGAAGCTTACAGTGTAGGTGGCCATACTGCCGTCCATGTCGTTGGAGTTCTGACCGCCATCGAGCATGAAGGTGCTCTGGTCGACGACCGCGCCAGCGACGCTGCCGTCCGGTGAAACGCCGGGTTGCAAGGTCACGAAGGTGGCTGCGTCGCGACCGATGGAAGGCAGATTCTGCAAGAGTTCGCCGCTGACTGTGTTACCGACCGTGGCGTTGAGGGTTTGCAGTTCCACGCTACTAGCGGTCACTTCCACGGTTTCCGCGACCGAGCCGAGCTCTATTTTGACGTTGACGGTGGAGGTGAGTCCGACTTGCACCGTTTGTTCGGCAACTTTGGTCACGCGGAAGCCGGTCTTGTTAACCGCAATGTTGTAAACCGCAGGATTTACATCGACGAAGACATACCGGCCCGAGTCATTGGTCGTGGCAGTGCGTGAAGCGTTGGTAGTCTTATCAGTCAAAATGACTGTGGCTCCGACAACCGCGGCATCACTAGGATCCGTTACTTGACCAGTGACGATGCCTGTGGAAGCCGATTGCGCATGAAGCGAGACTGGGCCCAGGAAAAGGACTGCGAAAAGACAACAGGCAGAAAACGCTAGAAAACGTGTACCGTTAAGAGAAAGTAACATGAGGACCGCCACCTCCCCGCCGAATTTTGGAAAGCCCTGGGTAAATTGCGAGTGATTGGTGGCGTTATACGAGCAGAGGCGAGCGTTGTCAATACTTAATTTAGCTAAAGGGTATGTAGACTTTAGATAGAATCTATCGATGGTTGCGATCCATTGGCCCGGCTGTGTCAAAAAGTGTCGAAGTAGGGCGGAATCGAGAGGCGAAAAACGTTGATGGGCGTGGCTGCGCGGTCAATCGTAGACTCGGAGCCGTACTAGACCCAGATTATGCATGGGGTGCTTGACAGTCCCGCTCGACGTCGACATTCTCGAACCGTGAAGCACGCCCGAAAATTCCTACCAGGGCCGATCTTGGGCGCGATGTTATTGGTCGCGACCTACTTGGTCCTGGTACCTGGGGCGAATCTGCGCGCGATCGACGATACGGGGCGTTGGGTCGAGGTGCGCAGCGCGCATTTCGTGGTGGCAAGCAATGCGAGTGAAGTGGACGCGCGGGGAGTCGCGGAAGACTTCGAGCAGATTCGGTCTCTGTTTCACGGCACATTTCCGGAATTGCGGGTCGATCCGGCACAGCCGATCGTAATTGTGGCGGCGCGTGACGAAGCGACGATGAAGATGCTGGCTCCCGAGGAGTGGGGTGGAGAGGGGCACATTCGTCCCTCGGGGCTGTTTCACAGCGACGGCGACAAAGATTACGTGGTTCTGCGCCTGGATGCGCCTGGCACGACCGCGTACCACACTGTCTATCACGAATATACACATGCGCTGCTGCACCTGAATTTCAGCCGGATTCCCTTGTGGCTGAGCGAGGGGGTGGCGGAGTTTTTCGGGAATTCCACGGTAGGTCCGCAAGAGGCCCGGACTGGGAACGTCGATAAGACGCACCTTTACATCCTGAGCAAAAACGCGTGGATGCCGACCGAAACCCTGCTGGAGGTGAGCGAAAGCTCGCCGTATTACAACGAAAAGAACCCGGCGTCGGTGTTTTACGCGGAGTCGTGGGCGGTGGTGCATTACCTGTTGCTCGATCCCGTGGCCCGGCGTGAACAACTGCTGAAGAAATACCTGCTGAACTGGAATCTTTCCGGGGACCGGGTAAGCGCAGGACGCGAGGCATTCGGGGATTTGGGGAAATTTGGCGAGCGGGTGAAGCGCTACGTTCACGATGCGAACTGGCGAGAGGGCGTGGTGCTGCCAGGACCAACAAATTCTGCCGGGGACTTTCGGGTTCGGACGCTGGCACCAGCGGAGGTTCTGGCGCTGCGAGGGGATTTCTTCGTGCGACGGAAGCGGATGGATGCGGCGGGGCCACTGCTGGAGGAGGCGGTCGCGCTGGGGCCGGAAATCGCGGCCACGCACGAGGCCCTGGGATTTTACGATTTCCGGGAAGGCGATTTCGCGGCAGCGGACGAGGAGATGAGGAAAGCGATTTCCCTGGGGTCGGCGAGTTTCCTGGCGTTTTACTGTCGTGGCGTGTTGCTGCTGCGCGATTTGTCGGAGACGGAGGAGTCCACGGGGAAAGCGCGGGAGATGCTGGAAAATGCGGCGCGGCTGAATCCGATGTATGCGCCCACGTTTGAGGCGCTCACGCAAGCGTATTCACGGTCGGCGGAGACACAGGGAAAGGCGCTGGAGGCCGCGGAAACGGCGGTCAAGCTGGATCCGGACTCGCGGTCGTACAAGACGAATCTGGCGTATGTGTTGCTGAATAATCGGCGAGGGGAGGAGGCCCGCGAGGTCGTGGAGAAATTGCAGAGTAGCGCGGGCTCGCCGGAGGAACGGCGCGCAGCGCGGTCGATCCTGGCGGCCATCGAGGAAGAAGAGGAATGGGAAAAGGAGAGCGCGGAGCAAGCGCTTGGGCGGCTGCGGGTGGATGGGCCGCAGGGGACGGCTCCCGATTTGAGCGCGGACATTGTGCATCCTGCGATTTCGCGGCGTCAGCTAGGGCCGCCGGAATGGATGGCGGTGGAGGGCACCATTGGAGCGATCGATTGCTCGCACGGCGCTGAGGTGACCGTGACTCTGAATTTGCTTAAGGGGCCGATGGACTTTCACGCGGCCGACTTGGGACGCGTTGGCGTCAGCGGGATCAGCGCGGAGTCGGTGCCGGACCCGGCGAGTTGCAAGCAGTGGAGTGGGCGGCGGGTGAAAGTGTGGTTCCGATTGGTGCAGGGGAAGGATTATTTGGGGGAGATTATCCGGATTTATTTTTATTGAGGCTGAGGCACGCCGAACATCGAGCGGATGCAATGCGGCGGTCACGATTTTGCTAGTGGTTTGGAGCGGCTTCGATGGATGCCGTCAGTGCTTTCGTAACTTTGCCGGCGATGTCGTCCTGAACCATCAAAATATCGTCGAAGGGCCGGTCGTAGGTTTCCGACCAGACGACGTAACCGTTGTCGGCGCGAATCATGCGAGCATCCACCCGCAGCCTGGAGCTTGATTTCCGGACGCTGCCATCCAGCACATAGGCGACGCTGAGAATCCGGGCGATGTCGGCTACGGTCGTTTGTGGAGCCCCGTTCGAACGCGGCCATAGTTGGCCCTTGAAATAGAAGGAGGCCGTGGGTGACGGTACGCGCAGGCCCGGAACTTTGCTCAGTTTGTCGATCAGTTCCTCGGTCATGCCGTCGGCGAAGGGTTCCTGATTCATCGCATCGGTCAGATCGAGAAACGGCAGCACGGCGATGGATTTTTGCGGCTGCGGAGCGATGGCGGGTGAGCCCAGGTCATTAAAATTCACGAGTTTGCCGCGGAACAAGAAAGCAAAGATAAGGGCGACACAAATTGCCGCGCCGAGGGCGAGCGCGATGCGAGTGCTAAGGCGATGGTCAGATTTTTTCGGCGTGGCCGGCGCGCCGTTGGTCGCAAACGTCGGAGGTTCGCCCGCGGAAGATGGCGAAGAGTGCGTCTGTGCGATGGCGTGCGCGCCGGCCGGGGCGTTGGCATGTGCACCCGTTGGGGCGTCGGACTGATCCGCCCAGGGACTCACCGCCGCGATCATCCGATACCCAAGTCGCGGCACGGTCTCGATATACGCGGGCTGCTTAGGATCGTCGCCGAGCAGTCGGCGGAGTGAGGTCACCGCCTGGTAGACAGAGTCCGGAGCGACAGTAACTTCGGGCCAGACTTGGTTGAGTAAGTCATCGATGCTGACGACTTCCCCGGCATGCTCGGCGAGGCAAAGCAGGAGTCGCATGGTCCGCACTTCCACCCGCGAGGTCACCCCATTTTGCGAAATGTGGCCAGACGCCGGACTGACGCGCCAGGCGCCGATGCGAAGCACTGATGTGGGAGGGTGTTCCATACAGGACCGGTGATTACCGTCCGTTTTTTGATTCGATGAACGGCGCTCGCCGAGCATACCACGCCGCAAGGAACGCCAACCGCCCTCCGGCTGGTCCTGCGCTTCGCGAGGCAGCCCAACGCAGCGGGGCGATTCTCTAGACGCCGCCCATCCATAGTGATTTCAGAACTGTTCAGATTGTTTCAGACGTGGCTCAAGACTTTTCGTTTCCACCCTACGTATCATCCAGCGTCGCTCGCTTCTGACGCGGTTGGCGGATCGCAAACAAATCACGAAGCGACGGAAAGGAATTCGGATGACTGGAGATTCTACACCGCGAGCATCGGAAAAAGGGAACGGCTTATTGGCCATCGCCGTGGGCGGCGGGATTGCCGGGACTTTGGATCTTCTACAAGCTTGCATCCTTTTTGGATGGAAAATTCCGCTGGTGATTGCTGGAGGGCTGCTTGGGAGAGCGGCTTTCCAGGGCGGTGTTGGCACCTATGTTCTAGGTGTGCTGCTGCACTTCTTTATCGCCTGCTCGGCAGCGGCTGTGTACTACGGAGCGGGTCGCAGGCTGAGATTCCTGATCGAGTATCCCCTGGTGTGCGGTTTGTTTTTTGGCGCCGCGGTGGAAGACGTTATGAGTTTTATCGTTTTACCGCTCTCCGCACTTCACTCCAAGGGGCCATACAGACTTCATGATCTGATTCTCGGGCTGGCTGTGCACATGGTGGTGATCGGACTGCCGATTTCGTATAGCGTTCGGCGATTCGGGAAGTAGATGCTTGCGTGGCTTCCGTGGCTTGAAATGAAGGACATGAGAGCCGGCAAGGATGCCGGCGCTACCAGTCCATCTCCAGTTGAGAAGAAGCGTCTTGCTACTTGGATTGGTAGACGGTGCGGCCGCCTACTACTGTGCGCAGGACTTCGGTCTTGATGTACTCGGACGGAGGGATTTTCGTCAGGTCATTCGAGAGGATGATGAAGTCGGCGTATTGGCCTGTCTTCAGGGCACCTTTCTTCCCTTCTTCGAATTGGGCGTAGGCGGAGCCGATGGTGTAGGCGCGGATGCAATCGTCCAGG
>Ga0210401_10005868_pt1 | contig 12569 bp, 9 predicted proteins | sample IncBWH32MmetaG_FD_150866 | JGI IMG/M metagenome (GOLD analysis project Ga0210401, IMG submission 150866) | Forest soil microbial communities from Barre Woods Harvard Forest LTER site, Petersham, Massachusetts, United States - Inc-BW-H-32-M | ecosystem: Environmental > Terrestrial > Soil >... | reverse complement strand
CGGTGTTGGCTTGATAGGCCGCGTCCCGGAGCTGGCCGGCAAGTCTTCCGTTCTTGATCTTGAAGAACCGCTGGCCGGTGAACTGGAAGTTGTACCGCTGCATGTCGATCGACCAGCTCTTGTCGCCGAGGATGTAGATGCCGTCCTGCACGCCCGAGATCAGGTCCTCGGTCGAGGGGCCGCCCGCCGGGGCGGACTCTAGGGACACATTTGCCATCCGCTGCAGCGGGATATGGTTCGGGCCGTCGGAGAATGCGCAGCCGTTGGAGCGGCCGAAGCCGCGGCTGCGCGCCATCCGCCGGTCGAGCTGATAGCCGGTCAGGATGCCACCGGTGATCAGGTCCCAGGTCTGGCCCGCCACACCCTCGTCGTCATAGCCGATCGTGGCCAGGCCGTGCTCGACGGTGCGATCGCCCGTGACGTGCATGACGCCCGATCCGTACTTCAGGCTGCCGAGCTTGTCCGGGGTGGCGAACGAGGTGCCGGCGTAGGCGGCCTCGTAGCCGAGTGCCCGGTCGAGCTCGGTGGCGTGGCCGATCGACTCGTGAATGGTGAGCCATAGGTTGGACGGGTCGATCACCAGGTCGTAGTGCCCGGCCTGGACCGAGGGAGCCCTCAGCTTGGCCGCGAGCAGCTCGGGGAGTTCGGCCAGTTCGGCGTCGAAGTCCCAGCCCGTGCCGGTGAGGTACTCATACCCGCGCCCGGCCGGCGGGGCGAGCGTCCGCATGGTGTCGAACCGGCCGTCGTCGGTGACCGCGACGGCGTTGACCACGGGAGCCAGCCGGACCCGTTGCTGGGTCGCGGCGGTGGCGCCGTCCGAGTAGAACTTGCACTCCCTGACCTGGTGCAGCGCGGCGTCCACGTGGCTGACCGCGTCGTGCCGGAGCAGTGCGGTGCTCCACTCGGCCAGCAGGGCCACCTTGTCCGCGACGCTGACCGTGAACGGGTCGGTCTGGTACGCCGATATCCAGGTCACGTCGCCGTAGCCGGGCTCGGGGGCGAGTTCAATGGGTTCGGTGTTCATGGCCGCCGCCACCTTGGCCACCTCGACGGCCTGCCGCGCCGCGTGCGCGGCGGCGTCCGTGGTCAGGTCGACGGTCGACGCGAAGCCCCAGGTGCCGTCCACGATGACGCGCACGGCCAGGCCGGTGTCGTCGGCGTCGAACAGCGTCTGCGGGGTCCCGTCGGACAGCCCGATCTGCTGGCCCCGCAGGCGCTCGGCCCGGAAGTCGGCATGCTGGGCGCCGAGGGCCTTGGCCTGCGTGAGGGCCGCGTCGGCCAGGTCACGAAGGGGCAGGGCGGTGAACTCGGGGTCGATCTCCGGTTCTCGATCATTCACGAAACCAAAACCTATCTCACCGGCTTCCTCACCCACGTCCCACCGTTCCCGCCCGCCGCTGTTGCCCTCCCGGCGCCCTCTCCCGGCGCCCCGGATGCACCTACCGCCGCGGCCCCAAAACTACGCATCGCGGCCCCGGGAGGCGCCCGGCGCCTGCGGTACCCTCAGTGAGCCGAGGAGAGAGGTAACCATGGGGCGTTCGGTGCTGGTGACCGGCGGGAACCGGGGTATCGGGCTCGCCATCGCGCGGCGGCTCGCGGCCGACGGCGACAGCGTCACAGTCACCTCGCGCTCGGGTGAGCCGGTAGACGGGCTCGAGGTGGTCCGCTGCGACGTGCGCGACGTGGCGTCGGTCGACGCGGCGTTCGGGGACGTGGAGAAGGCCCAGGGCCCGGTCGAGGTGCTGGTCGCGAACGCCGGGGTGACCCGCGATCAGCTGCTCGCCCTGATGAGCGAGGACGATTTCGGCGTGGTCCTCGACACGAACCTGGCCGGTGCGTACCGCGTGGCCAAGCGGGCGGTGCGCGGCATGATGAAGATGCGTCGCGGCCGGCTCATCTTCATCTCCTCCGTCGTGGGCCTGTACGGCTCGGCGGGCCAGGCCAACTACGCGGCATCCAAGGCCGGGCTGGTCGGCCTGGCCCGGTCCCTGGCCCGCGAGCTCGGATCCCGTGGCATCACCGCCAACGTGATCGCCCCCGGCTTCGTGGATAGCGACATGACGGCCGTCTTGTCGCAGGACCGGAAGGCGGCCGTCCTGTCCGCCGTCCCGCTGGCCAGGTTCGCGTCCGCGGACGAGGTCGCGGCGGCTGTGGCGTTCCTGGCCGGCCAGGACGCGGCCTACATCACCGGCGCCGTCATCCCGGTGGACGGCGGGCTCGGGATGGGGCACTGAGCCCCTATTTGTCTGGTGCGCACAAGCTCCGGCGGGAAACGTTCGTACCGCTGGTCATTTAGTTAACGGGCTCGGCGGGGCAGGGTGAGACGTGTGCCGAACACCACGGGAATGAGGCTGTGATGGGAATCCTGGCGGGCAAGCGGATCCTGGTGACCGGGGTCATCACCGATGCCTCGATTGCGTTCCACGTGGCCCGGGTGGCCCAGCAGGAGGGCGCGAGCGTCGTGCTGACCGGATTCGGCAGGCTGAGCCTGGTGGAGCGCATCGCCAAGCGGCTGCCTGATCCGCCGCCGGTCCTCGAGCTCGACGTGACCAGCGAGGAGCACCTCGACTCGCTCGCTGAACGGCTCTCCGCGCACGTGGACGGCCTGGACGGCGTGCTGCACGCGATCGCGTACGCCAACCCCGAAGAGGCGCTTGGCGGGAACTTCCTGCGCACCAGATGGGCCGACGTGGCCACCGCGGTTCAGGTCTCGGCGTACTCACTGAAGGCGGTCACGGTGGCTGCCCTGCCGCTGATGGGCGGCGGCGGCTCGGTAGTGGGCCTGGACTTCGACGCCAGCGTGGCCTGGCCGGGCTACGACTGGATGGGCGTGGCCAAGGCCGGCCTCGAGTCGTGCGCCCGGTACCTCGCCCGCGACCTCGGCCCCAAGGGGGTCCGGGTCAACCTAGTGGCGGCGGGGCCGCTGCGGACCATGGCCGCGAAGTCGATCCCGGGCTTCGACCGGTTCGAGGGCGTGTGGGGCGACCGCGCTCCGCTCGGCTGGAAGATCACCGACCCGGAGCCGGTCGCGCGCGCATGCGTCGCGCTGCTGTCCGACTGGTTCCCCGCCACGACCGGCGAGATCGTCCACGTCGACGGCCCCAGGCCAGCCCCGCCGCCGCAGGCGGCCAGGCGAACAGTGCCGCCGCAGGCGGCCAGGCCAACAGCGAGTACGTCCTCACCCTGTCCTGCCCGGACCGCGTCGGCATCGTCCACGCGGTCGCCGCGTACCTGCACCAGGCCGGCTGCAACGTGCTGGACAGCCAGCAGTTCGGCGACCGGATCGCGGGCCGGTTTTTCATGCGGGTCCACGTGGAGAGCCTGCAGCCGACGGCCACCACCTACCAGGACCTGTACTCCGGGTTCAGCCCCGTGGCGGCCGAGTTCGCCATGGACTGGGAACTGCACGACACCGCGGTCCAGCCCCGGGTGCTGATCATGGTGTCCAAGGCCGGTCACTGCCTCAACGACCTGCTGTACCGGCGGGCGGCCGAGTCGCTGGGCATCGACGTCCCGCTGGTGATCGGCAACCATCCCGACCTGGCCGCGCTCGCGAGGGCGCACGGCGTCGCCTTCGAGCACGTGCCCGCCGACCCGCGCGACCCGCTGTCCGCGCAGCGGGCCGAAGGCCGTCTGCTGGACCTGGTCGGCGAGCTGAACATCGACTTCGTGGTGCTGGCCCGCTACATGCGCATCCTGTCGCCCGCGTTGTGCGCCAAGCTGCCGGGCCGGATCATCAACATTCATCATTCTTTCCTGCCCAGCTTCAAGGGCGCGCGGCCCTACCACCAGGCGCACGCGCACGGCGTGAAGCTGATCGGTGCGACGGCACACTACGTGACCGCCAACCTGGACGAGGGCCCCATCATCGAACAGGAAGTGGCCCGGGTCGACCACACCAGCAGCCCGGAGGACCTCGCGGCCATCGGCCGCGACGCCGAGCGGGTCGCGCTGGCCCGCGCCGTACGCTGGCACGCTGAGCACCGCGTCCTGCTGCACGGGCGCCGTACGGTGATCTTCCGCTGACCCGCGCTCGCAAACCCGGCTCCCCGGGCGTCAAGTACTTAGAGTAGCTATCTGCCTACTTATCGCTATACAGTTACGTTTAGTAGTCACCGACGGGGAGCGCAGCGGCCGGCCCAGGGTGTCACGGGGGGAGTGCCTCCGCCGACGTTCTTGGCGGCGACGGCAGCCGCGGACGGAGATTCTGCGGTCAGGCGCCGCATCCGCGGCAAGCCTTCACGCAGCCGAGGTTCTCTGTGTCAGTTGGGACTAGATTTTACAAAAGTGGCTAGATCCGGAAATGTCCGGATGCTATCGGAGACGTGGCGGGAGGCTGCTCCCAAGGGATTGATGGCAAGTTGTGACTTTTTTGCCTGGAGATCGATGCAATATGGAACTTACGCTTCCGCTAACTCATAACACCGGTAACTGACCGGCCGGCCCGTCACGGGCCGGCGCGGATGTGCCGGGGAGACGGGCCGTACCGGTATGGGGGGGATTGCGACCCAGTGCCCCCGCAACGGTGGCGGAGCGGATCACCGGCGAACTGCGAGAGAGAAGGGCGACAAGCTGATGACCCCAGCACGGACCAGTGGCGCGAACAGCGCGAGGAGGGAGGGGCGATGACCAGATTCGGGACCAAGCGCATCGGCGGGATTGCCCTCGCGGTAGCAGGTATCACCGCTCTCGCCGCGTGTAGCAGCAGCAGTAGCAGCAGCAGCAGTTCCACGACCACCACGCCGGGCGTGACAACGCAGGCAGGCTCGATCGGGGCGATCCCCGCCGCGGGAACGCCCTCCGGGACGGCCGGCTCGATCACGTACGGGTACCTGGCGTCTAACGCGCCCAACTGGATCCTGCCGATCATTCCCGCCGCTGACAACTCGGTCTACAACAGCTTCGTCTTCGGGTGGCAGATGTGGCGGCCGACGTGGTTCACCTGGAACGGTTCCAGCCCGGCGGTCAATGACTCGCTGAGTCCGGTCAACGCGCCCGTGTCGTCGAACGGCGGCAAGACGTTTACGATGACGTTCAAGAACTGGAAGTGGTCGGACGGCCAGCCACTCGGCGCCGCGGACCTCGCGTTCACGATCGATGAGATCAAGGCCGCCATCAAGGAATCCCCGGCGAACTGGGCTAACTACGTGCCCGGCTACTTCCCCGACACGCTCACCAGCATGTCGATGCCGAACTCCAGCACGCTGGTGCTCAACATGTCCAAGCCGGTCAACCCGACCTGGTTGCAAGAAGACATCATCGACGTCGGGATGATGCCCGCCCACGCGTGGGCCAAGGCTTCCGCGAGCGGGCCGACCCTGGACTACACGAACCCGGCGAACGCGAAGAAGATCTGGGACTTCCTCAACGCCCAGTCCAAGTCGGTGAACACCTACGCCACCAACCCGCTCTGGCAGGTCGTTTACGGGCCGTACAAGCTGACTGCCTTCAACGCCACCACCGGCTCGTTCACCATGGTGCCCAACACTGAGTACAGCGGTCCGCACGCCAACCCCCAGTCCACCTTCGTCGGGGTCCCGTTCACCTCGGACGCGGCCCAATTCAACGCCATCAAGAGCGGGTCGGTCGATGTCGCCGCCCTCCCGCCGGAGGACAACCCAGAGATCCCCTCGCTCAAGAGCACCGGCTATGACTACTACGGGCTGCCGGCCTGGGGCGACTACTTCGCGGCCTACAACTTCAAGGACACCACCGGCGACTTCAACAACATCGCCAACCAGCTCTACTTCCGGCAGGCCATGCAGCACCTGGAAGACCAGCCAGGCCAGATCAAGGCCTTCCTCAACGGGGACGGCGACGTGCTCGGTGGGCCGATCGGGGCCTACCCGCAGAGCCCGTTCCTGCCGGCCAACGGCAAGACGACCCTCTACCCGTTCAGCATCTCCACCGCAACCAGCCTGCTGAAGTCGAACGGCTGGACCATCAACCCGAACGGGACCGACACCTGCTCGAACGCGGGCACGGGCACCGGTCAGTGCGGGGCCGGCATCCCGGCTGGCACCAAGATGTCCTTCAACCTGATCTACAACGCCACCTCGCCGATCACCCAGGAAGTCGAGGACCTGGCCTCCAACGCGAAGCAAGCCGGCGTCACGGTCAACCTGTCGGCCAGCAACTTCAACTTCATGATCCAGAACTACATCGACCCGGCGGCGCCGGCCAACATCAACAAGTGGGCCATGATGGACTTCGGCGGCGAGTCCTTCTCCACCTATCCCACCTCGTTCGGGCTCTTCAACACCGGCGGGTCCGGTCAGATCGGCGACTACAGCGACCCGAAGGCCGACTCGCTGATCAACGCCTCCATCACCAGCACCGACCCGGCCGCCGTCGTGAACGAGCTGTCGTACCTGAACACGAGCGAGCCGGTGCTGTGGCAGCCGTTGCGTGACCACGTCTACGTCTGGAAGACGAACGTCTCGGCGACCACGCCGCAGGCGTTCGAGAACCTGACGCAGTACGACCCCACGCCAGAGTTCTGGTTCATAACCAAGTAGTAGTAGTAGCGAGCGTCACCTGCTGGACTGGCCTGTCTTCCGGTGATAAACCGGGAGACAGGCCACCAGCCTGGAAGGAAGGATCCCACCGGTGAGCGCCTACCTACTGCGCCGGATCGGGACGTCCATCATCGTCCTGATCGGCATCTCCATCTTCATGTACCTGCTGCTGCACGTGGTCTTCCCGTCGCCGGCCCGGGTGGCGCTCGGCCTGCGGGCCAACAACGCGCAGATCGCTGCCTTCAACAAGGCGAACGGGTACGACCGCCCGGTGTTCGACCAGTACCTGACTTACATAAACGGCCTGCTGCACGGCAACCTGGGCTACTCCTACGCCGAGAACCAGACCGTGGCCGCCCTGTTCGCCGAGCGCCTGGCCCGGAGCATCTACCTGTCCGGCATCTCGCTGCTGCTGGCGATCCTGATCGCCTTGCCGCTGGGCATCTTCCAGGCCGTGCGGCGGAACTCGCTCGGTGACAACGTGGCCACCAGCCTGGCGTTCATCCTGTACTCGATGCCGTCGTTCTTCCTCGGGCTCATCCTCATCCAGATCTTCGCGCTCTCGTTCCCCATCTTGGGTTTCGAGGCGAGCCAGTCCACGTCGATCTGGACCGTGATCGGCGACTGGCACGACATGCTCCTGCCGATCCTGACCCTTGTGCTGATCACCGTGGCCAACTTCTCTAGATATATGCGATCATCATCGATCGACGTGCTCGCCCAGGACTACATCAAGGTGGCCCGAGCCAAGGGCCTGCCCGAGCGCCTGGTGCTGACGCGGCACATGGCGCGCAACGCGTCGCTGCCGATGATCACCCTGATCGGGTTGTTCCTGCCCGCCCTGCTAGCCGGGAACTTGATCGTCGAGACCCTGTTCAACTACCAGGGCCTCGGCCTCCTGTTCTTTAACAGCCTGCAAAAGGAAGACTATCCGGTGCTGCTCGCGTACACGCTGCTCGGTGCGGTCTTCGTAGTGCTGGGCAACCTCGTCGCGGACTTCGCGCTTACCGTCGCGGACCCGCGAATCCGGCTGGCCTGACCGGTCGGCAGCAAGGAGATAGTGATGGCAACCGGACAGGCGTCGCTCCCGCCGCTCGACACGACCCGTGCCCCCGAGGGGGGCGAGGTCGGCGCGGTCCAGAGCGGGTGGCGGCTGGCGCTGCGCGAGTTCGTGAGGAACAGGCTGGCCGTCGTCGGCGTCGGCATCCTGCTGTTCTTCGTGGTTTTCTGTTTTCTCGGGCCGTTCTTCTATCACGCCGACCTGCTGGACGTAAGCCTGATCAACGCTCATGACCCGCCGGGCGCCGGTCACCCGCTCGGCGCGGACACCCAGGGTTTCGACGTCCTGGGCGAGCTGATGAAGGGCGGCCAGGCCGCGCTGGAGATCGGTTTCTTCGCCGCGTTCGTCGCGATTACCATCGGCGCGCTGGTCGGCGCGGTCGCCGGCCTGGCCGGCGGGATCGTCGACACCGTGCTGATGCGCGTGGTCGATATATTCCTGTCGATACCGTTCCTGTTCGTGGTGCTCATTCTGGCGTCCAGGTATGGCGCGTCGGTGCTGTCCCTGTCGCTGGTCATCGGCGGGTTCTCCTGGCAGGTGCCGGCCCGGCTGGTGCGCGGCGAGGTGCTCACGATCCGGGAACGCGACTTCGTCCTGGCCGCGCGGACGGCGGGCTCCGGCCGCTGGCGGCTGATCCGCAGGCACCTGCTGCCGAACTCGCTCGGCGTGATGATCGTCAACGTGACGTTCCAGGTCGCCGACGCGATCCTCGCAGTCGCCTACGTGGGCTTCCTCGGCTTCGGGTTGCACTACCCCAACCTGGACTGGGGCGACATGATTTCCGACGGCGTCGGATACATGCAGGACGGCTACTGGTGGCTGATCTACCCGGTCGGCGTCTGCATCGTGCTGACGGTGATGGCGCTCAACTTCATCGGCGACGCGCTCCGCGACTCCCTGGACGTGCGGCTGCGGCGCCGTTAGCGCGCGTCTCCGTCGGGTACGTTGCTTAAACAGCCATCACAACGAGAGGTAGCGGCCAGATGGCCCCCGTCCTTGAGATCGAGAACCTGTCGACGCACATCAAGCTGACCAGCTCCGTGGTGCAGGCGGTCGGCAACGTCGACATGCGCGTCGAAGCCGGAGAAACCCTCGGCATTGTGGGGGAGTCCGGCAGCGGCAAGTCCATGACCGGGCTGTCGATCATGGGGCTGCTACCGCCCGGCGGGTCTGTCGTCGGCGGCTCGATCAAGCTCGACGGCCGCGAACTCGTCGGCCTGAAGCAGGAAGAGATGCGGCGGGTCCGGGGTAATGAGATCGCGATGATCTTCCAGGATCCGCTCACCTCGCTCGACCCGACCAAGACCATCGGCTACCAGGTGGCCGAGCCGGTCCTGCTGCACCGGGGCGCGAGCAAGGCCGAGGCGCGCCACCGGGCGGTCGAGGTGCTGAACCTGGTCGGGCTGCCGCGGCCGAAGGAGCGGCTTGAGGACTACCCGCACCAGCTGTCCGGCGGTCTGCGGCAGCGGGTGATGATCGCCATGGCGCTGGCCAACGAGCCCAAGCTGCTCATCGCCGACGAGCCGACGACCGCGCTCGACGTCACCATTCAGGCGCAGATCCTCGACCTGCTCAGGGACCTGAAGGAGCGGCTGGGCATGGCGATGATGCTGATCACGCACGACATGGGCGTGATCGCCGGGCACGCCGACCGGGTCAACGTCATGTACGCAGGGCGGGTGGTGGAAACCGCCGAGGTGCGCGCGCTCTTCGCCGAGATGCACCACCCCTACACCCAGGCCCTGCTCGCGTCCATTCCGCAGCTCGACCAAGATGCCAGCAAGGCGCTGCACGCTATTCCCGGCCTGCCGCCCGACCTGTCGCACCCGCCGGAGGGCTGCCGGTTTGCGGCCCGGTGCAGCCGGGCCACGGACAAGTGCCGCACCAACGAACCGTCCCTGTCGGGCAAGACGTATGAGCACAGATTCTCCTGCTGGCACCCGGTTGACGGGCCTCTGGTCCTGGCCGTGATCGGCGAGGGCGGCCCGGACGCCGCGAGCATGGGCCTGGTCTCGTCGGACGCCGAGAGCGTAGCCGAGGCCGCTCGGCCCGCCGACAAGGCTGGGTACACGCCCGAGTTCGTGGCCGACGCTCCGCTCGGGGACACCGCGGCCGACCAGGACGTTCCCCAGACGGTTGCGAAGGCCGAGAAATCCCAGGAGGTCCAAGGGGAGGAAGTCATCGTGGTGGCGGCCGGCCTCGAGGTGACGGCCGATGGCCGCATCGAGGTGACCGAGCGCAGGGTCGAGGTGGCCGCGACGAACGGGGACGGTGCCGCTCCGCTGCTCCAGATCACCAATCTGGTGAAGGAATTCCCCATCACCTCGGGCGTGCTGCAGCGAAAGGTGGGGGCCGTCCACGCCGTGTCGGACGTGTCCTTCTCCGTGCCGGCCGGAACGACGTTCGGCCTGGTCGGCGAGTCGGGGTGCGGCAAGACCACGATCGGCAAGGTGATCGTGGCGCTGGAGAAGCCTAACTCCGGCTCGGTCACGCTCGGCGACGTGGACGTGTCCAAGCTGAGCGGCGGCGAATTGCGGCGCAAGCGCCGCGACCTGCAGCTCATGTTCCAGGATCCGCACTCCTCGCTCGACCCGAGGATGCGGGTCGGCGCGATCATCGGAGAGCCCCTAGCCATCCAGCACGTGGGCAGCAAGCGGGCCCAGCAGGACCGCGTGTTCGAACTGCTCGGCGAGGTCGGCCTGCCGCGGAACGCCGTGGAGCGCTACCCGCACGAGTTTTCCGGCGGCCAGCGGCAGCGCATCGGGCTGGCCAGGGCACTCACCCTGAACCCGAGGCTCATCGTGGCCGACGAGCCGGTCAGCGCGCTCGACGTGTCCATCAGGGCGCAGGTGCTGAACCTGATGAAGCGGCTGCAGGCCTCGCACGGGCTGACCTACGTGGTGATCTCGCACGACCTGGCGGTGGTCAAGTACATGGCCGAGCGCATCGGCGTCATGTACCTGGGCAAGCTGGTCGAGCTCGGCTCTGCGCAGGACATCTACGAGCGCGCTGCGCATCCGTACACGGCCGGCCTGATCGCCACCATTCCGGCGCCCAAGCCGTCGCTAGAGCGGGCCAAGAAGGGCGTGGCCATCCGCGGCGAGCTGCCCAGCCCGGTGAACCCGCCGTCGGGGTGCCGGTTCCGCACCAGGTGCCAGTTCGCGCAGGAGATCTGTGCCGCCGAGGAGCCCCAGCTCCGCTCGTTCGGCCCGGGTCACGTGGCCGCCTGCCACTTCCCGCTGCAGACCCCGGACAACTCATCGGTGAGCACGCCCGCGATGACTACGGCCTGAGGTCCGGCACCAGGCGGGTTCCGGACCGGTAACGGCCGGGCCGACGGCGCAGATATCCGCGGCTTTCTCTTGCCCCGGGCGCGGATGATGTCGATACTCCATTCATGGGAGGGTCGGCGGCGGACACGCCTGCAACGCCCGAGTACCTGCGCGCCTCCGACGCGGAGCGCGATCTGGCCATCAACGCGCTCCGGCAGGAGTTCATCGAGGGTCGGCTGTCCCACGACACCTTCATGTTCCGTGTGCAGAGCGCGATCGGCGCGCGGCACCGCGGTCAGCTGGTCGGGCTGTTCAGTGACCTGCCACCCCGGCCGGCCAGGCTCCTGGACCGGATCCGGTCTGCCTTCCGTCGCCGCGACCCGGACCCGGACGGTGCGGGTGCGGACTGGCGCCCGGCACCGCCAGGGTCGCCCGGCGTATGGACGCCGCCCAGTGTGGCGGACGCCGCGGGATGGCCCCCTCAGCCAGTGCCCCGGACCGACGCTAACGGCGGCCCCGGCGGACCGCGAGACCCTGGTCAGCCGGCGCCGATGGTCTTCCCGCCGGGCAGCGGGACGAGCTTTAGCATCGGCCGTACGCAGGACTGTGATCTGCGCGTCGCGGACCTGTCCGTATCGCGACGTCATGCCCAGCTGGACCGCGGCGAGGACGGCTGGCTGCTCAGCGACCTGGGTTCCCACAACGGCACCCGGGTGAACGGCTGGCTGGTGCGCGAGCCGGTCCCGGTCCGGGTCGGCGACGTGCTGCAGTTCGGCTCGGCGATGTTCGTCATCCGGGACGACACTCCCGCGCAGCCGGATCCGGAGTAGGTCGCGGAACCAGCTAGAGTCGGAGACCGTGACGACGGTTCTGCTGGTGCGACACGGGCTCACCGCGACCACCGGTCACGTGCTGACCGGCTGGACGCCCGGTATCCCGCTCGATGACCGCGGCCAGGCTCAGGCGGCCGCGCTGGCGGCGCGGCTCGCCCCGCTCCCGCTGGCCGCCATCGTCAGCAGTCCGCTCGAACGCTGCGCGCAGACCGCGGGGGTGATCGCGGCAGGCCGTGACGGTCAGCAGGTCGTCACCGATGACCGGGTGGGGGAGTGCCGCTACGGCGACTGGACCGGCCAGCCGCTGAAGAAGCTGGCCACCGAGAAGCTCTGGCGCGTGGTCCAGGCCCACCCCAGCGCGGTGACGTTTCCCGGTCCCGACGGGGAGTCCATGCCGGACATGCAGCACCGGGCCGTGGCCGCGGTCCGGGACTGGAACGCCAGGCTCGGCCCGGACGCCACCTACCTAGTCTGCTCCCACGGCGACGTCATCAAGGCGATCGTGGCCGATAGCCTGGGACTGCACCTCGATCAGTGCCAGCGGATTCAGGCCGATCCCTGCTCACTGACCGTGATCAGGTATACGCCGTTGCGGCCGTTCCTGGTCCGGATGAACGACAGAGGGGGCGGAGTCGATGACCTCATGCCGCACGTCCGGGGCCACCGTCCCGGCGCGGCTAGTGATGCGGCCAGTGACGCGGCGGTCGGGGGCGGTTCCGGCGGAGACGACCACATGAACGCCGACCATATGAACGCCGACCACGTGAACGGCCAGGCGAACGCCACCCCTTCGACCACTGCGGCTTTCTCAATTCCTGATAGTCGTCAACCGTCGGCGGACACGCGAGGATAGGACTATGCCGGTGTACTTCTATGACCCGCCGGA
>Ga0210401_10005866_pt1 | contig 12571 bp, 8 predicted proteins | sample IncBWH32MmetaG_FD_150866 | JGI IMG/M metagenome (GOLD analysis project Ga0210401, IMG submission 150866) | Forest soil microbial communities from Barre Woods Harvard Forest LTER site, Petersham, Massachusetts, United States - Inc-BW-H-32-M | ecosystem: Environmental > Terrestrial > Soil >... | reverse complement strand
ACGATGCGTTCTTCTTACATCGGGCTGCTGGCTGGACTCGCGTTCTCGATCATGCTCGTCTACCTGCTGATCGTGGTGAACTTCCAGTCGTGGCTCGATCCCTTCATCATCATCTCGGCATTGCCAGCGGCTTTGGCGGGAATCGCCTGGTTCCTGTTCGTCAGCCACACTCACCTGAGTGTGCCTGCGCTGACGGGAACGATCATGTGCATGGGAGTCGCTACGGCCAACAGTATTTTGGTCGTCAGCTTTGCCACGGAACAGATGCGGGAAGGGAAAGATGCGATTGCCGCCGCCCGGGAAGCGGGATACACGAGATTTCGCCCCGTGTTGATGACGGCTCTAGCCATGATCATCGGCATGGTGCCGATGGCGCTGGGATTGGGGGAAGGCGGCGAGCAGAATGCGCCTCTCGGCCGCGCGGTGATCGGCGGTCTCATGTTTGCCACGATTGCAACTCTGCTTTTCGTGCCAACGCTGTTTAGCCTGATGCACGGAACCCGCCGCGGCGGTGCGAAACCGAACGAAATGAAGTTTGAGTCCCAATAAGAAAGTGGGGAAACTATGCCAGTCATATCTGATACAGACAAACAGGGGACCGTCGAAGAAACTCCCGGGCTTCAGCCCAGGACAGCGAATTCCGTGTCCCGACATTGGATCGTTGTTATGGCTGCACTCGCAGTGGTGGCGGGAGCTTTGACTTTCGGTATCCTTCCCCGCGCGAAGGCCCGGATTGCACTGCGCAGCGAGACGGCAGCGATGGCGCTGCCGACGGTCGCTGTCATACATGCGGAACGAGCAGCCGAGGCCGAGGAAGTTGTGTTGCCCGCCAATGTGCAGGCCTTCATCAGCGCTCCAATTTATGCACGAACCAACGGATATCTAAAGAAGTGGTATGCGGACATCGGTGCGCACGTGACCGAGGGGCAACTTCTGGCCGAGATTGAAACGCCGGAGGTTGATCAGCAACTTCAGCAAGCGCGAGCGGACCTTGGCACTGCGCAAGCCAACCTGCATCTTGCGGAAATCACGGCAAACCGCTTCCAGGATTTGCTCAAGACGAATTCCGTCTCGCAGCAGGATACCGATAACGCAACCGGCTCGTTGGCGGCGAACAAAGCGACCGTGCAGGCGAGTCAGGCGAACATGAGTCGGCTTCAGCAGTTGCAGTCTTTCGAGAAAATCTACGCTCCGTTCACCGGCGTGATTACGGCTCGCAAAACCGACATCGGGGACTTGATCGACGCGGGTGCCAGCGGCGGATCGAAGACCGACCTGTTTGACATCGCGCAGCCTGGCAAACTCCGCGTCTATGTCAACGTTCCCGAGGCCTACTCGCAAGCTGCAAAGCCCGGTTTGACCGCCGACTTAACGCTGGCTGAATTTCCTGGCCGTCGTTTTCAAGGACGCCTGGTGCGCACCGCTGAGGCCATCGATCCGGCTTCGCGCACGCTTCTGGTCGAGATCGACGTGGTGAATTCCACCGGCATCCTGCTGACCGGTTCTTACGCGGAGGTGCATTTGAAATTGCCGGCGGGGAGTTCTGCCTACGTCGTGCCGGTAAACACTCTGCTGTTCCGCAAAGAAGGTTTGCGCGTTGCCGTCGTGAAAGAAGGCAAAGCTGTCCTGACGCCGATAACGCCAGGGCACGACTTCGGTGATCGCATCGAGATTGTCGGAGGTCTCCAAGGCAACGAGTCGATCATCGTAAATCCACCGGATTCCATCATCTCAGGGCAAGCGGTAAGGATTTCCCAAGCGGCGGGAGATTCCCTATGACATGCAAGGGTTTCGTGAAGGCGATTTGCAGATCAGGGTTAGGGGGATGGCTTTTCGCGGTGCTGCTATTCGCCAGCGGGTGCGAGGTCGGACCACGCTATGCACCTGCGAAGCTACCCGCGCCTCCGGCCTACAAAGAGTTGCCCCCTGACTGGACGATGGCACAGCCCAGCGACGCGATCGCCCGCGGCAAGTGGTGGGAGATTTATCAAGACGCGCAACTGAACGGCCTCGAAGAGCAGATCAATGTTTCGAACCAGAACCTGAAGGCAGCACAGGCGCAATACATTCAAGCGCGAGCTCTGGTCCGGCAAAATCGTGCGGACTATTTTCCGACGATCTCGACTGGCCTCTCCGCGACTCGCGATCACCAATCGCAAAATCGGCCGCTCTTCAGCCAGTCGACCACCACATTCACCGACATCTCTCTGCCCGTCAGCGCGTCGTATGAAGCCGATCTCTGGGGGCGAGTTCGACGGACGGTCGAAGCCAGCCGCGCCGAAGCTCAGGCCAGCGCCGCGGATCTGGAGGGCGTGCGCTTGAGTTTGCACGCGGAGCTTGCGTCAGACTATTTTCAACTGCGCGAACTCGATGCGGAGGAACAACTGCTTACATCCACTGTGGCGGCTTACCAACAAGCCCTCGATCTCACGGAGAATCGCTTTAAGGGTGGGGTGGCGTCGGAAGTGGACGTCGCCCAGGCTCAAACCCAGTTAGAAACCACGCGAGCGCAGGCCATCGATATCGGAGTGCTGAGAGCCCAGTTCGAACACGCAATCGCAGTGCTCGTCGGTCAGCCCGCCTCTACCTTCAGTCTGGCTTCGTCGCCCCTCACGCTCACGCCTCCTGTAATCCCGCCGGGTATGCCTTCAGAACTCATGGAGCGCCGTCCCGACGTGGCCGCCTCCGAGCGCCGGGTAGCTGCGGCGAACGCCAACATCGGAGTTGCCAAGGCCGCCTACTTCCCGAACGTGGCTTTGACCTCGTCCGGCGGATTCGAAAGCACCACGATTGCGAACCTGCTGTCGGGCCCCAGCGGATTCCTGCTGGCGGGGGCGTCGGCGATGGTAACGGTCTTCGACGCTGGTCGGCGCCACGCCGTCTCGGACCAGGCGCAGGCTGCCTACGATCAATCCGTGGCCAACTATCGTGAAACCGTTCTCGGCGCATTTCAGGATGTGGAGGATAATCTCGCCGCGCTCCGGATTTTGCAGGACGAGGCGAAAACTCAACAGGCGGCGGTAGCCGCAGCGCAGAACTCGCTGGATCAGTCCCTGACCCGCTACAAGGGTGGCGTGACCACCTATCTCGAAGTGATCACCGCGCAAGGCCTGGCTCTGTCCGATGAGAGGACAGCCGTACAAATCCTGGGCCGCCGCATCACGGCCAGCGTGTTGCTGGTGCGTGCGCTGGGGGGAGGATGGGACAGTTCCAGTCTGCCCCAAAGACCGGAGTGTTGTGGCAGGTTGATCAGCCAGGCGAAGGGCGCCCCCGTTGCAGAGCCGAAAGTAGCATCCGCGGAGGGGACAAACTCCAAGTGAGAACCCGGCAAACCGCTCGAAACTTAGTCGGGTTGCCGTGCAATTCCTAATCTTCGCATCTTGTAAATGAGCGTGGTCCTCGGCATGCCAAGGCGATGTGCCGCGCCATCTAACCCGCCAAGCACCCACTGTGTCTCGCGCAACGCCTGCAGTATGTGCCCCCGCTCCGCGTCTTCCAGAGTGATGGGCGCCGGGGATGAATTCTCACGCGGGCGAGTCAACTCGGAGACTGGCGCGGACAACGAGTTGGTTTGCGAAAGGATCACCGCCCGTTCAATGAAATTCTGCAACTCGCGGATATTCCCCGGCCATTCATACCTGATCAACGCTTCCATCGTTTCCGGAGAAACGACGTCAATCGTCTTACTCATTTGCTTCGCGTAGTGCGCCACGAAATGAAGGGTAAGCAGGGGAATATCCTCGCGCCGTTCCCGTAAGGCGGGAAGCCGAATGGGAAAGACATTCAAGCGATAGTAGAGATCGGCACGAAATGAGCGGTCTTCGACCATTCTCCCGAGATCCTGGTTGGTGGCCGCGACCAGCCGAACGTCGACCTGAATCGACCGGCTGCTACCCAATCGCTCGAACTCCTGCTCCTGCAAAACCCGCAGCAACTTGGGCTGCAATTCCGCAGGGATATCGCCAACTTCATCGAGAAACAACGTTCCCTGATCGGCAACTTCAAAACGGCCGACCTTCTTCGCAATCGCCCCGGTAAAGGCCCCTTTTTCATGACCAAACAACTCACTTTCAAGCAAGCCTGACGGAATTGCGGCGCAGTTGAGTTTGGCAAACAGATTCTCACGCCGTGAACTGAGGTTATGAATCGCCCGCGCCACAAGCTCCTTCCCCGTGCCAGTTTCTCCCTGGATCAGGACTGTTGAATTGGTCGGAGCCACAGTCGAGATGTGCCGCAATACTGCCTGAATGGCTGGAGTTTCTCCTAGAATTTCGTCGAAGCCGCGCTCGGCGCGGATCTCGGTACGCAAGTAATTGGTCTCGCCCGCCAGTCGTTCCCTCGATTCATCGACCTCCCGATACTGCATTGCGTTGTCGAGAGCGATCGCGACCTGATTGGAGACTTGCTGCAAAAAATCTGCATCCGCTTCCGAGAAACGGTGGGGGTGCCGATCCAACAGATGCAGCACCCCGATCTTGCGATCCCCTCGTACCAGGGGCAGAAAACAGCCTGACTGCACCCCTTCCTGATAATTCAATTGCAGCGAACTCACGTGTAACGCCCGCGGTGCGGTGTCAAACAGAACCGGTTCTCCTGTGCGGAATGCTTTGCCCGGACTCGATCCGTCGATCGGCAGCCGCATTTCCTCCTGCAGGAAGCCGCGACCCCCGGGAAAATCCAAACCGTGAATTTCCAGTTGCTGCTTCTGCACATCCGGCAACGACAGGCAAGCTCCGTCACATTGCATCGCCAACCGTACCCGGCTCGGAATTACTTTAAACAGCTCCGTCAAAGACAAGTTCGATACCACTGCGTTATTGACGTCGAGCAGCAGTTTCAGGCGATCCCGCTCGCGCGACACTTCTTCCTGCAGCTGCGCCGCGGCCTGATGGTTCAACGCGTTCTCCACGGCAACGGCTACGTGGTTTGCCGTTAGCTTTTGAATCTCAAGTTGATCCAGTGCGTAAGAACCCGGCGACGTGTGACCCAGATTGAACGCACCCAGCCGGCGGCGCGGAGTGGTCAAGGGGACACTGCAGAACGATCGGACCCCTTGTTCTCGCAGCAGTTTGATCGGCCGCGTAAATCGAAGATCACGATCCAAATCATCAACGACTAAAGGTTGTTGATTGGCCCACACCCAACCGGAAGGTGACTCTGCGATAGAAAATTCCATCCCCAGGCGGACGGAGTCAGGGCCGTCTGACTCCAGAATATGCACGCGCATCACATTTCGCGCGGAATCGTAGAGCAGCACGCTCAGGTAGTTGAAATCGACGATGGGATGAAGGCGATGGGCCAGATCCGAAAACAATTCCTCCAGTGTCCGGTGCGATGTGATCGCGGAGGACACTTCTAGCAGCGCGCGGTAGCGTGCCGAAAGGGTGGTGTCCCTTGCTTCTTCAGCGATGCTGGGCATAATCCTTCAAATCTCTTCCCACCCCAAGCCCACGTGTCGGACCCTGTCGAATCACCGACCCGATGTAAATCTCTATACAAAATTCAGATGAGGCAACGAGCCCGTTGGATTCACAAACGCTTTGCTTTCAGAGGGCTGGATTGGCCGCTTTTTTCATAGGATGGATTGAGAAATGCACTCGGTAAGGGCGGCGCCGGCCGAGTGCGTTTGGCCAGTATCCGGCGGAGAAGGGAGACTGAAATGGAAACAAGACAATTGGGCAATAGCGAGCTATTCATTACGCCGATCGGCATCGGCGCATGGGCCATGGGAGGAAGCGGATGGACCTGGAGTTGGGGCCCGCAAAATGACGACGACTCGATCGCGGCGATTCATGAAGCGCTCGATCACGGCATCAACTGGATTGATACAGCGGCCGTCTACGGTCTGGGCCATTCCGAGGAAGTGGTCAATCAAGCTCTGCGTGGACGAAGTCCACGTCCCTATGTCTTTACGAAGTGTGAACGGACCTGGGACCAGAACGGGGAAATCGGCGGAACCTTGAAGGCAGCATCCATTCGCCGCGAGTGTGAAGACAGCCTGCGTCGTCTCGACGTCGACGTGATCGATCTCTACCAGATTCACTGGCCAGAACCAAGTGCGGACATTGAAGAAGGCTGGACCGAGCTGGCGAAGCTCAAGCAAGAAGGCAAACTGCGCTACATCGGCGTCTCAAATTTCAACGTCGTCGAAATGCAGCGCGCGGCTGCGATTGCTCCGATTACTTCTTTGCAGCCTCCATACTCCATGTTGGCGCGCGACGTTGAGCAGGCAATCCTCCCCTTCGCCGAGCGCAATAACATCGGTGTGATCGTCTACTCGCCGATGTATTCCGGTTTGTTGAGCGGCGAAATGACGCGCCAGCGTATTCGATCCCTGGCTGCGGAGGACTGGCGACTGCAGAACCCGAACTTCCGCGAGCCTCTCCTCTCCAAAAACCTCCGCTTAGTGGAACTGCTGAGAGAAGTCGGAGGACAGCATGGCCGGACAGCTGGGGAGGTTGCTATCGCCTGGACGTTGCACAACACCCGAGTGACTGGCGCCATCGTGGGCATGCGTAACCCGAAGCAGGTTGCGGGCGTGATCGGCGCTGCAACGTTCCGGCTGTCATCTCAGGAATTTAACGAGATCGAAGAGGCCTTGCAGCAGGAGGAGGCGGTGAGCGGATAAAACAGGAGAGTAGGTCGCGAAGCGCCGGCTACCTGCGAGGGCCAGGTAGTTGCGGCGGACGGGCTGGGATGAGACTCTGGAGCCTTATTCGGTCGTGTAGTTAATTTCCATGCGCCTGACTTGAATGCTGGAGACATAGAGGGCGATCAAGGCGACGCCGAGGATTCCAAGCACAGCGACCGGAGCCGCGACGGGATCGGAGTTGGAAATCAACAAGGCAAGCACGGGCGGAGTTCCCGGGGCGCTCGGAATGTCGACCGGACATAGTGATTTCAGATAATAGATTACGCTGAACTGCTTGAGTAGCGTGGGCAAGAACGGGTTGATGCCTTCCCAGATCAATATCACAGCTGCCGGGATGATGGGGTTCCGAAACAACATGCCAGCCACCATGAAGAACGCTCCATAGCCAATGCAGGCCAGCACCGTCACCCCCACGTAGATCGCGGCATGCTCAAGGCCATGATTGTGATAGAGGTACACATCGGACTGCCTGGCGGAGAAGTGCCAGAGAAAAGCACTGGTTTGCAGCAGTTCGCTGGTGACAAAGATGGTGCAGGTGGCGAGGAGGCCGGCGAGAAACTTTCCCACCATGAGGACCTCACGCCTTATCGGCGCCAGAAAATAGAAGTGCAGACTCCGGTCGAGGATCTCGCCTCGGAACAGATTCATGAAAATTCCGAGACATCCAAAAAAGACCGCGAGCCGCAAAAAAAAGAATTGGAAGACTCCGGCAAACATGACCGAGTCCTGGCCCGGATTGAAGCCATTGCTGATATGGATGCTCTCGACCTTCCCGTCCGCCAACCCCACGAACAGATCGTTCTGGCCATCGGAGTAGTGATAATCCTCGCGTTGGACATCCACCGTCGCGTCCGGCCCATTGCGCCGATTTTCAGTCCAATGAAAATTGAGCGGTGGCTTTCCCAGGATTGCGATCACTTCCTCGCTGGTCATGCCAGTCTTGACTGCCAGAAGATCCTGATAGGTCAGCGACCTGTTGCCCTGCGCGGCTACGCTCGCGCTTCGATGCTGCTGGTTCGAGGTTGCAATGGCATACGCGATGAAGAGCAGAACGGGCAGAGCGGCCACCGCGTAGATCCACAGACCTCGCTTTGCGAAAAAGGTCTTCCTCAACTCCAGCCGGATCACTGCCTTGATCTGTTCCCACCAGATTCTTTTCATCGCACTGCCTCTTCGGTCCCGATCAGATATTCGTAAACGGAGAGGACATCGTCGTCTGCAGGCGCAATCGATTCGATGTCGATGCCGCTCACGGCCAGATCGTTCAGCGCCAGGTAGAAGCGGTCGGCGTCCCGCGTTTTCAGCAACAGACCGTGCTCATCCTTGTGAATGGAGACTTCGATCGTGTGCTCGTACTGCAACATTTTCGCGGCGAGTTCGCGCGGCCGGCTCGAGCGGATCAGAATTTGTGTGGGATGCTCTTGAATCTCGCTACGAACGTTGTGGATCTGGCCTTCCGCCACGACGTAGCCGTTACTCAGTAAGATCACCTGGTCGGAAATCACATCCACTTCATGGAGGATGTGGCTGGAAATGATTACGTAAGACCCCTCCGCCGCTGCCGACCGGAACAGCGCAATCATCTCGGCCCGGGCCAGCGGATCGAGTCCGTTCAGCGGTTCGTCGAGTACCAGCACCTTAGGATCATGAGATAGCGCCTGCGCGAGTCGTATGCGCTGACGCATCCCTTTGCTGTAACCGGCAACGTTTCGCTCGGCGGCCTCCACGAGATTCACGCGCTCGATGGCACGCCAAGCCATTTGTTCGGCAGTCCGGGAGTCACGGCCGGCAAGACGCAAATAGGAATAAAGAAACTGAAAACCCGTCAAACCTTTCGGAAACGCATCAAATTGTGTGGAATAGCCCAGCATTTTGAAGAGGTTTTCCGGATCGTCCGTCTTGCAGTCGAGAACCTGAATCCGCCCGCGCGTGGGCTTCACCAACCCGGTCATCAGATTCATCAGCGTAGTCTTGCCCGACCCGTTGGGACCTACCAGACTCGTAATGCCTGGCGGAATCGAGAGATTGACTCGATTCACACCCAGGATTTCTCCATAAAACTTCGACACGTCCTCGAAGACGATGCGATCGTTCACCGGATGACCTCATAGGCGCGCACTTTGCGCATGAGCAGAGCGAGGCAGATGGCGCAATACACCAGGAGTGCGCTCCACGCCTGGGCGACTGGAATCGCGTGTTCGGTATCCACTCGGAACAGCGCGTTCCACACGGTTCCCATCAGATAGGCAACGTTGAAAAAATGTCCTGACTCGGTTCGCAGCACCGCGTTGATGGCTTGAGCGAAGCCGGCTCCGAAGAACATCACGGCAAGAAGTAAGGCGCCGGCGACGATCCTCCATTTCACCCAGGCCGAGAGGGCCATGGCAAGCAGAGAGAGAATTGCAATCCAGATCAGCGAAGAAAGCACGATACTGGCAGCAAGCCAAAGGTTATTCCAGGTCCAGCTCGGACCCATAAGACTTGCCTGCATGCCGAACAGAATTAATCCCGGGATCCAGGTGATTTGCGAAAGCAGAATTGCAAGCACAGAAGATTTGCCCAGCACGTACTCGGCTCGCGAAAACGGCCGGCAAAAATATAAGGGAAGAGCTCCATTGGCAAGATCGGGTGAAATCAGGCCGGGCCCGGCAAACGCCGTCAGGAGAAACGCAAACACTCCCTGCACGCTCATGAAGTTGAAGAAGAACTTGTTGTCGATCGAGAGGATCTGGCTGGGTACACCGATCTGCTGAAGAAAGCTTGCACTATGAGCGAGGTAGATCAGAAGCAGGCACAACACTGGAAAAAAGAAGCAGACCACAAACAATGCAGTAAGAAACTTCGATCGGAAAAGGTTTCGTCTGGAGTAGCGAAACAGAACGAAACAGCGCGACCAGGATGGAGTCAACGCTCCCGAATATGGCTTGTAATTACGCCGGTAAATCGCCATCTTTGCTTGCTCCTCGAATCGCGCCCCTCAGCTCACTCCATGGCCTTCAGGAAAATGTCTTCCAGCGAATCGCGACGGAAGTTCATCCGCCGGATGCGAACCTGTCGCTCCGCCGCCAGCCGAAAAATGTCGCGGGTCTCGACTCCATCCGCCAAAATCATCTTCAGCCGATTCGCGGTGACAGCGCACTCGCAGCCGAGCTTCTCGATTGCCTCCGTGAAGTCGCCATTGGCACCGTAAGTCTCCAGTTCCAAGAATCTCTTATTCGCGCGCCGCTCTTCGTCCAGATTTGAATAATGCGCGATTCGCCCCTGTTTGAGGATCAGAACCTCGTCACAGGTGTCCTCAACATCGCGCAAAAGGTGCGAGCAAAGAACGATCCGCATCTGTTTGCCATCTCGAATTTCGCGGATCATTTTGATCATGCGCTGGCGCGCAGAGGGGTCCAATCCGTTGGTCGGTTCGTCGAGAATCAACAGTTTCGGCCCGTGAACGATCGCCTGCGCTAACTTCGCAAGCTGCTTCATGCCCAGCGAATAAGTTCCCAACTGACGATAGCGGGCCTCCGCCAAGCCCACATAGAACAAGGCCTCGTGAGCCCGCTCCAGGGCCATGTCCGGGGGCAAGCCGGAAAGTTCTCCCATCATCTGAACGAATGACACTGCGCTCATCTTGGAAATGAAGGCGTCATTCTCGGGCATGTAGCCAACGAGCCCGCGAATCTTTCCGACTTCGGTTCCGATGTCGTGGCCAAATACACGCGCTCGACCAGCCGAGGACTTGTAGAAACCCAGGAGGGTGTTGATCAGCGTCGACTTGCCCGCGCCGTTTGGACCCAGCAAGCCGATCGAGCGTCCGCACAAAGAAGCCGTAAGACCGCGCAGGATCTCCCGATTGCCGAACTGAACCGAAAGACCCTGAAGTTCAACCAGCGGCGGCAGAGCAGCCGGCGGCGTTCGATTGCTCTCGCCGCTGGCTGCTCCGAGTTGGGCCGTTGTACTCACTGTGTTGGACTGGTCGAATGGTTGAACGCTCCACCCAAAAACATTTGCGGCAGGAACGGCCCATGATCACCCATCGTCAACAGGGTGCCCAGATCCAAACCCATGAATCCAGTGTTGCTGGCCACCACAATCCGGTCAGACTCGCCGTAGGCATAAATCAAGCCCGGTGCCGAGTTTGCTGTCAGCGCGTCAATGGACTGTTGCTGCTTCTGAGTCAATGCTCCGCTGGCCTTCACTTGTTCGACCAGTGGGCCGACGACCGGTCCGATGTTGTGATAGAAGATCGCCGAAAAGTTGGTGTACCCGTCGTTCGGCAGCAGCGCCTGAAAGCCAGACGAGTGCGACAGAGTGTACCCGGCCTCACGAGATTGGATGGCCCTGGATAACGTGCCCGTATCAGGCGCGGCGATAAGATAGTTATCGACAAAGGTGTAGTCAACCTCCGAATTCACCTGGCTCGTGCTCATAATCGCAAAGTAGGTCCGCGACCCGACCTGGCGCTTGGTCAGCTGAAGAGAGTGTCCTTTCGCGTTTTCCTCCCGATTGAAACTATCCACCAGCTTCTCGATCGTCGACTGCAATGTTGCCGGGTCGTACACTTCGACGACCAGCTTCCATCGCGGGGTTGGGATCATGGGGCCGTCGAAGGCCATGGTCACTTCACCGCCCAGAGGGGCTGCGATGTCGTTCAACACATTCACGCCGGTCTTGGCCTCGAATTCGGCTATATGCTCAGCGAAGTCCCGGTCGCCGCTCCCGATCATCTTGAAGATTTCTTCCAGGATGCTTCTCGGATTCTTGATCACCGCCGATGTCACCATGCTGGCATTCGGGGAAACGAATTCCAGTGATCCCATCGACGCCGGCGCCGCCAGCCAGGATGCCACGCCTTGCCTTTCAGACGCGAACAACAAGTCGGCGTGACTTTCACTCTTGCCGCCAACTTCCCGATGTTCCATCGTCAGGTATCGCACGTCCGCTATCCCCGGCGGTAGTTTGTGGCCACCGTTATCAGCTTGTACGTTCGGCGCGACAATTTGTTCCATGTCCGCACAGAAAAGAAACTCCGCTCCTTGCTGGTAGGAACGAACAATCTGCTGGTGGAACGGGGTTACGGCAAACTGGCTGCTGCTCTGCGTCTGCGCAAGCGTCGCCGCGCGTTGCAGTTCCGCCAATTCCGGGCTGGCGATCAGCAGATTGTTGTTTAAGTAGACCAGCAAAGGTCGGTTGGGCGCGGGTGTCACGGCCCACGGATCATGAACTATTTGAAGCGCAAGCCGCGATGGATTGGAGCTGAGGTTGCGACTTTGGTTCTGTGCCGCCGCCTCCAGTCGGCTTTGAACCTCCAGAAAGGTCTCCAATCCGGGCTGCCGTATTTTGGCAAGCACGACGGGCGCCGTGTAGGTCGTTCCGTTCTTGCCCACGGCAAAAACGATCTCGTCGCCCAGATAGCTGTTGAACGTCCTTACCTGATTCAGTACATCTTCGAGTTTCCGCCCGCTTCCTTTCTCCTGTTGCAGCCACCAGTCGCGTAGTGCCGGGCTCTGCTCGAGCCGCTGTTCGAAAAGCTGGCTGGCTTCTCCTAAAGTGTTGGCAAGATTCGGAACCGCAGCATAGACAACAGTTTGATCGGGGACGTAGGGCAGAAGCTCAGAGCTGTAACGCAACCCGGGTCCCGGGATCGCCGCAAACTGCTTCTGGAGGACCGCGAAGTCTCCCAGCAGAGCAAGGTATTTTGCCGAATCCTTGCTCCACGCGATCTCGCTTTGGATCGGAACCTTCGACACACTGGCGCTCGAAGTCGCTTCCTCCCCGGCGTGTAGATCGGCCGTATTCGCTCCGTAGTCGACCCGCACCACCCCTTCGATCACTGCCACGCGAGAGCCCTTGGTCCCGTGATTGACGGAAAAAATTGTGCCTTTCACCGAAACTAGTCCGTCGTCGGTCGCCACGTAAAGGCGGCCC
>Ga0210401_10005863_pt1 | contig 12576 bp, 9 predicted proteins | sample IncBWH32MmetaG_FD_150866 | JGI IMG/M metagenome (GOLD analysis project Ga0210401, IMG submission 150866) | Forest soil microbial communities from Barre Woods Harvard Forest LTER site, Petersham, Massachusetts, United States - Inc-BW-H-32-M | ecosystem: Environmental > Terrestrial > Soil >... | reverse complement strand
TCGACCGACCAGGCCTCCTTGTACGGGCGCCGGTGCGTGAGCGCATCGAACACGTCGGCCAGCGCGGTGATGCGCGCCGCCAGCGGAATGGCGCTCTCGCCGATGCCGAACGGGTAGCCGGTGCCGACCCAGTGCTCGTGGTGGAAGCGCGCAATCTCCTCGGCCATCTTCATGTGCGGCACGTTGCTCTGGGCCAGGATCTCCGAGCCGATCATCGCGTGCGTCTGCATCAGCTTCATCTCGGCCGCGTTCAGGCGGCCTGCCTTGAGCAGGATGCCGTCGGGAATGCCGATCTTGCCGATGTCGTGCAGCCGCGCCGCCAGGTCGACCATGAACACGGTGTTCTCGTCGCAGCCGAATTCCTGCGCCAGCAGCGAAGACAGCTTGCCGACCCGGTACGAATGCTCGCCGGTGGTGTCGTCGCGCAGCTCGGCCGTCACCGCCAGCCGCTCGAGCATCTCGATGCGCGACTTCATCAGCTCCTGGTGCGCGACCTGCTCGACCAGCCGGCCGCGCAGCTTGACCTCGCGCTGTGCCATCAGGGTATCGGGCGAGGGTGCCGGCTGCAGTTTTTGCTTCCGCTCCAGCTGCTCCAGGTGCAGCCGGTGGTGCAGCAGCGCGTTTTCCTTCTGGATGTCCTTGGTGTGCATCATCAGCTCGCGCAGGTACACCAGCGCGACGTCGGTGCGACCCGCCAGCTCGTTGGCCTTGACCATCGCGATCAGCACATCGCGCAACGAGCCTTTCAGCACCCGGGCCCGTTCCAGCAGCTTCGACAGGCGCGACAGGCCCACGTCGACCGTACCCGAATACACCTCGCACAACCCCTCGGCCATGCCGGCGTACAGCTCGGCCCGCTCCAGGCCGGATTCGTGCGCGATCTGCTTGGCGATCTCGCAACGCTGCCGGGCCGCCTCCGGCGCGTCGACCTCCAGCAGAAGGCGCGTGTAGTGCGTCTCGGCCAGGACGCGGGAAAGGCGAAAGCTCGCCGTGGTCGGCTTGTCCTGCAAATCGACCGATTCCTTGGCAGCGCGCAACCCTCGGCTGTAATCCTCCAGGTGCAGGCAGGCCAGCGCCATATTGGCCAGTGCGAAGGCACGCGGACCTCGCAGCTCCGGTCTGCCTTCGCTGAGCGATACGACCCGGTCCAGGCAGGCGATCGCGTCCTCGTACTGCGCCGCGTAGATCAGGGCGAATCCCAGGTTGTTGCAGACGATGGCTTCCGCATGCGGATCGCCCAGTTCGAGCGCGATCTCCAGCGCCTCGGCATACGTCTCGATCGCCACCGGCAGATTGCCGGTGTCGGCCAGCAACACGCCGTGGATCGACAAGGCCAGCCGCAGCAGTGCCGGCGGTCCCGAACGCCGGTATATGTCGACCGCCCGCTCCGAAGGCGCCAGGCCCTTGAGCGGATGGCCTGACACATAGGCGTATTTGGCAACGGCCAGCAGGCACTCGGCCAGCGCCGGACCCGGCGGCTCGATACTCAAACGCCCAATCAAATCAAGCGCTCGTGCAAACAACTGCGAGCTCTGCGGCGAGGCGACGGACCGCTCTGGATCCAGGGCGCGCGCCAGTTCGGTCAGGGCCCGCGCCAGATCCTCCGGTGCGGCCGCCGGAGACCCGATTAGCGCTTCGACGCGCTCAGCGACATCGAGCATGTGCGCTAGTCCGATTGGTACGAGCGAGGCCGGTCACTGAGACGCGCGCCCCCGGAGTTCGGGAGTTGCGGTTTTGGGCCGAATCCATCAGGATGGGCCCGACCCGTGCGCAGCGAAGCGCGGGCAAACCAAGCGTTTTACGGGGCTGGAGCCAATCATGAAACTGATCAGCGTCGAAACGAACGTCGTCGAAACCGAAGCCGGCGAACTGCAAGCCAAGCAGACCGACGAAGCGATCGCCGAATTGAGCGCCTCTCAGCTGATGCTGGTCGGCGGCGGCTCCGGTATCGCAGGTCTGAGCTGAGATCGCGCGCCAACGAAGGTTGACTCGGCTGCCCGGCATCGAGCCGGCAGCCGCTGAATGATTGGTCGGGTCAAGCGCTATCTTTTGCTTGGCGGCGGCGGTGCAGCCCGCCCGCTTTGATAGCGCATCTCGTTGCACTGAGACCCCCCCTTTGGTTGGGCTCGTTCGGGGCCATATCCGCCCCGCCGAGTCCGGCGTTCGAACCGAGCCTCCACTTGCCTAGGGTTCGAACATCCGTAAATCCAGCATAACCTACACCCGCGCGACGTAAAGGGGTATGTCCAGGACGCCAGATAGGCGAAACGGTCGACGCGTGTCGGTGAACCCTGTCACGGCCGTTTCGACCGTCTGCTAGCGCGAGTCGAGCTCGGCCGGCAGACCCGCCGCGCGCAATGCCTGCAAAACCTGCTCGATGTGCTCCGGTCCGCGCGTCTGCAGCTCCATTTGCAGCTCGGCGTTCAGCGCCGGCAGCGTCGTGAAGGCCCGCTGGTGGGCCACCTCCTCGATGTTCGCCCCGACCTGGCCGACGATGGCGGCAGCGCGGGCGAGCTCGCCCGGCACGTCGCGGATCGTCACCCGGATCCGGGCCAGGCGCCCGGCGCGCACCATGCCGCGCTCGATGATGTCGGCCAGCATCAGCGGCTCGATGTTGCCGCCGCAAAGAATGAGGCCCACTTTGCGGCCCTGGAAGCGCTCGCGGTAGCGCAGCAGTGCGGCCAGGCCCGCCGCGCCCGCCCCTTCGACCACGGTCTTCTCGATTTCCAGCAGCAGCACGATCGCGTGCTCGATGTCGCCCTCGCCCACCAGCACGATGTCATCGACCAGGCGGCGCACGATCGCGGAGGTCAGCGCGCCCGGGGATTTGACGGCGATGCCCTCGGCCAGCGTCGCGTTGGCGCAGGCCATCGTGACGCCCTTGATGGCCGCGTACATCGCCGGAAAGCGATCGGTCTGCACGCCCACGATCTCGATGTCGGGGCTGACCGAGCGCGCCGCGAGCGCCACGCCCGCAATCAGTCCGCCGCCGCCCACCGCCACGCACAGGCACTGCAGGTCGGGCTGCGCCGCCAGCATTTCGGCGCCCACCGTGCCCTGTCCGGCGATCACGTCGACGTCGTCGTACGGGTGCACCATCGTCAGGCCGCGCACCAGCACCAGGCGCTCGGCTTCAACACGGGCGTCGTCGAACGTGTCGCCCGCCAGGATCACCTCGGCGCCGAAGCCGCGCGTGCGCTCGACCTTGATGCTGGGTGAAAAGCGCGGCATCACGATCACCGCCGGGATCCCCATCCGCTGCGCGTGAAAAGCAACGCCTTGCGCGTGATTGCCAGCCGACACCGCGATCACGCCGCGATCGCGCTCCGATGCGGTCAGGGTGCTGAGCCGGTTCAGCGCGCCGCGCTCCTTGAAACTGGCGGTGAACTGCAGGTTCTCGAATTTCAGCCAGACCTCGGCCTGGGCGATCTGCGACAGCGTGCGCGAGTGCAGAAACGGGGTGACCTCGACCTGGCCGGCGATGCGCTGCGCGGCGCGCTCGATCTCGCCGGCGGTCGGCCTGAGCCCGCTCAGGCGGTCGGTAAGCGGCTGCGGTTGCACGGGGTCACAGTGTATTCGGTGCCGCCCTGTAGCATTTTCAGCGCCGCGGGCCGTTTACCCCTTGTTGGGGCCGGTCAGCGGCTCCCCCCCACCCTGACGGATCGGATCCGAATGAACACACCGAGCTGGATTCAATGGCCCTCGCTGATCACCTGGCTCACGCTGATTCTGCTGGGTGCCGTGGCGTTCAACGTGGCGCGCGCGCGGACCCGCTACGACATCCGGGCCCCGGCCACGAGCGGCCACGAGCACTTCGAGCGCATCTTTCGCGTCCAGATGAACACGCTGGAAAACACCGTGGCGTTCCTGCCGGCCTTATGGCTGGCCGCCTGGTACTGGAACCCGGCCTGGGCGTCGGCCTGCGGCGCCGTGTGGCTGCTCGGGCGCATCTGGTACGCGCACGGCTACGGCCGCGCAGCGGCCCGCCGGGGCGGGGGCTACTACCTTTCCTCGGCGGGATTGACGGCCTTGGTGATCAGCTCGGCGGTGGGCTGGGTGCGGGCGCTTGCATGGACGTGAAGGCGGCTGAGCCCGCGCCGGCCGGCCAGACCGCGCCGCCGGCCGCGCCGGAGGGCCAAACGCCGGCCCGGCGCCTGGGAACCTTGCGCGCGCTGTGGCCGTTTATCGTGCCGTACCGGCGCCAGATCGCGATCGCGCTGCTGATGCTGCTGCTGGCCTCGCTCACCACGCTGGCGCTGCCGTTCGCGGTCCGGATGCTGGTGGACCGCGGGCTGGCTCTGTCATCGGACGTGGGGCTCGCGGCGCGGCTGATCGCGATCCGGCATCAGTTCGGGTGGCTGTTCTTCAACGCGGTGCTGCTGGCCGCCTTCACCTCGGCGCGCTTCTACATGGTGACCTGGATCGGCGAGCGCGTCACTGCCGACCTGCGCCAGGCGGTGTATGCGCACGTGCTGCGGCAGAGCCCGCAGTTCTTCGAGACGCTCAAGACCGGCGAGGTGCTGTCGCGCCTGACCACCGACACCATCGTGATCCAGAACGCCGTGGGCTCGAGCGTGTCGATGGGGCTGCGCAGCCTCGTGCTGTTCATCGGGTCCCTGGTGCTGCTGATCGCGATCAGCCCGCGCCTGATGCTGACCGTGGCCGGCGTGATCGCGCTGGTGGTGGCCCCGGCCTTGTTCATCGGCCGGCGCGTGCGGCGCCTGTCGCGCGCCAGCCAGGACCGGATCGCCGACACCAGCGGCATCGCCGGGGAGGTGCTGAACGCGATCCCGGTGGTGCAGAGCTTCACCCAGGAGCAGGCCGAGGCGCAGCGGTTCGGCGCTGCCAACGAGGCCGCGTTCCTGGCCTCGGTGCGCCGCACCCGCACCCGGGCCATGCTGACCGCGTTCGTGATCATCGGCGTGTTCGGCTCGCTGCTGAACGGACTGCAAAACGGGGTGCAGGCGGTGATGGCCGGCCACATCTCGCCAGGCCAGCTCAGCCAGATTGCCCTCTACATCACGCTGGCGGCCTCCAGCGTGGCCATGCTGGCCGAGGTGTGGGGCGACCTGCTGCGCGCGGCGGCGGCCACCGAGCGGCTGTCCGAGCTGCTGGCCACGCAGGCGGCGATCCGTGATCCGCGGGCGCCGCGCGAGCTTGCGCCCTCACCCCCCTGCTTCGCCGGGCGTAGCCCGGCTTCGCAGGGCGAGCCGGCCCCTCTCCCGCTTCGCGGGCGAGGGGAGGAACTGCTCCCCTCTACCACGCCCGTGGGAGCGCCGACCAGCCTGCGCGTGGATCTGCAGGAAGTGAGCTTCGCCTACCCGTCGCGCCCGGGCCGCAACGTCGTCGACAATCTGAGCCTGATCGTGGAGGCCGGCCACACCGTGGCGCTGGTGGGCCCGTCCGGCGCCGGCAAGTCGACCATCTTCCAGCTGCTGCAGCGCTTTTACGAGGCCCAGCGCGGCAGCGTCCTGGTCGGCGGCATCGACGTGCGCCAGCTGCGCCTGGCCGATCTGCGCGGGCACATCGCCGTGGTTCCCCAGGACCCGGTGATCTTCTCCGGCACGGTGCTGGACAACATCCGGTACGGCCGCGCCGATGCGAGCCTGGAAGAAGCGCTGGACGCCGCGCGCGCGGCCCACGTGGAGGAATTCGTCGGGCAGCTGCCGCAGCGCTACGACACCTTCGTGGGCGAGCGCGGGCTGCGGCTGTCGGGCGGGCAGCGCCAGCGCATCGCGATCGCCCGCGCGATCCTGAAGAACGCGCCGCTGCTGCTGCTGGACGAGGCCACCAGCAGCCTGGATGCCGAAAGCGAACGCGCGGTGCAGCAGGCGCTGGAAACCGCCATGCGCGGGCGCACCACCATCGTGATCGCGCACCGGCTGGCCACGGTGCAGCGCGCCGGCCGCATCTTCGTGCTGGACCACGGGGCGATCGTCGATTCGGGCACCCATGCCGAGCTGGTGGCGCACGCGGGACTGTACAGCCGGCTGGCGGCGCTGCAGTTCTCGCTGTAGCCGTCCCGTCGGCCCTGCATGTTGCCGATAGAATCGGCAACATGGAGTACGAAAACCTGATGCGCCACGTGTTCGAGCACGGGGTGGACAAGAGCGACCGCACCGGAACCGGGGCGCGCTCGGTGTTCGGCTACCAGATGCGGTTCGACCTGGCACAGGGCTTTCCGCTGGTGACCACGAAGAAGCTGCACCTGCGCTCGATCATCCACGAGCTGCTGTGGTTCCTGCAGGGCAGCAGCAACGTCGAGTACCTGAGGCGCCACGGCGTGACGATCTGGGACGAATGGGCCGATGGCGACGGCGAGCTGGGACCGGTCTACGGCGTGCAGTGGCGCGCGTGGCCGTCGCCGCGCGGCCCGATCGACCAGATCGCGCAGGTGATCGAGCGCATCCGCGCCGATCCGGACTCGCGCCGGCTGATCGTTTCGGCCTGGAACGTGTCCGACATCCCCAACATGAAGCTTCCGCCCTGCCACCTGCTGTTCCAGTTCAACGTGACCGCCGGCCGCCTGAGCTGCCAGCTGTACCAGCGCAGCTGCGACGTTTTCCTGGGGGTTCCGTTCAATATCGCCAGCTACAGCCTGCTCACGCACATGGTGGCGCAGCAGTGCGACCTGGCGCCGGGGGACTTCGTGTGGACCGGCGGCGACTGCCACATCTACCTGAACCATTTCGATCAGGTGCGCGAGCAACTGTCGCGCACCCCCTATCCGTACCCGCAACTGCGCATCCGCCGGCGGCCGCCGTCGATATCGGACTACGTGTTCGAGGACTTCGAGGTGGTCGGCTACCAGGCGCATCCGGCCATCAAGGCGGAGGTGGCGGTTTGATCGGGCCCGGCGGGATGCAGGCGGCCGCTCCGTGGCGACACCTTCGCCGCGCGTGAACCTGATCGTGGCGCGGGCGCGCAACGGCGTGATCGGGCGCGGCGGCACGCTGCCGTGGCATCTGCCGGAGGATCTGCGCCATTTCAAGCGCAGCACGCTCGGCCACCCGATCGTGATGGGGCGCAAGACCTGGGAGTCGATCGGACGCGCGCTGCCGGGCCGGCGCAGCATCGTGCTCACGCGCAACCCGCGCTTCAGCGCCCCCGGGTGCGAGACGGCCGGCAGTCTGGCGCAGGCGCTGGCGATGTGCGAAGGCGCCGCGGAGGTGTTCGTGATCGGCGGGGCGCAGCTGTTCGCCGAGGCGCTGCCGCTGGCGCAGCGCCTGGTCGTCACCGAGATCGACGCCGACTTCGAGGGCGACACGTTCTTTCCGCCGTTCGACCCGGCCGCCTGGCGCCAGACCGCGCGCGAGCACCTGGCGCCGGGTCCGCAGCGTGCATTCGGCATCGATTTCGTGACGCTGGAAGCAGAAAAACCGGCCCACTGAGGCCCACCGCGAGGAGAGCGAGCAATGCCACACGAGGAGTTCCATGTACACGGGGCGCACGACCCCGAGCTGGAACCCGCGGCCGAGCACGGCGCGCAAGACCGCTTCGCCGGCCGCATCGCCGTGACCACCGCGATCCTGGCCACGCTGGGCGCATTGATGTCCTTCGCCGGCGGCGACACGCAGGCCAAGGCGCAGATATTCAAGAACGAGGCCGCCATCAAGAAGACCGAGGCCAACGACCAGTGGGCGTACTACCAGGCCAAGGGCAACAAGCAGAACCTGGCCGAGGTCGCCGCGACGCTGTCGACGCAGCCCGACAAGGTGCAGTTTTACCGCGACGAGACCGAGCGCTACAAGAAAGAGAAAGCCGAAATCAAGCAGGAGGCCGACAAGCTGGAGGCCGAATCGAAGAGCTGGGACACGCGCAGCGAGCAGCAGATGCACGTGCACCACCGCTGGGCCCTGGCGGCCACCGCGATGCAGATCGCGATTGCGCTGTCGGCCATCGCGCTGCTGACGCGCCGCGAATGGCTGGCCTACGGCGTGTATGCGGTGGCGGCGATCGGGATCGTGTTTGGAGGCCTGGCGCTGGCGGGGGTGTGAGGGCGTTCTACCGGCCGTAGCGGGCGGTGATCGAGGCCTTGCCGAGCTGGTTGGCGTGGATCTTGAAGCCGACCAGCGCGGCGCTGGCCTCCGGCGGCAGGTCGAGCGTGTCGACCTTCAGCGCGTAGATGGTGAAGATGTAGCGGTGCGGCTTGTCGCCCGGCGGCGGACAGGCGCCGCCGAATTCGCCCGTTCCGAAATCGTTGCGCCCCTGGCGCGCGCCGGCCGGCAGCTTGCCGCCATGCCCGATGTTCCTGGGCAGCGCGTTGACGGTGGGCGGCAGGTCGAACACGATCCAGTGCCACCAGCCGCTGCCGGTCGGAGCATCCGGGTCGTACACGGTCAAGGCGAAGCTCTTGGTGCCGGCCGGAGCTCCCGTCCAGTTCAAGGCCGGAGAGATATTCTGGCCGCGGCAACCGAATCCCGAGAACACCTGGTTCTCGGTCAGATTGGCGCCGTCGACCACTTCCGGGCTGCTCAGCTCGAAGGCGCCGGCCGGCAAGGCCGGCGCCAGCAACAGGGACGAAACGGATATCGGCAATGCCCATCGACGCATGGTGATGTCCTCCAGTTGATCCGGTCTACTTCAATGGCTTGAAGCGCAGCCGGTGCGGGCGGGCGCCCTCCTCGCCCAGCCGGCGCTTCTTGTCGTCCTCGTAATCGCGGTAGTTGCCCGGATAGAACACCCACTGCGAATCGCCCTCGCAGGCGAGGATGTGGGTGGCAATCCGGTCCAGGAACCAGCGGTCGTGCGAGATCACCAGCACGCTGCCGGCGAACTCCAGCAAGGCGTCCTCCAGCGCGCGCAGCGTCTCCACATCCAGATCGTTGGACGGCTCGTCCAGCAGCAGCACGTTGCCGCCCGCGATCAGAACCTTGGCCAGGTGCAGGCGGCCGCGCTCGCCGCCCGAGAGCTGGCCGACCTGCTTCTGCTGGTCGGCGCCGCGGAAGTTGAAGCGGCCGATGTAAGCGCGCGAGGGCATCTCGAATCTGCCCACCGTCAGCACGTCCTGTCCGCCGGAGACCTCCTCCCACACGGTCTTCTGGCCTGCGAGGGCTTCGCGCGACTGGTCCACGAAGGCGGTCTTCACGGTCGGTCCGATCGTGATCTCGCCCTGGTCGGGCCGCTCGCGGCCGTTGATCATCCGGAACAGCGTCGACTTGCCGGCGCCATTGGGTCCGATGATGCCGACGATCGCGCCGGGCGGGACGTTGAACGAGAGCCGGTCGATCAGCAGCCGGTCCCCGTAGCCCTTGCTGACCTCGTTGAACTCGATCACTTCGTTGCCGAGGCGCTCGGCCACCGGGATGAAGATCTCCTGGGTCTCGTTGCGCTTCTGGTACTCGACCGAGCTCAACTCCTCGAAACGCGCCAGCCGCGCCTTGCTCTTGGCCTGGCGGCCTTTCGGATTCTGCCGGACCCACTCGAGCTCGAGCTGCATCGCGCGGATCCGCCCGGCCTCCTGCTTGGCCTCGACCTGCAGGCGCTGCTCCTTCTGCTCCAGCCACGAGCTGTAGTTGCCGTGCCACGGAATGCCGCGGCCGCGGTCCAGCTCCAGGATCCATTCGCAAGCGTTGTCCAGGAAATAGCGGTCGTGGGTGATTCCGACCACGGTGCCCGCAAAGCGCAGCAGGTACTGTTCGAGCCACTCGACGCTTTCCGCGTCCAGGTGGTTGGTCGGCTCGTCCAGCAGCAGCATGTCCGGCTTGGACAGCAGCAGCTGGCACAGCGCCACGCGGCGCTTTTCGCCCCCGGACAGGTTGGCGATCAGGGCCTCCCACGGCGGCAGCCGCAGCGCATCGGCGGCGATCTCGAGCTGGTGTTCCAGGTCCGCGCCGCTGGTTGCAACGATCGCCTCGTAGCGCGCCTGTTCGGCGGCGAGCTTGTCGAAATCGGCGTCGGGCTCGGCGTAGGCGGCGTAGATCTGCTCCAGCCGCGCGTGCGCCTCGATCACCTCGCCCAGCCCCTCTTCCACACACTGGCGCACGGTGCGGGTGGCGTCGAGCAGCGGCTCCTGCGGCAGGTAGCCGATCTTCATTTTCGGCATCGGCACCGCTTCGCCGTCGAAGTTCGCATCCTCCCCCGCCATGATCCGCATCAGGCTCGACTTGCCCGAGCCGTTCAAGCCCAGCACGCCGATCTTGGCGCCGGGATAGAACGAGAGCGAAATGTCCTTCAAGATCTGGCGCTTGGGCGGCACGGTCTTGCTGACCCGCCGCATCGTGTAGACATATTGCATGTTGAACCTATTCAACCATCCGAGCTTCGAACACGCCGCAGCTTGCGGCAGAAAAGCGGGAGGATCGGCTTCGAGTGGGGTCTGCGACCCCCCTCGAGCACCCCCCGCGGCATTCACAAGCGTCGCGCTTGCGGTCGATCCCGAGCGCGCAGCTTACCCAACATCGGCCGTTTCGTAGGCCGATAGCGGCGGGCAGGTGCACATCAGGTTGCGGTCGCCGTACACGTTGTCGATGCGCGCTACCGCCGGCCACACCTTGTTGTGCGCGCCGAGCCCGGCCGGATAGGCCGCCTGGCGCCGCGTGTACGGGTGGGACCAGGCATCCGCAGCGATCATCGCGCCCGTGTGCGGGGCGTTTTTCAGGGGGTTGTCGGCCCGATCCATGCGCCCCCGCTCGATGTCGCCGATTTCGGCGCGAATCGAGATCATCGCCTCGACGAAGCGGTCCAGCTCGGCTTTCGGCTCCGACTCGGTCGGCTCGATCATCAGGGTGCCGGCCACCGGGAACGACACGGTCGGCGCGTGCAATCCGTAGTCCATCAGCCGCTTGGCCACGTCCTCGGCGGTGACGCCGCTCGCGTCCTTGAGCGGGCGCAGGTCGATGATGCATTCGTGCGCGACGAAGCCGTTGCGGCCCGCGTACAGGATCGGGTAATGCGCCGCCAGGCGCCGGGCCACGTAGTTGGCGCTGAGCAGCGCCACCATGGTGGCCCGCGTCAGCCCGCGGCCTCCCATCATCGTCACGTACATCCACACGATCGGCAGTATCCCGGCCGAGCCGTACGGGGCCGCGCTGACGGGACCCACCGGCGAGGGCACGCCGATGCGGCCCGGCAGAAACGGCGCCAGGTGCGATTTGACCGCCACCGGCCCCACGCCCGGACCGCCTCCGCCGTGCGGGATGCAGAACGTCTTGTGCAGGTTCAGATGCGAGACATCGCCGCCGAAGCGGCCCGGCGCAGCCAGTCCCACCAGCGCATTCAAATTGGCCCCGTCCACGTACACCTGGCCGCCGTACCGATGCACCACGTCGCAGATCGGGCCGATCGCTTCCTCGAACACCCCATGCGTGGACGGGTAGGTGATCATCAACGCCGACAGGCGCTCGGCGGTGCGGCTGGCCTTGGCTTGCAGGTCGACCAGGTCGACATTGCCGCCGGCATCGCAGGCGACCGCAACCACCTGCAGTCCGGCCAGATAGGCCGAGGCCGGGTTGGTTCCGTGCGCGCTTTCCGGAATCAGGCAGATGTCGCGCTGCGGCTGGCCACGCGCGCGGTGCCAGGCGCGGATCGCGAGCAGCCCGGCCAGCTCGCCTTGCGAGCCCGCGTTGGGCTGCAGGCTCACCGCGTCGTAGCCGGCGCACTGCGCCAGCCACCGTTCCAGCGCATCGATCATCTGCCGGTAGCCCTGGACCTGGTCCTCGGGCGCGTACGGATGCATGTCGGCGAACTGCGGCCAGCTGATCGGGATCATCTCCGAGGTGGCATTGAGCTTCATCGTGCACGACCCCAGCGGGATCATCGTGCGGTCCAGCGCGAGGTCGCGTTCGGCGAGCCGGCGCAGGTAGCGCAGCATCGCCGTTTCCGAGTGGTAGGTGTTGAACACCGGGTGCGTCAGGATCGGCGTGCGCCGCGCCAGCTCGGGCGGTATCGCATCGGGCGAGGCCGCATCCAGCGCATCGATCCGCGCGGGGTCCGCGGGCAGCCCGAACAGCGACCACAGCGCCTCGATGTCACCCCGGCCGACCGTCTCGTCCAGCGCAATGCCCACCGCGTCCGCTCCGAGGTCGCGCAGGTTGATCGCCTGGGCGCGCGCGGCCGCGTGGATGCGGCCCGCATCGATCCCGCTCACCTGGATCGTGTCGAAAAAACGCGCGCTCACCTGCAGGCCGGCCGAGCGCAGGCCGGCGGCCAGCACGACGGCGTGGCGGTGAATCCGGCGCGCGATCCGGCGCAATCCGTCGGGGCCGTGGTAGATCGCGTAAAAAGCCGCGATCACGGCCAGCAAGGCCTGCGAGGTGCAGATGTTGGAGGTGGCCTTCTCGCGCCGTATGTGCTGTTCGCGCGTCTGCAACGCCAGCCGCAGCGCGGGCGAGCCCTGGCTGTCGACCGACACGCCGACCACGCGCCCCGGCAGGGCCCGCTTGAACGCGTCCCGGCACGAGATGAACGCCGCGTGGGGACCGCCGAAGCCGAGCGGAACTCCGAAGCGCTGCGCCGATCCGACCACGATGTCGGCGCCCCACTCGCCCGGCGCGGCCAGCAGCACCAGCGCCATCGGATCGGCCGCCACCGACAGCAGCGCGCCGCGCGCGTGCGCCGCTTCGGCCAGGCGCGGGC
>Ga0210401_10005861_pt1 | contig 12576 bp, 8 predicted proteins | sample IncBWH32MmetaG_FD_150866 | JGI IMG/M metagenome (GOLD analysis project Ga0210401, IMG submission 150866) | Forest soil microbial communities from Barre Woods Harvard Forest LTER site, Petersham, Massachusetts, United States - Inc-BW-H-32-M | ecosystem: Environmental > Terrestrial > Soil >... | reverse complement strand
CGCGGACCGGGTTCAAGAATTTGTTGGAGTGCCAGCTAGTGGCGAGCGGCCCCGTTTCCGCCTCGCCATCCCCGATGACGCAGCATGCGATCAGGTCGGGATTGTCAAAGACTGCTCCGTAGGCATGGAGCAGAGAGTAGCCGAGCTCGCCCCCTTCATTAATCGAACCCGGCGTCTCCGGAGCGGCGTGACTTGGGATGCCTCCCGGAAAGGAGAATTGCTTGAATAGCCGCTTCATGCCCTCCGCATCGCGTCCAATGTTGGGGAAGAATTCGCTGTAGGTGCCCTCGAGGTAGGTGTTTGCGACCATGCCCGGGCCGCCGTGACCGGGTCCGCAAATATAAATCATGTTCAGGTCATATTTCTTGATCACGCGATTGCAGTGGGCGTAGATGAAATTGAGGCCCGGCGTAGTGCCCCAGTGGCCGAGCAGGCGTGGCTTGACATCCTCCAGCCGTAAAGGTTCGCTGAGTAAAGGATTGTCGTAGAGATAAATCTGTCCGACGGAAAGGTAATTGGCCGCGTGCCAGTAGGCGTCGATCCTGCGGAGTTCGTCGGCTGACAACGGATTCTGCGAGACGCTGGCACTTTCACTAGGGATGGTTGCTTGCATGAGTGGCTCCGGGGAAGGATTTACTTCTTCTATGATGACGCTTTCTGGACGCCTCGGTCGCGGCTCAGGGGATGATGGGGCCTCGCATGAAGGCCGAAGGCGGGGACGTCCGCATCGTCGAGCAACTGCCGCGCGTCTGCTGAGCGCAGATTCCTTGTTACCATAAACTCTCCGCATGTTAAATCGAAGCTTCACGATCATCTTCTTATCGGCCGCCGCCATGCTTGCGCAGCCCGTCGCTCAACCCGTCGCTCAGCCTCAGCCGACGCCCGAGGAAACCGCTCGCAGGCAACTTGCTTACACGCTCGCGCATTACACCAAGTACGAGTACAAAATCCCCATGCGCGACGGCGTCCGGCTCTTCGCCGCGGTCTATGTTCCAAAGGACGAGAGCCAGCCGTATCCGATGATCATGATGAGAACGCCTTACAACGTCGGGCCCTACGGCATCGATAACTATCGCGCCCAGCTCGGCCCCTCCGAAGCGGCCGAGAAAGAGGGATTCATTTTCGTCTACGAAGACGTTCGCGGCCGCTACATGTCGGAAGGCACTTTCGTCGACGTCCGCCCTCACAAAGCACATTACGACGGTCCCAAGGATACCGACGAGAGCACCGATACTTACGACACCATCGACTGGCTGGTGAAACATGTTCCCAACAACAACGGGCGCGTAGGCATCTGGGGCATCTCGTACCCGGGATTCTTCGCCGCCCACAGCCTGATGGAATCGCATCCCGCGCTGAAGGCCGTCTCTCCGCAAGCCCCCATGGGCGACGTCGGAAACGGTGACGACGGTTATCATAACGGCGCGTTCCACTTGACCGCGAATTTCGGTTTTTATTCGGCATTCATGCCGCGCAAGCCGGACCCCGAGCGCCCTCAACCCACCCTTCAATTCAACTTCGGCACCCGGGACGCCTATGACTTTTTCCTGCGCATGGGCCCCCTCTCGAATGCCAACGAAAAGTATCTGAAGCATCAGAATCCGTATTGGGACGACACGATTCTCCATACTTCTTACGACGAATACTGGCAATCCCGGGCGCAGGCGCCGCACATGAAGAACGTGAAACCCGCCGTGATGTGGGTGGGCGGTTGGTTCGATGCCGAAGATCTTTCCGGTCCTTTGAAGCTCTTTAACTCGCTCGAGAAGAACGGCGCCATCGCTCCGGACACGTTGGTCATGGGACCCTGGCGGCATGGCGGATGGGCGCGCGACAAAGGCGACACGCTGGGCAACCTCAAGTTCACGGCGCCCACTTCGGAGTATTTCCAGGAGAACATCGAGCTGGCCTTTTTCGTCGACAACTTGAAGGGCAAAGGCAACGGACTCAAAGCATCTGCCAGCGCCAGCGTCCCGAAAGCCTACCTGTTCGAGACCGGGAAGAACGAATGGCATCGCTTCGACTCATGGCCGCCTAAGAACGCGAAAGCGCGCACTCTATATCTCGACGCCGCGGGAAAATTGTCGATGACCGCGCCATCGGCCAGCGGTTTCGACGAATATCTCAGCGATCCTAACAAGCCCGTGCCATCGGTCGGCGAAATTGCGCCGGGAATGGGAATGCCCGTCGATTACATGACCTTCGACCAGCGCTTCGCCTCCTGGAGGCCCGACGTTCTGACTTACGAAACTGAGCCGCTTGATCAGGACGTGACTCTCGCGGGCCCGATTACACCGGTGCTGCACGTCTCGACCACCGGCACCGATTCGGACTTCGTCGTCAAGCTGGTGGATGTTTATCCCAACGATTATCCGGATCCCGATCCGAATCCGAAGGGCGTGCACATGGGCGGTTATCAGCAGATGGTGCGCGGCGAGCCGTTCCGCGGGAAATTCCGCAACAGCTTTTCGAAGCCCGAGGCCTTCACGCCCGGCAAGGCTGAGAAGATCGAATTCTGGATGCCGGATGTGCTGCACACGTTCCGAACCGGCCATCGCATCATGGTTCAGATTCAAAGTTCCTGGTTCCCGCTGGTGGATCGAAACCCGCAGCAGTTCCTCGATATTCCCAACGCCCGTGCTTCCGACTTCCAGAAAGCGACAGAGCGTGTCTATCGCGGCGGAGCCGAAGGATCGCAAATTCGCGTACTGGTTCTCGAGTAGTGAATACGCTTCCCGAACCCTGGCTGCGCGGCCCGGCAGACGTTTCTCCACTCACCGCGCCCATCCTGCATGCCTTTCAACAAGCCCGCGAGGATCTCGCCAGGTTCACCGAGCCGCTCACGTCCGAACAGATCTGGGCTACGCCGTTCGGCTTTGGATCGGTCGGTTTTCATATCCGCCATATCGCCGGAAGCACCGATCGGCTAATGACTTATCTCCAAGGTAAGCAGCTCACTCCATCGGATCTCCGCGCGCTCCAGGCCGAAGCGGAGCCGGGCGCAACGCGGGCAGAGCTGCTGGACGAGCTGGACGCGGCTTTTGGGCGTGCTGAAGCGATCGTACGCGCGATCGATCCCGCGACCCTAGCCGATCCGCGCGAAGTTGGTCGGAAGCGGCTGCCCACCACGGTGATCGGACTGTTGACCCACATCGCCGAGCATACCCAGCGGCATATCGGCCAAGCCATCAGCGCAGCTAAACTGGTGGGGCGGGCATCCGGCCTGCCAATCGGCTAATGCCGTCGTTTCACAGTCGCGAAGCCAGCGATCGTCGTATACTATCCAAAGCGGAAATGAGACGACGCTTAATCGCTTTAATCCTCGCCCCCATCGCGTGTATTTTCGGCGCGGACAATGTCCTGACCAAACAGGAGAAGGCTCAAGGTTGGATCCTCCTCTTCGATGGCAAAACTCTCAACGGCTGGGATTCCGCCGCTACGGGCGCCCCTGGCAGAGGCCGCGGGACTGGCGGCACTGCGAAGCAGGGTAAGGCTCCCACCCCCCAGCCCGGCGCGGCTCCTCAGGTTGGCTCGAATCCGCGGGCTTGCTCCACTCCGGTCGGCCTCGCTGCCGTTCCCGCTGGCACTTCCCACTGGGAAGTTGTGGGTGGATTGCTGGTCCCTTGCGGAGAACCGGCCGGCTACTTGACGTCCAAGCAGAGTTACAAGGATTTTGTCCTGCAGGTGGATTTCAAAACCGGAGAGGACACCAATAGCGGCGTATTTATTCGTTCTCCCGAAGGCATCGGCGGCTACGAGGTGCAGATCTGGAAAGCGCAGCCGCAGGGCTACAACACCGGGTCCATCGTCGGCACGGCAAAAACGGAGGGCGAGTTCAAGTTCATTCCCGACCAGTGGAATCACTACGAGATCACCGCTGAGGGCGACCATATGGTCATCGTTCTGAACGGAACAAAAACGTTAGACGTTCACGACTCGAAGTTTCCTGATGGCCGCATCCGGCTTCAATATCAAAAGTTTCCAATCGAGTTCAAGAACATCAAGTTGAAGCTTCCTGGCCTACGGCTAGAGCAAGAGCTGATCCATTAGACTGAAGAAGTGCGGCTGCTGGCCCTTTTCGGACTGCTCATTTCATGTGCCGCTGGCGCGGCTACCATGCCAGTCGTGCTTTCCCGAACCGGCCCGGTGCGCTCCGAAACGATCGCGCTGCAGGGCCTGGACCCCGCGCATCAGTATAGTCTCCTGTACTCAGTCCGCGAATTGCACTCCATCGGGCCGGACTCACGGATCGTAATCGAACTACACCAGGGGCTGGCGCTCGTGTCTTCTAAAACGCTGCACGCCGGTGATCCGGATTATTATTTTCAGTTCCGTGTCACACACGCGGGCGATGCCGTCTTCCAGGTTCGTGCTTCCGGAGCAAGCGGCGCCTATCAGCTCCAGGTGAACCGCTGGCCGTTATCGTCGCTGGTGAAGAGCAGTCCGAATCACCGCTGGCAGGATGCGATCCAGATTCAGCTCGGCCAGACCATTTTCGCCGCCGGAGACGACGCGGAATACATCCCGCTCCCCGGCACGCCGCGCAGTGCCGCCGTAAACGATCCAGCCGGCGTCGATTGGTACAAGTTTGAATTTTCCGGCGCCCCCAAACTCGTCTTCTTTCAGTTGGACCTGATGGAGCGCGATCAGATTCCGGTCAATGTTTCTCTGTACCGCATCGTTGCTGGTCAGCCGAAAGAATATTTCGAAGGAGAGGACCCGGTCACGCTCCCGCACGAAGTGCAAGCCCTGCCGGGAAACAAATTTACTCCGCGAATTCTGAGCGAAAAAGGCATTTACTACATCGCCGTTCGCGCCAACCACCCTGAATACAAGCTGCGGACCCGGTTATATGATCCGCCGCCCTATCACGATCCTCGTCAGGCTGTACGCACGGCTCTCGACTATATTCTGGCGGCGGGCGACTCCTGGCATGCCAATACTCCTCGGCGCGGAGGAGTTCTCGACCGCGTATCCAGCGTGCATCAGGAGACGTCGCTGTGTGTCGCTTGCCACGCCACGCACTTTCCCTTGCGCGCGCAACTCTACGCCGCCCGCAACGGCTACCCCGTGGTCCAGCGCCAACAACTCCAGTTTTTGACCGAGCGCTTCTACAATAATCCCCGGCCATTTTACGGATTCGAGGAAGAGGGCGCCTCCTGGGCCAGAATGATATCCGCTCCGGCCAACGTGCTGGGTCGCATGTCGCACCTCATCGACATCTTGGAGAATCAGATCACTTTAGAAAAACGCCCCGCCTTTCATCAAGCCATCGCGAAGTATTTGGATTTATATTACGCCGGTCGCACTGAACTTCCACCCGATGAAACGAACGGCAATACTCCGCTGGTCAGCGCTCACGAAGTCGCCTGGTATGCCTGGACCGATACCAAAGATCCTCGCATGGGTGAATTCATCTCTAAGGGCGAGGTCAAGAATATGGTCGACCTCTGCTATCAGACCTTGGCGCTCGCGGATATCGATCGCGAGAAGTACAAAGATCAAATCGAAAACAACGCCCGGCGGATTCTCTCGCTTCAGCGCCCGGATGGTCAATGGTCCATGCGTTTCGATCCCGGCCAGCCGGAGGTTGAATTTCAAACGGGACACGCATTGTGGGCCTTGCAGGCGGCGGGAACGCCGGTCACAAATCCGCAGGTGAAGAAGGCCATCGATTATCTGCTTCGACGGCAGCAGGGCTTCGGCGGCTGGATGGACCCGCTGCAATCGTTCGAAAATTTCCGAACGCCTTTTCGCGAGACGCAAATGGCTGTTCTCGCTTTGAGTTCCTATTTTCCAAAGGATGGGCGCCGCCCGGGCTGGAACTCGCCGCCCATCACGCGTTTGTCGGACGACCCCGTAGAAATGCTGCAGCAGCTCGACGACGTATGGGACCCGCCATCCAGTGCTGTTCAGCAGCAGATCGCAGCGGCCGCTTTGTCCAATGATGCGCTGATTCGCCAGGCGGCGGTCGAAGCGCTCGGACGTCTGGGCGCGGCCCAGGAGTGTTACAGCAGATTGCTCGGCGATCCCTCCAAGCTCGTCCAGCGCACGGCCGCCTGGGCAATGCGGCAGTCCTACAGCCGGCATGCCGACTCGCCGTCCAAGCAGCTGATCACTGCCCTCGAATCGCCCGACGCCCGTGTCCGCTGGGGCGCCACTCGCGTTTTCGCACAGCATTTTTCAGCCCTGGCGAACCGGCCGGAGATCGCGCCGGCGCTCTTGAAGCTGGTCGGCGATCCTGCGGTGACGGTGCGGATGCAATCTGTGAAAGGACTATGGCAGCTATGGTTCTGGACTCCCGACGCTGGCGTGAAGAATCAAATTGAAGACGCGCTGCTTGCCGCCGTCGCGCAGCCTCAGCCTGCTTGGGTGGCAGCCAACCTGTCTCACGCGATCTACAATCTGGCCGACGAGAACATACGGTATCTGTACAACAATTGGGTGCCCCTGCTCGCGCGGCCTGAAGATAGGGAGCGCGCGATTCGAGGCCGTCTGGCAATCGAGGATCGGCTCGCCACCAAGTTCGCGGCAGTTCTGGATGGCCCGTCCGAACTCCAGAAGAAGCTCCTATTGCAATCGCTCACCGAGCCCCCGCAGCGTCGCGGAGATGTCTACGACTTGGAATCCGAGTTGAGCAACCCCGCGCCGCCGGTCTACAATCGCATCGGCAACGATATCGAGCAAATCGTTTTCTTCGGCCGCGGCGCCGATCGAATCGCGAAATCGTTGCTGTCTTTTCTGGACGCGCCCGATCCCGAAATGCGCCGGCTTGCAACCAAGGCTTCGCTGCTGGTCCGCGAAACGCGCTTTGCGGACGTCGATCGTCTGGCCGGCCCGCGCGGCCGTAATATCGCGCTGATCGAAGCCAAATTGGAAATGATGCCGGAAGCGTCCGAAGTGGCACACCAGATGAAACCCGCTCCAGTGACCGCAAATGCCGCCGATAGCGCCGCCGGGCGAGGTTCGGGTGCGAAGCTGGATGAGACCTTCTTCCGCGCGTACGTCGAGCCGATACTTCAAAAGCGCGGCAAGGACGGATACGCCTGCGTGCACTGCCATGCCACCCACACCTTATTTGACGGCACCTGGTCGACGGTAAAGAATGTCGTTGATACCGCGAATCCGGAAAACAGCCTGATCCTGCGGAAGCCGACCTCTAGTTCCGAGACTGAGGGTATCGCGGGCTCGAAAATTCTCCCGCACGGCGGCGGAACGCGATTTACAAAGGACTCGCCAGAGTACGCAACGATTCTCGAGTGGATCAAGGGTGCGCACGCACCTTAGCCGGACCGGCTGTCGCGTCTGCGGTCGTTCTGCCTCGGCCTGACCGGCGATTCATAATGACTATTCTCTTTCAGCCTCCACAAGTATGCCCCGACCGAAGCCGACTTCCCGGTACTAATTGCGGGTTTTGTACGAGTGGCCGTCTTCCTCAATCGCTCCCGAAGGGATTTTGGCAGGGGGCGTTCGTAGCACCTGGCTAAGTCGAATGCTCAGGATGCAAAAGTCTGGGTGCAAAGCATCCTCGGAAACAGCACAAGGCTGTTTTAACGAGGTGATTGAAGAAACTTCGACCTGGCATGCAGCGCCAGTATAGCGCTGCGCTTGGGGATCGTATTCATGCAGTACGAGGAGATCACCCACGGCAAAGTCACGATCATTTCTTCGGAGCTCGTGAGTGCGGCTTCCATGTCGTATGGGGTGAAAAAACTGGGGCCAGCTCTTCAAATGGTGGATCGCGGACATTTCAGATAGCGCCTTCCTTAACTGAGACGAAGTCAGTGAACTCTAGATTCAAGTAATGTGCAGTTGGGGCGTGTGGCGCACTTGGCTTGTCGAGAGCCTGAAGTATTTCGAGTTTCAGTCCTCGCAGCGGCTTGGGCGGATCGAGCGGGGGAACGGAAAAGTTTCCAACCCGGAGAGCGGTCACTTTCTCTATCTGCTCGGCAAAGCGCTCGCACATTTGCTTAATAGCTCCAACACATCTATCCGTAAAGACGTTGGATCTCGTTGAATCCGCATACAGTACGGCGATGACATGTTTTCTGTTAGCCGCAAGGATAGGAACTGCAAGTATCGATCGAACAGCTTGTGCCATAGGTTGTGCGTGTTGGGTAAGATTCAGTTTCTGCATATCCCGCCGTAGTCGGATTCGGTATCCTGAATCCGATTGCCCCGCTGCTTTGGGCCGAGTGCGGACAATCTTTTGCGCCGTGGCGGCATGGCCTATGGTCCCGTTGCGAAAACCTAGCGCGCGACCGGCATTCCCCAGCCGGCTCGTTCTACCAGCATAACGCGAGGCCTGCTGCAGCAGGACTTCTGAGCCAATATAAAGCGTTCGATGCAGCGTCACTCTAAAGTCACTTCCAGCCGAGCCCAATGACTCGAGGTAGCCCGCCACCGCTGCGGCGAAAGGGGTTACGAAAGTCTCAGTGGCCTGTGGGAGATACTCGCGCCGCCACGTCGCCTTGGACCGATCATCCCCCGCGGGGTTGGCGTCTAGCTTCTTGGAGGGCGTGTGCCAGTACCCGCCGCTCCAGCAGATTGTTGACGGTTGGCTGCTCCTCCTCTCAAGATAGGCAATACGGAGTCGGCAGACACTCATCAAGGACCCGTCTATTGCATCTTCAACAGCAGAACGTGGCTTCGGTCCGTGTCGCTTAACGATGTCGTGTTCCGCAATGCCATACTGATCGCAGATTAACTTTTCTTGCTTCTGCGCGGTTGGAATTAGGCCTCCTGCCTTGTACAACGCAAAAAGAAGAAAACGATTCTGAAAAGACGCGGGGGTCCTAAAGATGTTCCTGAATGCATCTACATTGGGGCTCATTTGTAGCACGACAGCCGTGTCTGTCCGCAAACGCTTCTGTAGGTTCTCCAGCAGCTTCTTGAAGCCGAAAGTTGGATTCGATTGGATCCGTTCGAATTCCGCGTAGAGCTGCTTCGAGGACATCGGCCCACTCGCGCGCTTCAGTTCGCGCAGAGCATTGACGAGCTTTGTGTTGTCCGCGAAGAGATCGACCAGAATCCGATCTTGACGAAAGCGCGCGATCCGAATTCTGAAAAGATCGACGAGAGCTCCGTCACCATGCCCCGATACGAGATACGTCCGCCGCCCAGGCACGAGTTCTGGTTGGCCGAGTTGCTCATTCCTCCAATAGGAAAATCGAGCGGTGGGCTCCAGCCCAAAGCCTACCGCAAGGATGATGGACTCGAATTTGGATTTGTTTCCGGAGGGAACTCCCCTATTCCCGGAGGGCATTTCCCCAGTTAAGCCCACAACTTGCTCTCCCACCCATTCGACCTCGGCGGTTCTATCTATCCGGAGATGCTTCACGTTCAGGAAGATAGATACTGTTTGGCGTGGGGATTTATTCTCAAGAATACGGTCCCATCCGTGCAATACCTCTACGACTACATCAGAAGCCCGACCGGCCTTCCAGTTCAACAGCGGAAGACCAGCAGCAGGCATGTTGCTGCCTTCCTCTGGCCAATCGTAGATGCCTGGGTGAACCCACCGAGTGTCGCTTCCATCTTGCAAGGGACAGAGGGCTGCACATTTTTCAAAAACAGTAACGTGTTTTACCCCTTTGTGGAGTAGTGCGGCAGCAGCGGTCAATCCGGCGAAGCCGCCCCCGATGACAGCAACCCGCTCCAATTTTCTGTGAGGTAAGACTTCAATCATCGACCATACGAGATTCAGAGCTCGGACTTGCTGTTTGTAAATGGTCAGACCGGCTTCGAAGCTTCCGAGAAGATAAATATTATTTGAGAGCATGAACCTGCGTAAAAGGGCTTTCGGCGAAAGTTTGGGCATTTAGATCATCCGCTCTTGAAGAAGGAGCATACCACTTTCAGACGCGATGTCCCGCAATCAATGGAAGTCCCGTTCTGGGAAATTACTCCCCACAAGCGCGCCTGGCCCCGCTGATTCGCCTCCGTTGCCGGCCCTCGATGCGACCACTCTTTTGAAGCCGTCACCTCAACTGAACGGAGAAAAGTCTCCGCGAGTCACGCGCCCAAATCCTTTTTCTTCCGTTCCCCTTCACCAACATCCCAACTTCCACGCGTTAATCGCCCACCCGCGCATGGTAAATCCGAGTTAAGGAGATATCCAAGATGCCAGATTCAACCACCTCCCCCAATGGTCACGACCGCGCTGCCGATCGCGCCGCCGCTAATCGCGCCAATGCCCAGAAATCTACCGGCCCTCGCACCGAAGCTGGTAAACAGCGCTCCTCCCTCAATGCTTTGCGCCATGGATTAACCGGCCAGGTCATCGTCCTGCCCACCGAGGACCTCGCCGCCTATCAGCGCCACTCCCAGTCGTTCATGGATGAGTACCAGCCCAAAGGCGCCAACGAAACCCAGCTCGTCCAGTCCCTCCTCGATACCGCCTGGCAAGTCAACCGCGCCGCCACCATCGCGCTCAACCTCCTCACGCTCGGCCTCACTGAACTGGAAGACCGCATCCGCGCCAGCCATCCGGAAGCCGAAGCCGGTCTCGTCCTGGCGCTGGCGTACCGCGAGCACGACCGGGCGTACATCAACATCGGCATTCAACGCCAGCGGCTCAGCCGTCAGTACGAACGCACCCTTGCACTACTCCGCCAGATCCAGGCCGAGCGCCGCGCAAATGAACAGCGCCAGCTCGACAATGCCTCCAAGATTCTGAAAATGCACAAAGACCAAAATCTCCCCAACCAACCTGCCACATACAATCCAGCGGACGATGGGTTCGTTTTTTCGACCGCCGAAATCGAGACCCATCTGGGCCGCGAAGAACGCCGCCAGCAGGCCAATGCTCACGACTTTGAGGCTCATGCCTAGCGAAGCCTGGAAACCTGCCTCGCTGAAAGCCATGCCGCCGCAGTCAAACATAATGTAATAACGATTGAGAAAGCGATGGGTACGATAAAGAGGTATCTCCAGCTCACAACCGTGATGGCGGCAAAGCAAAGGGCGAACGCCCAGGTAGTGCCGCGCATGAGCGCCAAAGTCGCTGCCGGAAGGCCACCTAGCTGCCATGCCAATATCGCCGCGAATAGATACAACACGCCGACAGAGAATCCGGCCGCCACAAAAAGGTCCCAATAGGTGCGGTTGAACCCCTGCACGCCAAAGTGAATCGACCGCATGGAGTCAAGAAGGGCATCAACTCCCCATTCGGGATCAGACTGGCGAAACCCGAGTGTGTGTCCGGCCGCGAAAAGCAGCAGAAGAACAGCAGCGATTCGATACAACATAGATGGTCTCATTCTTGCCTCCAGAGATCACGCCAGCGGGCGCCCTATCCCGCCGCGTCGGTTCAAACTGTACCACTACCCATAAGGCCTGTCCCCGATGACGGCGGGTGTATACTTTAACCGTGCTGAGGAGGTTTAGACGAATGCACGCGCACTCGATTGGCCTGACGCTTCTCTGCGCTGTATCTGCCGCCGCGGCGCCGACATTTACGAAAGATGTCGCACCCATTTTTTACAAGAACTGCGTGAGTTGCCATCGGCCGGGAGAGATTGCGCCGATGTCTTTGATCGATTACCAGTCGGCGCGCCCCTGGGCCAAGGCGATCCGGGAAGCCGTCGCTACCCGCAAAATGCCGCCCTGGTTTGCCGATCCTAAGTACGGTCATTTTTCCAATGACGCCCGTTTGAAAGAGCAGGAGATCGAGACCATCAAAGCTTGGGTCGATGGAGGCGCTGCCCAGGGAGATCCCAAGAATCTGCCCGCGCCGCCTGCGTTCGCTGAAGGCTGGCGGTTCGGCAGGCCCGATCTGGTGATCGACATCGGACAGGACTTCCGCGTGCCGGCGGGTAACGACCTATACAAGGATTTTGTCGTTCCCACGAATTTCACCGAAGGCAAGTGGGTTCGTGCCGCTCAGGTGCTCCCGGGAAACCGCCGGCTGGTGCATCATGTACACGTTTACGTAGTTTCACAGGACGCCGAGGATGCGAAGCAGACCGCCAAACCGCCCGCTGCCGAGAGGGCGCCCGCGCTTGGTGGGTTTGCCGATATTGAAGACGGTTTAACTCGGGTTCGTGACGATGCTCCAGTAATCAACGATGCCTGCGCCGCCAACGCCAATCTTCCAAATCTGAGCGGTTTTGAGGAGGGCTCGTTGGCCACTATGCTGCCCGGCAAGCCGCCCGACAATTACGACGTATTCGGTGACGGCAGCACCGCAAAATACATACCGGCTGGCGCCAGGCTGCGGTTCCAGATTCACTATGCCAAAGTCGATCAGTCCGATACCGATCGGACCAGCGTTGGGCTTTACGTGATGCCGAAGCGGCCGGAGAAGCCGTTGAGACGCGTGGATCTGCGAAATCGATTCTTTCTGATCCCCGCCGGCGCGCCAAATCACGAAGTGAAGCGATGTTACGACGTCGAGCAGGACAAGTTGCTGGTCGCGATCACGCCGCACATGCATTACCGGGGCAAGGACGCCACCTATGAACTGGTTCACGCCAACGGCAGACGCGAAATTCTCCTGGTCGTCCCGCATTACGACTTCAACTGGCAGTTACAATATCGCTTCGAGAAGGCGGTCCTGATGGAGAAAGGCAGCCG
>Ga0210401_10005860_pt1 | contig 12578 bp, 13 predicted proteins | sample IncBWH32MmetaG_FD_150866 | JGI IMG/M metagenome (GOLD analysis project Ga0210401, IMG submission 150866) | Forest soil microbial communities from Barre Woods Harvard Forest LTER site, Petersham, Massachusetts, United States - Inc-BW-H-32-M | ecosystem: Environmental > Terrestrial > Soil >... | reverse complement strand
GAAACCCGCAAGCTGCTATTATAACTGTTTCTAAAGAAATACCATGCAATTGAAACTCGAAGGAAAGATTGCGCTCATTACCGGCGGCTCGCGCGGGATCGGCGCAGCAACCGCTAAGCGTTTAGCTGAGGAAGGAGCTAAAGTAGCGATCACCTACGCGAAAGGCGCCGACGCGGCCGCGTCGGTGGTCAAGGAAATTGAAAGCGCCGGCGGAAAGGCGATCGCGATTCAGGCGGATGCGACCGATGTCGACGCCGTTAAAGCCGCGGTAGAAAAGACCGTCGCAGTTTTCGGCGGGCTTGATGTGCTTGTGAACAATGCCGGCACTGCCATTCCTAAAACGTTTGAGGAGACCACGCTCGAGGAGCTGGACCGCGTGATTGATATCAACGTCCGCGGCACCTTCGTCGCGACGCAGGCAGCGCTAAAGCACATGAAGAGCGGCGGCCGAATCGTCATGATTGGCTCCTGCGTCGGCGAGCGTGACATGACGCCCGGCTTGGTGCCCTACGCGGCCACAAAGGGAGCTATTAAGATGTTCACTCAAGGGTTGTCCAGGGAGGTGGGAACCAGGGGCATCACGGTCAACAATATCCAGCCAGGTCCGATCGACACGGAACTAAATCCCGCCTCGGGTGATTGGGGCGAGCCCCAGAAGGCTAATACAGCCCTCAACCGCTACGGTTCTGTTGATGAGGTTGCTGCGTTAGTGGCGTTCGTGGCCGGTCCGGAGGCGTCGTACATCACGGGTGCAAATTTGACTGTCGACGGTGGCACCAATGCCTGACCAGCCGTCAGGCCAGCGGCAGCGATAAAAGGCTGGACATGACGTCCATCCAGCTTCGGACACCACCTGCATTCCTATGACTTTTCTACAGCTTTGAGATACGCCATCCACTTTAGTGACGGACTAAGCAAGGAGTGTTCGAGCTCTGACGGTGCCCTGCGGCTGATCGCCTATCGGCACCGAGTTGCGCCTGCTGATCTGGTCACGGACAAAACGGAAGAGAGAATCTTAGTGTGGATTTATCCGGGTGAAGACACCATTGCGGAGGTCATTATTTCCGCTTTAGGTAAGCGAGCAGTCTGACTTTCCGTCGATGGCGTGGAAGAAACCATCCATCCACAAATCGTCGGGAATTCCGTACGTATTCGTGAAGATCAGCTGCAATTCCGTGGTCAGCGGGATACCGTCCCCATTGCCAGCCTCCCTTACCAAGTCTGCCCTAGATCAAATGTGGACAGAAAGATGTTATTAAATTGGAGATCCGATCTTGTGAGTATGTAACCGATGTTTAGCTTTCTTTTGTAAGCGGCGGTCGCTTCGACGTAACATCTCGCCGATCAGAAGGGGAAAGTCGCTTAAGGTGGGCGTTGCTGAGAAACGATAGGTTTCGTCGCTGCGCCCGGCGTGATTTCTGGAATACATAATATAACCCTGTCAACTTATAGGAGATCGTCCAATCCCGGACTAACACCTTATACTTATAAGGTCCGCTTACGGTTGTCTTCGGGTATGCCGTAAAATTTTGTCATTTCGCCTGAAGAGATCCGCGTAGAATCGAAATTTTTAGGGCAGGGACAAAATTAGCAATCTGCTAAAGAAGATTATTGTCGCTCCCAATCCTAAAAACCCGATGAATTTTAACGTCCCGAGTAGCCTGCTTCGCTTCACTTGCATTACCTCCGTAGTTAGTAGGAACCATCCTCTTCGGCGAGATGTTTAGCTGCTTCTTCTGTATGATAGGTGGCATGCAAGTGGTGTCCGAGGGCGAGATGGGCGTGATGTCTAGCCTTTTCGGGGCTGCCGCCAGCATGATGGTCGGCCGCCTCTTTGTTATGGTGCGCGGCCTGTTCATGGTGCTCTGCCGCTTTTCTATGATGGTCTATGGCTTCTTGGGTCATCGGTTTGGAGGGTTTACATCTTGAAACACTGTTAGGGTGGTCCCCGGACACTCAATTCTCCCATACTTTTTACGACGGGTTGTTCCGGCGTTCTGAGATGGCCTCGGATCTGTTTGCGAACCTGTGTCAAACTGGATTCTTGTCCCGAAGGGCTCAAGGACTCAGCCCGGGGTTTTAACCCCGGGAATCCAACCAAAAAAGGGCCCGCCCCAACGGGGCCGAAGAGCGGTCGTAATCACGGGTTTAAACGAAAGAAATTCTCGACTAATATCTCTCGCCCCTTCAGGGCGGCTCGCGATGTTAACGTGTCCTGGGGTGAAAACCCCAGGCTGAGTCCCATATCCCTTCGGGACAAAAATCCAGTTTCACACCCATTCGCAAATTCGACGCCACTCCATATCAACCTTTCGAGGACGAGAACGACGACGAAGGACGAGAACGATTCGGTTATTACTTAACTAGAGCTGCGAGGAGTGTCTCTAACTCGATGGTCGCAATTTTGGTTATGGTATCATTCAGACCATAAGGCAGAATCAATCGACCGCCGTGGATTAACGCTCCGCAAGTGTATACGACGTTGGGCACGTACCCGCTGGTCTGGTCGACTGCCGGTTTGAGAAGTGGTTCATCGAGGCGACCGATCACTTTCAAAGGGTTCTGTAGATCCAACAGTAGGGCGCTGATGCAATATTTACGCATCGGGCCGACGCCGTGAGTCAGAAGCAGCCAGCCCGCGTCAGTTTCCATGGGTGAACCGCAGTTACCTATTTTTACCAATTCCCAGGTTTGGGACGGCCGCAGCAAAAGCTGGGGATCGCTCCAGAAATACAAGTCATCCGAGAGCATCAGGTAAAGGTTCTCATCATCGAATCGCGAAAGCATCGCATAACGTCCGTCTATGCGTTTAGGGAACAACGCCATGCCTTTGTTCCGAATCGCCGGACCGGTCAGGGTACGGATGCGAAAGTGAAGGAAATCGTTTGTTTCAATGAGCTGTGGAATGGTGACGCGCCCGTCGTATGCGGTATAGGTTGCGTAATAGGTCGGGGGGGCGTCCTCATCAACAAAGCGGACAAAGCGAGCGTCCTCCATGCCATTGCTCTCATTGAGTGATACTGGGAAGATGACGCGTTGGGAAAGGGGAGTTGGTGGACTAAAATTGAGCTCGTAGTTCGAATTGACGAGCCAATGCAGGCATTCGATCGCTCTTTTTACGTCTTGATTATGTCGCTGGGTCTCATGAGCTGCATGGCCTAGCGACTCGTCCAATTCGGTTCGCGTGAATGTAGCACCCAGGCGATTCATCACCGATCTCGACCAATTGTTTTCCAGGCCTTTTTCCTGCAACTTGTGCAGAAAGATATTCCTGGAAAAAGTGGGGTCCGCCTCAATGTCTGGTGCGGTCACAAGGCCCGTCGCATGGTCCATCTCGATCGAATGATCGTTTCGAACGACGCCACCGCGAAACTCAATCGAGGAAATATGGCCCTCGCCAATAGCTCGAAGGGTCAGGATGAAGCGCAGATCTTCTGGTCCGAGATCGGTCTGGTCCGGATGCGGAACGATTGATGGATTGAATAACGCCGCGGATTCAACGGCATATTCTCCGGTAAAGAATGCTCCGATTAAAAGCCGTCGACTCGCTGGAAGAAATGCCTCATTGGAAAAATACGCCGCTACTTTCTCGAACTGTCGCAGCCACGATTTTTCCAGATTCGGGTGCCGGTGAGCGAATTCATCGCGTAAGCAAGCTAGCTGCGCCTCGACCTCCGGATCCGAAAAAGAGAGGACCCGTTCAATAATATTGCTGACCTGGTCGGGACTGGTTGGAATGAACGCCCGATTCAGCACCCGATCGATGTTGGGCCGAAGATCGATCGAGCTAACACTCATCTTCAAGTTGTTCCTGACCTTTTGATTTCTCTAGCGAATACTGCTTCTGCACGAGTCATCTCAGCCAGGGCCAGGTGGAAAGCGAGACTAGACTCAGCTCCTTGATTTTGATTAACGCGGTCGGAATGCAATGCATCGCGGCAACCGCCGGTGCTCGAATCGTAGAGTGACTCTCCCAGATCGTTGCGACCGAGGAACCATTCGAAGCAGCGACGGGCAGCCCGCTGCCAAATCAAGTCGCCCGTAAGCGAATACGCTTCTACACACGCAGCGATCATCGCGTAGGCTTCCAATGGCTGCTGATCAAAGCGCGCGCATTCATTGCCGCGGGTCCAGAAACCGTTACTACCGATCGGCGCGAAATGATCTCCATTGGCCTTTTGCCGCTCCACTAACCAGCGGAGCGATCGCAATCCAATTTCCACGACATCGCCTCGGGAAGTCCAATATCCACTGAGTATCAGCGCCTGTGAAAGTCTGGCATTATCGTAAGTCGCTACCGGCTCAAACCACACCCAATCTTCTGAAGAATTGGTGCGAAACAGCTCAACCAAGCGATTGGTGAGAACTTCGCGCAGATGATTTGCGTTTCGATCTCCGGAGAAGGCGCGCAGATACTCTTGAATGGCGAGGAGAGCGAACGCCCAGGCTCTCGGTGAGGTAAAATTCTCGACTGTCGGTAGTCCGCGTTGGAACAAGAGTGCGCACAGATTACGGTGCCCCTCGTTCTTTGAGCGGCCCAGTGCAGTGCCGGTCGCCCAAAGCGCCCGGGAGTGGCTGTCTTCCGAGCCCGCTCGTTCCAGCCACTGTCGCTGGTGGCTCATGAAATTTCGAAAACGACCAGTTTCTTGATCAAAAGCGTGCCATAAGAACGCGAGGTAACTACTGGCTAGACGTTCCAATAGGTGCTGTGTGGCGACACTCGTTGTCTCCTCCAGTAGCAACGTGAGGATGAAAGCACGCGCATTATCGTCGGTACAATAGCCTTCCGCAAAGTTCGGCACGTTGAAGATCGCATGCTGAAAAATCCCGGTGTTGTCCGTCATTCGAAACAGGTGGTCTAGTTTCAAAGGAGGCAACTCGTACGGGCGATTGTCCAGTGTTCGAGCGGCAAACGCTTTTCGCGGAGGTACACTCAAACTTGCCCTCGCACGTTCGAAGCTTTCCATGTGCCGCTTTGCGACAACGGGCCAGATCATCCCCCGGCCCAGTTTCCATGCTTTTTTGCGGGTCGCGGTCATCAGGATTGGATCGGAAAGAAATCGCTTCACACCTTCAGCAATTGCCTTGGGATCGGCAAAAGGCACCAGAATGCCACGATCCTCAGCAAGTAACTCTTTCGCGTGCCAGTAAGGCGTGGAGATGACTGCTTTACCGGCGCCGAAAGTGTAAGCCAGCGTACCGGACGTAATCTGCGATTCGTTAAGATACGGGGTGATGTAGATGTCGGCAGCACCGATGAATTCTTTCAACTCCTCTAGGGTAACAAAACGATTATAAAAGATTACGTGAGACGCCACGTCGCGATCCTCTGCGAGACGTTCTAGCCTGAGCCGATACGACTCGCCATCGCGCGCCATAACGTTGGGGTGGGTCGCGCCGAGAATGATGTACACCACGTTAGGATGCTGCTCCAGAATTGCCGGGAGGGCTTCGATCACGTGCTCGATCCCTTTGTTGGGCGATAGCAGGCCGAAGGTTAGTAGGACCGTTTTGCCCTCTACCCCAAACTGATCTTTGTTAAAGTTAGGATCGATGAACGGCATGTCCGGTATGCCATGCGGAATCACGTCGACCTTTTCGGACGCTATGCCATAGATTTCCTCGAGAAAACTTTTGCCCCTATCGGCCATCACAATGAATCGGTTCGAGAGTTGATCGAGCTGCTTCATCAACGCCCGCTGGTCGGAACTTGGTTCGCGCAACACCGTGTGCAAAGTCGTGATTACCGGCATGTGCACGTCGCGTAAAAGAGCCAAAAGATGGCTGCCGGCCGGCCCACCATAAATGCCGAACTCGTGTTGGACCAAGATTATCTCGACATTGTTGACATTGAGGAAATCAGCGGCCCGGCGATAGGAGTCGAGTTCGTTTTCGTCGATCTCAAATCGGATCCGCGCCGGATAGTCGTAGCCTTCGGGTCGATCATTGACCGCACCTACGACGCATTGACATTGCGGGAATTCCGTCGCAATTGCATCACAAATATCAGAAGTGAACGTTGCAATGCCGCAATGGCGTGGAAGGTGATCTCCTAGAAAAGCTATCTGCTTGATATTGGTGGCAATCTGCATCGTCTATGAACGATCGGCTTTCACGCGTCTGCCGGATGCAGATGGTTCGCTGCCGCAATCTACGAGCACGATCGCATGGATTAGCAGATCCGTCGAGAAACCCCCTTCGGATATCGAGAAATTGTCAGCCTCTTCCGATACTAGGCGACATCTCACCGATAGTGGCTTACCCTAGGAGTAGAATTTCGAATCTCCGCCGTTTCTTTCCAAAGCTGCTCGAGCGAGCTAACCGTCAAATCGACGTAAATCGAAGTTCGGAGAGCTAGCCGGGCCCGACGCTGAAAATGACCGGCGCTACAGACGACCGCGCCGACGCTACAGCGACTCGAAAAGATTAAGGGCACCCTATGCCGAGAAGGACAAAATGAATGAAGCACTAAATAAGAACAACCAGGTTTTTCTAAGCGGCTCAGGAGGAAAGGATAGCGCGCGTAACATCGGTGATTTTTTCTATGATTTAACGCCGGCTCGGGACGCGGGTGTTGGTCTGACAGAGCAAACCATCGATTACATTGTCGACGTAAAAGGGGAACCGGAATGGTTGCGCGAGTTCCGTAAGAATGCTTTCGCAGTCTTCAACAGCAAACCACTGCCCACCCATTGGGCAGGCGATGAGCTCAAGGAAATAAATTTCGACCTGATCCGCTATTATCTTGCTTCCGGCGATGCAACCAAACGGACGTGGGATGAGGTTCCGGACAAGATTAAACAAACATTCGAACGCCTGGGTATTCCTGAGAACGAGCGGAAGTTCCTGGCGGGAGTCGAAGCCCAATTTGACAGCGAGGCAGTCTACTCGAATATCAAGAAAGCGGTCGCGGAACAAGGCGTTATTTTTATGGGTAGTACCGAAGCCCTGAAGGAGCGACCCGATCTATTCAGAAAATGGTTCGGAAAGGTCATTCCTACCGCCGATAACAAATTTAGCGCACTTAATAGTGCAGTTTTCAGCGGTGGTAGTTTTATCTATGTTCCACCGGGAGTAAAAGTAAAGCATCCTCTGCAAGCCTATTTCCGGATCAATGCAGAGAATTTTGGCCAGTTCGAGCGCACGTTAATCATAGCGGACGAAGGTTCTGAAGTAATGTATATGGAAGGGTGCACTGCGCCGAATTTCACAACGGCGACGCTTCACTCTGCCGTGGTAGAGCTGGTCGCCCTTCCTCGAGCCAAAATTCAATATATAACCGTCCAGAACTGGTCAGCGAACGTGTTTAACCTGGTTACAAAACGGGGACTGGCGATGGAGGAAGCTGAAATAAAGTGGATCGATTGTAACATCGGGTCGCGCTTGACGATGAAGTATCCCGGCGTCGTGCTAAAAGGACGTAAAGCCCGCGGCGAGGTGATCAGTATCGCCTTGGCGGGCGATGGCCAGCACCAGGACACGGGCGCGAAAATGATACACGCTGCCGATGAGACCACGAGCAACGTTGTTTCCAAGAGCATCAGCGTCGGTAAAGGGCGCGCGACCTATCGCGGCCTGGTTCATATCCCGAAACAGCTTAAAGGTTGTAAGAATAATACCGAATGTGATGCGCTCTTAATCAACTCAACCAGCCGGACCGATACTTATCCAGCCATCACCGTCCGCGGTATCGGCAACACGACTCAGCACGAGGCTTCGGTCAGTCAAATTGGCACCGAGCAAATTTTCTATATGCAACAGCGTGGCCTAACCAAGGGTCAGTCGATGAGTCTCGCGGTAAACGGATTTGTAAATGACTTAGTCCGACAATTTCCTATGGAATACAGTGTTGAACTGAAGCGGTTGATCGACCTCGAGATGGAGGGCTCGGTCGGTTAGGTGTTCCGACTGGAATTTTCGCTTTTTGTTCTCCTCGGCCGTTGTCATACTTCAAAGAGACGGAAACGCTTCGGAAAGAGTATGGTGAGAAGGCATGAATCCAGGCGAGGTTTGTCTGGGTGGGCTAGATGGATACTCAACTGGCCCAACTGTTAACGTATGCCTAGGCGTGAGCTAATGATCGGCTCAGTACGGGAAAGATCAGCCGCCTGGTGGTGGGTCGGTGGGAATTGTTAAGGTATTTATGAACAGAAAAAATGATATGGAAGAAACACCAGACTATCTGAACGGCCACGTAACGGCTGGCGTCGCGGACAAAGAAATGGAAACGGACAAAATTAACCCCGCCGCGGAAAATTTGTTGCAGGGCGAGCAGGCAGGAGTCAAGAGTGCCGACATCGGGACCGAACCGAAAGGACAGACGTTTGCGTCGAGGATTGGAAGACACCGCCCATCGTTATCCACGATCCTGGCGACGTTGACCGCAGTCAGTTTAGTGAGTCTATTCTTTTTCGCTGCCAACGTAACATCTTTCTTCTCAGGCGGCAGAAAATCAGCGAGTCGCCGGCGGCGCAGATGATCTGATCTCTCGATTTTAAGCGGTTCTCTCAAAAGCTGGCTGAGCGCGGCCGTGCGTTTAAATCCACGCCGATCAAAAAGTCTGGGGAACCGAAAACGGCCAGCAGGCTGCGGACCGGTCCAAATCGGTAGAAAGCATGGAAAAGCCGTTCTTGCGGCGGACAAGTATAACTATGAACAATTTCACTGACAAAGATGAGCAGACGTTTCTTAACGCCTGCGCAACATTAAACGTTGAACCCAAAGTAATGACCGACACGCTAAAAGAGCGCTCTGTGGTTTCGGGATTCTTGAAAGATCCGCTGACTTGGCTTGAAACTGAACTCCAGGATCGAACTTACGCGACTAGAGGAGAAGCACAGGAAGCAGCGAACAGCGTCGAGCGATTCATCAACGAAGGCGGAGATAACGAACCGGCTAAACCAGGATGGTCGACCAAAGCGTTCAAGGGCGACATCGGGTACAACATTCGATTGGAGCTCGCTCAGACATGATAGCGAAGCAGAGAGGAGAAGGTGCGCATCTCTTAGATGCGTTGTGGCTCCGTGCGTTGGGCGATGTCACCGGTCTCAGAACGCTCCGTTTTCGGTGCCGGGACATCGGCCAGATGATTGCGGAACACGAGATTTCGGAAATGATTGAGTATTTAGAAGAGAGCAAGACAACGCGATGAACCATCTTCGTGACTGGAGCGACTTGAGGGAAACCAAAAATAAAACAGCCTAGTACGCCGGGAGACCTGGATAAATCTCTTCTGTAATAACGCTAAAAGTCTCGAGCAGATGTTGACCGAATACCGTGGTGATAGGAACGTCGCCGGCGTCGCGTCCCCGTGCGATCAGACTCCTGCCAATGCGGCGTCGGTTATGCCGCGCGTCGAAGGTGTGCCAATGCCCGCCCAAATAGGCTTCGAACCAGGCGCTAAAATCCATCGGACCGGGTACTGCAGGGACGCCGATGTCACCGAGATAGCCTGTGGCGTAGCGCGCTGGAATATTTAGGCAGCGGCATAAGGTAATCGCTAGATGGGTAAAATCGCGACAGACGCCGACCCGTTCGCGGAAAGCATCGAGACCGGTGCGATTAGCACGAGCCGCCTGATAGTCGAAGCGGAGATGGGCGTGGACGAAGTCGCAAATGGCCTGCACGCGCGGCCATCCAGTTGGAGTCTGGCCAAACATTCGCCAGGCGAAATCCAGCAGCTCGGTATCGCCATCGCAGTAACGGCTGGACGTGAGAAACGACAGCGTTTCCACTGGCGTCTCGCGAACATCGAGCTGCGGCGCCTCGGGTGCGTAAGCGTCTAGTTCGCCGGGATCGCGAATAATTGCGTCATTCAGAAAACGAATCACTCCTGCAGGGGCATTGACGCGGCCGCAATGGTTGCCGAAACCATCGAAATAGTCTTCGACGGGCAGTGCCGGCTCGATCCGGAAGTTTTCGGGCATGACTAGGTCGCCTTTGCGCGACGGATGCACGTGGAGTACGTAGAGTACCGCGGTTGGAGAAGCGAGACGTAGCGCAATATTGTAGCCGATCCTGATGAGCATATGATGCGGAGTCCAGTGTCGCCCGGCTCGATCAACTTCTCCCATACTCCTTTCGACGGACCTACAGTCGCCTTTGTGTATGACGATGCCTTCATCATAAACGATTGGGAGACAGTTTTAATCGCGCTCTGGGCTTTGGGGCTATTCACTCACGTCGGAGGCGGACTAATTACTCTTAGTCATCGCAATCGTTGTGATCACGGACAACATGGTCCGCGGGGGCCGAATATTGTGACTTGATTGAACTGCGGGGTTCTACATCCTAACCCGGTCTACAGTTCGCCTCCCCCGAGGATCTTTTCTCCGGGTTGGTAAACATCGATCTCAATGGTATCGCCGGCGGAAACCCGAGGGTCAGAGAACAACTGGAATTCGACGAGTCCATTTAATCCTACCGTGTACTTTTTAGAGGCAATGCTCTTCAGAGACTCGCGGAGTTCAACTTCATAGACCGCCTCCGGCTCAGGATATGAAACACGCATGCGCCAAAACTCAATGAGAGTGTCTTTGTTTTGGTCGTCCGACTTATCTCTCGTTCGGTGAGGCAGCGATTTCAGGATACTTAAGACCTTGGCGTTGAGAGTTTTCATTGGACTTTATCGATTTGATGTTCGTCTCCGATGATCGAATTTCATTCGGCTAAATAGATTTTAGATCAGATCATCGCTTTTGTTCTCGGGCGATATCTTCGAGAGTGACCATGCCAACCATTCGCTTTTCACGAGTTAACACGGGCAGCTGGGTGAGATTGCTTAAATGCATCAACCTTTCGGCTTCAGCGAGGGTTTGGTCTTCAAAGCAATAGACAGTCTCCTGATTCAGCTCCGTGTGCGTGAGTTCGAACTTTGGGTCGTGTCCGAAACCACCGACTTTCCGGTTAAGCTCACTCTGGGAAACCGTTCCGATTAACTGGCCATTCTGATCGGTCACCGGAGATGAAGTGATCTTTTCAGATCGGAGCTGATCACAAGCTTCCTGGACCGAGGTCTCGGGGCTCAAAGTTTTTGCCGCGCGCTGCACAAGATCCTTAAGCGCCCTTGGCGCAGATTCTTCGGCCTGGTTGCCGGGAGATGTGTTTTTCATAATGGTCAGCTTATTAGCTCGCTCTGATCCAGGAGTAATTTCGACCCATCAGTGCGTTCCGAAGAGACCCGCGGAATCGCGAGGCGGGCCCGGCCGGGGGTTCCATCTAAGATCATGCTCCCGATTTGTCGTCGCTAGACAATCGGCAAGCTAACGTAAAGGAGTCTCGTTTGGAGCGATCTGTTTCTGCCATACATAGCGCGAAGAGTTACAGTTGCTTACGAATATACCAAAGGCGAAAAACGGCATCGACCGTTGCCTCTGGGACGTTCAGGTTTCTGCAGTTTATAGCCAGGACTTGCGCATCAGCCACATTTTCACGATTTGAGTAAGGATAACGTAGCAGAGCAGGGTAACGAAAAGGATTGGCCAATACAGCGGTGGCAAATGCGTGAAGCCCAAAATAGCGGCCAGGGGCGAGTACGGGAGCCACATGCCAATGCAAATAATCACGACCGTCGTGATCGTGAGAGGCCAGCTGGCCCGGCCGTGAAGAAAAGGGATTTTCTTCGTGCGAATCACGTGGATGATCAGCGTTTGCGTAATCAGCGATTCGACGAACCAGCCAGTCTGGAAAACCGGTGCACGGGACGGGTCCCAACAACCGAACAGGTACAGCATCACAAAGTAAGTTGTATAGTCGAAAATCGAACTGAAGCGTACCGGTTTTATCCGTGCACAGTACATCCATGGCGCCCAGATTCTGGATGGAGTTGAGACGCTTCACGATTACCTTTTTCTTCGACATCGCGAGCGCACCGTTAGACAAGCACACAGAGACGATCATCGGCAGCATCTCCGGGGTTAGCCCAACTGCGACTGCGATAGAGAAAAAGAAGGCCTCTGCCCAATTATGTTTGGTGAGACCGTTGATCAGGAAAACCAACGGCACCATTACTAGAATAAATTGGATCATCAGGACCGTGAACCGGTGCATGCCTCTATCGAAACTAGTTGTTATCTCGGGCCCGAGAATACAGCTAGCCATTCGTCCGAAGTAGGTCTGTGCTCCCGTTGCGACTACTACCGCCGTGGCGCTACCGCTCTCGACACTTGTCCCCAGGAAGCAGACATTGGCCAGTTCTAACGGCGAGACGCCTTCTCTTAGCTCTCGAGCTTCGAGTTTTTCTACCGGCAACGACTCGCCGGTTAGTGCGGCTTGGGCAATGAACAGGTCTCTTGACGCAATCAATCGAATGTCCGCAGGGACCATATCGCCGGCGCACAAATTGATGACGTCGCCAGGAACCAACTCTTTGAGGGGAATCTCTTCTTCCTGGCCGTCGCGGACGACTGCCGCTGTCACACTAATCATCGCTTTAAGCTTCGCGGCCGCTGCATCCAGTTCTTCCTGAAGAAAACAGCGGATCATAAATAACGTCGATAGTAGGCGCTTTTGGGCTGAAAATGTGCTAGGTTAGTTCTGTCAGAGTCTCGATTCTACGCGGTTCTCTCAAAAGCTGCTCA
>Ga0210401_10005859_pt1 | contig 12581 bp, 8 predicted proteins | sample IncBWH32MmetaG_FD_150866 | JGI IMG/M metagenome (GOLD analysis project Ga0210401, IMG submission 150866) | Forest soil microbial communities from Barre Woods Harvard Forest LTER site, Petersham, Massachusetts, United States - Inc-BW-H-32-M | ecosystem: Environmental > Terrestrial > Soil >... | reverse complement strand
CAAGGAAATAGCCGAGGCCGCAAGCCTCGCCAAGAGCGAATTTTTGGCCAACATGAGTCACGAGATCCGCACCCCGATCAACGGCATTATGGGCATGACGGAATTAACCCTGGACACGAACTTGAACTCTGAACAGCGCGGCTACCTGCTGCTGGTGAAGTCTTCGGGCGAGTCCTTGATGTTGGTGATCAATGACATTCTGGATTTTTCCAAGGTCGAGGCCGGCAAACTCGAGTTAGAAAACATTGACTTCAATCTATACGACTGTGTGGGTGAGACCATTAAAACGCTCGCCTTGCGGGCTCATCAGAAGGAGTTGGAATTAGCTTACGACGCGGATCCCGATGTGCCTGCCCAACTCTGCGGCGATCCGGGACGACTGCGGCAAATTCTGGTAAACCTCGTCGGCAACGCCATCAAATTCACCCAGCGCGGTGAAGTGGTGGTCACGATTGAAAACAGCCCGGAAGTCGATGGGGCGGTGGAATTGCATTTCAAGGTAATGGATACCGGCATAGGAATTCCCGCAGACAAACAAGGGCTGCTGTTCAAGGCGTTTTCCCAGGCGGACACCAGCACTACGCGCAAGTATGGAGGCACTGGCCTGGGGCTGGCGATCTCGGCTCGCCTGGTCGCACTTATGCAGGGAAGACTGTGGGTGGAAAGCAGTCACGGCAATGGCAGCACCTTTCATTTCACTGCGAAATTTGCTCGAGCCCGGATCATCCCAACGGCGCCATCTCTAACTCCCGAAACCGAGTTGAAAGGTCTTTCTGTGCTGGTGGTCGACGACAACGAAACTAATCGGCGGATCGTTTGCGAAATGACTCGCACCTGGGGAATGAAACCTATGGCTGTGGAGAATGGGCAGATTGCATTAACTTGTTTCGAAACAGCGCGGCAAAAAGGAGAACTGTTCCGGATCATCGTGATCGATAGCAATATGCCCAATATGGATGGTTTCGAGTTGGCGGAAAAGATACAGGCGATGACAAAAAGTAACGGCTTCCAAAGCGAACCGAGCGTGTTGATGCTGACTTCCAGAGGACGGCCAGGAGAAGCTAATCGTTGCGGGCAAGCTGGGATTTCAGGCTATCTTCTCAAACCAGTAGCTAAATCCGATCTACTGACCGCGATTCGTACCGCGTTAAGCCAGCGCCAGGCGCAGACCGATACCAAGCCGGCCTTGATTACCCGTCATACGTTGCGCGAGTCGGCGCGCAAGCTGAGAATTCTGGTTGCAGAAGATAACGCTGTCAACCAAGTGGTGATCATCCGGGCATTGCAAAAAATGGGCCACACTCCGGTGTTGGCACAGAACGGCAAATTAGCTCTGACCCTGGCTTCGACTGAAAAGTTTGATTTGGTTTTTATGGATGTGCAAATGCCGGAAATGGATGGTCTCTCCGCCACCACAGCGATTCGCAAGAATGAAAAGCAAAGCGGAAATCATCTGCCTATCTTTGCCATGACCGCGCACGCCATGAAAGGCGACCGCGAACGCTGCCTCGCCGCCGGCATGGATGGATACATTACCAAGCCAGTGCGATTTAGTGACATTGAACACACTCTGGCGGGTTTAATCCGCGAGAATGTGAATTCGTCCCCGCCGGTGGCGAAGACGGAGTGCTGGAACCGAAACGATGCACTCGACCGGATTGGAGGAGATCAGCAACTGCTCCGCGATTTGTGCCAGATTTTTCTCGACGAGTCTCCCAAATTGATGGTGAAACTACGACAGGCAATTGCGTCCGGAGATTGCGACGGGCTTATGCGAGCCGCACACAGCCTTAAGGGGGAATCAAGCTATCTGGGAGCAGGCAAAACTTCACAAGCTGCCCGGCAACTCGAGGACATGGGGCGGAATCAGGACCTCTCGCGGGCCGGCAATACACTCGCAGAACTGGAGCGGGAAATTTCAACTCTGCATGACGAGCTGAAAGATTTAGCCGGTGTTCCACTATGAAAAAGATTTTTGCACCACTAACCCAAGAGTTCGTCGATCCAAAACCAGGAGACGTTGCCAACGGCGTTGCCCTCCATACCGTGTTAATCGCTGAAGACGATCCCATTTTTCGTCGAGTTCTCCAAAGCTGGTTCACGCGCTGGGAATACCAGGTTACGGCTGTGGAAAATGGTCTGGATGCCTGGGAGGTTTTGCAAAAGGATGACGCTCCTCAATTGGCGGTGCTCGATTGGATCATGCCGGGATTGGATGGGATCGAACTGTGTCGCAGAATCCGCGGCCGAGACAACGGTCCTTATCGTTACGTTATTTTGCTCACCGCCAAAGATCACAAGGAGGATATCGTCGCCGGGCTGGAATCTGGTGCGGATGATTATTTGACCAAGCCATTCGATGTGGAGGAACTACGTGCCCGGGTTCGCGCCGGCAAACGTATTCTCGATCTCCAAGCGGCCCTGATCCAGGCCCAAAGCGCTTTGCAGTTCGAAGCCGCTCACGATGGGCTAACCGCCATTTGGAACCGCAGCGCTATCCTCGATTTGCTGATCGGGGAAATGGAACGGAGCCGCCGTAACGGAGACTCTATGGGCATCATTATGGCGGATATCGACTTCTTCAAAAATGTTAACGACAGTCATGGCCACTTGGTGGGCGACGCAGTGCTGCGGGAGGTTGGACATCGTTTGCAGTCCGGGCTCCGAAGCTACGATTCAGTGGGCCGATATGGAGGAGAAGAGTTTCTCATCGTTGTTCCGGGGTGCGACGCTTTGAACCTGAAGGTAACTGCGGAACGGCTGCGCCACCGTATCGCTGACAAACCCATCGACACCACCGCAGGCCCGGTGGCAGTCACCCTCAGCCTTGGGCTTGCGGCTACACAAATAACCGTTTCTGGCTTGATCGGCCGCGAGGCATTGCTCCACGATGCCGACCAGGCTCTTTATGCCGCCAAGGCTGGCGGCCGCAATCGGGTAGAAATCGCTCCGGCGGGGGTGGCGGCGACGCAGCAAGGCAGTTGATCCGGTATTTCTTAACGGCAACGTTAAATTATTTTCGGATAGCACCTTGGTGGCTCCGTCTGGCCCGGTCGGGCCATTCACAGAAATCAGAAACATATTTAATTTCCTAAGTGAGCAGTTCTGGGGGAGGGCTGCCCGGGCGTCCAATGACTCGAAAGAGTCGGACGCCCGTTTTTTATTGCTGATTTTATCTCCCTAAGTAGGAGTTGCTACGTTTTGAATTGTTCTGTTGAGATTCCTCGCCCCGCTGTTGAAGTCGACCTATTTCACCACAGAGACACAGAGACAGAAAATCCCTTTTTTCTGTGCCTCTGTGTCTCTGTGGTGAACGGGTCTCGGAATGACTCCCTCCCAAGACTCCTAATTAATACGTGGAAATGGTGAAATTTACCGTGATGCGAGCCTCGGTTTCGACCGGTTGGCCGCCCTGGTAATAGGGTTTGAAGTGCCACTGCTTTACTGCCTCGCGAGCGGCCTCGGAAAGTATTGCTGGTCCGCTGAGCACCTGTATGCCTTGAATGCTTCCCGTTCGACTGATCAGAGCTTCTAGAATGACCGCTCCTTGAACTTTCATCTGCTTCGCCAGAAGCGGATAAGTGGGGTTTACGCGCGAGACTACTTGCGCGCTTCCCGGCGACATTTGCACCTGCGCGGCGGCATGGTTTTCTACCGGTCCATTATCCTGACTTTGCGCGGCAGAAGAAGGGCGCTCGTCCGCACCTGGATCACTTGGTTGCATGTCGAGTTTCACCGAACTATCGCCCGGTTTGACCGCCCGATGCTGATTGCCGGCTACGACCTCAACTTCCAGCGGGGGCAGCACGGCCCGATTGGAGGCGATAATAACCGGCGATTCGTCACTCTGCGATGCAGCCGAACGCGCGGTTTTTGCTATTGGCTTTGACTTAGAGCGTCCATGAGTGCCTGGGGCTGCGGCTTTTCGCGAATTGGCCTGGGGGACAGTCTTGGACGTCGCGGCCGCGGGCGTTGAATCAGGAGTTTCGGACTCAGCACCTGGACTCGGCGGGAACCAATATTGGCGGTCCTTGATGAGCACCGAAATCAGCGCTACTACCAGTACGCCGAGCGCGATGAGCATCCGGCGCCGTTGCTGTTGTTCAAAAGACGGATGCTGCGGGGAGTCGCCGATTTCCGTGCTTTGATTCTGTTCCGGCATAGACGTAGCGCAAGCTCTCCTGCCGTAAAAGGGATTTGCCGCCTAGTATGCCCGGAAACGGTACACAAAGCCAGCGCGTTTATGATGTCGATAGTCAGCAGACCAGTTGTTCGCGGCTGAGCTTAAGGCCATTCAGATTGCCCAGAACCGTAACCGCGATCGACTCGGTAAGAAAGAATTCGTTGGCAAGCTGCCTGATTTCTTCAGCGGTTACGCTTTCGATTTTCTCAATCAGTTCGTCCATGCTGTAGAAGCGATCGAAGTACATCTCTTGCCGAGCCAGGCTGGACATGCGGGCGGTGGAGGATTCCAGCGACAACATCAAACTGCCCTTCAGTTGATCCTTGGAGCGCCGCAGTTCCTCCTCGGGCACGTTCTCCGATTTAAGTTTGCGAAATTCGGAAACGATGCTTTGCACGACCTTGCCCGCCGAAGCGCGCGAGGTGCCGGCATAGACCGAAAGGCAGCCAGTGTCGCGGTACGGATTCAGGTCGCTGTAAATGGCATAGGCAAGCCCCTGACGCTCACGAATGTTTTGGAACAGGCGCGAGCTCATTCCGCCGCCCAGCAAAGTATTCAGAATGTACGACGCATGCCTTCGCTCGTGGGCAATGGGATGCGAAGGCACGCCGACGCAGATCTGCACCTGCTCCAGAGCCTTCTTGTTGCGCATAACAATGCGGGGAACAATTTTCGGCTGGGGGCTGTGAAACCCGTTCTTCATGGGTTTCATGTGCTGGAAGTGCTTCGCCACCAGTTCAACAAACGGTTTATGCTCCAGGTTGCCCGCGGCACAGATAATGAGATTGGCGGGAGTAAACCGCTGATCGTAGAACGTCAGCACGGGATCCCGCTCGAATGTCTTAACGCTGTCCTTGGTGCCAAGAATGGGCTTGCCTAACGCGTGATCCTTCCAGAAATTCTGCGTGAAGATTTCATGCACCAGGTAATCGGGACTGTCCTCGTCCATCTTTATTTCTTCCAGGATCACGCCGCGTTCGCGGGTAATGTCCTGGGCATCGAAGGTAGGATTTAGCACCAGATCGCTGAGCACATCCATAGCGATGGGGAGATGCTCATCCAAAATCTTAACGTTAAAACAAATGCATTCTTTGGCGGTAAAAGCGTCCATGTTGCCGCCGATGGAATCAACCTGGCGCGCTATGTCTTCGGCGGAGCGGTGCTTCGTGCCTTTGAAAACCATGTGTTCAACGAAATGCGAGATTCCATTCCATTGCGCGTCTTCATCGCGCGATCCGCTCTTTATCCAAACGCCGATTGACGCTGAACGAATATGCTGCATCTGTTCCGTAATGACAGTCAGACCATTCGGCAACACTTCGCGCCGAATATTGCGTACTTCTTGAACCATTAGATTTTTTCCTAATCTACCGCCTCAGGACCGGGCGGGCCTGTACTATTGTTACATACCTTACGTAGCTGTGCTAAAACATAGCTATCGCTTTATAATCAGCATCTTACGCCGAATTAGATGGATTCAAACGATTGCTCCGCCGCTACGCGGAACATCTCCTCTACAATCTAAATAGACGGGCTTGATCGATGACTCCAGAGAAACAAACGGTTCTGTTAGGCCTCAATCTTCGCGAACTGACAGATTTTGTCGAGGAGGCGGGCCAGCCTATCTATCGCGGCCGTCAATTATTCGAGGCACTTTATCGTCAACGAGTCGCATTTGCTGACCAGATATCGACCCTTCCTCAGGATTTTCGCCAGAGTCTGAGTCGAGAAGGATTGTCCCTGGGGATACCGTCAATTGATAAGAAATTCGTGTCGCGCGACGGCACGGTTCGCTACCTCATCGGATTTACCGATGGGCAAAGCGTAGAAACGGTCTGGATGCCGGAAGGCGACGACGGAGAAGCCGGCGACGGTAGCGAAGCTGGCAATGAAGCTGAAAGAGCCTGGGAGCGGGCTACCATCTGCGTCTCCAGCCAGGTGGGTTGTGCCGTGGACTGCCAGTTTTGCCTCACTGCCCTGCTCGGGGTAAAGCGCAATTTGACGGCCGGCGAAATTGTAGGGCAGGTCTGTGCTGTGCTCAATGACCAAAAGGTCTCGCCTCCACAAGATCGCGTGAACATTGTCTTCATGGGCATGGGCGAGCCTTTCTTGAACTACGACAATTTCATTAGGGGAGTGAATCTGCTGGTAGAAGGCGTCGGCATACCCGAATCCCGCATGACCGTTTCAACTGCGGGAATAGTGCCGCGAATTTACGATCTTGGCGCCGAACCGATGCGGCCGAAGCTGGCGATATCGCTGAACGCATCCAACGATGAAACACGCAGCCGGCTGATGCCGATCAATCGCAAATGGAATCTGGAGAAGCTAATCGCTGCGGCGCGGGATTTTCCTCTGAGAAACCGGGAAAAACTGACCTTCGAATATGTTCTTCTCGACGGAGTGAATGATTCGCCTCAAAATGCTTACGAACTGGTCGAACTCATTCGCGGGGTTCGAGCGAAAGTCAACTTGATTGCGCTGAATCCAGGTCCAGGGATTTCTTTCCAAACTCCCACGGAGAACCGGATCGCACAGTTTCAAAAAGTACTGATTGACGCAGGCGTGCCCGCATTCATTCGTCGCCCTCGAGGACGCGACATTTACGCCGCCTGTGGGCAGTTGAAACGAACCGTCGAGCTGGCCGTGTAGTCGCGGGCGTCCCACAAAGCATTCAATTGCTCACAGCTGCCTTCGCTTCAGAAAGCAAGGGCTGCCGTGACAATGAACTGCGAGTTTCAGCCATATCGAGTACCGCGGGTAGTTCAATGCGGAATATCGCTCCCCCCTCAGGGCGATTCTGGCAGGTGATCTTTCCGTTATGTTCCTGAATAATGCCGTAGCAGACGCTAAGTCCTAAGCCGGGTCCCTGACCTACCTTCCGCGTCGTGTAGAAGGGATCGAAAACCCGCTCCGGCTGCTGCATGCCCGGTCCGTCATCGGAAAATTCGACCACCACCGAAGCACTCTCCAAACGCGCCGCAACGGTTAGCGTTCCTCCCTGATCCGTTAAGGCGTGCAGAGCATTATTCGTGATGTGCAGACAGACTTGTAAGAGTTGATTGGAGTCACCTAGAACATGTGGTAACTCCCTCGCGAAGTTGGTATGCACCTGAACATTCGGGGCGCAAGATTGCGGCAGGCAAAGCTTGACCGCGGTCTGTACCAGGGCATTGATGTCGACCAGGGTCTTTTCCGCGGGAACCTGTTTTGCGAAACTCAACAGACTGGAAACCAGAGTGCGAGTGCGCCGCACCTGTTGCTCGATCTTTTGCATCAGCAAGCGCTGCTCGCTGCCAAGTTCGGTCGCGGACAGTAAATCCGCGTACCCCATCATTGCGGTAAGCGGATTGTTCAATTCATGAGCTGCGCCACCCACCAGTTGACCAAGCGATGCCAGTTTTTCCGACTGCACCAACTGGGCCTGCACTCGCTTAAGGTTGACAAATGATTCCTGCGAATCATTCAGGAGACGCAGAAGCTCACAGTCCAGCAGATGTTGCTTAAAGAAGACCATCCCGCCCATAACCAGCATGCTTATCAGAGTCAACACCAAGCGGAAAGTACGAACCGATGGCGGCATTTCGCCATTGAACAAAGACCACGCGGCAAACAGAGGCAGCGAAAAAATAGCGACCATTCCCAGCCTCGCCACCCAGACGCCATAGCTGCCCACAGCGCGGGCAGGCTGTTGCTTGGTAGAGGAATTTGCCGCGAAAACCCCCAGTACCGTGATCCATGCCATGGAAATAGCCAGTGGCAAATCATATAAGCTGCCCGAATAATACATTTTGCGCGCGAAGGCCCAGTTGGCGAAGTAGGAACTGAACGAGTAGGTAAGGCTGGCGGCAAACCAATTTGCGTAAATGATTCGCCAGGAACCCCGGCTGCGAAGCCAGAGCATTCCAACACCCGCCAGAAAGACCATTTTCTCGGTCAAATAAAGTGTGTTGAGATTGTGATTGTAGGCTGCTTCCTGCGGAAGCACGTACTGCCAGGGAATCACGGCAAACAAATAAAGATATAACCACCACACCAGGAGCAAAGCAAAATCAAGCGTTCCCAATCGGGTAGTACGGTTGTCCGGCTGCAAATGGGGCTGTAAGGCCAGCGCTGCGGTCATTGGCACAATGTGGAGGAACATCACTACGTCGCCGCCGAAGGGATTGGGAACGTCGCGCCGCATCAGAACTTCGAAGTAGGTCCACAACACCTGATAGGAAAACCAGAACCCCATTCCCAGCATCATCAGCGCCCAGAACAGTTGTATGCGTCCGCGGCTGGCAGCGAGGCTGGGTAGAAGCGAGACAGTCGCGGAAAGCAGGAGAACCAATTGGACAACATCGCTTAAAGCAGTCAGGGCGAAGCCGCGGTGGAGAAAAAGAGATGCCACGGCCTGCGCGCACACTAAGGCGGCGATGCCCGCGATCCATAGCTTCGAGCGTTCGGACATATTCATCCAGTTACGATTCTTAAGCACAACACCCGTAAGGGAAAGTTACTGAAGTAACCTCAAACGCCGATACAATACTTTCGATCGACGTTTTACCGTATTTTGACGCTTACACTTGGCTGAGTGTGCAGGAAGTTTCACTTGCTCTCCGGCCATATTGCAAATAATATCCGCGTGACACCATTCCCAGAACCTGGTCGTATTCGATTGCCATTCCAAAGCCTACGAGATCGATTCCTCTGGCGACTTCGTGCCCCCATGGGCTCGAGCGAAATACGCCGCACTGAGCGTTGGCTGGCGACCGCGCGGGTTTCGTTGGCACTGGCTTCCGTAGTCGCCATCTGGATGGATCCTACGGAGATTCGCCTTTCCCTGTGGGCCTATGGCTTATTGGCCTTCTACATTATTCAAGGCTTATTCATCATTGTCTTCCTCCGCAGGCGACAGGAATCGACCCCGAATTTTCGGCTGTTAGTCCACAGCGCGGACATAATCTGGCCGGGTCTCATTTCACTTTTTGCCACCGGGCAGAGTAATCTTTTTTTCTTGTTCTTCGTCTTCGTTCTTGCCAGCGCGGCTTACCGCTGGGGCTTATGGGAAACCGTGGGAACCGCGGTCGCGGCTGTGGTTTTGCTGTGGATAGAAAGTTTTGCGTTGCTTCACTTGAACTTTGTCGGCGTGGTCAATACTTTGCTCTTGCGTCTTAAATTGCACTTGCCGGTCTTGCAAGTGAATACCACCGACTTCGAGCCTAAGCGTCTTTTCATGCGCTCAGTCTATCTGCTGGTGTTGGGTTTTCTACTTGGATACCTCGCAGAGCAGCAAAAACAGCTTCGCGCCGAGAAGGCTGTAATCGCCAGAACTATCGGAAAGGCCAGAGTCGAGGCCGGGCTCAGCGGTACTATTCAGGAAATATCCGCCGAACTGCTTTCAATGTATGGAGCAAAACAACTGTTCATCGCCTCGCAGGAAACCAGCAATTACCGCGTGTTTGTTGGCGAACTGCGCCAAGGGGATGGCGATGCCTCATTTCGCTGGCTCGAACCGTCCAGCGTAGACAAAGAAATCTACATGTTTGAATCTCCTGCCGTAACTTGTTATGCGCGCCGAAGCAACCGGCGCGACTCGCAATTTTCCATGGTGGGATTAGACCGCGACGGTGCGAGGGTACGTGATCTTACTCCCGACTCGCTCGGTCCACTTACAAAAAAATATGGTTTTCAAAGCTTGATGACGGTGTCATTTCTGTTTGGTCGCGAATGGTCGGGACGAATCATTCTGCTTGACCCATCTTTAACCGGCGAGATCGAAGAGGAGCTTCGTTTCCTCGAGGAATTGGTTCGCCAGGTTGGACCGGCCGTCTACAACGTTCTCCTCTTGCGCCGGTTGCGGCTGCGGGCCGGGGCCGTGGAACGGGCCCGTTTTGCCCGCGAGTTGCACGACGGGGCTGTGCAGTCGCTTATCGCGGTCGAGATGCAAGTCGATGTGCTGCGGCGGCAATCGCCCGGTAAACCTGGCTTGGTGACCGAGGAGTTGGGCAGAATCCAGGGCCTGCTGCGCGAGGAAGTACTCAAGTTGCGGGAACTGATGCAGCAAATGAAAACGCTGGATGTAGATTCCAAGAAACTCTTGGGATTACTATCTGACACAGTGGAAAGATTCCAGCGCGAAACCGGAATTTCTGCCCGCTTTCTTTCTGACTTGAACGAACTGAATATGCCGCAGCCGGTTTGCCGGGAATTGGCGCGCATTGTGCAGGAAGCGCTGGTTAACGTGCGCAAGCACAGTCGCGCCAATCAAGTTCTGGTGCGTCTTGGGTCGCGCAACGGAGCATGGCACGTCCTGATTGAGGACGATGGTTGCGGCTTCCCTTTCGCAGGCCGCCTCGCGCAGGATGAACTCGACATCCTGGGAAAAGGTCCTGTGATCATTAAGGAACGTGTGCGTTTAATTGAAGGCGAACTCACGGTAGAATCAACTCCGGGCTCTGGTTCACGTTTAGAAATCACTGTCCCGCAACGGCGGGAAGCGGCTTATGGATAATCGACGATCGCAGTCGACTCGCATCGTTATTGCAGATGACCATCCTATTTTCCGTGATGGATTGCGTCGGCTTTTGGAAACGGAACCTGACCTCAAGGTGATTGGGGAAGCGTGTGACGGCGCTGAGGCAGTCAAAATGGCCAGGCAGCTGAAGCCCGACATTCTGCTTCTCGACCTTGCTATGCCCCGCCATCCCGGCCTGGAAGCCTTACGCGAGATGAGTTCGGCTTCGAACCAGAGTGCGGTTCGTGTGATATTGCTGACTGCCGCCGCCGAAAAGAATCAGATTGTCGAAGCTCTGCAGCTCGGAGCTCGCGGAGTCGTCCTCAAAGATTCCGCTACGCAGCTTCTCCTCAAAGCCATTCACACTGTCATGGCAGGAGAATACTGGGTGGGACGCGAAAGTGTTTCCAACCTGGTGCAGTACCTGCGAACTTTGGTCCAGTCTTCGGGGGAAGAAGCTCGACAAAAAAAATTCGGTCTTACGCCGCGTGAATTGGAGATTGTTTCGGCGGTAGTCGCTGGCTATTCCAATAAAGAAACGGCGGAATATTTCAAGATCAGCGAAGATACGGTTAAGCACCATCTCAGCAATATCTTCGACAAACTTGGAGTTTCCACCCGTCTCGAACTGGCGCTCTTTGCCGTAAATCAATCCCTGCCCTTGAAGCCCATCGCTTGATATGGCACTTTCGTGCCATAGATACACACCTCCGAGCCATTGTCCACAGGTCACCACAAAACTAGCATTCAGAGGAGAAGTGATATCAGGGCACTTCTGCTGATGTCCACCTGGCAACTGCTCTCGCCTGCATAGCTAGGACTCAAGGAGGAGCTCCGTGGCAAGATTGTTGCAGCAACTGTGGTCGGATGAGCGAGGCCAGGACGTGGCGGAATATGCGGTCATGCTGGCGGTTGTATTGGTGATCGTAGTTGGAACTATCCGGTTGATCGGTTCAAACGCCAACAACGTATTTTCATCGGTGGCCAGTTCCATCGGGCAGTAACCCCGACCTTACAGATTTCATTCCCAGTCAGCCTGAGATGAGTTAATTCCGACCGTCCTTCCTGAAGTTCGTGTCTGCGGAATCAATGTAACCCCACACCGGGCACGGTTGTAGTTCGGTGTAACTCAAGGCGATTCGTTGTAGAAGACTTGAACTTAGTCTCGGCCGAGGTATTCGTCCCCGTCCTCGCCGATCCATGATGTTTTCTCCAAACTGTGCGAGCCAACGTTAGAATTTCAGCAGCGGACGACTTTAGGACTCTTAATACCTTTGGTCGCGTTACGGGTATCCACCACCATCTGTGACTCGCGCACGATGCGCGCATAGTCGTAATCGGAGTGATCAGTGACTATCAGCGTGCAATCGTACTGCCCGAGATTTTCCAGCGGCGCGCATTTCATCTGCAGATCGTATTTGCGTCCCTTGCCGACAGTCGGAAAATACGGATCGTTATAACTAACCTGCGCACCTTCTTTTTGCAGCAGCTCGATAATCGTCAACGATGGCGACTCGCGCAAGTCATCGATATCTTTTTTGTAGGCCAGCCCGAGCACCAGAATCTTCGAGCCGTTCAGCGCTTTCTTGTGCTGGTTGAGTGCTTTGCCCACTGACTCCAGCACGTGATATGGCATGTTGGTATTGATCTCTCCGGCTAGCTCGATGAAACGGGTGCGAAAATCCCACTCCTTGGCTTTCCACGAAAGATAAAACGGATCTACCGGAATACAATGCCCGCCTAACCCCGGGCCAGGATAAAAAGGTTGAAATCCGAAAGGCTTGGTGGCAGCTGCTTCGATCACCTCCCAGATGTCGAGCCCCATGCGCAGCGACAACAGCTTCAACTCATTCACCAAGGCAATGTTCACGCAGCGGTAGATGTTTTCTAGCAGCTTCG
>Ga0210401_10005858_pt1 | contig 12582 bp, 9 predicted proteins | sample IncBWH32MmetaG_FD_150866 | JGI IMG/M metagenome (GOLD analysis project Ga0210401, IMG submission 150866) | Forest soil microbial communities from Barre Woods Harvard Forest LTER site, Petersham, Massachusetts, United States - Inc-BW-H-32-M | ecosystem: Environmental > Terrestrial > Soil >... | reverse complement strand
ACCGTGGCCGGCCTGGCGGGCCTGGCCGCACTGGCCGTCTTCTGGACCGCACAAGGCCAGTTCCACGGCTGGTAGCCCGGACAGCTACTTGGGCTGGAAGCGGATTCCGCCGTCGAACCGGATGACATCGGCGTTCATGTAGTCGTTCTCGATGAGCGCCTGGACCAGCTGGGCGAATTCGTCGCTGGTCCCCATCCGCTTGGGGAACACCACGGGCGCGGCCAGCTTGGCCTTCCACTCGTCGCTGGTCGGGCCGGTCCCGTAGATGGGGGTGTCGATGATGCCCGGGCAGATGGTGTTCACCCGCACGCCGATGGCCGCGAGATCCCGGGCCGCCGGGACGGTCATCCCGATGATCCCGCCCTTGGACGCGGAATAGGCGATCTGGCCGGTCTGCCCCTCCAGGCCCGCCACCGACGCGGTGTTGACGACCACGCCGCGCAGGTTGTCCGCGTCGACGGGCTCGGTCTGCGCGATGGCCGCACTGGCGATTCGCATCAGGTTGAACGTACCGATCAGGTTGATGTCGATGACCTTGCGGAACGACGCGAGATCGTGCGGGGTGCCGTCCCGGCCGACGGTCCGCGCGGCCCAGCCGATGCCGGCGCAGTTCACCACGATCCGCAGCGGCACGCCCTGCGACGTGGCCGCCTGCACCGCCGCGGTGACCGAGTTCTCATCGGCTACGTCGGTCTTCACGAACAGGCCGCCGGCCGCCTCGGCAACCGCCTTGCCCTGCTCTTCGTTGAGGTCGGCGACGACCGGCTTGACGCCCGCGGCCGCCAGCCTGCGGGCCACCGCCGCGCCAAGGCCACTGGCCGCACCGGAGATGATCGCTGCGGTTCCGTTCAGTTTCATGGCCGGGAGCATACTTCGCGCCGCCTGGCACCAACCGAACGGGGTTCGGGTTGGCCAGCCGGTCGGCCGTCCGGACAATCTGTCGGTGCTCCGGTCTACGATCAGGATCGTTGGCACTCGCCTGCGGGGCCGGCGGGCCGGGCGGGCCAGCGGTATATAGAGGAGTAGTCGGTGACGAAATTCCGGGCCAATCCGTGGGCGATCTTGCTGGTCGTCTCACTCGGGTTCTTCATGACCCTGCTGGACCTGACGATCGTGAACATCGCGATCCCGGACATGATCACCAGACTGCATGCCTCGCTGGACGACATCCTGTGGGTGATCAACGCCTACGCGCTGGTCCTCGCCGTCCTGGTGATCACCGCAGGACGGCTCGGTGACCTGGTCGGCCCGCGGATCATGTTCGCCCTCGGCATCGGCGTGTTCACCGCCGCGTCCGCCGCTTGCGGGCTGGCCCCGAGCGCAGGCTGGCTGATCGGCTTCCGGGCCGTGCAGGGCCTCGGCGCCGCCATGCTGATGCCGCAGACGCTGACCATCATCACGAACACGTTCCCGGCGGACCGGCGCGGCGCGGCGTTCGGCGTCTGGGGGGCGGTGGCCGGCGTGGCTACGATCGCCGGGCCGACCCTCGGCGGCTTGCTGGTGACCGCGTTCGACTGGCGCTGGATCTTCTTCGTCAACCTGCCGTTCGGCGTGGCCTGCCTGGTGCTGACCTTCCTCATCATCCCGGACCTGCGGCCTGGCCGGCGGCACCGGATCGACGTGCCCGGCGTGCTGCTGGCCAGCGCGGCCCTGCTGGCCATCTGCTATGGCCTGGTCGAGGGGCAGAAGTACAACTGGGGGACGATCACCGGGTTCATCAGCATCCCGCTGGTGTTCGCGGTCGGCGTGCTGCTGCTGGCCGGTTTCCTGCTGCTGCAGTGGCGGACGCAGGACCGGGAGCCGCTGGTGCCGTTCGCACTGTTCCGCGACCGGAACTACTCGGTGGTGAACTGGATATCCGGCACGCTGTCCATCGGCATGATGGGCATCTTCCTGCCGTTCACCATTTACCTGCAGTCGGTACTCGGCTTCTCGGCGCTGAAGGCCGGCCTGACCATGGCGCCCGCGTCGCTGCTGTCCATGTTCATCGCGCCGGTGGCGGGCCGGTTCACCGACCGGATCGGCGGCAAGTACATCCTGATGTCCGGGCTGGCGCTGTTCGGCGGCGGGATGGCCTGGGTCGCGCTGCAGGCCACCACGACGTCGGCCTGGTACGCCTTCCTGCCCGCCTTGATCGTGGCCGGGATCGGGATGGGCTGCATCTTCGCGCCGATGGTGACGGTGGCCATGCGGAACATCGACCCGCGGATGGCCGGGGCGGCTTCCGGAGTACTGAACACCGTCCGGCAGTGCGGGCTGGTCATCGGCACCGCCGCGGTGGGCGCACTGCTGCAGAACCGGCTGGTATCGGCCATGGCCAGCCAGGCCACCACCCGGTCCGCCGCGCTGCCCGCCCAGCTGCGCGGCCCGTTCATCGAGCAGATCAAGCATTCGGCCAGCAACGGCATCCAGGTCGGGGCGGGCCAGAACGGCGGCAGCTCGGCACTGCCCGGGCTGCCTGCCCGCCTGGTCGCCGAAGTCGCGCGCATCGCCCACGAGGTGTTCACGTTCGGCTACGTCACGGCGATGCGCTCGACGATGCTGTTCCCGGTCGTCCTGCTGGCCGTCGCCGCGCTCAGCTGCCTGCTGCTCAAGGAGGGCCGCCGGACGGCCGAGGACGTCGTGCCCGACCTGCCCGCCGGCGAGCGGACCCACGCCTGAGCCCAGACCGGCACCACCCCGCCTGCGGGCCCCGGCGGCCCGCAGGCGGGTGGTGCTGGTCAGCTCGCGGGCTCGAACACCGCGGGCGACCACAGGCCGGGCAGTTCTTCCCGGTCAGGCTCGAACGGGAACCGCGCCGCGAACGCGGGCTCCAGGTCAGAGATCCAGGTGGCGTCTGGGTTGTACCGGGCGAAGAACGGCTTGCCGACCAGGCTGGGATCGCGCGCCTGGATCATGTGCAGGACATAGACCTGCTGGCCCGCGATCTCGGCGATCCCGTCGACGCACACCTTGCCCGGGGTGGCCGACATGGACGGCCCGCGAACCGTCCGGGACAGCCCGGACACCTGCCGGTAGGCCTGGCGGTAGATGCTGTAGGCACGGGCCAGCGGGACCGCGAAGTAGTCCTGCGGCCCCGTGTCCCGTTCCACGAACATGTAGTAAGGCACCATGCCGAGCCGGATCTGGGCCCGCCACATCGCGGCCCAGATCCCCGGTTCGTCGTTGATCGTCCTGATCAGCGGCGCCTGGGTGCGGATCACGCCGCCGGCCGACCGGATCCGGCGGACCGCCTCAGCCACCAGCGGCGGCTCCAGCTCCCTCGGGTGGGAGAAATGCGCCATGAACGCCAGCGCCCGGCCGGACGCCACCACCTGCTCGAACAGCCTGAGCGTGTCGTCGGCGTCTGGGTCGGTGACGAACCGCTGTGGCCAGTAAGCCAGGGCCTTGCTGCCGATCCGGATCGACTCGATGTGCTCCATGCCCGGGGCCAGCAGCGGCTCGATGTAACGGCGCAGCACCGGGGCACCCATGATCATCGGATCGCCGCCGGTGATCAGCACGCTGGTCACCTCGTGGTGCTGCCGCAGGTAGTGCACCACGCGGTCCACATCGGTGGTGGCCATCTTGAGCTCGGGCTCGTCCACGAACTGGGCCCACCGGAAGCAGTACGCGCAGTAGGCGTGACAGGTCTGGCCCTGCTTGGGGAAGATCAGCACCGTCTCCGGGTACTTGTGCTGCACTCCGGGGAGCGGCTCGTCGCCCAGGTCGGGGATGTTCAGCGCGAGCTGCCCGGCGGGGTGCGGGTTGAGCCGCATCCGGACCTCGTGCGCCGCCGCCCTGATCTCCGGCTCGGCCGCACCCCCGGCCAGCAGCGCGGAGATGTGCTGCACGTCGGCCGCGGGCAGCATGTCGGCCTGCGGGAACACCAGGCGGTAGATCGGGTCATCGGGAGCCGCGGTCCAGTCGATGAGCTCTTCGACGACATATGCATTGGTGCGGAAAGGCAGCACGGCCCCGACGGCGCGTACCGCCAGCCGATCCGCGGCGGCGAGGCCGGCCCGCGCGGTCAGTGCGTCCAGGTGTTTCGCGGTGTACGCGCGGAACCGCCGTCCCGCGGCCAGTTCCGCCGGCACTGTCTGCCGAATCCCAGTCACGCGTCTCCCTCCGGTCGGTCGTGCCCTGGCGGCCCTGCCAGTGCACGGATCGTTCAGGCCGGCGGCTGCGATCTGCGCGCCGCGGTCACCCCCCTCAGACGCTCGTGGCAAGACTGACACCACTACTACAGGACTGACCCACTACTAAGACTCAATACAAGGAGATCACGCTGAGGAAACTCTGAAGCGGCGTTGACGGTTCGCTCGTTACTCCCCGTCAGTCAGCTGCGTGCCAGGTGTCCGCTAGCCGTAACTCCCTCGGCACGACCAGGGATGCGCGGGAGCGCTTCTTCGCCCGGCTGCCCGCTCGCCAGCCCCAGATCGTGACAGATGGTTGCCCGGCAGGCCCATCATCAATCATGTCGGGTCCGCCATCAACCCATAACTACGCTTATGCACTCTTAAACATCATTTGTGTCACAGGTCCCCGAGCCGTGGCGAGCCACCCGAGGGCCACCCGGCAAGCCGCCCCAGCGCCCCGTCACGAGCCAGCCCAGCATCGCACGGCAAGCCGTTGCCGGGCAGCGATGCGAGCCGCCGTCGGCAATGAGAAGCTTGGCCCCATGCTGGTCATTCGACGCACCTTGCCCGCCTGCCCGGCACCGGCGGGCTGGCCCAGCCCGCCGCTGGCGAGCTGACCGGGTGCCCCGGAGCCTCGCATGATCCTGGACGCGCCGGTCCCGGCCCCGAACCGGGCCGCCATCGTGGTGGACGCGATGGGCGGCGATCACGGCCCGGCGCAGATCGTCGCCGGCGCCGCGGCGGCCGCCGCGGCGCTGCGGGCCCCGGTCATCCTGACCGGCCGGCCCGCCGACCTGCAGCCGCTGCTGGCCGCCCACCAGGAGGTGGCCGGGCTGCTCCAGCTGGTCCCGGCCGAGGATGCGATCGCCATGGATGAGGGGGCGCTGGCCAGCTGGCGCCGCCCCCGGTCGAGTGTGGCCGTCGCCTGCCAGGTGATCCGGCGCGGTCAGGCCGCGGCGCTGGTCTCGGCCGGGTCGACGGGCGGCATCGTGGCCACCGCCCGGCTCCGGCTGCGGTCGGTGCCCGGGCTGCTCCGGCCGGCCCTCGCGGTGGTGCTGCCGACCACCCCGAAGCCCACCCTGCTGGTCGACGCGGGCGCCATCGCCGACCCCAAGCCGGAGATGCTGCTGCAGTTCGCCCAGCTCGGCGTGGCCTACGCCCAGATCGCGCACGGCATCGCCGAACCCAGGGTGGGGCTGCTCAGCATCGGCACCGAGCCCGGCAAGGGCAACAAGCTGGCCCGGCGCGCGTACGAGCTGCTGACCGCGCCGCCGCCGCACGGTGCGCTGCCCATCAAGTTCGCCGGCAACGTGGAGGGCAGCGATCTGCTGGCCGGCCGGGTGGACGTGATCGTGACCGACGGCTTCACCGGGAACGTCGCGCTGAAGACGCTGGAGGGCACCACCCGGTTCGCCGCGGACCAGCTGCGTTCGGTGCTGGAGGGCTCCCGGGCCGCCCGGCTCGGCGCGGTGCTGCAGCGCCGGGCGTTCCACGAGCTGCGTGGCCGGATGGATTCGGAAAGCTACGGCGGGGCCGCGCTGCTCGGCCTGGAAGGCACCGTGGTCATCGCGCACGGTGCGTCCACCCCCCGCGCCATCACGTCGGCCTGCCTGCTCGCCGCCGACCTGAGCAAGGGCCAGATCACCGAGAAGATCCGGGCCCGGCTCGGGCACAGCCGCGGCGCGCACTTCCTGCGCCGCAGCTGAGCGTCCGAAGCGCGGCACGGCGAATTCGCTCGACACGCCTCGCTACGCTTTACCCATGGCTGATCCCAGGGAAGTGCTCGCGCGGCGGGTGCAGGACGCGCTCGGCGCCGCGTTCGGCGCGGAATACGCGGATGCTGACCCGGTGATCCGGCCGTCCTCGTTCGCCGACTTCCAGTCCAACGCGGCCCTGCCGCTGGCCAAAAGGCTGGGGCGGCAGCCCCGGGAAATCGCCGCGGACATCACCAGTCACCTGGACCTGACCGGGGTGGCCGAACCACCGGAAGTCAGCGGGCCCGGCTTCATCAACCTCACGCTGACCACCGACTGGATCGCCGCCCAGGCCAGCAGCGAGCTGGCCGACCCCAGGCTGGGCACCCCGGCGGCCGACCCGGCGCAGCGGATAATGGTCGAGTACTCCTCACCGAACGTGGCCAAGGAGATGCACGTCGGTCACTTGCGCACCACGATCGTCGGGGACGCGCTGGCTCGGATCCTCGACTTCGCCGGGCACGAGGTGATTAGGGACAACCATCTGGGCGACTGGGGCACACAGTTCGGCATGCTGATCGAGCACCTGCTCGACGTGGGTGAGAACTCAGCCGAGGCCGACCTGCTGCACAGCAACCCGAACGCGTTCTACCAGGCCGCGCGGAGCAAGTTCGATGGCGACCCGGCGTTCACCGAGCGGGCCCGGCAGCGGGTGGTGCTGCTGCAGGGCGGCGACCCGGAGACGCTCCGGCTGTGGCAGCACCTGGTCGACCTGTCCCTGGACTACCTGCACCGGATCTACCAGCAGCTGCACGTGACGCTGACCGACGCGGACATCCGCGGGGAGAGCTTCTACAACGCCATGCTGGCCGAGGTCTGCGCCGAACTGGAGGCCATCGGCGTCGCGGTGATCAGCGACGGCGCGCTGTGCGCATTCCCGCCCGGGTTCACCGGGCGCAACGGCGAGCCGCTGCCGCTGATCATCAGGAAGAGCGACGGCGGCTACAACTACGCCACCACGGACCTGGCCACCATCCGGTACCGGGTCCGCGATCTGCACGTGGACCGGGCCATCTACGTGGTGGGCTCGGCCCAGGCGCTGCACTTCCAGATGGTGTTCGCGGTGGCCCGGCAGGCGGGCTGGATACCACCGGGGGCACGGTTCGAGCACGCCCAGGTCGGCAACGTGCTCGGCACCGACGGGAAGATCCTGCGCACCCGGGCGGGCGACACCATCAAGCTCAGCGACTTGCTCACCGAGGGCGTCGAGCGGGCCAGGCACGTGGTGGACGAGCTGGGCACCAGCCCGGACCTCAGCGAGGCGGAGCGGGATGCGATCGCCGAAGCGGTCGGCGTGGGCGCCATCAAGTTCGCCGACCTGTCCACCGCCCGGGACAGCGAGTACGTGTTCGACTGGGACCGGATGATCTCCTTCAAGGGGAACACCGGGCCCTACCTGCAGTACGCGACGACCCGCATCCGGTCCATCTTCCGCCGGGCCGGGATCGACCCGGCGGCCGCGGCCGGGCCGGCCAAACTGACCGAACCGGCGGAACGGGCGCTGGCGCTGCGGCTGCTCGGCTTCGCGGCCGCGGTCCGGCAGGCCGGGGAGAATGCGGAGCCGCACCTGCTGGCCAACTTCCTGTTTGAGGTGGCCAGCTTGTTCACCACGTTCTACGAGCAGTGCCCGGTGCTGAGCGCCCCGGGCGAGACGGTGCGGGACAGCAGGCTGGCGCTGTCCGCGCTCACCCTGCGGGTACTGGACACCGGGCTCGGCCTGCTCGGCATCCCGGTCCCCGAGCGGATGTAGCGCAGGGCAAGCCCGCAGCCCGGTCCCAGGGAAATCCCAGGTTTCGCGGCCTGATGTCCCAGCCCGGGCCGGAAAGCTCGGGGCCATGGACAACATGTACCGGGCCGCCGGTGGCGCGGACCCGCAGGATTCCCGGTCCACCAAGCAGTTCTGGGCCCCACCGCCAGGACCGTCCGGTCCCGCCTCGCAGCGGCCGGGCGCCCAGCAGCCGCCAAGCCTGCAGCAGCACTACGCACGGGACCGGCGGCACGCCATGCGCTGGAGCATCGGGCTCACACTCGCCCTGGTGCTGGCGGCCGGTGGCGTGCTCGCCGGGGTGGCGCTGGCCGGCCATGGCGCCCCGGCCAGCAGCGTCTCGCAGGCCGGCGACACGGCAGCGGCCAGCCCGCCGGGCGCCCAGGCCGCCGCGCTCGGCACCGCGCTGAACGCGGCCGACGCGCCGGGCACGCTGACCCTCACCTCGGCCGGTGCTACCGCGGCGGGCGGCAGTGGCACCACCACCGCCGCCACGGCGGGCAGTGGCACCGCGGTCACCGCGCCGCACCCATGCCGGAAGGCCCGTGCCGCGTTCCGCGCGGCGGTAGCGGCCGGGCGGCCCGGGGTGGCCCGGGCCACCCGGCTCGCCCTGGCCCGGTGCCACGGGATCAGGCGGCGCCTGTTCCGGGTGTTCCTGCTCCGCGGCATCGACGGGCAGTACACCTTCCGCACCAGGCAGGGCACCGTCCGCACGCTGGCCTTCGAGCGCGGCGTGATCGAGTCGGTGAGCGGCAGCGACATCGTGGTCCGCGCCGTGGACGGCACCACCTGGAGCTGGAACCTGGTGAGCAACACCGTGGTCCGCGAGCACGGCGCCAAGACCTCGACCAGCGCACTGGCCAGCGGTGAGCCAGTGTGGCTGGGCGGACCAGTGGTGTCCGGGGCCAAGGACGCGCGTCTGGTCGTGATCCGGCCGCCTAGCCCGCCAACCACCGGCGCGCCGTCCACCGCCACGCCAGCGCCGCCAGCATCCGGCAGCTGACCGGCGCTGTTACCGGCTCCCGCAGGCCCCACGCCTGCGGGAGCCGGTAGCCTATGCAGGCCCCAGGCCCGGCCGTACCGTTGCTCCCCGCAGGTGATGACAGACAACGACCGCATTCCGCAGGTGCTCGTCGTGGACGACGAGCCGAACATCCGTGAGCTGGTCCAGGTCGCACTGAAGTTCCACGGCTGTGCGGTGAGCACCGCGGCCAGCGGCAAGGACGCGCTGCGGCAGGCCGAATCAGCCCGGCCGGATCTCATCGTGCTCGACGTCATGCTGCCCGACCTGGACGGGTTCGAGGTGTGCCGGCGGCTCCGCGCCGCGGGCAACGAGGTGCCGGTGATCTTCCTGACCGCCCGGGACACCTCTTCCGACCAGGTGACCGGGCTGGCCCTGGGCGGCGACGACTACGTGACCAAACCGTTCTCGGTAGAGGCTCTGGTGGCCCGGGTGCGGGCGGTGCTCCGCCGCGCCTCGCGGGCCACCGCCGGGACGGCCGACGAGCACAGCACACTGCGGGCCGGCGACCTGGAACTCGACGAATCCCGCTGGGCGGTGCACCGGGCCGGGGTCCCGGTCGAGCTGTCCCCGACCGAGTTCCGGCTGCTCGCCTACCTGATGCGGCACCAGGGCCGGGTGCTCACCCGCGCTCAGCTGCTGGAGAACGTGTGGGGCTGGGACTACGCCGGGCAGTCGCAGATCGTCGAGACCTACGTCAGCTACCTGCGGCACAAGCTGGACCCGCTGGGCCCACCGCTGATTCACACCCAGCGCGGCATCGGCTACAGCCTGCGGCCGACCGGACCGGGGGGATGACCAGCTCCGGGCGGCTGTCGCTGCGGTCCCGCCTGCTCGTCCTGCTCATCGCGGTGACCGCGGCGTTCCTGCTCGTCATGGGCGTGGTCAGCACCCTGGTGCTGAGCAAGCGGCTGGGCGCCCAGTTCAACGCGGAACTGCTGGCCGCCGCGCAGCACCAGCCGCAGCAGATCGCCAGCAACCCGGACGGCTACGTGGCCGTCGAGGTGACCCTTTCCCCGGTCGCCGTCCAGCCGCTGACCGGCACCGGCGCGGCCACCGGGGAACTGGCCGCCGCGGTGCAGAAGATGATCGCCACGCACACCGCCCGGCACTACGTGCGCGGCGGCCCGTTCGCGGTGCCCCGGGCGGGCGGGCCGCGGCTGCGCGCGGTCGGCCGGGTCATCCGCTCCGGCAACGGCGGCGCGCACGCGGTGCTGTTCGTCGCCCGCCCGGTGGACGCCATCACCGGCCAGGTCGGTGGCATCGTGCTGGCCGAGCTGATCACCGGCGGGGCGCTGATCCTGCTGCTGGCGGTGGGCGGGCGCTGGCTGATCGGCCGCGGGCTGGCCCCGTTGGGCCAGATGGCGGGCACCGCACAGCGGATCACCGCGCAGGGGGATCTGACCGCGCGGATGCCGGACGACGACAACAGCACCGAGGTGGGCCGGCTCGGCGCGGCGATCAACACCATGCTGGACCGGATCCAGCACGCGTTCGGCGCCCGGCTGCGCTCGGAGCAGAAGGTCCGGCAGTTCGCCGCGGACGCCTCGCATGAGCTGCGCACTCCGCTGACCACCATCCGCGGCTACGCCGAGCTGTACCGCCAGGGCGCGCTCGGCCCGGATCAGCTGCCGAACGCCATGCGCCGCATCGAGCAGGAAGCCCAGCGGATGAGCACGCTGGTGGCGGAGCTGCTCGAGCTGGCCCGGCTGGACCGTACCTCGTCGCTGGACCTGGCCGAGACCGACCTGGCCGGGCTGGTCCGGGACGCGGCGGCCGACGCGTCGGCGGTGCAGCCGGACCGCCCGGTCAAGGCCGAGACGCCGGCCCGGCTGATCGCGGCGGTGGACGAGCCCCGGATCCGGCAAGTGCTGGCCAACCTGCTGGGCAACGTGCGGGAGCACACCCCGCCGGGCACCCCGGTCGCGGTCCGGCTGGCGCCGGTGCGCGGCGGCGTGGTGCTGGAGGTGGCTGACTCCGGGCCGGGCATGTCCGAGCAGGACGCGGCGCAGGCGTTCGACCGGTTCCACCGCGGCGCGGACCGGGCGGCGGGGCCGGACGGGCCGCCGGCCAGCGCGCCGGGCGCGGGCAGCGGCCTGGGCCTGTCCATCGTGCAGGCCATCGCGGCCGCGCACGGCGGCCAGGCCGTACTCGAGTCGTGGCCGGGCCAGGGCACCCGGGTCCGGATCTGGCTGCCCAGCACGCCCAGCCCGTGACCGCGGTCAGCCCGCTGCCGGGCTGGGCAGGTGCTCGAACAGGTAGTACACGGCCAGCACGCCATAAATGATCAGCGCGACCACCGGCAGGCCGACCGCCGCGATGATGGTCCCGACCACGTACACCAGCAGGCCGCCGGTGAAGCCGGGGATGGACCGGCGCAGCGCCTCGGGCTGGGCCTGCCCGCCCAGCCGCTCCACGTGCCTGACCACGTAGATCCACAGCCCGGCGAAGCACATCGAGATCAGGATCATGGCCACGCCGTAGCTGACCGCGGCCGCCGCGCCGCCCGGCTTCCGCAGATTCTCGGCGACCAGCGCGGTGGGGAACGGGAGAGCCACCACGCCCATCAGCAGCAGTAGGTTGATCACCAGCACTGGCCGGTCCACCCGGTTGATGTGGCCCAGGACCGTGTGGTGGTTCATCCACATGATGCCGATGGTGAGGAAGCTGACCACATAGGCGAAGTACTCCGGCCAGGCATGCGCCAGGTCCCGGTACGGATGCTCGCCCAGGGTGATAGACAGCAGGTTGAACACCAGCACCGTGATGGCAACGGCAAAGACCCCATCACTGAACGCCTCTGCCCGCCTGGTGTCCATGCCCCGTGGCTCAGCCGTCAGCGTCCGGGGTGGCGCCGCCGGTGCCGGCCTGGCTGCCGCCTTCTACGGGGCCGGCCGGGGCCGGGGTCGGGGCCGCCACCGAGCGGACCAGCAACTGGGCCACGTCCACCACTTCCAGGCTGTCCTTGGCTTCGCCGCTGGCCTTCTTGGCGGCCACCGCGTCGCCCAGCATGACCAGGCAGTACGGGCAGCCGGTGGAGATGGTGTCCGGGCTGGTGGTCAGCGCTTCGTCGATCCGCTCGATGTTGATCCGCTTGCCGATGCGCTCTTCCATCCACATCCGGGCGCCCCCCGCGCCGCAGCAGAACCCGCGTTCCTTGCACCGGTGCATCTCCTGGGCCTGCACCCCGGGCACCTGCTCCATGATCTCCCGCGGCGGCGAGTAGACCTTGTTGTGCCGGCCCAGGAAGCACGGGTCGTGGTAGGTGATCTTCTCCTCGACCGCGGTGACCGGGGTCAGCTTGCCCTCGGCGACCAGCTTCGACAGCAGCTGGGTGTGGTGGATGACCTGGTAGTTCCCGCCGAGCTGGGGGTACTCGTTGGCGATCGTGTTGAAGCAGTGCGGGCAGGACGCGACGATCGTGCGCGGCTTGGCCTCGTTCAGCGTCTCGATGTTCTGCTGGGCCAGCATCTGGTAGACGAACTCGTTGCCGATCCGCCGGGCCGGGTCGCCGGTGCAGGTCTCGGCCGGGCCGAGCACGGCGAAGTTCACCCCGGCGGTGTGCAGCAGGGTGGCAATGGCTCGGGTCGTCTTGCGCGCCCGGTCTTCCAGCGCCCCGGCGCAGCCCACCCAGAACAGGTACTCCACGTCGTCGCCGAGCGGGCCGCCGGCCACCGGGACCTCGAAGTCCAGGCCGTCCATCCACTCCGCGCGCCGGGCCGCACCCATCCCCCACGGGTCGCCCTTGTTCTCCAGGTTCTTCAGCATGCCGGCCGCCTCGACCGGGAACGCCGACTCGATGAGCACCTGGTGGCGGCGCATCCCGTCGATGTGGTCGATGTGCTCGATGTCCACTGGGCACTCGTTGACGCAGGCCCCGCAGTTGGTGCAGGACCAGATCACATCGGGGTCGATCACGCCGTG
>Ga0210401_10005856_pt1 | contig 12583 bp, 10 predicted proteins | sample IncBWH32MmetaG_FD_150866 | JGI IMG/M metagenome (GOLD analysis project Ga0210401, IMG submission 150866) | Forest soil microbial communities from Barre Woods Harvard Forest LTER site, Petersham, Massachusetts, United States - Inc-BW-H-32-M | ecosystem: Environmental > Terrestrial > Soil >... | reverse complement strand
TTTCATCCGCCGCCTTGGTCGCCATGGCGAGCAGCAGCTGAGATTTTTCCTGGTATTTTTCTTGGGGATGCTGGTTGAGAGCCTCAGCCGTCTGTTTTGCGCTGGTGACGTCTTGCAATGCCGTCCGGCCTTCACGAACGGCCATGCCGTCTCGAAGTTTGGCAAGTTCGCGTGCGAAATAGGCCCCGACCGCGAAAACGACGAACAGCGACAGGAAGGCCAATCGCACGCGCCATTTCGCATTCGGATCTCTGGGCATTGGCATCTCCGAGAGTCCATATTGAACGAAGGAGCCCCGTCCGGTGCAAGCGCAATGTCGCCCTTCCCACAGCCGAACCGCCCGAGGCGGTAAATCAACGGGCGTTCTTGGGGTGGTTCAGCCAGACCCGGATTTCGGGAGGAAAACGGCAATGCGGCACGCAGCGGCGGCGGATTCCGAAATTGATGTCTTTGATGCTGCATCCGGCGCGCACTTGGCCCGCGTCGTTATGTGGGTGCGTTCCGCTTGCTTGAAGATGCGTTCGAGCACCGGCGCAAATCGGTTACTCGACGCGGGACGCACTCTCGCCAGGAACGTTCGTGGTCGAGTCCGGGATGGCGCTTGACTGCGATGGGAATCTCAACCGCGCCAGCGCGATCGATGGGGGGAATATGTGTGACCGGTTCGCGGGACGCTCGACGGCCAGCACGAATACGCACAGACGATCTTCGCGAGCTTCGTCCCGCCCCGCTCGGTGCTCGTGGTGCCACAGATAGGCATAGGATATGACGAGGTCCGGTTCGGGCGCGGGTACGCGCCCGCGCTATTTCGGTTCAAGCAGCGAGTCGAGGTGCGCATGTCGGTCGTCCATGCGTGAAGCGCCGATCGCATGGGCCCGCTCGTCGGAAAGGTCGGCCGTCGCAAAGCCGCGGCGCCGCTGCTTGAAACGATGGAATTCTTCATACTCTTCGGGCGCAACGAAAGAAGCCCGTGATCGACCCGTGGCTTGGCACCGCGACGGCCTCCCGCTGCGCGAGCATGCGGTAGCGGCTAAAGTTGCGGGTGAATTCAGAAGCTGGGACAGCATCAGCCATCGTTATGACCTCCCGAAGCGAGCGACGAAATTCCGCCAAAGCGAGCACCGCTCAGTTCTGCTTCGCCGAATCGTTTGCCGCCGGCCCGCTGGCGGGTGACGCCGCGGTGGTGTCGGGGATCGTCATCTTCTGTCCGGTGAACCGCTCGATCAGCGAGTTCACGGCATCGCGGGTGCGCTTGTCCTTGACCGCGTCGAGCAGCGGCGCAGACGCGGGCGAGCGGCGGATCAGGCTCTCCGGATCGGGAAAGATCAGCGGGTCGTCCCACGGGCCCTGCACTACGAACGGCAGTTCGAAGCCGCCCGTGCCGTTTCCGGACTGCGTCAGGCTGGCTGTGCCCTTGAGGTCGTATTCGCGCGTCGGCACCGATGCCGTGCCGCTCAGTGTGAGGCGCGTCGTCGGTCCCTCGATGCGGACGTCGTCGGCGGTGGCGATGCCGTCGGCAAATTTCAACGAAACCACCAGATTGTCATAGGGGGTCGAGCCGGTGCGGAAATTGCCGCCGCCCGACAGCGGCCGCCGCTCCAGCCGCTTCAGGAGCTGCTCGACATTGAAGCCGGCGATCGATCCGTCATGGCCGCTCAGGGTGGCGCTGCCATCAAGCGATTGCGCAAGCCCGAACGGTGACGAGCCCGACGCCACCAGCGAGACGTTGACATTGCCGTGTCCCGACAGCTTCGACATGCCGAACACTTCGGTGGCGAAGGCCTGCAGGTCGACATCGGTGAGCTGGAACTGCGCCTTCACCTCGGCGGAGTCGTCGGCGCGGGCGATGGCGAGCGAGCCCCGGGCGACGCCGCCATAGACCTGGGCCTCGCCGACGCTCAAGGCCAGCGCGCCGCCGCGCAGATTGGCGCCGAACGCGGTGCGGCCGAGTTTCGATGCGCCGACCGTGACGCGCGCCGCCGACAGGCGCATGTCGAGATCGGTCGTCGACAGCGCGTTGAGATCGAACATCTGCCGGTTCCAGTCGCGCGCGCCGCTGGCGAGCAGGCGAACGGTCGAGATGTAGGGGCTGAAATCGAGCGCATCCGCCGCCAGTGTCGCCTGCAGCGTCTGCCGGCCGTTATTGGCATAGGTCATCACGCCCTCGGCGACGTTGCCGTCGAGCTCGACATTGACATTGGTGAGCGCGATCGACGGGCCGACGACATTGGCGCGGGCCTTCAACGCAAAGCGGCCGAAGCCGCCGCTGCCGGGCGGTGGCTGACCGATCCATTGCAGGGCCGTGCGCAGCGACGGGCTGTCGACGGTCAGCGTACCCTCCATCATCGCGCTGGTGCGGTTGGCGACGGTGCCGTCGAAGGCGAGTTTGAGCGGCGTGCTGGAGAGCCGCGCTTTCAAGCCGGAGCGGTCGCCGGACAAGGCGGCGACGAAGTCGCCGATGCTGATGGAGCCGTCGACGCGCTGGCCGCGCCAGTCGAATTCGCCGGTTGCCGCAAAGGAGCGCGAGATCGAGGGCCACGCCAGCGAGAGGTCGAGATCATCGAGCTTCTCGGACGCATGAGTTGCGTCATCCTGGTAGGTCACGATGCCGTCCTGGATCCTGATTTCCGAAAACGACACCTGGTTGTCCGCGCCCGGCTTCATGATGCGAGCGATGGTCTGGATGAAGGGCGTCCAGTTGCTCTCGCCATCGGCTGCGCGAACCACGCGGATCTGCGGGCGCAGCATCATGACGTCGGCGATCTCGAACCGCTGCAGCAACAGCGGCAACAGCCGCAAATTGGCCGTGAGCACGTCGACCTTGAGCGCCGGCTCGGCATCGGCGTCCTTCAGGCCGACGTCGTGAAACGACACATAGCCGCCGGGAAACACGGAGATGTCGATCGCGCCTCGCGTCACGAGCTCGAGCCCGGTGACGGAGCGGATTTGCGCGGCCACGGCCTGCCGCAACGCGTCGCGGTTGATCAGCCAGGAAGTGACGCTCACACCGATCAGCAGCACGCCAAGCAACGCCGCGAGCGGCGTCCCCAGGCGCTTCATTCCTTGGGCGGTCGTCAATGCAAAATCCCGATCGGGTTGAGGTGTCGCCAAATTGCTGGTGAATAAAACCTGGCAAGGCGCTCGGGCCCATGCCAACCCTCACAACTTGCAGGGTTTTCTTGACGCTTTCAAGGCCAGCCTTGGTTGCGTCTACGACTCGCGTGGTGGTTCAGAAATTCAGTTCGGTTTCGCGGCGAGTGATTTAAGCGAATTTCTGAGCCAAACCGCACCAGATTCGAACATTCCCAGTGTCCTTCGACCTCGAAATTCGCAGCGAATTTCGCGGTCGGACCGCGAGCTGGGCGGATCGGTCGCACGGGACCATCCGACGCACCTCCGCGTGCATTGTCCGCGGGATTGTCGCAGGACCAAAGATGGGGCGGCCCGTCATTGACGCACTGCAAAGATTTCGCCTAATAATTCCGAAATGAGGGCCGTTGCGCGCCCTTTTTTTCATCACGCGTTAGCTTCAGGTCGTAACGTCATGAACAAGGTCTATCCCGACGCCAAATCGGCCCTCGCGGGCCTCCTGAAGGACGGCATGATGATCATGTCCGGCGGCTTCGGGCTCTGCGGTATTGCCGAAACACTGTCGGAGGCGATCCGCGACTCCGGCGTGAAGGGTCTCACCGTGGTCTCCAACAATGCCGGCGTCGACGGCATCGGCCTCAGCCGGCTCCTGGAGACGCGGCAGATCAAGAAGATGATCTCGTCCTATGTCGGCGAGAACAAGCTGTTCGCCCAGCTCTATCTCGCCGGCGAGCTGGAGCTCGAATTCAATCCGCAGGGGACGCTGGCTGAGCGCATCCGCGCGGGCGGGGCCGGCATTCCGGCGTTCTTCACCAAGACCGGCGTCGGCACGCTGATTGCCGAGGGCAAGGAAGTGCGCGAATTCGACGGCCAGAAATATCTGATGGAGCGCGGCCTGTTCGGAGACCTCGCCATCGTGCACGCCTGGAAGGGCGATACCGCCGGCAACCTGATCTATCGCAAAACCGCGCGCAATTTTAACCCGATGATGGCGACGGCTGCGAAAGTGACCGTCGCGGAAGTCGAGCATCTCGTGCCCGCCGGCGAGCTCAACCCCGACCACATTCACACCCCCGGGATCTTCGTCAAGCGCATCATCGACGTCGGCACCGCCAACAAGCGCATCGAGTTCCGCAACACCCGCCCGCGTCCCGCGGTATAGCGCGCGATGCCGTTCTGAAGGATCGCGTGAGCGCGAGCTGCGCACCGGCCTTTCGATCGGATCACGAGCTACTCAAACAGTCACGAGGAGAGCCGAACATGGCCTGGACCCGCGAACAGATGGCCGCCCGCGCCGCCAAGGAATTGCGTGACGGATTCTACGTCAATCTCGGCATCGGCATTCCGACGCTGGTGTCGAACTACATCCCGGATGGGGTCGACGTCTCGCTGCAGAGTGAGAACGGCATGCTCGGCATGGGCCCGTTCCCCTATGAGGGCGAGGAAGACCCCGACCTGATCAATGCCGGCAAGCAGACGGTGACCGAGCTGCCGTCCACGAGCTACTTCTCGAGTGCGGATTCCTTCGGCATGATCCGCGGCGGCCACATGGATCTCTCGATCCTCGGCGCCATGCAGGTCGCGCAGAACGGCGACCTCGCCAACTGGATGATTCCGGGCAAGATGGTCAAGGGCATGGGCGGCGCGATGGACCTCGTCGCCGGCGTCAAGCGCGTCGTCGTGGTGATGGAGCATTCCGCCAAGGACGGCCCGAAGCTTCTGAAGGAATGCACGCTGCCGCTGACCGGCGAGCGGGTGGTCGACATGGTGGTGACGGATCTGGCCGTCTTCACCATCGACAAGCACGGCAATGACGGCATGGCGCTGATCGAACTCGCCGATGGCGTCACGCTGGACGAGGTCAAGGCCAAGACCGAGGCGGAATTCCGCGTCGCGCTGAAGAACGCGTGAGCTGATGGCGCTGGCGGTCGTGGCGACGATCCGACCGGCGTGCGTCGAAGACGCGGAATTCATTTCACGCGCGATTCTGCTGGCGCAGCGCGGGCCTTATCCGCGCGGCTGGTTCGATATTGCGCTCGACCGGCCTGAAGCGGATGTGCTGGCTTTCGTGAAGCGGCTTGCAGGCGTAGGAGCGATCTCCTGGTGGCACGCCTCGCAATTCATCGTGGCCGAGGTCGACGGCGTACCGGCCGCGGCGCTCTGCGCCATGCCGTCGCGCGGTTCGCTGCGCATGGCCCGGCCGGCGCTCGAAGAAGCCGCACGCGAGGCTGGCATGAGCCAGGCTGACCTGGCCACGATGTTCGCCCGGGGCGCCTATTCCAACTCGTGCTGGATCCAGGGCGGGGATGACGACTGGCTGATCGAGCACGTCGCCGTGCAGCCGGCGTTTCGCGGTCGCGGGCTGATGCAGGCCTTGCTCGTTCGCGCGCTCGAGGCGGGCAAGGCGGCCGGCTATGGGAGGGCCTCGATCACCTTCGTCATCGGCAATGATATGGCCGAACGCTGCTATGCCCGCGCCGGCTTCAGCTTCGCCGAAGAAAAGCGCGATGCTGATTTCGAAGCGATCACGGGCTGTCCGGGCTTTCGGCGGTTCGAGCGGATGATCTAGCTCGTCATTGCGAGGCGCGTGAGCGCCGAAGCAATCCAGAGTCCTGCGGGCGGTTTTGGATTGCTTCGCTTCGCTCGCAATGACGGCCGAGAGACCGCGCCTACGACGCCTCCTTCAGCACGGCCGGCGCGCTGTCGTCGCGCTTGAGTTCTTCGAGGCTGCGGTGGCGCGGCTCGATGCCGAGCGCCCAGACCGTGATGACCTGCACGACCAGCAGGGAGATCATCAGCGCCATGACGCCGGCGACGCCGCGGGCCTCGAACAGCATCACCACGAGGAACGGCGTCACGATGGTGGCGCCGCGGCCCAGCGTATTGACGAGGCCGGAGGCGCGCATGCGCACCTCGGTCGGGAACAGTTCGGGGATGTAGATGCCGAACAACAGCGCGACCAGCACGTAGATCGGCACCGTCAGCGCAAAGCCGACGGCGGGCAGCAGCACCGGGTCGGAGATCATGGGATAGAGGATGCCGAGCGCGACCGTGAGCAGCGAGGCGCCGATGATGGTGGGTTTTCTGCCCCATTGGTCCGCGGTCAGCGCACCGATCGCCGAACCCACCGGTGCGCCGAGCGCCATCAGCAGCGCATAGCCGAACGAGCTTGCCACCGACAGGCCCTGCTTGATGAAGAACACCGGCAGCCAGGTCACGAAACCGTAGAGCAGCGTGTTGATGGTGATCAGGCACACGGAGCCTACGATCATGCGCGAGAGCAGTGGCGGCGCAAACAGCGTCGCGATGTCGCCGGACGCGGCGACGGTCGGGCGCGCTGCGGGTGGCGGCAGCGGCCGGCCTTGGGCGGCTTCGCGCTCGATCGCCTGCATCAAAGCTTCCGCTTCTTCGGTGCGGCCGACGGCCTCCAGCCAGCGCGGCGATTCCGGCAGCGACTTGCGCAGGTACCAGACGATCAGCGCGCCGATGCCGCCGAGCACGAACATCGCGCGCCAGCCGAATTGCGGCACCACCAGCGAGGCCACCAGCAGCGAGATCGGCAGGCCGGTGACGACGCAGACGGTGGTGAGGCCTGACCATCTGCCGCGCGAGCGGGCGGGGACGAACTCGGTCATGGTGGCGTAGCCGACGACGTTCTCGGCCCCCAAGCCCACGCCCATCACGAAGCGGCAGGCGATCAGGACCATCATGTCAGGCGCAAAGGCGGCCGCGAGCGAGGCGAGGCCGAACACCAGCAGATTGAACTGGTATGTGAAGCGCCGCCCAAAACGGTCGCCGAGGAAACCGGTGCCGAACGAGCCCAGCATCATGCCGACGAAGGTCGCCGAGATGAAGGTGGCGTTCTGTGCGAGCGTCGAGAAGCCGGTCTTCAGCACCACACCGAGTACGGAGCCGGCAAGATAGATGTCGAAGCCGTCGAAGAACATCCCGATTCCGATCAGCAGCATGATGCGGCGATGGAACGGGCCGAGCGGAAGCCGGTCGAGCCGGCTGCCGGAATTGACCGATGTCATGTGTCTGCTCCCCTGATGTTTCGTTTGTTGTTGCTGTGCGCGATCCACAGTTTCAGTTCACCTCTCCCCTTTGGGGAGAGGTCGATTGCTCTTGGCTATGCTAAGCATCGCCAAGAGCAATCGGGTGAGGGGGCGCAGCTCTCATGAGTGACCGTAACCCCTCACCCCCGCCATCTCCCAAAGGGAGAGGGAACGCACCTCCGATGCCGCTGCAGTCAAATCTCGTCGCAAGACGCTCTCTAATTCAATCGGCGCTGGGTCGCCGTGTCGCGGTACCAGTCGAACGGCTGATCGTGGGTCGCGACCATCACGCTCTTGGTGTTGAAATGATCGTCAAAGCTTTCGGTGCCGAACTCGCGGCCGACGCCGGAATCGCCGACCCCGCCCCAGGGCGAGGCCGGATCGAGGCGATGGTGATCGTTGACCCAGACGATGCCGGCCTTCACGCCTGACGCCAGGCGATGGGCACGCGCGACGTCGCGGGTGCGGATCGCCGCCGCGAGGCCGAACGGGGAATCATTGGCGAGCCGCAGCGCATCGGCCTCGTCCTTGAAGGGAGTGACGGACGTGAACGGTCCGAACACCTCTTCCTGGAAGATGCGCATTCGGCTGGTCACGTCGGCGAACACGGTCGGCTGGACGAAATAGCCGTTCTCGTGGCCGGTGATGCGAGCGGCTGCTCCGCCGGTCAACAGCCGCGCGCCGTCCTCGCGGCCGTAGGCGCAATAGCCGAGCACGCGGTCGCGCTGGCGCGCCGAGATCACGGGTCCGAGCTGGGTCGCCGGATCGAAGGGATCGCCGATGCGGATGCTTTCGGTTTTCGTCTTCAGCTTTGCGACGAACTCCTCATAGATCGCGGCCTGCACCAGGTGGCGCGAGGCGCAGACGCAGGTCTGGCCCGCGCCGATGAAGGCGCCGAATGCGGCATAGTTGACGGCGCGGTCGACGTCGAAATCCTCGAACACCATGACCGGCGTCTTGCCGCCAAGCTCCAGGGTCTGGTGCGCAAACACGTTTGCCGCCGCTGAGCCTGCGATGCGGCCGGCCTCGGTGCCGCCGGTCAGGACCAGCTTGTTGATGTCAGAATGCCCGGCCAGCATCCTGCCCGCGCTCTGGCCGAGGCCGTTGACGATGTTGAACACGCCCGGCGGCAGGCCCGCCTCGGTGAAGATCCTTGCGAGCTCGAGCGTCGTCAGCGGCGTGTATTCCGACGGCTTCACCACGGTGACGCAGCCGGATGCCAGCACGGCGGCGAGCGACTTGCACAGGATCATCAGCGGATGATTGAACGGCGTGCAGTTGGCGACGATGCCGATCGGCGTGCGCAGCGTGTAGTTCAGATAGGCGCCCTCGACCGGGATCACCGCATCGCGGCGCGCCAGCGCAAGCCCTGCGAAATAGCGGAAGAAATCCGGCAGCCGCGACAGCTGCGCGCGGGTTTCGTTCAGCGGCCGGCCATTGTTCAGCGTCTCCAGCCGGTAGAGCTGCTCCAGATTGGCCTCGAACGCGTCTGCGAGCCTGTTCACGAGCCGGGCCCGGGCGCGCACGTCCATGCCGCCCCATTCCCTGCCCTCGAAGGCCGCGCGGGCGCTCGTCATGGCGCGATCGACGTCCTCTTGCGTGGAGTTTGGAATCCGCGCGATCACCTCGCCGGTCGCGGGATTGCGGACGTCGAGCAGTTCGCCACGGCCGGCCTCGATCTCGCGCCCGTCGACGAAGTTGCCGTGGATCTCGACCGCGACGGTCTTGGTTGAAATATTCACCCGTCCCTCCCTTCGACGATGACGGCATTGCGTTTCAGGGCCGGCAGCACGCGCTTCTCGGTCTGGCTGATGTGCGATTTGATGATCCGCGCCGCCGCGCGCCGGTCGCGCCGCTGCATCGCCTCGATCAGTGCGACATGCTCGGCGACGAGCTTTTTCGGGTCGTGCCCCCTGACATTGGCGAGGCTGACGCGCACCAGGCGGTCGGCCTGGCCGATCAGGTCGCACAGCGCCGCCGCCATGCGGCGGTTGCCGGAGGCGTACGCGAGCGCGGTGTGGAAAGCGCGGTTATAGGCGATGAAGGCTTCATGGTCGCCGGAAAACCGGCGGAACTGGTCCAGCGCCTCGAGGACATCGTTGCCGGCGTTGTCGATCGCCTCCGCCACACAGGCCGGCTCGAGCGCAAGCCGAAACCGCAGGAGATCGCGCGCATCGGAGAGCGAGATCGGGTTGACCCGGTAGCCCTGGCGCGGATGCACCGTGACCAGATGCTCGCGCGCGAGCCGCGCCAGGGCCTCGCGTACCGGCTGGCGGCTCACCGCATAGCGCTCGGCCAGCTCCTGCTCCCGCATGTCATCGCCTGGCGGCAGTTTGCAGCTTAAAATATCAGATCGGAGCTGCTCATAGACGTTTTCACGGAGAAGCATGAAATTCCTTTATTTTCTGTAGGCAGAATATTCCAGTTGTGAAATATCACGTCAAGTCATAAAGACTTGGATTGCGCGAGGTTTGATCTATCAATCCCGTCAGAATCGCGGAATGAGGAGGCGTGATGGACCGGCTGTTTGCCGAGGGTACCGTGAACGCGGCGGAGACGGGACAGGGCACGCCGCTTGTGCTGTTGCATTCGCTGCTCTCCGACCGTGCGAGCTTCGACAAGATCGCGCCGCCACTGTCGCGGTCGTTTCGGGTGACCACACCTGAATTGCCGGGTTTTGGCCGTTCGCGCGCGGTCGATGGCGGCCTCGCCGCGGTCGCCGAGCGGATGGCGCAGACGGTGACCGAGGCTGGCGCCGGCGCGATCGTGCTCGGCAACGGCTATGGCGGCTTCGTCGCGCTGCAAATGGCGATCCGCCATCCCGGCATCGCGACACGGCTCATTCTCGCCGATTCCGGGGCGGCCTTTTCGGAGGCTGGCCGCGAGGCCTTCCGCACCATGGCTTCGGTCTCCAAGGCGAAGGGGCTCGCGGCCATCAGCGATGTCGCGATGAACAGGCTGTTCGCACCGGAATTTCAGGAGCAGCATCCCGAACTGATGCGCGACCGCCGCGCGGCCTTCTTGCGCACCGATCCGGAGGTGTTTCAAGCGGCCTGCGATGCGCTGGCAGGCCTCGACCTGCGGACCGAGCTCTCCAGGGTCAAGATGCCCGTTCTTGTCCTGGTCGGCGAACAGGACGAGGCGACGCCGCCGGCCATGTCACGCGAACTGGCGGCCGGCCTGCCCGATGCGGAGCTCAAGATCATTCCCGGCTGCGCGCATGTGCCGCAACTGCAGGCGCCCGAGGTGTTCCTCGATGCGCTTGGCGGTTTCCTGGGCCTGGCGAACGCCGCGCCGGCCTGAAAACAACCAAAGCTTGTAAAGTTTTTCCGCCATCCATAGGCTGGCCGCCGCTCTTGACCGCAGTCATGGAGGGGGGGTGAGTCATGGAGTTTTTCAGGGCCTACAAGGCGGACCTCACGCGACCAACCTATTTCATCGAGAGCACAGCTCCCGACAACGTCGATGACACCGGACGGATGCCCGACCTGCCGCCGGAGTACAGAAAATACCTGAAGAAAATCGAGGCGGACGAGGCGGTGGAGGAAATCGCCAAGACGCTCGCGGGCAGCCAGAACCCCAATTTGGTCGTGATGGTGCACGGCTTCAACAATCCCGAACCCGCCGTCCTGAAAATGTACCTGGGCGCGGCGCTGGCGATCGAGCGCGACAAGGAGGTCAAGGACCGGGAGGGGTTGGTCTGCGTCGGCTATCGCTGGCCATCGGAGCGAATGGGACAGCCCTGGCAGGGCACCTGGGATGCGCTGCCGACCTTTCCGACCTGGCTCCTGAATGCCGGTGCCGTGCTCGCCGTCGTGCCGTTTCTGCTGCTCTATCTCGGGGTCGTGCGGGAGCCGATCGGCGATCACCTCGTCACCATGCTCGGGCTGACGCTGGCCGGGCTCGTCCTGACCACGGCGCTGCTGCGCGCCATCGTGTATTTCCGTGATACCTACCGCGCAACCAATTTCGGTGTTTCCGATCTCGTTCACATCATCCGCGTGATCGATGGCAAGGTCGGCGAGCTGCGCGGAAGCAAGGACTACACCAACGACATCCAGTTGTCCTTCATCGGCCACAGCATGGGCGGCTTCGTGGTGACCAACACCATCCGCGTGCTGTCGGATGTGTTCGAGGACGGGCCCACCCGGATCAACACGTATGGTGCGGCGGCCGACCCGAGCCTGGCGTCGCGCGAGATCGGTCATGTCTTCAGTCTGAAGCGCTTCGTGCTCGCATCGCCAGATATCCCGGCCGAGACGCTCGTGACCAACCGCAGCAATTTCCTGGCCTCGGCGCTGGCGCGGTTCGATGAAGCCTATCTGTTCAGCAACGAAGGCGACGAGGTGCTGCGCCAGATTTCGACGCTGGCGAACTATTTCATGTTTCCGACCAAGAGCAGGAATCACGGTTTTCGGCTCGGCAATGTCGAGATCCTGTCGCGCGAGTTCGGCCTGCTCGACATTCCGCAAACCGACATCCTGAAGAGGTTGCGCATCGGACATCTGACGCTCCAGGAGCTCTACGACGCGCTTCAGTATGCAGCGGAACAACGGCAGGGGACGATGCCACAGGGCATGCCAAAGCCCCCGGTCCTGCTGCCCGAGCGCTTCACCTATTTCGATTGCACCGACTACACGGACGAGTGGACCGATCCGTCGGGCAAGGAGCAGCCGGCGCGGCCGCTCCTGACTTTTGCGAAATGGTACAAGCGCAATGACGAAGATGCGAGGATCCCCTGGCATTCGCATCTGCGCCTGCTCCTCACCTATCTCTTCACCCAACGGCCGAACGTGCATGGCGGCTATTTCGAGGGACTGCTGTCGCAGCAGCTGATCTACCGGCTGGCATGCCTCGGCTATGCGGACACGATCACGGCGTATGGCGGCAAGGCGGCGCTCGGCGCCGCCTGCAAGGAAAAGAGGATTCGCCTGCTCGTCTCGCCGGAGTTGCCCGGCATGGAGACCGAAATTGCTTCGTCGTCCACGCCGCACTGAAGCTTGTTCAGGCAAGCTGATCCGTCATGATCGTGCGACGGCGCTCAGCTTGCCGACATTTGTCAGCCCGAAAACCGACGCGACGCGTGCCAGCAACGATCTTGGCTCGCGCACCAGGCGAAAGCCGAGATTGGTCGGCGGCGTGCCGGACACGCAGCCGCCGGCCCGCGCGTCGCGGATGAAGTCGGTGACATAGGCGCGGTGTGCGCCCTCGGCGATGCGGACGCCGCAATTCGCGGTCTGCCAGATGGTCCGGCCGGCGTTGGGGCCTCATGGTTCTCCGAGCGATGCGAAGCATCGTCCGGAGACGGCGCAAGAGCGCCTCCTCACCATGAGGGTTTAATGACTAAGAAGAAACTCACCTGCTCAGGCCGTGCCACAAACTCCTCTTGCTAGCGATGCCGCAGACGCGGCTCAAGCAACGAGCGGCTTGATCGTGGC
>Ga0210401_10005855_pt1 | contig 12583 bp, 10 predicted proteins | sample IncBWH32MmetaG_FD_150866 | JGI IMG/M metagenome (GOLD analysis project Ga0210401, IMG submission 150866) | Forest soil microbial communities from Barre Woods Harvard Forest LTER site, Petersham, Massachusetts, United States - Inc-BW-H-32-M | ecosystem: Environmental > Terrestrial > Soil >... | reverse complement strand
CCGTTGGCGGCAACAGATACGCCTGCTCCGGGTTATACTCCAGAAAATTTCCCATCGCGCAGCCTCCTGCGCGCAGTATAAACCGCCTGTCTAGCCGTAGTTGCCACACAGACTCTAAAGCTCCGACCCCCTGAAGAGCATTTCGGAGAGATCGCCGGAAAGCATTCCGAAACGCGCTTCTCAGCGCAGCCTGCCGAGGTTTCTGGTTAACAATTTGACCCCTCCCCCGCCAATTTTCGTAAGTGCGGATTCTAAAGGGTTTTAAGTCTAATGATTTTGGAAGTGCGGATTCCAAACGAGTTATGGGTGCATTTTCTGGATGTGCGGATTCTAAAAGGGTTACGCGATGATGTGCTGTAGCAGGGAAGTGGCGAGACAAAACGGCGCGACAACGCTGTGAGGCGAGTATCACGCCTGACGGTACCACCGAATAGAGTTACTGTCAAGAGAATAGTAACTGGTCCGTTATTCGAATGACTCAGTTCGTTGTCGTGTTCGGCGCATCAACCAACGCCTTCCAGCTTCCATCCGCCTGCTTCCCCCACACCACAACATATTTCGCCTTGGTGACCACCGGCTTGCCCTTCTTATCGCTGAAGGTAATCTCATAATCCCCAATCTCATAGGCCAAATCGCCGGCCTTCGACACTTCCACCTTCGTAGGGGCAAACGTAAGCGCAAATTTCGGGTCCGTCATCATTCCGGCAAAGGCCTTCTGGATGGCGTCCTTCCCGTTCGTGATCGGTGCGCCCGCAGCCATCAACACCGCGCTATCGGCATAAAAAGAAGATGCTGCCGCTGGATCTTTGCTCCCAACCGCCCTCACCCAAGCGACATCCGCCGCTCGAATCGCGGCTTCATCCGCAGCCCGGTTATCGACAGCCGCAGGCGGCGTACTCGCACCGCCGCAAGAAACCAAACCGAAAGCGCCAAGCAGCAGGGAAGCAGTAAATCCAAGGCGAGACACGTATCTCACAGGATGAATCTCCTCTCAGAAGCAGGTGGGATAACAGTGGCCACGATAACGTCGGAAGTGGATGGTGTCAAACATAGCGAAACACTTTACCCTTCGCTTCTTTTGGCAGGTCGCAGCTAACGATCCGATTGACGCAGGGAGCTTGGCTCAGCTGCCGAGACAACCATGGTCGTACTCGATCTCCCTAAGATGAGGCGTTCAAAGATGCCGAGAGAGATATCTTCGGGTAGTTATACTATTTATATTAAGTTAATATATTATATTCCATCATGATCTTTAGTTCGTCTGTAATTCTTCGAGAGATATCGTATTACAGGTTCCTAGGAGCGTGCGCGCAATGAGACTCGAATCCGTCTCCGTCAAACGGTACAGAAGCGCAGAAAACGTCGAGCTGAGTAACATAGGAGACTTGAACGTTCTGATCGGCAAGAACAATGCCGGTAAGTCAACAATCCTGACGGCCATGAGAGCCTTTTTTCTGTGTCTAAGAGGCGGCAGCGTCGTCACGTTGGACCCCCCCATTGGCAGCAAGGCCATAGATTTTTCACAGCGCGACACGAATCAGCCGATCGAGATCCGATTACAATTACAATTTTCAGTTTCCTCGGTCGAGCGAAATGTGTTGCTGAAAGATCTCGCCAACGAGGCGCCCCAACTTAAGAATGCAATCGAAAACCTGGATCGTTCATTACTGCTATCCGTTTCAGTGCAAATGATGCCTCCGCCGAACAGTTTTAGTTATGTGCGATTGCTATCGCTGCTTCCAGCCAGCCAACCTACAGCGCAACAACCCGAACGTGTGCTCCTGAGTGTTCAAGGCCTGTCGGCGAACGACCTAGCGAGCAAATACAGGAAAATACGGGACCTGTCGAACGATATAGAGTCCATAAGGAACTTTCTGGCAAATTTGGAAGACGATTTTCGACAGATAAAAAGAGACTCACCCGAAGGTCGTTCTATTGGCAGATTTCTGTTCACCCGACGTGCAGGCGAACTCAAGCCAGCAACTCTACAACTGGTAGAGGGCTTGTTGAGGGACAGTACTTCCTACGGTGATTTACAGAGCTCTGGAAGAACCATGGTTGAACGAATCGCTGAGAATTTAGCCGCAACTCAAGCGGAACCGCTCTCCAATCCGGTCGAGACATTTTCGGGGCTTCAGCCTTCCGTCCCTCAATACGCGCTTAACGTGCTCAAGGATATCGGAAAACTATCGGTGCTCTATCTCACTGAACAGAGAAGGCCCGTGGGAAAAGAGGAAGCAGAGCGCCTCTTGCAGCTGAAAACACAACGTGGTGGAGACAAGACTCTCGAAAATATCAAACTGACGGTTCAGTCTCTTCTGGGCGTGAAAATTGATGCCTTCGCTAGCCCCAATACCTCACCCCAAAGTCGAGGGGCGGAAATGGATGTCGACGACTTTTTGCTGGAAGTCAACGGGTCGGGAATCCGCGAGGCGCTGAGGCTTATTTTAGACGTTGAATTCCTACGCCCTACGCTCTTGTTTGTCGAAGAGCCCGAGGTTCATCTCCATCCAGCGCTTGAGACCAGCATGATGCGTTTCCTGAAGGGAATCAGCCAGAGCTGCCAGATCTTTATTTCGACGCACTCCACAAATTTTCTTGATACCGGAGAAATGAAGAACGTATACCTGGTGTCGAAAGCGAACGATAGCACCCGTGTCCAGCTTCTTAGCCTCGAGGATGCGGAATCTACGCTGCCAAAAGAATTAGGTGTTCGCCTTAGCTCTCTCTTTATGTTTGATCGGTTGGTCTTTGTTGAGGGGCCTTCGGATGAAGCTATAGTTCGAGAGTGGGCGGCTACTCTGGGGGAAAACCTAAATCAAGCTAACGTAGGATTTATAAATATTGGTGGTGTACGAAACTTCACGCACTATGCGACGGAGTCCGTCTTTAGCTTCTTGACCAAACGTCAAGTTGAATGCTGGTTCATCTTAGACCGCGACGAGAGAGCGGAGGCGGAGATCCAAGCGTTAAAAGACCGTCTTGGCGAGAAAGCGCGTGTCTTGATCCTCGAGAAACGACAAATCGAAAACTTTCTTCTGTCAAACTTCGCGATCGAGAGATTTATAAGACTGAAGCAATCGCTATCGGACGTTAAGCAACCATTGGAACCAAATCAGCAATCGGTAGCCACCGCGATGGCCGAATGTGCGGAGTCCCTGAAGCAGAGGGTGATAGACAAGCGAGTAGCACACATTCTTTGCGGATCTGTTCACCCCCAAATAGATTGGAATCAGGAGCCCAATCCGCCCATTACCGAGCGTGTTAGCAATACCCTCGGACGAATGCAGCAACACCTTCACGATGCCGAGCACAATTCGGCGCGTGTAATTGAGGAACAGACCCGTTTCGTAGAACAAAATTGGACACAGCAAAAACTCGACTTTGTACCTGGTGACATTCTCCTGGATTGCATATGCCAGAGATTCGGGGTCAGATTCAAAAAAGGAAGCGACGGACCGCGCCTCGCTGCTCTAATGCAAAAGCACGAGATCGATACAAAGATTCGTGAACTGATAGGTGAGATGGCTCACGGCTAGATTTCAGTCCGAGGTCAACAAGCTGACGTTTTCCTTGGCAAGACGAACGCATAGCCGTATGCGACCTTTTCCACTTTGACAAGCTGGCGTGCGAATTGTATGGAAAAAGCTTCTCGGTGCTACGAGGCCCACGAAGCATCCTGAATCGTAGTGACCGACCAAGCCGATGTCAACGCATACCTTCGTCTCTTAGCGCGATTCCTCGTCAGGCCGGCGCGTTTTCCAAGGCTTTCCACGGTTGCCGACCGATTTTCTCTTGTGCGTAACATTGTATGTACGCTTGCAGCCATCTCTGCAGGTAGCTTGCTTCCACAGTCGAGTCGTCAATTTACAGTAGTAGCCTCCGTGCCGATGCTCGCGCTTCGTTGTTAGCTCGGCGGTTCCTCGTCGCGATGTTTGGTGCTAGGATTTCGACACTATGGTCCTCACAAAACAAGAACTGATCTCGTCCCTCCAGAGCGAAGTGCGCATCCTGCTGCACCTGAGCAGCAAGATAGACAAATCGAAACTTGACTATCGGCCCACGCCAAAGCAGCGCAGCATCCTTGAGTTGCTGCAATACATGGCCATCATGGGGCCCACGCAGATCGCCGCCGCCAAGGCTGGAGTCTTCACTCGCGAAGCAATGATGGCGCTGTGGGGGCCGCCCGACGCAGCATCCAAAGCGATGAATTTCGATCAGGCACTAGCGGCCATCCAGAAACAGTCAGGCGAATACGCGCAACTACTCGCGAGCTGGACCGACGCCGATTTCCGCACCGAAGTGGACATGTTCGGCAGCAAGATGACGCGCGGATCGTTTCTGGTGAATACGGTCCTCGGGGGTCACGCCGCGTATCGCATGCAGCTGTTCTGCTACCTCAAAGCCACCGGGCGAGAGGAGCTCAACACCATCAACCTATGGATGGGCGTCGACGGCCAGATGTAACGTGGCCAGATGTAACGTGCGACGACCCGGTCAGGACGGACATGAGCAACTTTCTTCGGCGCGCCGGGTTTTACGAATGAGCGCGAGGGGTGTGGGCCGCGTGGCAGCGCCAAGGCCCCTATTATGAAGGAGATACATCTTCGTCGCGGAGTTAGGCATCGAATTATTGGAAATAGGCCCAGCGTCGGAACTTCGGGCTAGAGTTACAGGAGTAGTGACCATGTCCAGTTTCCATAATATTGTTACGGGAGCAAATTCGGTAGCGCGTGCCGCGTGCGCACTTGCGCTCGGTCTGTGCCTCAGCATGGGTGCGCGAGCCCAGCAAGATCCGCAGCAACAGCAGCAGCCGGACCAAGCTCAGCAGCAGGACCAAGCTCCACCCCCGGCGCAGGCCGACCAGGCTCCGCCGCCTCCGCCGAACCAGCAGCAAGCGCCGCCGGACGCGCGGCCGAAGCCCAAGTACGCGCCGCAGGATGCCGACAAGCCACCCTACGCGAACGACTACCCGACGCAAAGCGGCCCGCGCGCGCACGCGCCTTCACCTGATCAATACGACCCCGACCAGGATTTGCCGCCCCAGAGCCAGAACGGGTCCGGGCCAAACGGCTACCCGCAGAACGGTCCCGCGCCGAACCAGAATCCGCCCTATAACGGACCGTACCGGAATGCTCCGGGGCAAGGTGCGCCGCCGCGAGCCCCACGCTCCTCCGTACCAGTGCAGCCGCCTCCCGCGACGCTGACCATTCCCGCGGGCACCGTAATCCAAGTGCGCATCAACGATTATCTTTCCAGTGACCATAACCAAGTGGGCGACCGCGTGACCGCCACGCTGCAATCTCCCATCGTGGTGAACGGCTACGTGGTCGCGCGTCGCGGCCAAACCGTCACCGGTCAAGTGGAGGCCGCGCAAAAAGCGGGCCGCGTGAAGGGCACGTCGCAGCTCGGCATCGAGCTCACCGACCTCACTTTGGTTGACGGCCAGCAACGGCCCATTCTCACCCAATTGTGGAAGGGTTCCGGCGGCACATCGCACGGAGCTGACGCCGCCACGATCGGCGGCACGACCGCGTTGGGCGCGGCGATTGGAGCTGCCGCTGGCTGGGGCACAGGCGCTGCCATCGGCGCGGGAGCTGGCGCCGCAGCGGGCATCGGTGCGGTCTTGTTGACGCGCGGTCGTCCCACGGTCGTCGGGCCTGAGACGCCGCTCAGCTTCCGCCTCGTTGACCCGGTCACCGTCGATACCACGCAGAGTCAGCACGCGTTTCTGCCGGTTGACCAGCGCGACTATAGTCCCGGGCGCGGATACCGTTCCTCTGGGCCTTACGCCGGCGGTCAGCCTGGCAACGACTGTGGCCCCGATAATTCTTGCTATGCGTACCCTGGTCCGGGCTATGCCTACCCCGGTCCGGCCTACGTTTACCCGCCCTATGGCTACTATCCCGGCTACTACTATCCTGGCTACGTTTATCCTTACGTTGGCTTCGGGTGGGGCGGATACTATGGCCGTGGTTTTTACGGTCGTGGTTACTATGGCCGCGGCTACTACCGCCGATAGTCGCCGCTAGTCATTCAGCAACGTCACGGGGCGCCGGATCGAGGATTCTGTGCGAGAACTCCGGTTTTCGTCAGGGCACGGCTTCAGCCGTGCTGTAACTGAAGCCGAATTAACAAGGCTTTAGCCGCTGAGGGCTTTTTTCCCCAGCTGTCTCACAGGCTCTGCAGTCCGGCGTCTACACTCGCGTCGCCATTTGGCGCCCTTTCGTACTAGTCCTCAAGCCGAATTCGTACCAATCGTTAGGTCCAAGAAGGGAACTCGCGATTGTGCCTCGCGTTCCATTCCCCTGAGCGCGCGTGGATTCTAATCTTTTGGCTGGTGGAGGACACTTGGCGTTGAGAGCTATCTACCAACTTCCTTTGTGCGTTTCACTGGTCTTCCTTGTGGTGCAGGTGCTTCGCGCGTCGGCTTCCGAGGCGCTGGCGTACGTGATTCGCCATACCGAGGAAAGCCCCGAGCGCTGGTAACTGCTTCTGGCCGTCTCGCCGCACGTCAGTGCTGACACCTAGTCGGTGAGCATGGCATCGATCCCGTCTTCTTTTTTCGGATCCCTTCGCGTCTTCTCCGCATCACATTAAAATCTGAACAATTTTTTGTACGGTAGCGTACCACGTTCGCCCTATACCTGGCATCTCACCGTTCGAGTAGGATTAGCTCGAATTTGAACCTAGAATCTTAGGAGGGCCAGCTTTGAAACGTAAGCCGAAAGTTTTGTTTTTCTCTACCGGAGATTCCACCCGCAGCCAGATGGCGGAAGGATTTCTTCGCGCATTCGCGGGCGATGAAGTTGTGGCGGCCAGCACCGCCGTCCAGTCGATTGAGCGAGACCCGCTGGTTCTCGAGGTGATGAAGGAAGTCGGCGTCGATATCTCCGGGCAGCACCCTAAAGACATTGGGCAATTTTTCAAGGAATCCTTCAACTTCGTGGTCACGCTGGGCGACCCATCCAGGGAACGATTGCCGGTGTGGCCGTTCTGCTGCAATGTGCGCCACTGGAGCCTGACCGACCCGGAACAGATCACGGGCACGCTGGAACAAAAGCGCGACGCGTTGCGGAGAGTGCGCGACGCGATCAGCCGCAACGTTACGGAATTTGTGAGTAAGAGCTTGCCGTTGTTGCACTCGGGTGACACCGCAGGCGCCAGACTAAAGAGCCAGTCCGTAGCGGCAGGAGCCGCATAAACGCGGCAATAATCCGTTCTGAACCACTCGCCGATCCCTGTGCTGAATCCATTCGCCAAGCACTTTTAGGGGCGGGGCTTGCCCCGCCCGGCCGACGCGTCTTGGACAGAGCACCGGCGGCCTGCGCAGACCCACGCCGATGGCAGGTGCCCCAGGTTCGCCATTTGAACCTGGGTCTTCGAGTCACCGTGTAGCCCACGCGCGATCTCCGCGTGCACGGTCCTCGACTTTCCGCTAGACTCCCGCCGAGCAAAAAACCATGTCGTATCGCGAATCCATCATGGAAGAATTCGCAGGCGATCTGGAGTATCACCCGCGACGCGCGGCAGTCTATTTCGTGCTTTCAGCCGCGGCGTTCTCGTTCTGGTATTTCACTCCGCCGGACAACAAATTCACAACCACCCCGCTAGTCTTCGCGTTGGGTAGCCTGACCCTTTTCTTGAAGGCAATTTTTCTGATGCGCAAGTCCTCAGAAGGCCTGGCGCTGACGCAGCACGAAATCGACGCGCTCTCTTCCCCCGCCAATCGCAAGGCGCTGCCGCAACTACCCGAGCAATCCGCGCAGGTCGTGCAGGATTTCGGCGCCGGTTCGCTACTGTTATGGGGGTTGCTCCTCGAAGGCAAAAACTTCGATGCGTCTTGGGCGAATCCGCCGGTGTTGCAAGTTGTCCTCTCCGGCGCAGTCCTATTCGCGTTAGGATGGCTGGTCCGCCATCTGACGAAACCTAAGCCGCTCTCCGGAACCTGATCTTCGCGGTATACCCCAGCGCGAAAAGCACCCGCAACAGCAAGTCAGTAGAAATATCCTTGGTATTGCGGTTCAGGATCGCCGTAACCCGCGTTCGCGAAGTCCCCGCCAATCGCGCCACCTGAGCATGCGTCAAGCCCTTCCGCCCGACAACCTCCACAATTTTTGAATTCAGATCGCTCCGCAGCTCGATCTCCGCTCCATCCGCCGGAGTAAGCCCCAGGGCCTTCGCCAGTCCCGCCGCGCTACGCGTCACAACAGCGTTAGATTTCTTCATGGAGCCACTCCTGGTATCGTTTCTTTCCCAAGTCCAGATCGTGCCGGGCTGTCGCCACGTGCCCCAGGTTTGCAGTTTGAACCTGGGTCTTGAAGTTACTGTTCGCCGGGGCCTTAAGTATAGGAGTGTCAATCCTGGGCCTATCCCGTCCTCGTACCGCCGACAGCCTTGGCCTTCGTCTTCGGTAGCTGGGTGAGAAAGTGCTTCGTCTTTCGCTGTAGTTCGCTCAACCACCGAAGCTGGATCTCCGAACCAGTCCTCAGTAGCTGGAGCAACTCGTCCGGATGCTTTGAGAAGTCGAGTTTACTGGCGCCCCAGTCCGGCCGCCGTCCGTCGGCGTCCGTGAATCGGTATTCACGCCCGAGTTCCCAAGAGCTGAAAAGCTGTCCCGAACGCTCTAAGGTCGCCGGATCTCCGGCCAGTGCGACAACCGCGCGGCCCACGAACAACGGCGACTCCGATTCCAGGAAGTTCCGGTCTTTCTTCCCACCTTCGCGCCAGGTCTGCTCGGTGACGCCGAATCGCTCCAGCATCGTCTCCGACCTAAGAAAACCGGGCGTCACCGCAACCGCAGTTACGCCATGCGGACGTAGTTCTGCCGCCATGTTGAGAGCCAACCCTTTGAGCGCGAGCTTAATTGTTTGCGTCACCGGGTTGCCTCCCGCGCTGAGCACCTCGTTTTCCGTCACCTCCACAATCAGCCCGCGGCGGTTGCGAATCATATAGGGAGCCGCATGCTTGGCTGTGACGATGTGGGACACCAGCGACTGCCGGAGGGCTGACTCCGCATTCTTGAGATCCGTCTTCCAAAAAAAGCACCACTGCGCCATCAACGGGTCTTCGCCGGCGATACTGTTCACCACTACATCGAGGCGACCACGCTCGCGTTCCACTCGTTGGAAGAGTGGCTCCACCTCTTCCTCCACGGTGTGATCGACGCGAATTGCGACCGCGGAGCCGCCGGCCGCGCTGATCATTTCGGCTGTCTCTTCAATCGTTTCGGGACGATTGTACGAGGAGCGGTTGCCACGCACGCTTCGTCCAGTGCAATAGACCGTAGCGCCAGCTTCTCCGAGCGCCCGAGCGATGCCGCGACCTGCGCCGCGTGTCGCGCCGGCAACGACAGCGACTGCGCCCGCAAGCGATTTCTCTGCCGTGACTTGACGCCGGCGCGAGCTAGACACGTGAATGGACCATCGAGGCCGTCCTGCCATCTGCGCACCTCCAGATTCGCCCCCGGATTCGCCCCCCGGATTCGGATGATAGCTCAGCTAGGCAAAGCAGATCAGCAGGGAATCGTTAGCAGGATCGATTGACCTTGTCCTGCCTCAGCTGGAGATGGAGAAAGCGGTCAATATGTCATTCCGAACTCCGTTCGGTTTTTGAACGGGGTGAGGAATCTGCTTTTTCCTTGGTTTTCTTGCGAACAGCAGATCCCTCAGCCGCAAACGAGGCGGGTTCGGGATGACAAATCCGACTTTTTCCGCAGCCCGCTAGAGCTAAATACCCTGTTTCCAGCATCCTCGGCCATACGAAAAAACATTAAGCTGTTTGTCGATTCCCGCCCGGCCCGTTCGACGCGTAAGTGGAGACCGACCCTGCGCCCAGCGCTCCGTAACATTCGGTGCCCAGCGCAGTCCAAGCTCCTATATAAAAGTAGTGGCCCTGATACGGCAACCGCTCAAAGCTCAAGGAGAACACCATGCGTTTCATGATGATCACGTTTGAGAAAGACTACGTAAACGCAAAACCTGGCTGGGTACCCGACCTCAAAAACATGGAGAAAATGGGCAAGTACAACGAGGAACTAGGGAAAGCCGGCGTGCTGCTCGCGCTCGACGGTCTAACCCCGCCCGCCACGATGAGCGCGCGCGTTACCTTCAAAGGCGGAAAGTCGAAAGTTACCGACGGCCCGTTTACCGAAGCCAAGGAAGTGGTCGGCGGCTACTGGATCATCCAGGTGAAGTCGCGCGAAGAGGCGCTCGAATGGGCCTCGCGCATCCCCGGAGAGGATAACCTGACGGTCGAAGTCCGCCGGATGTTTGACTTGACCGACTTCGATCCCGAGACCCAAAAGGAGATCCAAAAGAAGTTCGGCGACGCCGCCGCCGCTGAGATGGGCCAGTAATAGCTTTGTAACTCGCTGAGACTCGTCTGCGAATACTTAGCGATCTGTGTCGATTTCAACGCGTGTCATTCGACGTACATGCAGAGAGAGCTTCCGGACATTTAGGGGCGACGGAAGCTCTCTCACTATTCGCAACAAATAGAAAAACCCCATTATGCGTTACATGATGCTCGTTCGAAGCGTTGCTCCCGCAGGGCCCATGGAAGTCAAAGTCAACCTTGGATGCGACGGGCAACATCATGCTTGAACTCGGCGACCTGCGGATGGACGTGGTGGAGCTACAATGACCTTACCCCAAGGGGCGGATTACTAACTAACGGAAAGCGCCCTCATTCCATTTCAGGCTGAACCAGCACAACCTTGGCTCCGCGGAATCTCGGGTTTGCCTTCAGGTCAGCGCTTTTCCACAGATCATTCGAATAGCAGATAAGTTATCATTTGACATTCAGTATAATTCATGCTACGCTTCCGCATGAAGATAGCAACACACGTTCATCCTGAGCGTCTTTCCAGCATTGGCCGACCCAGCAAAGATCGACCCAGCAATAATCGACCTTTCAATCGCCGTCGATCCACCAACCAGAAGGCTCTCTCCGCTATCTCCTTTAAAATCAAATCACTGCGCCATTTCGCGAGGTAACTCCCATGCAATCAAATCACTGCACAAAAACCACCGGGGGTGGGGTCACTCTCTCACCCGCCATTGCTCCCCAACCCCTGGCCCTCTCCCCCTGCCAGCACATCAACGGCAAAGGCGGGCGCTGCCAGATGTTCACCGCCGATCCCAACTCCACCCTCTGCGCCCATCACGTTCGCAAGCAAATGAAAGCGCGGCGCCGCCAGAACGAAGCCGCCGCTAGCGAGCTCCTCGACAACGTCGGAGATCTCACTTCCGCCCGTTGCGTCAACGCCTTCCTTGGCAATCTCGTCAAGCAGCTCGCTCATAAACGCATCACTCGCCGCGACGCCGTAGCCTTCGCCTACATCTCGCAACTCCTCCTCAACAGCGTCTCCGCCCTCGATCGCGAGCGTAAGTCCGAAGATGAGGATGACGACGGACAGACCAGCAGTCTGCTCCTCAGCATGTTTCACAGACGCGACAGTGAGGACAACAACGCCACTTCTGGGCGTAAACTCTGCACGCAACCACTGATGAAGCCGCTTGCCGCTAAAGTCGGTTCCGCTACCCCAGGCACCCGTAACCCGAATTACTAAGCCCGACTTGCTAAAGAGGTGCCGCTACTGGCCGATCCTTCAAACAAGCATGCTACGATTTCTCAAGATGACGCTCATTTGCCCTGCGCAGCATCTATCCTCAAAAATCGCGCGGCGTTGTTGTACAGAATGTCGCGTTTCTGTTGCGGCGTCAGGTAATCGGCGTTCTGAATGATGCTGATCGAATAGGCCATCAGCTTCGGCCAGATCAATTGGTCGGTTCCGAACATCACGCGGTCCTCGAATCCTGCATCCACGAGTCGCTCGATATAGCGATTGACCTCCTTGATGGGATAGCTCCAGATGAGTCCCGCAACATCGACGTAGACGTGCGAGTTGGCCTGCAGCAGCGTGAGCATGTTATCGATCATAGGATAGCCGGCGTGCATCACTTGAACGCGGAGTTTCGGGTGGCGCGCCAAAAGCTCCTCAAGCAGAAGCGGATTCCCCATCGACCCGCGGAATTTTGGCATCATCACGTTTGCGCGCCCTGAGCCGCCGGTCCCCATGTGGATGGCTACCGGAATATCCAGTTCCTCGGCGAGGGCGAAATAGGCATCGACGGAAGGATCGCTGGGCGAGATACCCTCATATTGGAGTCCGATCTCGCCCATTACTTTGAAGCCGCCGGTTGTGAAGTCTTTTCGCAACTCTTCGACGGCGACGCGTTGACCGGGAGGAAAAGCGTTACTGAACGATGTGCCCGGGATGATCCTGGCGGGCGCGGCGTCTTTCCATTTCTGGACGCTCTTTGGCTCGCCGAAAACCACGGCCGTCACGTTGAGGCGCTCCATCTCCGCCAGAACGTCTTTCATATACTCGCCCGGCGCAGACGGGTAGAGCGCAGGGGTGCATTCCTCTTTCACCCAACCGAAAGGCTCTTCCTTTCCTTTGGGATCGGACGCCGTAAACTTCGAGGTGTTCGGACACATGGGTACGGCGCCGGGAAAGTCTATGGCGTGGACGTGGACATCGATGACCGGCGGAGCCTTGCTCTCGGTGTTCTGGCCA
>Ga0210401_10005853_pt1 | contig 12584 bp, 8 predicted proteins | sample IncBWH32MmetaG_FD_150866 | JGI IMG/M metagenome (GOLD analysis project Ga0210401, IMG submission 150866) | Forest soil microbial communities from Barre Woods Harvard Forest LTER site, Petersham, Massachusetts, United States - Inc-BW-H-32-M | ecosystem: Environmental > Terrestrial > Soil >... | reverse complement strand
TACAGCGTCCACCGGCCGCATCGATCCCCCGTGGGTGGCGGCCGAAGGCTGGTCGGGCGAAACTAGCCAGGGCAACTGGATTGAATTCGGCAAGGCGCCGTTTGCAAACTGCAACCCAGACCTACCCGCAAGCACAACGAACTTCTGCGCGACCGTGCCCAATCCGCTGTACAACCCCGCTGGCGGAACCACCCCATCGACGATCAAGGTGGGCGAGAACGGTGGCATCCATGGACTCGTCAAATATGCCGCCACGCGCCCCTTTGACGACGCCTCACAAATGATCGAACAGCCCTGGGCGCCCAATGTGCCGCGCGTCACCATCAACCTCTACCAGGAAGGCTTTGCGGCGGATGGCGCGACCCCGACTCTCAAGCTGGTGGACACAACACAGAGCACCAGTTGGGATGACTGGGCGCAAGGGTTCTACCCGGGCAGCACGGCGGGCGGGACCGGTGCCACTGCCGGACAGAAGCCCTACATGAGCTGCCCCGGCCAAGGCACGGCTGTCGCCGGCAGTCCCAACCAGGACCTCTTCTTCTTTACGCTGTTTGACCAACCCAACTACTTGAATTATTACAATTCCCTGCACGGCGGGCCTGCCCTGACCACCACGACTCTGCCGTACAACTCGCAGTACAAGTGCTATGACGCCATGCACATCTGGAACCAGATCCAGCCGGCGCCTTACGACGGCATGTACTCGTTCCCCAGCGTCCTCGGCATCAGCCCGACGACTGGAAAGCAGATCACGCCCACAGGTTACAAAAACCCAATCACCGGTGCGACCCCAACCATAGCCGGGACCAACTGCACGATCTGCGTGGCGAATCCTGACACGACCGATGCATATAGGGTCGGCACTCCCATGCTGCCACCCGGCAAGTATGTGGTGGAAACGATCATGCCCCCGGGTTTTGAGGTGGAGAAGGAAGAAGACAAGAACCTTCTGATCGGCGACAACTACATTGCGCCGCCCACGCAGCAGTTCCCCGGCTTGGGTGGCTCCATCTTCATCATGCCCGACCAGGCGTCGGTGGCTTCGCTTTACGACGAAAGCGGCTCCGGCTACAACCCCACCAACTACCAGAACGCGACTACGGCCCAAGGGAATGGGGACTACCTCGCACTCCCAGGTTACCCCGGCTTTCAGGATCCGATATGGCCGTGCGTGGGCGAGATGCGCGTGGTGCCCGACTACCTGAGTCTGTTCCCGCAGGTGCAGGAAACTGCTCCATTTGCCGGCGCTACGCGTCCTCTGTGCGACCGCAAGGAAGTGACCCTGGCCAGCCAGGATTCGGTGAGTGCGAAGTTCTACATCTTCACCTCGACGCACATCGCCTCCCACTTCACCGGCGTGATCACGGATGATTTCACTTCCGAATTTGATCCCTTTTCGCCTCAGTTCGGCGAGAAGTTTTCCCCACCCAACATGCCGATCTCGACCCGGGATTATCTCGGAAACGAAGTCTCCCGCGTGTATTCTGACCACTGGGGGATCTATGACGGTTTGAATTATTCGAGTTGGGACGTGAACCCGCCCAACATCACGGGATACTCACCCTCGATGATGGTTCAGTGCATGAATGACTACGGGCCGATCCTGGACACGAACTTGAGCTCGCCGACCCACGGGCAGCTGATCAACGACCCGTTGTACAACCAGGCATACAGCGACTTCTGCTACACCGAGCCGTACATGCCGGGCACGACGACTTACCTCGATACGCCCGTTGTGCCCACGCAAGCCTTCGTGGGCGCGGGGTACAACAATCCTGATTGCGCCTATCCGGATGCCACGCCAGCCATCGCGGAAGTGGATGGCGACGGAATTGGGCCTTATGTCGGTGCCGCCGGTCGCACACTGACGATCACCGCCTTGGGCAACGCGACAGTGGCGAATGCGAGCAACTGCACCGCCGCGAGTACCGGCGCCGATGTAGCTGTGAACAACTTTGGTTACGCCGGGCCCTCGGCCTCAGTGGCGCCCTTCGATTGCAAGACTGTGACTCGCCACTATGGCTTTGGGGCTAGGTGCACCTCGCCGAGTGCGAACAGCACGACCTGCAATACCGCGTCGAGCGTTACCATCGGCGGTGTGAAGGCGATTATTACCAGTTGGAGTGAAACTGCGATCAAAGCCACAGTCCCTGGCGGCTTGCCGGGGTCCCCTCAAGTGCCGCTGTGCAGCATACAGCAGCAAGCGGAATACGCGCCGGGAGCGACACCTGCACGTTGCGGACAGTTGCTGATCACGGCCGGCAATGGCAAACAATCCATTGACACCGTGACCGTTACCATCGGCGGGAAAGCGCCCACCCATGTCGCCGCCTCGGGCACGATCCAGGGCGCGATTGACGCGGCTGCTCCGGGCGACTTGATTATCGTCGACCCGACCTGCAGCACGACCACCGGAGGCTCGGCTGCGTGTACTACACCCTCCGCTACCAATATTCACTCTCCCGCATCTCACACCGAGATGGTGATTATGTGGAAGCCCGTCCGGCTGCAAGGCGTTGGCGCCGCTACCACCATCATCAATGCCAACACCCATCCCGCCGGCAAGCTGCTCGATCCCTGGCGCCGGCATGTCAATTGTCTGTTCGGTTTGACGCTGCAAGGTGTGCCGGGGGCGTCCGCCGGTTGCCCTGACACGGGTTGGCAGCATTTCACTGCCCAACCCAACATTCCACAGATTGACCGGTTGCCGCTGGAGGCCACGGTCGGCTGGGACGCCACCCTGAGCGGCAACCTGGCCGAACTCTTGCAAGAGCCCTCGCTGATGGGTGCCTATGAAGGCGCGGGAATTACGGTTCTGGGCAAGGGTCTGGATTTCCACGGCTTGAGTCCGTGGAACGACGGCACCGAAGCTGGCGCGTTCCCGGCCGGCACCACGCTGCTGACTGGAGTCGTGTCTAATCCAGGTGCGGCCCCGGGCACTCCGGGTGCTCTCCTTGTAGGCGATGCCAACCCGCTCTGTCATACGAGTGCCACCAGTACGACCAACCCATTCCCGAGCAACTACGTCTGCAACCCCTCGAGCATCGATGGGCTGACCATCACCAACAGTTCGCAGGGTGGCGGCGGCATCTTTGTGCACGGCTGGGCTCACTTCCTGCAGATCGCCAACAACCGCATTTACAACAATGCCGGAACGCTCTCGGGCGGCATCAGCGTCGGCCAGGGCGAATTTGCTCCCCCGTACATCCAGGGCGGCGCCACCAACGCAGCTCCAGGCTCGTGCAGCAATGGGACGGGATTGGTAACCAACCAGCACCTACCGTACTGCTTCCAGATGCAACCGAACGTCCACAACAACATGATCACCGACAATTCCTCGATCGGCGATGAACTGTTCTCCGCCACGCTCTCGGGCGGCGGCGGCGTGAGCTTCTGCACCGGCAACGACTACTACAAGTTCAACTACAACTGGGTATGCGGCAACATCAGTGCCGGTGAGGGCGGCGGCCTGGTTCACCTCGGGGAAATCTACAACGGCGACATCGAGCACAATTCGTTCGTGTTCAATGAGAGTAGCAACCCGACCATCCCCACCAACGGCGGCGGGATCATGATTCAGGGCACCCCGGATACCGACCCGGTATGCGGCACCATACCCGACGCGGATTGCCCGCCGGGATTGAGCGACGGCACGGGTCCAGGCTTGGTGATCAATGCCAACCTGATCCAGGGTAACTCGGCGGATAGCGGGAGCGGTGGCGGCATTCGGCTCCAGTCCGTCAACGGGACGGACGTATCCACCTTCGCGTCGCAGCCGCAGTACTGGCACGACGTGACCATCACCAACAACATGATCGTCAACAACATGGCCGGTTGGGACGGCGCGGGAATATCGTTGCAGGATGCGTTGAATGTGAACATCGTCAACAACACCATCATGCACAACGATACCCTCGCTTCCTCGGGCGTGCTCACCTACTCCATCGGGACGCCCATGGCCAGCGCCCCTGCGGGGGAATGCCACAACGCCGCTGGCACGGCATCATGCCCGCAGTCGGCCGGGGTGACGAGCATGCCAAACACCACCCTGCTGACCACGACCTTTGTGGCGCCAATCACTTGCCCTGCGGGACACCCCAACTGCACGAGCTTCTCGAACCCGATTCTGTTTGGTGACATCATCTCGCAGAACCGCTCGTTCTACATCGGCGTCGGCACTCCTGGGGCGGGAACCCTGAACCAGCAGAACCAGGTTTTGCTGTTCAGTGCCTTCACCAACACGCAAGCTCCGACTCAGGCGACAACCGGCGCCTGCTCCACCACCGGGGTCACGTACTGGGACCTCGGGGTGCGCGGCGACAAGACACTAACCGGCCACGAATCGGGATTCACGCTTTTCCCGGTGTACTCGTTCGCGGGCACAGGCGGTGGCGGCGCGAATAACTCCACAGCGGCACCGGGGGTCATCAGCTCGTACTGCAACGGCTCGCGCGTGCCGCCGGAATGCACCTTGTCGAATGGATGCGGAGGGCTCCATGGCTTTGGGGTTCCTCCAGGCATCCCCGACTCGATAGCCGGGGCGCCACTGTTTAACCTCGTACCATCGGCAACGGTGGACGAGGGCAACAACTGGATCAACGTGAGTTGGGGCCCGCTGTCCTTGACGAATCCATCGGCTACCGGTGGGACGTACGGAAACTATGGCGGCGGACTCCCGCTCGGCAATTACTCGATAACCGGGACTTCGCCGGCTATTAACTTCGTCCCGTGTGCCACGGTTACCGGAGGGAGCTGCGTTACGGCTCCCGTTGGCGGGTTGCCGTCGCTTAGGCTGCCGAATACTGACTTCTTCGGCAATCCTAGGCCCGACACCGCCACGCATAGTATTGATGCCGGCGCGGTCGAGGCTCCGGGACACTAAAGTGATTTGAGCAGCTCGAAACAAAACGGGCCGGGCATCTGATAAGGGCGTCCGGCCTGTACGACAACAAGTTTGGGTTAACTTCTGAGAGTGTAACCAGGTTCCGGAAGTGGAGAAACCGCCACCTTCGGAACCTCATAACTACAATAGCGGTAAGAACTCCTCCCCAGAGCCAGAGGGCTGCTCCCCCTGAAGGACGTTAGACCGATCGCTGGAAGTGCTCTTCCATGTGGTCGGTGCGGACATATTCGCCCTGTGCACTTAGAGGTGCAGACGGCGAAACTAATTTTGCGCGCACCTTGCACGCTCCTGAGAGAGGAAAAAACGAATGCTTCGACACAGATATTTGCTTTGCCTGGCGGCGCTGCCGCTTCTTGCCGTTCAATCCCTGCTTGCTGCCCCCACGGTTGCGGTTGGAACTTGCAAGCCTAGTTCGGTTAGCTTCCCAACGATTTCCCAGGCGGTGAGCGCCGTTCCGAACGGCGCAACCATACAGGTCTGCCCGGGCACCTATGCAGAACAAGTCACGATCTCAAAGCCCCTGACCCTAATTGGAATTGCGTCTGGCACGGCCAACCAGGCGGTGATCGCCGTGCCCTCTGGGGGCTTGGTGCAGAACACTGTGAGCATGTTCGGTGAGAGCGTGGCGGCGCAGATCCTGGTGGAGGGAGCCGGCCCGGTAAACATTACGAACATTACGGTCGACGGTACCGGCGGCGACACTTCCTGCCTTCTCTGGCTGGCGGGGATCTTCTACGGTTCCGGCTCCTCGGGTACCGTCAACCGGGTGCGGGCCAGCGGGCAGATCGATGGAACCTGCGGAGTGGGGATCTGGGCCGAAAATGCCAACTCCCAGAGTCAATCAGTAACGGTCCAAAACAGCACCGTGTACAACGTGGATTCAGCGGGGATTTTCGCGGGCAGTGGCACCACGCCCACGCTTACTGCCAACCTCACCAACAATGTGGTCAATGCCAGTGCAGCCGTGGCCGCCATCGATTCCGACAGTGTGCAGGGCAAGGTTAACGGGAACACCACCAGCAACTCTGTGTTTGGCGTCTATGACCTCTCCAGTATCCCCGTGCAGGGGAATACGATCACGTTTGCGACCACTGCTGGAATCTACATGGCAAATGGTGGCACCGCCTCTAGCAACCTGGTATCGGGTTCCGGCGAGGGCGTGCTTCTCGGAGGTGCCGGCGCCACGCTGACCAACAATGACATTATGACCAGCACAACTGCCGGGGTGGAGATGGGCTGCTTTTCCGCCACCCTGAACAACAACCTGATCAATGACGCTCCGGTCGGGGTTGATGCCGCTCCCTTGACGGTGGGCTTCGGATCGACCACTTTCGCCAACACCGCCACCACCTTCACCAATGGCTGCGGCTTCGCCGCGGTAGCCGCGCGGACGGCTCTCGCCTCCGGGACCGCCCTAGTCACGGCCCCCCGTTCCAATTCGTCGGAGCAGTGGCACACGCCGGCGACGCCTTTCGGCACGCGCACGAAGTAACACCTGGCGGAGTCTGCACATAGCGGACTCCAGCGAGTTTGGCGGCGCCGAGAGCGGCGCTGCTGCATCAAGTTGACGCGCACGCCCGGTCGTGGGAGTGCCGGAAGAGAGGAAGGCGATGACCGGAATTAGTAGTCCAAGGAACAAGTTGGTGCTGTTGGCAATCGTGTTGGCGACCAGCATTGTCGCATCGAGCGCTTTTTCACAGTCGTCTCAAAGTAATCAGAACGCAACCACTGGGGCCGCGAAGTCTTCCGTGACGGCTGCTCCGCCCCGCCCTGACCCGAATTGGCTCCCGCGACGAGCGATGATGTATTACCAAGGTGCTTGGGGAGTTGACTCGTTCCACGTAAAATGGGCGGAGTCGGGCGAACTCATTCGATTTAGCTGGCGTGTGGTGGACCCGGCCAAAGCCGCCGTGCTCAACGACAAGAAGGCCGAACCCACCTTGATCGATCCGCAGGCGGGGGTCAGCCTGGTGGTCCCGGCGGTGTCCAACATTGGGAAAATGCGCCAAGCTAGCACGCCCGAGGCGGGCAAGTCCTACTGGATGGCTTTTTCGAATGTGGGCAGGCGGGTGAAGCGCGGAGACCGGGTTAGTGTCGTGATTGGGAAATTTCGAGCGGAAGGACTCGCAATCGAATAGCGATTTCCTTCCTCCAGTTCGACTCCTTTGATGGGTTTGAGTTTTAGTTTGCAAATCTTGTAACGAGGACGCACAAATGTTGAGAAAGTTCCTGGTGGTTTCGATTACTTTGGCGTTTTGCATTTCGCTCGCGGCGGGAGCAAACACAACTTCACCGCGAGCCCAGCTTTCGGCGGCCGAGATCGTGGACAAGAATGCCGCGGCGCGGGGCGGCTTGCAGGCGTGGCGGGCAGTCCAAACCTTGTCCTTGCAAGGAAAAATGGGCGCCGGAGGGAATCAGCGAGGTACCGTTGCTCTGCCCCTGCCGAACCCGAAACAACTTACCCTTCCTCACCGGCCGGCCGAAGAGGCGCAACTGCCTTTTCTAATGGAACTCAAGCGCGGTCGCAAAACGCGCTTCGAGTTGCAGTTCGCCGGCAAAACGGCGATCCAAGTCTACGACGGCACCAGCGGCTGGAAACTCCGGCCGTTCCTGAACCGAATGGAAGTGGAACCCTATACGCCAGAAGAATTGAAGATTGCCTCTACGCAATCCGACCTTGATGGTCCCCTGGTGGATTACGCCGCCAAGGGCAGCCGCATCGAGCTGGACGGCGTCGAAAAGGTGGAGGGGCGCGATACCTATAAGCTCAAGGTCATTGAGAAGACCGGGCATACTTTCCACGTTTGGGTTGACGCGGAGACCTTCCTCGAAGCCAAAATTGAAGGACCGCCGCGCCGTCTCGATGGCACAGACCATCCCGTGGAAGTCTACTATCGCGATTATCGGGCCGTGGATGGGCTCCGGATCCCGTTTCTTTTGGAGACGAGAGTTCTCCCGGTGCCCCGGACCGCGCTCGGTAGGGATACTCCGGTTCCGCCGGAAAAAATAGTTATCGATAAGGTCGTGGTGAATCCCAAGTTCGATGAACAGTTGTTCTCGAAACTGGAAGTCCCAACCGCATCGAAAAGCAAGTAATCCAGGATTTGGTGCCTCCCCCATTTCACGCGTAACTGTGCTTCCGCAGTCCTGCAGCCTTTTCCCCGCCTGCTTCATCGAGTGCGGTGGGAACGATTCAGTAGTTGATCTATTTCACGAAGGAGACTGAGATGATCTTTCAAAATGCGACCAGAGTAATTATGGCCCTGGCGGTAACAACGGCCTTGGCCCAAGGCACCCCGCCTGCCGCTGCAGGCAGCCCTCAAGCCGCCGTGCCCGGAGGCAACGACGTCATGCAGAGGCAAGGGTACGCTGGACGGAGAGCGCCGTCGGCCAAACAGCCCCGCGGCGTGCCGGTACAAACCTCGCTGCGCGAACGCGTTCAGGATATGGAACGCACGCTCACCCAGATGCGTCTGGTGCTGACGAAAATGCATGACAAGGCGGCTAAGAGCAAAACCCAGGATTCGCTCGCCAAGGCCAACCTCGATATGTGGGAACTGATGGTGAGCCATCTGGATAAGGAACTCCGTGAACTGAAGGACGCAGCGGCAGCACGCGAAGACATGGAGGCCCGTCGTGCCGCGCTCTACAAGCAGGCGGATGCGAAAGCGGAAGCCGAGGCTCAGGCGGCGCGGGCCGCTGGGGCGGCCAAATTTGCTGCCGGAGCACCAGCACCGGCCGGGCAGGGTGCGGGACAAAGTCCTGCCGGACAGACTGCTCCTGGTCAGCCTTCCCCTGCTCCAGCGGCAAATAACTCTCCTTCACCCAACTAAAAAGAAGGCTCCGAGAGGGGAGAAGCACAGCTTTGGCAGGAGGCCACAATCCGATGAAGAAAATCTTGAGTGCAGTCGTCATCGGCCTGCTGATGATCTTCTCGTATATCGCGGGATGGCATCACAAAGCGAGAGTGGCAACCGCGACCGCAAATGAACGCCGCGTGCTCTACTGGGTGGACCCGATGCATCCCGATTACAAGTCTGACCACCCCGGAATTGCACCCGATTGCGGAATGCAGCTGGAGCCCGTTTATGCTGAGCCAGCCGCGTCCATCGAGACAGAGGCGGGTCCCCTGGCGGCCGGAAGCGTGGGCATCGATCCGGCAAAACAGGAATTGTTCGGGGTCCACATAGCCCGGGTGGAACGGTCGTCGGGCGCGGGGAAGATTCGCGTGCTGGGCCGCGTCGTTCCGGAAGATACGCGAATCTATCGGATCACTTCCGGTTCGGGTGGATTTATCCGTGACACCTTTGACGATTCGGTCGGAGTGTTGGTCAAGAAGGATCAAAAGCTGGCGACCTCCTATTTGGGTGAGACGTTAGCCGTCGCCTCCGGATACCTTGCAGCTGCGGCGGCGGTGAGTAACGGTGCGAACAAGGACGGGTCGCGGACGATGCCTTTTCCGGGTGCAGTGAGCAAACAAGGGTTCAGTAGTCTTGAGGGCTACTCCGATCGCCTGCGCAATCTTGGATTGAGCGATAAGCAGATTAAGCAGATGGCCGAGACCCGCCAACTTCCAGTGACAGTTGACATTGTGTCTCCCGCGGATGGGTTCGTTCTCGACAGAAACATTTCGCCCGGCCAGCACTTCGATCGTTCGATGGAGTTCTACCGCATCGCGGACCTGACTAAAGTATGGATTGTGGCGGATGTTTTAGGCAGCGAAGCGAGCAGCTTCCGTCCTGGCACGGAGGCTCGGGTGACGCTTACGAATCAACAAAAGTCTCTTTCGGCTCGAGTGACCACCATTCTTCCTCAGATCGATCCCAACACCCGTACCCTGAAGCTTCGTCTGGAAGGGGACAATCCTGGATACGCGCTCCGGCCCGACATGTTTGTCGATGTCGAACTGCCGGTTTCAGTGCCGTCTGGACTTACAGTTCCCGTGGATGCGCTGATCGACTCGGGGCGGGAGCAGCGAGTCTTCATCCAGCGAAGCCAGGGAGTGTTCGAGCCTCGCCGGGTGCATGTCGGATGGCGCTCGGGCGACCGCATTGAGATCGTGGATGGATTGAAGGAAGGCGACCGGGTCGTCAGTGCTGGGACATTCCTCGTGGACTCGGAGAGCCGGTTGAAATCCCCTCAAACACTCTCCAAGCAAACGCAGCCCGAGAAAATAGAGCCGCCGTCCAAGCCGGGGGCCGAAGAGCCCGGGCAACTCGGGGCCAAGTCAAAGATGCCCCCTGCGGCATGATGATCGACAAGGCTAAGTCCATCGCGGAAGGCCATACCCTCACTAGTGATGGTGTGCTATTTGTGTTCCGAGAACTGCAGGAAGAAGTTCGGGGCTCAGCGGGAGCACTATCTGGCTCAGAACCCTACGGGGCATCGCTCATGAATAGGGTCAGAGCGGCAAATTCCGCCCGCAACATTGCGCTGGAGCAAGTGCCTGGGATCGCGGGAAGTTGATAATAAGCAAAGTGGGCTCTGTCGGAATCGTATAAGAAACTGCACGGGTCCTTTCCCTCGAGGTTCGTCCGGGAGCCTCTTGCGTGCTAACACAGCCTGCTCATTCGAGAGGGTTCCACAGACTCGGGATTTCCGGATCTGGGTCCAGGGAAAGGGGTATCGCAGTGGCGCCAGTCCCTGCTAGCGGTTTCGAGAGTAAGTCGCTTCGTCGGATAGGCAGGTTCCTGTCTGCGCTCGCTTGGACCAGCGCCGTGGCCGTGTCCCTGGTGCAGGGGCAAGCCACTTCGGCACCCAGAAGGAATTCCGCCCACAAGGACAACCCGCCCGTTTCAGCGGTGAACCCGGAGACTCCTGCGCCCATTCCTCCGGCGTCAATTGCTCCTGTTCCGGCAGAAGCCCCTCCGGCGGCACCTCCAACAGCGGAACAGACGCCTCCGCAGCCGCCCGTGGTTACCTGGGATGGCAATCTTCTCACCATTGATGCGGAAAATTCCACCTTGGCGGCTGTTCTCGTGGCCTTGCGAAACCAGACCGGTGCACCGATCGAAATCCCGTCGGCAGCCTCCAGAGAGAGAGTTTTCGTCCACCTGGGCCCTGGCCAGGTCCGTGACATCATCTCCTCTCTGTTGTACGGCGCAGAATTTGATTACATCGTTGAGACTTCCGACGACAATCCAGACGCGCTTCGCAGTGTAGTGGTGACCGCACGGGGCAAGGGTGACGATTCAACAGTCGGCGCTCTTGCCGAGTCGTCTGACGCTCTCGCAGCAGGTAGGGTGGACTCAGGTGTTGCTGCCAAAGGTTTTCGCAGCGATGCCTCTCAGGGCGTGGGCCGCCCTGAAGGAATGCGCATGATGCGTGGATGGGCCGCCCCCGGCAAGCCGACATTCCAGGCAGATGCTGAGGCGGCGATCGCAGCCGAGGAAGCCGCTCGTGAGTCTATTTCCGGGTCAGATACCGCGGATGCGAACGCCCAGAACCCATATGCATCTGGCGCGGAGTCGGCGTCGCGCAGGCAGGAAGTCAGTACCAGCGATGCTGAGTCAGCTTCCTCTGCTGTGCCGTCGCGAGCTAACGCCAATTCAATCACCGAACGCGACATCCCACCTGAAACCGCATCGTCCGCTTCTTCCCCGTCCGACTCGAACGATCAAACTGGCATATCGCAATCGATTCAGAACCTGACGCGCATGTTCGAGCAGCGACGCCAAATTCAGGCCCAACAAAACCGGGCGGCGCAGCCGCAACAACAGTCTCCTCCAAACTAAGTCGGCAAATCAGGACGAGCTAAATTCGCCACCTACCGAGGAGATTGTTGGAGTTGGCTATCCCAGGTGAAGAGTAGGACGCGTTCTCTACAGCGGCGTGAATATGTCGCCTTCGTCCGGGACATCTCTTCGACCGGGGCTTTCTTCTCTGCTGAGTTCAACCCACAACACGGTCAACGCATAAGCATAGACTGGAATATTGGAGAATTCGGCTTCGGCTCACGGGCAAAGTAGTAAGAGTGGTGCAACCTCCCCTACCGCATCAACGGGAATTGCTATGGCCTTCGACTCGCCGCGAAACGATATACCACGTAGACCGAATCAGGCGAGGTAAACGGTCAGGCTCTGGTCTCTCTTCCCCACCAATCAGACCTTCAGCGTGTACTGCCTCAGGCATCAACTGCTTTAGTCCATGATCGATCGCCGACGAATCTCCAGCCTGTCCCCTTACAGGCAGAGCCGACTTCACTAGCGACCTCTCCAAAAGCTCCACACGAGTCGCACTCCATCCAGTCATCGATATTTGGAGGGCTTCTGATGCACCCGACGCACGCTCTTCTTAATAGGGGTGCCATGGGGCCCAGGCAAAGGCCGGGTCTGTGCCTTGTCGAACGCAAAAGTTTTAGCCCCTCTGCCATATTGCGAAACCCCTTGCGTCTAGTTTACGTTCTCGCGTAACTCATCTAAAAGCCGCGTTACCTTCCACAAGCCAACTCTGGCGCGTTCAGCATCCGGCAAATCGCAATTGCCCGAAACGTAGATGTCAAATCTGCTGTCGAGGAAATTGAAATGCGAAAAATAGCCCTCCCCCATGCTCTGCTGTTCCTGCTGCTGTCTCTGAGCGCGTTCGCCCAAACTACGTTAACGGTAGGCAGTAATTTCCATTGCGATGCTGCTTCCGCTCAACCGATTTTTTCTTTCTCCGAGTTCCAATGCCGCGGGGTTCC
>Ga0210401_10005852_pt1 | contig 12584 bp, 12 predicted proteins | sample IncBWH32MmetaG_FD_150866 | JGI IMG/M metagenome (GOLD analysis project Ga0210401, IMG submission 150866) | Forest soil microbial communities from Barre Woods Harvard Forest LTER site, Petersham, Massachusetts, United States - Inc-BW-H-32-M | ecosystem: Environmental > Terrestrial > Soil >... | reverse complement strand
ATCTGGGACACCGCAGAGAGCTGTAACCACGGGAGCTGCGGCACAGTCGAATACATCGTTGACCCAACGTACAAACAGTATCGAACCATTGACGGTAAAACCATCACCATTCAGTATTCGAAGGTCCCAATCGGCATCAAGCCTATCCTGGTAGAAAACTAAAATAATCACGAGCATGGACGAGCGGTGTGGCGCGACCGCTCGTCTCTCCTTTGATAGCCTATCGCCAAACCGCCAACCGCATGGGTCCGCCGGCGGGAAACAGTCGAGAATCCTTCCATGGTGTTCATCAGTACGTGTACTGAAGACCTGCCCCCTTGTGACCTTCGTCAGCTAGTGTTGCCGCACTCTTTCTATGAGTATTTCCCCCAGACTAGGCGAGACGGAAACCTGACGTTGTATCACACCGATTAAGAGCCGCTCCTGGCCGCCGTGGCTCGTCAGGCAGGTGCTAAAACTCCTCCGCGAGAGGTTGAACAAACCGCGAGAGAAGAATGTCTGCAAAGCGAGCGCCTTCCAGGCAAACGCGATTTGATTTACAGTTTCCCCCCGAAACCCTTGTCGAGAATCGAGGGCATGAGGGCGTCAAGCTCTGTCGCAGTCTGGGCATGGAGGCGTTTCGGCATGAAATTAACTCCCTTAGCGAGAGCCAGAGTTTTTAGACCGAACCTTTCGTTGTGGCCGGTCATGGATCATTTTGGGCCAGTCTCCGCGAACCAGCGTCTTCTAAGATATTCATCCATGATGGAAACGAAGGTTTCTCGCCCGGTTGGTAGATATTGAGCCCACCCTCGTACCTGATTCGGAGGCCTTCATGCCCTACAGGAGGGCAATCAGGCATCAGATACAGTCAAGCAGCCGGCCAGGCCTCACGCTCTGCGGCCTTCTGCAGGAGTGTAATCTACTCGCTCGCCGATTTTTTGTCACGTTCCGTTTTCGAGAAGGAGTTCCCTTGCCTTTGGACAGTCACCTACGATTAGCATTACTTTGCCGCTCGCAACCATAACGTGGTAACACGTTATCCTCGACAGCTTCGGACCCTTCGGAACACGGACCCACTCCTCGTTTCGCAACAACTCGGTTCTCAAAACGCGTTCTTCCCAATATCAACAAAACAACCGGAGAACTGGTCACGGTTGTCGGTAGAGCGTGCCCGGAAGGTTGCCGGGAACTGGACCGAAAGGAGGTGGATAAGATTTTTCGGAATTGCTATATCCCAGGTGCATCGAATACAGGTTGGTAGTAGGCAAACTGCGGTCCTCGGCGCTCAACGTCAGAACCGCAGCTTTTGCCGCATAATAGTGGAAGCCGTTTTGGAGGGGAGGTCAACCCCACCAACACGTACCTGTTCAAGAGCTTTGGTCTGGATTTCAGCATAGGCCGGGAAGGGCGATAACCTGAAGTACCGGCAGATTCTTGGGTGCTTGAGGAGATCCCACTCCCAAAAACTAAAAGACCCACTTCGCCTTACGTCTTTTCTCGATTGTCGCTCAGGCGTGTTGGCCTGAAAACCTGAGCCTCACGCCAGTTAGCGCGTGCGCGAATATCCCATGTATGATGGGGCTTCGGGCGCAGCGCAGGTCCTTTTTGATCCGCCCAGTACGATGCCAAACGAAACTCTCTCGAAGTTCACAATCACGCCGGTCGATGTGGTGCTTCCGAATCGATGAATGTGAAACTATGCGGCTGCGGCCCGTGGGGAGCCTGTCCCACAAACAAAAATGGCTGCTAGTTCCTGTTGCCAGTCATATAGCAGCCCACAGCCGTAAAGAACTAAGTAGTTCTAGGTTCCTCTACTACATCCGATTCCAAAGAAAAGTGTCTATTTGAAAGTCGCCTTGTAGCCTGAGAACGGGCCCTTGCTCTTGGCTTCGTACCCTCCTGTGATGGTGCTCTTGTCGTTGAGCCCGCCCCCGTAGGTTTGTACCGCCTTAGGGTAGTCGAACTTGTAATACTTCCCGTTGTGGAGCAGTGCGCCGTGGAACAAGGGTACAGTCTTGCTATCAAACCATTGAAAAGCAACGTCGTTCTCGTTGTTGATGTCGAGGCAAGCCGACCCCATTTTCCCGGCACCGGGGACGTTGATCGATTTGTAGGTTTTGCCATTGTTGGTTGTAAGATCCGATTCAAGAGCACCGCTCGAAAGGACCCCATAGAGGACGATAGTGCCCTTGTTGTTGATTCCCGTAGCGACAGTAGTAGCGGCGCTCGGCACATCCAGAGTGGTGTACGTTGTGCCTTTCAAGAGAAATCCATGCGTGACCTTCTTGGAGTCCGTGTAGCTGCCGACGATCGCCCCCTTGTCGTTTATCGCGTTAGCCGCCGCGGCAGTAGCCCCGGTGGGACCAGGGATGTCGGTAAATTTTCCGCGCTTGTACAGAAATCCTACCGAAGCGCCGGCGGAATTTAGGTAGGAGCCGACAACTGTCGTGCCGTTATATTGGATATTGCTGACACTGCTGCTTGTGCCCTTCGGGTCATTCACCGTGGTCAGTCTTGTGCCGTTGAGAATATAACCGTGGAAGACCTTGCCCTTGTCTTCGTATTGTCCGACCGTCATACCTAGGTTGTTGACTCCTCCAGGAGTGGTCTGTATGGCTCCCGGCACATTGGCCTTCGTGAACGTGAAAGTCAGTGGTGGCGCATCCGCCGCAGTAGCCGCCACGACGAACAGCAACATGGATCCGAGTACGCACAGCATCGATTTGTAGTTTTTCATTGTGCTCCTCGACGAAGGACTTCTTGGGGGGGGGTCCAAGCTGCGGCCAGAATCAGGACCAATGGTTAAGATGTTAACGGATTGACCCAGAACGGTCTGAGGGTGCCTATGGGGGGCCCGGAGGAACGTTCATAAAGCCTTGTTGAAAGGGCGGATCAATTATCCTCCCGGGGTTCTCGATTGTCACGAGAATTGTCAAAACTCTAGGTGTAGTCGAGGGTTTAGGCTTTCGTTGCCAGACAAGTAGGCTGGTCGTAGAGAATGCTGATGTCCGCGCCGCGTCAGTAGATACCTTTATCGAGGCCCTGCAGCAGACGAGCCGCGGGAACGCGAAAGACTTCGCAGATCCTAAGCAGGGTAGTCACAGTGATGGCCTTCCGGCTTCAATCTGTTGCCAGTGCCTGGCGGAGAAGCCGAACGAGGTCATGTCTTCCTGGCTGAAACCTCGGGCTTTCCGCAGCTTGCGGATTTCGCTACCCAGCCGGGCAAAGAATTTTGCTTGATCTAGCACCTCCGAGTTTGTAGAGTTCCACGAGCAGAAATACCACGAGCAGATTAGCTGGGTGTCTACAAGTGCCTGAGTTCGGTTTACGCGAACAAATTTCAAACGGAGAGGACTGGGGAGCCAAAAAAAAATGACCTGCATCGAACAGCTCCAGCCTACCACTCGACGGAGCCTTGGGCGATCACAAGCCTGCCCGCTTTCGAGCCGCTTCGTTTCACGTCAAAGAATGAAGAACTTCTTACACCCTTTGCGCAGCGATGGGCAAGTTTTTAACTGACGAAATCAATTCGTCAGTTGTCACGATTATCATCTCGAGGAATACTCGCCGCCGAGCCATGGAAGGTTCGCTAGTCTTACGGCGCGCTCAGAAAACTACGCATTGCACACCCTCGCGAGTGTTTCTGAGTGCTGATTCGGAAAAGTGGGAAATGCGCACTCATTCGCTTTGTGTTTGTGGCCCGTTAGGCCACTCGCGCGGACTGTAGATCAAGAACAGAATATTGGGCATGAAACGACAGGTATTCGCATTGTTGATTCCGGTTCTGGCGATACTTGTTGCCGTGTTTCCGAACGCCAGAAATATCTTCCTTGAATCAGCATCCTCAATTATTGGGGAATTGTTGATGCTCGCCATGTTTGCGGGTTGGCTATATTTTCTGTGGAGATGTTTCTGTTGGGTAATCAAGAAGGCCGCGAACTCTCACTGATCGGCGACTTATGCCAGCGTTCGATTTTCCCATCGTGCAACTGGGAGGGGGTCGACAATTTTTCCCGAAGAGTACTACCCCGGTCGTGCATTGAGGCCGCAAATGGATCGAGAACGACTTGCGTCCGCAATCAGGCGGGCCTCATTGTGTCTTGGCCCAGTGAAAGAAACGATCCCATCTTTCATCGCCTCCAATCCGTCCCCGATCGCATTTGTATCATTCGATCTTGACCTGTACTCATCCACCCGGGATGCATTGACCCTGTTTCATGCGGATTATAAGCATCTTCCCCCAAGGGTGATATCATACTTCGATGATATTTTCGGTTATACTTATAATGATTTCTGCGGGGAGCGTTTCGCAATAAGAGAGTTCAATGAGTACAATGATAAACGTAAAATATGCCCCCTCTACGGCCTCAGATATTTTATTCCACATTCTGCTTTCAGTGAGCTTTGGCCAGACGGTATATATTTCGCGCATACCCTTTATACGGCAAGTTAGACTCGGTCTATAAGCCGGTAGTTGTGGACGTTGACGGAACCCTTTTTTGGAAGTCTGGGCCGCCCCGGAGGCGAGCGGCTTAGCACCGCCCAGCCTGCCTCGCGTTGCCTCGCGTCTATTTGTGACGACGTGCCGTCCACTGGCTCTGAATTTCTATTTTTCCCTTCTACGGAACAAAATCCAACTCGATTCAGGGCGTCATCGCGAAGCCCCGCGCTCTCTCCAGCGGCCCGAAGTGCCTGCCCCGAGCAACGCCGAGGGGATCTCGCGCGCACTCGTTTGGAGATCTTTCGGATTTCCGACGATACGGTCTACAAAGCTAGTCTGTCGCGTTCGAGCCAAGCATCTCATCGCACCGCTGTGGAATTCGAATCCGCGATGGAGAGCCGCCCAAGTTTCAATGATTTCTGACTTTTTTCCCCTCTCCATGAACTGGGTGGTCGGTTGCTATGCAGCATCTCGCGGTGAGAAGCCGCTCGTGCACTAGGTCTGCAGTTGGCCACCTGGCGGCGAATTTCTTTGACGCTTCGATCTCCCATCATTGTTGTGTGAAGTAGATCCACAATGCGACGTGTGGTTACTGAGATAACCAGATCGATCTAGACTCAGCCGTTCCTTTGTCCGTCACTAGATAGAATCTAACCTCACAAGAGGAGGCACGATCCGGGTCGGAAAAATTCTCAAGCATTAAAGTGAACCTAAAAGGAGAGTCACCTTTCTTCATCTCGATTGGATTTTCGAATTCTGCCCAGGCTGTTTTCTCGATGATGCCCCAGGTTTGTTTCCATTCTTCCGGACAGTGGACTGTGAATTCCGACTGTACTTCCACAGGTTGGCTATAGCCCATCGTGCCCCCTGTACCCGCTATCCGCTGAAGGATACGAATGCCCACTCTGTAAGGGATCACGCATTCACCAACCGTGTTTTTCGCCATAATTTCAAACACGGGATCTGCATCGAGTTCGTAATTTCGTCGGAACTCGCCGTCGCCGATTTCGCTCCACGATTTGCTTTCTTGTGGCTGGTTGTGCTGGAAAAGTCGGATCCCGCTGAATTCCAGAAGCTCTTGCTTAGCCTTTTCGACGGCGTGCTTGCGTTCGTCCGTAGAGGGTGCACTCTTTGATGGTGGTCCCAGGCAGCGCCGAATAGCACCAATAAGAGCTAGCAGTCCAGGCGCTTCATGCACTCCCGGTGTCCAACCGATCAAGTTTGCAGCCTGAATTCGGCGAAATCGTAGCGGTATCTTGACGTCTTCAAGTAACGCCGGCGCAAGAATGCCACGCTCGGCCCCTTCGTTGGCTTCGATCCGTACCCACTCAGAATCACGCGATCTTGAAGACCAAAGCACCACAACACACTTGGCCCTGTCTAGTGCCGCTTCGACAATGTCGTCCCAGGTCAGACCCACGGGTATATTTCGATCCCAGAAGACGGACCATCGTTCGTTGCCAAGGCGGGCTGCAATACTTTCGGCCATCGGTGCGTCTTCGTGTGCGTAGCTGAGGAATACTTCGGGACCTGGCGCCTCCGCCCCTTCAACTAAGGTCGGGACTGCTGGCGGACCCGACGCGCCTTCGCTCGTCCAGTTGTGCAGTGTGTGAGCGACCCGCAGTGCCAGTTCTTCGGGATTGTGGAAGTAAGCTACAACGAACTGTTCAAGTAAGCTGCGGCGGAAGGATAGTATTCGGCTCGTGTCAGCATCGACAAACGCGGGAGGCCACGGTGTGTCATGCGGCACGAGAAAGACCAGGCAGGGAATGCCCGCTTCACGGGCTGTCTTTACCTCCAGCTCAGTGAAAGAGATGTGATGGAGAGCCGGAATGTATCCGTATCGCCACGCGACGAGGACGATAACGACATCCGATTCGCGAACTGCTCTAAGGCGCTCTTCGAGTGGCGGGAGATCCGACGCAGCCCAGTCTTCCATTGCAACCGACAGGTGACCAAGACGGCGAATAGCCTTATAGACCTCCACCCGGAACTCGCGAAGATCCGTTAAGGTCGAGGAGATGTATATCCGAGCCATACTCTTTGCGTCTGAACGATCCGGCCCAATGTCCTGGCGTTCACTCGCCCGACCGCCGATGATAACCAACGGCTGTCTAGGGTGCAACGCATGGTTAGTGACAGTCAGCAGCCCGGTCGAACGGCACGTTGAACCCGTCTCTCAGACCAACGGAATCGGATGTAAAGGGCCGGAACCTGAACCTGGCCGAAGCCGGACAGTGGTTCAGCCCCGAATACCTGGGTCTAGAAGTCGGCTTAGGGGAGATCGCTCCAAGCCCGTTTGGGGCCGTTTTCATTGCTGCAGGGGCACCCCTCGCTCAATATCCCAGCCGCTTATTGACAATGTTCTTCAAGGGTTCGCCCTTCTCAAACCTGCCATACTGCTTCAGAAAGAAGCGCATCGCCTGATCCTGCCAGTCGGCCGCATGGTCCGCGCAGTGCGGCGACAACAAAACATTCTCCAGCTTGTACAGCAGATGCCCCGCCGGTAGCGGTTCGTGCTCAAACACATCTAACCCCGCTCCCTTGATTCGCTTGGCCGTTAGCGCACGGAGCAGTGCCGCCTCGTCAATGACCGGCCCACGTCCCACGTTGATCACTACCGCCGTCGGCTTCATCACCGCAAACTCCGCGTCGCTGATCATGTGCCGCGTCTCCTCGGTCAAAGGGGCCGTCGCCACAATGTAGTCGCAGAGCGCGATCATCTCCCGCCGTTCCTCCGGCTTGTAGAAGTGACCCACGAGCGGATCAGTCGATCCGGGAACACGCCGCTTCGTCGCAAGCACGCGCATGCTCATGGCATGCACGCGGCTCGCCACGGCTCGGCCAATGTCGCCATAGCCCAAAATCCCAACCGTCTGTCCACCTATCTCTTGCACGTCGAATGGCTCCCAGACAGATGCCATCTGGTTGCGAACCATCCGCCGGAAATCCTTCGCGAAATACAAAATCGCTGCCAGCACAAACTCCCCGAGCGACGCGCTGAACACGCCGCGTCCGTTGGTCAGCAGGATCTGACTTTCCACGAGTTCCGGAAACAACAGGTTGTCCAGGCCCGCGGCCCGGGAGTGTACCCAGCGCACCTTCCCGCAAATCCCAAACAATTTGCGCAGCAACTCCCGCGTCCCCGACCATAGCAAGATCACCGTCGCATCCTTCGCGGCTTGGGCACACGCGGCAACCTCCCCACATACTGTGTGTGGTAGCTCGTTCAGCATAGCGAACTGCGGATCATCTCCCGACGCCAGCACCAGCACTGGATTCTCTTTCCCCATACCCAATATCCTGCCACGCTCCTGTCCTAAACGGTGGCCGCAAGTGCGAGGACTGCTGCGAGTAACCAACCGGAGGGTATTCCGGGCCCGAAGTCAGCTTGTGGGAAGTTTGCGGCTACCAATAGAGGAGGTCCTGCCTCGCGCATGGCGTATCAGGGACACTGAGGCGTCGCGATTCCGCGGTGAACCGCCTTGGGTGCGTGGACGCGCCGCAAAGTTGCCCAAAATCCCCTCAAGCGTCAGCGCTGCAAGTATCTGAATCTACGATGTCAAAAAACGGTGGCTCCACTGCCCACAAACAGGTGTTTGCGGGCCGGCAGTCTGTGCAGTCCCCGTCACGCGACTGGTTGGTACAGGTACTTCTGAAATCCCACGAATACATTGCTTATTTCCTCCGGCGTGCCGAGGTCGGCAATGGCATCCGAAAGGGAGTCGGCGTATTTCAGGCGGAGCAAGGGCGTCAGTTTTTCCTGGTCGAGTTCGTCCACCCCGACGCCTACGTAGTGGGCTAGCACAAATTCCAAAAAAGCCTGCTGCTTGCTGTCAAACTGATTGCTGATGGCCACCTTTGCCCGGGTAGCGCGTTCTTCGCGGGTGAGCGGCGGCAGGGCGTAGGCTACATAGGCAAGCACGTCGAAGAGATCGCTCTTCTCGGCGTCGATGATCCGTTGCATTTCCGCGAGTTGGTCGTGGCCAAAGCCCTTTTCGGCGAGGCCTTGCAGCAGCCTCTTTCTGGTATCCGGAGCGCTCCACAATGCGCGTAACTCGGCTTCGTCCTTGAAGAACTCCGGCAGGTTGCCGAACAATGATTCCATGAATTGTTGTGCGGACATGGGCGTGCCGTCCGGATGCCAAAAGGCGGTGCTTACCATGTGCTGGATGGCGCGTTCTTTCGCGTCGGCCAGCTTCACCGTCGCCTTTCTTCTACACACGCAGGGACGCTGGCCACAAACTTCGCAAGGTTCTTTCGGACACTCGCATGGCCGCTGCCCGCAGACAGTACATGGTCGCGGGGCGGCTTGCACACATTCACAGGGATACGAACCGCACTTCGAGCATGGTTCCGGTTCGAGCGGCTCGCCATCCCATTCCGGATCACTGAAATGAACGTACGCCCTCACGAAGTCGTAGATGGTGAAGTAATCCTTGCCATCGTAGAGCCGTGTGCCGCGGCCAATGATTTGCTTGAACTCAATCATGGTATTGATCGCGCGCATCAGGACGATGTTGCGAATGTTGCGGGCATCCACGCCGGTCGAGAGCTTTTGCGAGGTGGTCAAGATCGTCGGGATGGTCTTTTCGTTGTCCTGAAAGTCTCGCAGATGTTGATTGCCGAGTTCGCCATCGTTCGCGGTGACCCGCTGGCAATAGTTCGGGTCTGTGCTGGTCTTCATCTGGTTGATGAGGTCGCGCACGGCCAGCGCATGGTCCTGGGTGGCGCAGAAGACGAGCGTTTTGTCGTTCTGATTGATCTGCTCCATGAAGACTTTGACGCGTTTCGCTTCGCGTTCTTTTGTCTCTATGATCTTGTTGAAGTCAGCTTCCGTGTAGCGCTTTCCGCGCTCAACTTCGCTCTCTACGACGTAGTCATCCGGCGTGTATACATACTCATCGAGGGTGGTGGCAATCTGGTTTACGCGGAAGGGCGTGAGGAAGCCGTCATTGATGCCTTCCCTGAGCGAGTAGATGTAAACCGGCTCGCCAAAGTAAGCGTAGGTGTCGGCATTCTCTTTACGCTTCGGCGTTGCGGTTAGGCCGAGCTGAACGGCCGGAGCAAAATATTCCATGATGCCGCGCCAATTGCCTTCATCGTTTGCCCCACCGCGATGGCACTCATCGATGACGATGAAGTCGAAGAAATCGGGTGGATACTCTCCAAAATATGGCGTAGGTTCGCCGTCTGTTGGTGGACCGCTCATAAAAGTCTGGAAGATGGTGAAGAACAAGCTGGCGTTCTTCGGCACTCTGCCCTTTTTGCGAATATCCTGTGGGCTGATTCGGTTGAGTGCGTCCTCGGGGAACGCCGAGAACGACGTAAAGTCGTTCTAGCCTTGATCGGCGAGGTTGTTGCGGTCGGCAAGAAAAAGGATTCGCGGGCGGCGGGTCGGTTCTGAGCCAGTTTTCCAGTCCGTCAGGTTCCAGCGGGCGGAGAATAGCTTCCAGGCAATCTGAAACGCGATCGAGGTTTTTCCGGTGCCCGTGGCGAGCGTCAGCAGAACGCGGCGGCTGCCGTTGGTAATGGATTCCAGCACGCGATTGACTGAAATTTCCTGGTAGAAGCGGATTGACCATGTGCCGCTCTTATCCGGATATGGCACGGCGGCGAAGCGGTCACGCCACGCGTTCTTCTTGGCGAGGTTCCTGAACCAGAACGGCGCCTTTGACGAGGAAACACAATTGCGGGCTACGATCGAAACGAAATACCTAAGTCATTTGCCAGAGTTCGAGATTGCGCTGAACACGGGCATGAGGCCAAGTGAGCAGTACAGCCTTGCATGGGACCGTGTGGACCTATTCGGTCGGCGTATCACTGTCCCCAGGAGCAAGAGTGGCAAGGCACGCCACATCCCCATAAACTCAGAAGCGCTGGCCGCGTTCAGGGTGCTGGCCCAGCGGTCGCCGAACTGGGCCGGCCCGGTATTCGTGAACTTAAAGGGTGAAAAGCTCGAGGGCTACAAACATTGGTTCAATCAAGCAGTAGAGGGAGCGGGTCTCGTGGATTTCACATGGTACTGCTTGCGGCACACGTTCGCGAGTCGCCTGGTAATGGCAGGGGTTGACATTCGAACTGTGGCCGAACTGATGGGACACAAGACCATCCAGATGACGATGCGGTACGCGCACCTCGCGCCCGAGCACAACCTCGCCGCGGTTGAAAGGCTCACTTCATTTAATTCCAGTGAGCCACCGCTCAGGGAGACCTCGCTAGCGGAGATGGCTTTGCAAGAGGAGCCTACTGCCACCAGAACTGCCACTGCCTCTGGAAACGAAGCTTCGAGCGGCACCGCTGTTGTGCATTAAATGTCTTTGATTGTGTTACATTCGCGAGAATGGGCGCGTAGCTCAAACGGATAGAGCATCGGATTTCTAATTATCTGGTTTGACTGTGCGCCCGAGTCTTTTCAATTTGATAACTCGCTGCTGACTGCTCCGGTGTGCCCTAGATAGCTCTCATGTTCCGCTTTCTGTGCCCTCGTTTGTGCCCTCACGGGTTCGCATTCCTTGCGCTTGGAGCGTGAGACAATCTCTCGTGTGCCCCGGAAGCAGAAAATCAATCTCGAAAGAGTTAAGGCGTCGCTCGAAACTGTTTGCCGGAAGTGCGGATGCCCAATTGCCCGTCGCGCGACAGATGCTTAGGGTACGTACGACCAGACCGTTCCCTCGCCTACGCTGCCGCCGTAGAAAGTCGTGCCGAACAGTTCACCGCTGGAAGTTCGCAGCACCTCACCGTAGGGAAGTTCCCCGTCGTCCCCCACCCCAGAAAAACTGTGCAGAAGGGTCTGCTTGCCGTCGCTATGGAGCTTGAACACTGTCCCCAAGTTGTGCGCCCCGCACCCCCACGTAGTGCCATACAAATTGCCGTGCGAGTCCCGCACTACGCCGGCATATGGCGCGCAGCCGTCCGAGACGCCGCCCGCAAAGCTGTGCAGAATGGTCTCCTTGCCTCCCGTGCTCACCTTCCACACGATTCCATTCCCGGGGGCGCCACACATCCAGGTAGTTCCATACAAGTTGCCAGCCTCATCCATCACGACGGTTCCATAAGGATGGCAGCCGTCCGAGACGCCCCCGGCGAAGCGGTGCAGTACGGTGAACTTCCCGTTCGTGCCCAGCTTGTAAAGCACTCCGCAGCCATTGTTGCATGCATTCGAGCCGCCTCCGTAGGTCACGCCATAGAGGTTCCCCGACTTGTCCCTGACCAAATGCCCCTGTTCGGGAAGGGAGTCGTTCCCCCGGGCGAAACTGTGCAGAATGGTGCTCTTGCCAGCGCGATCGAGTTTGAACACCGTCCCGTTGCCGTAAGCTCCGCACTCGGCAGTTGTCCCATAGAGGTTGCCCGATTTATCGGTGACCAAGCCTTGGGCGGGTAAACAGCCATCGCTGGTTCCGCCCGTAAAACTGTGCAGAGTGGCTTCGGCTCCGGCGGTATCAATTTTGAATACCGAGCCGTAGTTGTAAGCGCCTCCACGATCTGCAATGCCATAGAGGTCGCCGATACTGTCGCGCATCAGCGAAGCCTCAGGATTTTCCCCATCCGCACCTGAGAAACTGTGTAGTACGGTTTCAGCCCCCGAGGTATTCAGCTTGAAGACCACTCCGTCCTGGCCCGATCCACCGACCTCGGTATTCCCGTAAAGGTTGCCGGCCTTGTCCTGAAGCAGGGGGCCCAGGGGCGCGGCCCCGCCCGAACCGGTGAAGCTGTACAGCGTCGTGAATGTCTGCGCGGGTGCCAACGCCGCCAACACAAGCACGAGAGCAAATGCCATCGGCAAACCACGTTGCAAAGAGTTAGTCATGTCGTTTCCCCCTGAATGCCGACCAGCTTAGTTCTCCAACCACAAAACAGCAAGGAGACTTTCGGCTCATCTTTCAAGAAATCGGTGTGATAATTGACGAAATCAGACATCTGAGTAACTTTGTCAACAGTTTTTTATGTTGTCGAATTACGTTCTCACATAGAATGCACAACTATTTCACAAGGTGGGCGCGGTAACTGTTAGGACAAAACTCAGCGGCGAGCCGCGCCTGGCCAGTGCCGCCAGATACTTGTTCTCGTCATAAGTCCAAATTTCTCAACAAAAAAATAAAAAGGCTGTCATTTCGTGGCATAACAGCTATAGCGAGTAGTAGTTAGGCCAACGAAAGGA
>Ga0210401_10005847_pt1 | contig 12594 bp, 10 predicted proteins | sample IncBWH32MmetaG_FD_150866 | JGI IMG/M metagenome (GOLD analysis project Ga0210401, IMG submission 150866) | Forest soil microbial communities from Barre Woods Harvard Forest LTER site, Petersham, Massachusetts, United States - Inc-BW-H-32-M | ecosystem: Environmental > Terrestrial > Soil >... | reverse complement strand
ACTCGTGGTCGGGCGAACTCCCGCTGGTTTTGTGGACGTGGTTCGTCTGGGCAACGGCGACGAACAGAATCAACAGAACGCAGAGCAGTGAAAGTGCTCCGGACCGGGCGGAACCACGCGCCTTGAGCTGACTCAACAAAGAAATAATGTCCCCACGAAACTTGCCCTTATTCTACATCCCTGCGATGGCCCGGCTCCATCCCGTCGGTCATGTCCGGGTGGAGCGGTGTTGCTTACTTCAACGCCTCGCGGACCGTGATGTTCCCCCGGAAAGAATGAAGATCAAACGCGGCGCGGGCGTTGCGAAGCAGGGAATTCTGTCCGGAATCAAACCCCAGGGTGGTCGCAACTGGAGCCGGAATTGGGGCGTCCACTTTGCCCTTCACCGAACGCGCTTTGAAGCGTGCCAGGGCGATGGAAGGGACAGAAACATCAATGCTGCCCGTTCCGCTGACCAGCTTGAACACACCAAAACCGGGGTTGCCCGCGTACTGGATTCGACCTGTACCCGAGTGCACTTCGACTTCGGAGCCCGAGACATCCTGCAACGTGATATCGCCGCTGGATGTGATGGCTTCCACCCGGCCTCCGGAGATCTGCCGCAGCGAAATCGGCCCGCTCAAGGTTTTCACGTGAATGTGGGCGTTATGGATCAAGTGCGCGTCCACAGACGCGGTTGTGCCTTCGAAAACCAGATCGCCGTCGAGATTCTCAGCCGAAAGCGATCCCGCCGCGGTGCTCAGGATGACGTAGGCATCGGACGGCACCAAGACCTGGTAGTCCACATTATCGGCTTTGGCGCCTGAGGAATTCTGCGACTCGGTCATCAACTCGATGCGGTTCTGATTCTGCTGGCCGCGAATCTCGACGGCGTCGGAATGCACCACCGTGGCGACCACCTTGTCCCCGGAAGAAGGCGTCACCGTGATCCGGCCGTACTGGTTGCGAATGTAGATCACGGGCTTGGAGGTCACGGGGTAGGCGAACACCTCGCGCTTGATCTGCGCGGACGCAACGACGCAAGCCGCGAGGATCAGAAGACTGAGCGGGGCGAGGCGGGTGGAACTTCTCATGATCAATCTCCGTCCAAGAGGCATCCGGTATGCCGGACATCCAAATCCGGCGGAACACACTAATTCCATGGGTTGGGATGCGTAGCCCCAAGGGCAGGTTGCTCTAACAGGGGATGGATTACAGTCCGAAGAGTTCCCGCAGACGCTTGGTCTGGGCGCGGCTGACTGGGACTTCGGTCTGCTTCTTGTCGTCCATGCGTAACTGGTATGAGCTCTTGAACCAGGGAACGACTTCCTTGATGCGGTTGATGTTAACCAGGTACGAGCGGTGGGCGCGCCAGAAAAAATGGGGGTCGAGACTAGCGAGCAGTTCTTCCAGAGTACGGCAGTTGGATTGACCCTCCGCGCCATTAGCGCCGGCTGTGATCACGCTGATTACGCCGTCTTCGATGGAGGCGTAGCAGATGTCTTTCTGATCGACCAGAAAGAGGCGGCCGGCCGATTTGATCAGAATCTTGGAGGTCGGCTGGGGCTTCTGCGACTCGAGCATGCGGACCAGGGTCTCGATCTTGTCCGCGGGTGAAGCGCCGGCTTCCATCTTGGTGCGGGCCTTCTGAATCGACAGGGCCACGCGTTTCTTATCGAAGGGCTTGAGCAGGTAGTCGACGGCGTTCACCTCGAACGCTTTGACCGCGTACTTATCAAAAGCAGTGGCGAAAACGAACTCGGGGAGCGGGACTTTCTTGTCGAGCAGTTTCTTGATGACACCAAAGCCGTCAAGGCCCGGCATCTGAACATCGAGAAAAACGAGATCGGGATTGTGCTCGCGAATCAGGTTGACGGCTTCCAGGCCGTTCTTGCCCTGGGCGACGACATCGACATCGCCCACGCCTTTCAACAGAAAGGCCAATTCGTCGCGGGCCAGTTGCTCGTCGTCGACGATGAGGGCGGATAGAGACATAACCGCTGCCCGGAGACAGCCTGCAGGAAGTATAGTGGGCGCTTTTGCCGGGGGTCAACGTGAGGGCGGGATAGGAGGTAGAGCGATCTGAAACCGGTCTCGTTACCACATGGTAAATAGCTTTGGCTTAGTTGGGCGGGCGGGAGGCGGGGCGGCGGGCCGGTTGGGGGGCAGTGCGTCTACGCAGATGCGTCTGACAAGACTCTTAGCGCAGGGGAATGCGGTAAAGATTGCGTTGGACTGTCTCTTTGACGAAAGCGTAGGTATCGGGAGTTCTTCCGATTCCGATGGAAGTTTGCGGAATCGTGCGCACGTGCTTGAGCTTGGCGAACTCGGTGATGTTGGATATTCCGTTCGACGGCAATTCAGGGATGCCCCTGTCCGCGGGCGCGCTGAGCACATAGGTTGGGGCTCCTTTGTAAATCCCCATAGGGCTCACGAGGAAGGATTTGCCATCTCCGGACCAGTAAGCGACGGCGTCGTCACACACCGGGTAAACTCGTTTTCGTCCCCAGTCCACAACTTCCAGCTTCCACTGTTGTCCATGTTTCATACCAGCCGCGCTCTTCTGTATGGGAACGGTCAATGCCAGATAGCGGCCATCGGGAGAAGTGGCGAGGCTTTGAATTTTTTCATCCCAGATTTGTTCATCACCGCTGCCGTCGGGATGGACGCGATGCACATGGGCGCCGTCGAGCGCGCGCTTCGTATAGTAAACATAGGAAGGGGTAAAACCGGGGTGATCGGCATCCGCTTGCAACATCCGGGCAGGGGAACTACGGTCGAGTGGCGCGACCCAAATACTTCGAGTGTCATCGTCGCGCAGGACAGCATAGACCACATCGCGACCATCCGGCGACAGCGAGAAATCGAAGATCGTGAGACGAGGCAGGATTGCCTGAGTGGCGCCGGATTGCAGGTCGAATTCCCACAGCTCGCCAACTGCATGGTCAGAAGCGTATTCCCGCCCCGGTGTGCGGCGCACCAAGTAATAAAGCTTTTTGCCATCGAGTGAAAACGGGCTGCCATTGCGGGGGGCGGCCAAGGCGGCGGTGGCTTCCGAAGTGAGCATGCGTTCCCCGCTTTGATCGTGCAGCCACACGCTGCTTCGCCGAAGACCAACGGCGGTAACAAATGACTTGCCATCCGGGTCAATGGCGATTCCCTCCTCTTCGGTCGGCCCGGACGTAACCTGCTCGATTCTGCCATTAGGGAACCGTTGCCGCCATACGTGGAACCTCCGACCTGAATTGGTGTTCAGGTACATCCACGCACCGTCCGGTGACCAGGCGGCTGATGTGCAGATGCCGTCCGCCGGTCCGATCTGTCTACCAGGAGCGCTGCCGTCGAAAGGAATCAGGCGGCAACGGTCCCAGAAATTGCCCGTCATTTCGACAGTGATCACCCACTTGCGGTCGGGCGACAGGTACGACCGGTGCACCATGCTCATAGGACCCTCGGGCGAAAGGATGGTGTGGACATGAGCGCGGCTGAGATCCGAACTCACAAGCTCCATATGAACGCCGCTGGTGATTTGCGAAAACATCAGGTTATCGGCGTCCAGCCAGCTGAGGCCTGACGTGTTGGGAAGCATAAGCCGCGGCTGGCCACCGAGCACGGGTACGGACCATGTATCCCAAGGGACGGTGTAGCCGACGTTGGCGCCGTCGAAGCTGAAGACCGGGCTCATTTTCGAGAATGAGTCGTTAGTCAGCCGAACTGGATTGCCGTGAGGCAGGAGCATGACGTAGACCTGCCCGATAGTAAGAAATGAATCGTCACCGCGCAAAAAGGTGAGCATGCGACCGTCCGGCGAGAAAGCCGGGGAAGTCACGGAATCAGCAAGGTCAGTGATTTGCACCCAGTCGATGGTCGGCACCAGCGCGCTTTGCGGGCGCAACTGAAGGATGGCCGACAGCGCTGCAAGGACAATGGCAGCGGCAGTGGCTCCGTAGACCCACTTCCGGGGAAGCTTCCTGAGTTGGGCCAACACAGTGGCTGAGGAGCGGCCTGAATCTGTTGAAGCTTCTAGCGCGAATGCCAGGTCTGATGCTGATTGGAAGCGTTGCTCCGGGTTCTTCTCCAAACAACGCTGCACAATTCCCTGCAGCGCCAAAGGAGTGGTGGGTGCGAGCAGAGAAACGTCGGGAGGGTCTTCGTTGAGGATGGCGCCCATCGTTTCCACTGAAGTCAGCTCCTGGAACGCGCGTTTTCCCGTTAGCACCTCGTACAGAATTGCGCCGAAGGCAAAAATATCTGCACGGTGATCTGCGGTTTGTCCACGCACTTGTTCGGGTGCCATGTAGCCGACAGTGCCCAGCACTACGCCCGGTCCGGTTTTGTCGTCCAGCGTGGGTGCACTGTTCTTCGAACTGGACTGTGGTTTCGGGAGCTTCGCTAGTCCGAAGTCCAGAATCTTTGCGCGTCCATTTTTGGTGATGAACAAATTTTCCGGCTTCAAATCGCGATGCACGATGCCCTTTTCATGGGCTGCGGCAAGCCCCCGCGCAATCTGCACCCCATAGTCAATTGCTTTCCGCAGCGCGAGTCGGCTGCGCTGGAGGTGCTCTCGCAGAGTTTCGCCTTCCAGCAGTTCCGAAACTAGGTACGGTGCACCCTCATACATGCCCAACTGATGGACCTCAAGAATGTTGGGATGGTTCAGCGCCGCCGCCGCCCGCGCTTCCTGCTCGAAGCGCCGCAACCGGTCCGCATCGTTCGAAACAAAGTGCGGTATAACTTTGACCGCCACGTCGCGTCTCAGTCGCGGATCATGTGCCCGATAAACTTCTCCCATTCCGCCAATACCCAGCAGCGACTGTATTTCATATTCGCCGAGCTTGGTTCCCGGCGCCAGGGTGACGTGGTTTCCCGACCATTGGAAATTGGTGCGGGCCTCGTCATCGCCCAGAGCGAGGAAGGATTCGACTTCCAGGCGCAAAGCCGCATCTTCCGAGCACACCTTGGCAAGAAATCCAGAGCGCTGCTCTGTCGGTAGTTCCAGCACGTCCCCGAGGACAAGCTCGATTTGTTGCCACCGTTCCGGAGTCATGCTCGTGATTCCCCGGCTATTTCCTTTCGGAGCCAGAGCCGCGCTGTCGTCCACCCTCGCTTCACGGTGGCGGGGGAGATGCCCAGAACAAGGGCGGTCTCTTCAATCGACAATCCCCCAAAAAAGCGCAGCTCTACGATTTGGCCCTGCTTCGCATTCAGCCGGGAAAGCTCTTGCAGCGCATCGTCGAGCAGGACCAGACTTACGTGCCGGAGCGGACCTGGAGCTATGGCCTCATCCAGGAACAGTTTGATTCCCGCATCGCGTTTGGCCGCGTTCTGGTTGCGCGCGTAGTCAACCAATATCTGGCGCATCATTCTCGCCGAGACGGCAAAAAAATGCGCCCGGTTCTCAAAGCGCATTTTTTCATGCTTGGCGAGACGCAGATACGCTTCATGCACCAAGGCGGTGCTTTGCAAGGTGTGATCAGGACGCTGTTGCTGCAGGTAGCGGTGCGCCAGCCTGCGTAGGTCGGCGTAAACGAGAGGCACCAATGCACTCAATGCCTCGGAGTCGCCTGCTTGCCACTTGTCCAGAAGCTGGGAGATTGGTCCGCCAGAATTTGGATCCACAATTCCCCCCAACATGACAGTAAAGACCGTTCTTTCCGTAAAAGTACCTTAGCCGAGAACAAAATCAACTATTGGAGCCAAAGCCATTTGGCCCGTGATCCCCTCAGCCAACGCCAGGACCCTTCGGGAAGATTCTCTTTTTTGCGTGAGCTGATCTGCCCACGAATTCCGTTGTTGTTAGGCGAGTGGGCAGATTAAGGAAGATCCACCCAAGATCACGTCCTCTCGTGCGACTTGCTGGGTAGATTCTAAGCCAAAAATTGAGGAGTAACAGAGATGAAAAACCGTGGAATAACGACCCTTACGATTGTGGCAGCCCTGTTGGTAGGGGGTCTGGCCTTACCAATTAGGACGACTCTGGCCGGATCCAACAACCATGTGAGCTTCAAGTCAATCGGTGGCGGGGAGATACTGCATGTCCCGCGCGACTACGCGACCATCCAGAGTGCGGTCGATGCCGCTAGCGAGCGCGATACGATCCTCGTGGCGGCAGGCGTGTACAACGAGAACGTGGTGGTATCGACCTCAGACGTGCGGCTGCGCGGGGGCGGCGACGTCGTCCTCGACGGCACGAGCCTGAGCGGCATCGGTATCCACGTGCTCGGCGCGTCGGCGGCCGCACCGGTCACCGGCGTGGAGGTGTCGGACTTTGAGGTGCGCAACTTCGAGCGGGGCATCATCGTGCAGTGGGCCACGAAGGCGCGTGTGTCTGACAACTATGTGCACGACAACGTCGACAAGATCGGGCCGGCGGTCCTCGGTGACGGTACCGGAATCGAGCTCGTGACGGCCAGTGCGTCCGATGTCAGCGACAACGTCGTCAGCCGTAACGGACTCGGGGGCATCCAGTTGCGCGTCGGCAGCACCGACAACACAGTCCATCACAATCGCGTGGATGAGAACGGATCGCAGTCGTCCACGCTCGATGGTGTGGGCATTATGGTGACCGGTGCCGGGACGAATGAGAACCGGGTTCAACATAATGAGATTGAGGCGAATTTCGGACGCGGCATTATGCTCTCTCGTCCACCAGGAACGGTGCCCCTCAGCGGAAACCTGGTCGCGCACAATCGCGCACACCGTAACCTCCGAGCTGGAATTGCCATCATGTTCGCAGCCACCGGCAACACGGTCGTCCACAACGATGCGCGCGAGAACAACCTCTCCGGATTGCCACCCTGCTTCCACTGCAATCTCTTCGATCTCTCGATTGGAGGGAACATCTGGGACAAGAACCTCGGGACGTTCAACTTAACCGATGCGTCGTGCTTGCAGTAAAAAATGAAACACGGCACGATCGGATTTAACTCCGATGGAGTAGTCGTGGGCTCATCGTCATCGGATCCGGGACCGCGGGCGGCACCCTGCATGTCGAGAGATCCTGGGTGGTCCCCGGGCCCGTCGGCAAGTTCAAGTCTCGGGCACACTTGGCGGAAAGCAGGTGGCAGTGCTCGTGCCGGAAAGCGTAAGCACTACTTCTCCGGCACGGCGCCAACCAGTTCCGCCAGGGCGTGCCAGTGCCTTGGATGCGGGCGGCGTCGGCCTGTGCGGATCTCGGCAGCGTAGGGTTTAGACACTACAAGAGCTGATGCAATAGCCGAGTTTCTAAGTTTGGCGAGTCGAGGCTGGATTTTCTGTAAATAGAACTCGTCATCGAGCCAGCCCGGTTGGTCGGATGGCCGCCAAGCCTTGCGCGCGGCAACCTGCCGACGCTGCGTTGCTGCTCTGAGGGCTTCCGCTTCGGGCATGTGCGTAGCGATGCGCCCAATCTTTGCGACCTCGATCAGGATGGCCCTGGAAATCGGAACGCTACACGATGCGCAATGCTTCTGCCCACTCTTCAGCAAGGCTCCGCAAGAACGGCAAATCTTCTCTGGTCCCGGCGCCGATTTGGTAACTGGAATGTGCGCCGCACCTCTGGCTTCACTTCTATGGCGCTGCGTCAATGGGGTGGCGGTCCCACGCTGACTCGTGGGCCTCGAAGTTGTGTTCCACAGCGTCCGCGCCACCCACTCTGCCACTGGCGCCACCGCACGCCTCCAGGTTGGGGCGGTCGAACGCTCTACCTCCTATCCCGTCAACGTGAGGGCGGGATATGCGTGGGTACATGCAAACGTGTCCTCACCCTCCATTTATGATGTGTTAAATCCACAGTGTTCATGCGGCTCCGCGCGTTATGACATGCGTTCCACCCGCGTCAAATGCTGGTTTTCGCGATGTGGGTCAGTGTGGGCGACCCGCCGGGGCTGCAGGGCGCGGGGCGCGGAAGGTGAGGGGCGCGTGCAGCGGTAGCCGCAGGAATCGCACAACGAGCAACCCAGCGCACCGTCGCGGATGGTAAACAGACCGTCCGAGCCTGAGAATAGAGGAAAGCAGTAAGCCCCTATGCAGTTCGCTTATGCTGGACGAACCTCGACAAACAGTCCTTGCAAAGCCAGCCTACGGGAGTACACTTCTGACCCATAGTGGCGAATCAAGCAAGGCGATGAACACGATTGAATTTCACGATCAAGAAGCTGAATGCAGCGAGACTGCCAAGGGGAGCAAATTTCAGGTATTTGCGAATGGCCAATCGCTGACTGCCCGCGGGAGGAGAGAAAAGCGCAAGTAAAGTCAAATTGACTCCGTCAATGAGAGGAGCTCTCCCCCATGAAGAAACAGCTTTTACTCATTCTGGCGATGTCTCTGCCGCTGTTCGCCCAAACGACCTATCAACTTGGCACCAACTATGGCGGGTCAACGTTCATCTGTTCAGCCGCCAGCCGCTACCCTATTTCCTCGCCATATCAGTTCAACTGCAATGTCGTTCCCTTGCTGGAAAATGGCACAAACGTCGGCTCGGTTCAGATCGCGAACGCTGGAGGGTGGATCCAAGTTCACGCGCCCGGGATCGCTGAACCGAACCAGTACCTTGAGAGCAAGCTCGCGCCTGACATGTCGCAGTTCTCGCTGCCAAACTCTGTTGGGCCTGGCAAAGTCGTATTCAACTTCGAGATCACTGACGCGAACAACAACGTGTCCCACGGAATCATTACCGCGCCGTGGAATGACCGGCTGATATGCGGTGGCCGGGGCTGCCAATGGTACGCTCCGCAATTGCTGACGACTCCCGTCGCCGGGACGCTGACAATTTCAGCAGGTCCGTTGCAATAGCATGGCAGGGGCTCTCTGCGGGGAGCCCCGTTCGCAAAGGGAGGAGCGTCGCCCCCTACTGCTCGTGGCTGGGGGAAAGGTCAGATCACGACAACTAGCAAGGCATTCCTCGCTTCCATTTCACCCAAGTAATCTCGTGGTTTTCTTACGACGTCGGTACCGAACTCGTAGTTCCCCCTCCTCCGCCTACACCCCCGAACGGGTAGAAGTTCAAGTTGGTGTTATTCCCGATCGCGATGCTTCCGCCAAACAGAAGCGAACCGTCGATCAACACCGGGTTAGGCGTATCGCCGTCACCTGAAGTGAACTGACCCTGCGCCGCCAGGATCGTCCCGTTGAAAACGGTGTGATTACCCAGTTGCGCCGTGGTTCCGGCACCGATCAAGTTAAAGATCACGTGGTCCGGCGTGATTCCGCCCGTCAGCAGGACGGATGCATTGTTGCCCACCTGTAGACTGCCCGCGTCGGTCGAGCTGCCAACATTGATCACGAAGATGTCGGTCGGTGCACCATTGAGGATGATCGTCGAGCGCGTGCCCGACGTGATCGAGGGTAGGCGCACAACATTGAGGGCGCCTCCGGACGAAATAGTCGTGCTGCCGCGGGTCCCCAGCACGATGGCGGGCAGCACCTGGGTCGGCGGCATGGCCGCCAGGCTCGAAGAGAAAGATGCCGCATCCGAAATTGCCTTTGGCAGCAGTGTAGTGACTTCCAAGTTCGTTCCAGTCGTGTCCGTGCCGGCGGCGCATTCGCTCGGGGAACTGACGGCCGTCCCGCCGGTCACGCAGGTTCCGGCAACTTCACTGTCGTTACCCAGGCAGATAGAGGTCGTTCCCGGCGGGTTATTGCTGCAGTTCAACCCCTGCGAAGAGTCAGCCGATGCGACCACATCTCCGCTAATCGTGTCGGGAGCCGCGGCATTTCCCCTTCCCATCAAGACGGTGGCTCCTCCAACGCTGCCTGGGCACCCCACTGCTCCCGGGCAGTCGCCGGGCAAAACGTTCGGCGGGTTGACATTTACGCGATTCTTCAGAGTTACATCGCTGGAGCTGAGGACCGCGAAGTTGTTCGCTGCGCCCTGAGCCAGGGCCAGAGACCCGAGACCCATACTGACGACGCCTGCGCAAATTGCATGGGCAGCAATCTCCTTTGCCTTCCGCAAACTCGCCTTGTGCGAGGAGTAAGTCATCATGCAGGAAACCTCCATCGTGAACACGGCCGCACAGATTCGGGTGGGATACTCTCCCACCCGAGCAACTCGATCGCTGTCGACTATGTCATGCCCCGCCCAGAGCGGACGAGATCGCATGCGGGCGTGTCCCAATTCCCACTAATACGGACCTATTCCCTGTCTGGTTGGCCGTAGGCGGACGGGTCCAAAATCCTTGTCCGGGACGTAACATGGCGATCACAGTCATTGACCGGTTGGAGCGACGTCTGCCAATTGTGCCAGCGCCTGCCAATGTCTGGGGTGCGGTCTGCGTCGGCCCTTACGGATCTCGCGTAAGGTTTGGACACCAACAGGGCAGACGCAATGGCCGAGTAGGTAAGGGGAGTGCAGGCTGATATGTCGAAGCCAGAGGGTCGCGATTCGGTGTATCTGAGGGATGCTTGGCGATACTCTCGTCCATGAACTGGGGCGTGCGGGGTATGTTATTGATGAAGCGCGGCAACTCCGCCGTTCCCTACCCGAGATACTGGATCTACCTTCGGCTGACGGTGAAGTGCACGCTCTGCTCAACAAGCATGGGCTCATCTTGAGCAGGCGATAAATGCGCACACGCGCGGAGACTGGGCCGCAGCTAACGGTCAGGCCAGGAGCTTCACCGAGCACTCCTGGATTAGATCGCCGGCCTGCTTGATCCCAACGCTCCGCACGGCGAGAATCAGGGAGAAGCGCGCAGACAGTTACTAGCAAACCTCGCGGCACCTCTCCTCAGCCGAAGTCTGAATGAATGGAGCGATGACGGGAAGAGCTTCGTCAATGGAGTTTTCAAAAGGCTCCATCCACAAGGTGCGCATCCAGGTTTGTCGGACGAGGAAGACTCCACGTTCCGTTTGCACTTGGTTCTGCTGGGGCCCGGATCGCCTTGATTTTACTAGTTAGTTACTAGGAGGACCGCTTTCAAATCGCTCTCCCTCCTACTATCTCGTCAACGTGAGGGCGGCCTACAGCCCGAAGCTTCGCCGGTAGCCGCTGGGAGAGACGCCGGCGTGGCGCTGGAAGAGCTGGCGAAAAAAGGCGACATCCTGATAACCGACGGCGTCACTGATCTCCTGCATGGTGCGGTGATCGTTTTCCAGCAGGCGCTTGGCAGCGGCAATTCGCAGCTTCTGCAGATAGGTCAACGGGCTGTCTCCCGTGGCTTGTTTGAAGCGGCGAACGAAGTTGCGCAAGCTCATGCCCACCCGCCCGGCTGGGGCGTCCAGCGGGAAAGTCCGGTGAAAATTCTGGTGCAGCCACTCCTGTGCGTTGGAGATGGCGTCATCGGAATGCTCGGTCTTCAAAGCGACGATGGCGAACCCGGACTGCCAGGCGCGCGGGGTCTCGATCAGCATGGCCTTGGCGCTTTGCATGGCAACGTCATGGCCGCAGAATTTCTCCACCAGATACAGAGTGAGATCGAGCGCAGCGTGCACCCCACCGCCACAGTAGAAGCCACGGTCTTCGGTCACCATCAACTCGGGCATCCACTTCACTTTGGGATATTTCTCGCGGAACCGGTCGGCCAGAGCCCAGTGAGTGGTGGCGCGTCTGCCGTCGAGCAATCCGGTGGCGGCGACCAGTCCTACGCCGGTACATACGCTGGCGATGGCGGTTCCGCGCCTATGCCAGCGCCGCAGCCAGGGCACCACGGCCGCGTAGCGCTCGACCACATCGTCAATGTGTAGGCCGGTGGTTGGGATAAAGATGAGATCCGTTTTGCGGATGGCGGTGAGGGCTCCGTCCGGCTGAATATGGATGGGTCCATCACAGCGGACCGCGCGTCCATCCACCGACGCTGTGGTTACGCGAAAACGGGGAACGGGACGCTTCCCGGTGAGAACGTTCCACAGGCTCCCGGCATGGCGAAACACCTCCATTGGACCGATCGCGGTAGAAGAAAAGGTTCCGTCAAGAAGCAGGACGGTCACGTCACGCATAAAAAACTGCCCCCCCGATCAGAGCGCTGCACGCAGGGTGCTCGAGATGCCGAACAAACGCTGAACGAATCCCGACTTTACGGTGGCTTAATTAACTATGTATCATGGCAAATCCGCCGTTCCCTGGCAAGCCGACTTTCAGTGGCTGGAATCGTTCCCGACGGCTGGTGCAAGACAAGCCAGCATGGTGCGATCGGGCGTCACGCGTCGGGTTAAGGACAGGATTCAGCGGACGGGTAGGGTCGCGGGAACTGCGGGGGAGACGCACCTTCAGCGGGCGTCTCCCCAGTCTTAACCTTACGGGCGCAGACCGGAAGGATTCGCCGGCGTACGCCATTGCCTGTAGGAGTTCGGCGCCGCCAGCGGAGCGGCCGCTTGCATCGGACCTAACATCGCCGCCGCTGCCGCGCAGCCTGTGCTGACCGTTCCGGTATTGGCGAAGTTGTTCGAACCAGTGAACCCCAACGGAACATCGCCGAGCCCAACCAACGCGTCGTTGATCGTGTTGTGCGACACGGTCGCCGGATTGCAACTGAACTCAATCGCAGCTTGCATCGACAAGGTGATGTGGTTGGACTGAACGACGGCGCCCGGACCCCCCAGGGCAACTCCAACTCCAGAGTTCGTGATGTCGTTGGCTTGCACTGTCCCGCCGCCGAGCAGCAACAGCCCAAACTCGTTGGTGGAAATGTTGTTGGC
>Ga0210401_10005845_pt1 | contig 12598 bp, 11 predicted proteins | sample IncBWH32MmetaG_FD_150866 | JGI IMG/M metagenome (GOLD analysis project Ga0210401, IMG submission 150866) | Forest soil microbial communities from Barre Woods Harvard Forest LTER site, Petersham, Massachusetts, United States - Inc-BW-H-32-M | ecosystem: Environmental > Terrestrial > Soil >... | reverse complement strand
CATCGCTCAATATGAAATAGCCTACCGGATGCAAACGTCGGTGCCCGAACTGACGGATCTATCTAAAGAGCCGGCCCGCATCTTTGACCTCTACGGACCGGATTCGCGCAAGCCCGGCACATTCGCAGCGAACTGCTTGTTGGCGCGGCGTCTGGCCGAGCGTGGCGTGCGCTTCGTCCAATTATTTCATCGCGGCTGGGATCAGCATAACCAGCTTCCCAAAAACATCGCTCTTCAGTGCCGCGACATCGATCAGGCCTGCGCTGCGTTGATTCAGGACTTGAAGGAGCGCGGTCTGCTTGAGGATACACTGGTGGTCTGGGGCGGCGAATTTGGACGGACCGTGTACTGCCAGGGAAAATTGACCGACGACGACTATGGCCGTGACCATCATCCGCGCTGCTTCACCGTCTGGATGGCCGGCGCGGGCGTCAAGCCCGGCATCACGCACGGCGAAACCGATGATTTCTGCTACAACATCACGCGCGATCCCGTCCACGTTCATGACCTGCACGCCACGATTCTCCACATGCTGGGCATCGACCACACCAATCTGACTTTTAAGTTCCAGGGCCGCCACTATCGCCTGACCGACGTATCAGGCAGCGTGGTGAAATCCGTGATGACTTAGAACGCTGAACCGAAGACAGAGGTCAAAAAAGCTTTGACGCTCGCCGCGCGACCAGGATGAGGTTATACCGCCGCCGCGCAGGCCGCTCCGCGAGCACCCGGCCGAGACCGGCAGATGCCCCGGTCACGACGGCAGTACCCCGCGTTCACGCCTTCGTATTCTCTATCGGATATCTGCCAGATGAGCGTCTGCAGATTCCTTCGCAGCTGTGGTCGGCCGGGTCTCCGAGACTTCTTCGATAGTGTGACGCGCGCAGCTCCGGTGATCCGGCTACCCGCGTGAAGAAAAGATAGGAAAAGTATCAGTTGGAACGGTAAATAAGGAAGTTCACGACCTGGATGGGAGGCATGTTGAGCCGCAAAATAAAGGCCGCAGCTGCGCAAAGGAGAGTGGTCGACCCTAATACAGGAAAGATTCCGAGGACCGCACCCAGCGCAACGCTTAGGGCGATCTTCTCCGGGGTGATACCCTGGCGGAGCAGGTCCACGATAGGAACAAGGATGTTCCTACAGGACAAAGCGCTCTTCATTGTGCCTTCTTCCTTAAAAATAACTTTCAATTTGTTCTTACGGCGGGAGTCCTGCCGATCTGACTGGCACATGACGACCAGCGCTTGGCAGGATCGGGGAGTGGAAGCGCGTTTATCGGACTGTGAGTCTCGGGGTGCCCAATCAACCCTCTTCGGTCCAACTTCCCAGATCCAGATTCACCTTAGCGCGGTCTTGGATACCTGTTCACTCACGAAAGGGCCAAAAGATGAAAATTCCGGTATTCTTGTCGATTTCCGCCGTGTCGCTCGTTCTTGCCGCAGCCGGGCTGCATTCAATCGTGAACGCTGCGCCTGCGTCAAAACACGTGCGGTTCCTTCACATCGCCGACATGCACGCCCAGCTTGACACGCACTGGGAATATCTGCCGGAAGATCCCGCGCACCTACATCGCATGGGTGGATTCGCGCGTATCCGCACCGCTCTCGATCAGGAAAGAGCCAGCGCTCCTGGTGCGGTGTTCACGGTCGACGGCGGCGATACGTTTCAGGGTTCCGCAATAGCTGCCTGGACGCAGGGAGAAGCCGTTGTTGGTCCGCTGAACGCTCTCGGATTTGATGCGGGATCGCCCGGCAACTGGGAAGTGGTCTATGGGCCGGAAGCTCTTCGGAAGCTGATGAGCGAAGTCAACTACAGGGTGATCTGCTACAACTTTCATGAAAAGGCGACGGGGAAACGGCTATTTCCTCCCGCCGTAGTCCTCGAAAAGAATGGTGTGCGGGTCGCATTCGTTGGAGTCACCGATCCCACTACCACGACGCGCCAACCACCGGCAGAAGTAGCCGGTCTTGACTCCACGCAAATGGCCGGGCTCCGTGAATTTGTGCAGGCCGTAAGGCGGAAAGAGAAGCCTGACTTGACCGTCTTGGTGGATCACATCGGACTCGCACCGTCGGTCCAATTAGCTCATGACATCCCCGAGTTCGACGTCGTTTTGAGCGGTCACACCCACGAGCGCGTCTATAAACCCATTTTGGTCGGCAAGACCATTGTCGTCGAGCCCGGCTCGATGGGCTCCTTCATCGGACGGCTCGATGTTACGCTCAACGGCGGGAAAATCTCCGGCCATAGATACAAGCTGATTGGCGTGGACGAAGTTCAGTTCGCCGAAAATCAGAAGGTCAAGGCGTTGATTGAAGAAAGCGAGAAGCCGTTCCGGGCGCGCCTTCGCCAAGTCGTAGGAGCCACGAAGACAACGCTCATGCGATATGACGTGCTGGAAACATCAATGGATAACTTTGTTGACGACGCTGTCCGCGAAATGACCCATACCGATGTCGCCTTTACTAATGGTTTCCGCTTTTCTCCTCCCTTAGCCGCTGGTCGGATTACCCAAGAAGATCTTTGGAACATTCTTCCTTTTGATGCAAGGCTGAAGTCCGGGCGAGTATCCGGCAAACAGATGCGCGCGTACCTAGAGCGCGAGATGGAGCTCGTGTATTCGAAGGATCCATTTAAGCTTTCCGGCGGCTGGGGCATTCGGCCATCCGGTCTAACGATTCTCCTTACCGCCGGAGCACCTGAAGGCAGCCGGATCAAGGATGTGAAGATCGGTGGGAAGGCGCTGGAGGAGAATGCTTGGTACACCATCGGAGGATGCGAGCAGGAGGGCGAGGCTTTGGACAGGATTTGCCGGCTGTCTGGCGTAAGCGATGCCCACTTTATCCCGGGAACCATTCACGGCGCCCTGCTTGCTTATCTCGAGGCGCGCTCTCCCATAGACGCACAGCGTGAAGGGCGAGTCCGTGCAACGGACCTCCCAGCGACCGTGTGGTCTCAATACGGAGTTTTACAAACTCTGTGGCATATTCCAGGTGAGGCAGCCGGAGTTGCAATCCCACGGGATCGAAAAGCGAATGAGTGAAGGCAATCCCGCCGGGTGCTCGAGTTGGGCGGGCCGCAGCCTCAACACGGCAGCTGCCTAATTAGGAAATGGGGTACAATCACCCGAGTCGAGAAGGCGCAGGACTACGGCATCAGGTATAACCGTCAGTAGCGCAACGAATTGGTTTAGGAGGTTCAGATCATGAGAGACGTCATGGTGGCCGTGACAGCGATCGTGCTGTCGGGTCCTTTCTTGGCTGCCGACGAGCAGCCGGGAACGGCCGATCAACAAATTGCCGAGGCAGTACAGGTTCTGCCTGACGACCTGCGTGCCGGCGCGACGGTAGTAACATACGACGCTGCTACGGGTACGCGAAAAGTCTTACGGCAGGGCACGAATTTCATCGAGTGCCAGCCTCGGATGGCCGACGGCTTCGAGCGGTGCTACCACAAGTCATTCGCCCCGCGTCGGGATTTCGAGGCGAAACTACGCGCCCAGAAGAAGACTGACGCGGAAATCCAGCAAGCGGTGGCGGCGGCACTGAAGGCAGGCACGCTTCCGCAGCCTGCTCCAGCCATGATGTCTTACCGGTGGTACGACAAGAGCGACCGTATCCAGAACCTGTGGGTAATGTCGTTGCCCAATGCGACACCTGAATTGGTGGGCGTGTCCACTGCGAGCCAGCGCGATGCATCCCTCGCGGGTCACGGGCTGCCTTGGATGATGCTGCCGGGCAAGCCCGGCGCCCACATCATGATTCCGATCAATCCAAGAGCTAAGCCGTCGTCGATCACGGACGTCGCACCTGACGAAATAACACAAGCCACTCTTCCGTTGCCCGAAGACTTGCGCGCAGCCGCGACGGTCTACAAGTACGACGCTAAGACGGGCGAGCGCATCGTGTTACGGAAAGGCACCAACTTCGTCGAATGCATTCCCCGCGGTGAGGATGGGTTTACGTGGTGCTACAACACAGTCTCGGCGCCGCGCCGAGACTTCTCAGCCAAGCTGCGCACGCAGGGCAAATCCGAGAAGGAAATCCAGGAAGCGGTTGCCCAGGCGGTCAAAGCCGGTACGATCCCGGCGACGCCGTTTGGCACGATGTCCTACCGCCTGTACGGAAAGAAGGATCGGATTCAACTCCTGTGGGTGCTGTCGGTGCCTGGCGCCACTCCCGAGTCGATCGGCGTTTCGGAGGGCAGCCAACGCGCTGCTGCAATTGCCGGTGATGGACGGCCGTGGCTGATGTTGTCTGGGACGCCGGGCGCGCACATCATGATCCCGATCAACTGGTAGCTGGATCCGTTAGCGCCATCGCCGGTCGTGGCCATGTACCACCTCGGTCACAGCGAAGCTAGGGTCCGCAATGAGATCGACATCTACGCTCATGGGGACTAACTGGCGGCGTGTCGAGCACCGGACGTGTTCCCGGTACAGATTTCGAGAAATAGAGGAGTTAGATTACTGCTGCTTATCGAAGAATTCCTCGTTCTCGCGCAGCCGGCCATCGGGAGCCTTCGCAATCCCGCGACGTACGAATCTCCTAGCGCCGGGGAGGAGCTTATGGAGGGCGCCGACAATAACGTCTCCATCCTTCAGCTCCAACTTCAAATCCTCGCTCGTTGAGCCGCTGCACAGCGACCTGATTGTACCGAACGTTGTTCTCAATCGGATACGACTTCCAGTCCAGCCGTGTAGTCGATACCAGAGGCCTTCGCTTTGTCCGTGTCGTTCATCGAGTGATATCTGAGTGCGATCCTTGAAACGAAGGGATTGACGTGACTTGCAGCAGCTGCAAGATCCGATGAAAGAATTCAAAGGGTACATTTACCACAAGAGAAGACGGCCGGGTCAGGATGCAAGAGCAAAAGCCAGCTTAGAGGACTGCGGGCACTAACGCGAGGTCCGGCCTCTTCTCTCGACCAAACTTCTCGGCCGGCACAATTCTGAGGCTCGTCGATCAGAGCCCTGATATGCAGCATATCGGTGGTTATTCGCGTCAACTCTGGGTTGCGGGTACGGACGTAAATGCCGCCCCGTTGAACCGCAGCCCGAGCCCGAGTCTGCTGTCTTAGCAATAGAATGGTTTAAGAATGGTGATATTCATCCTCCTCGCCCTCGTCTTCCCTGCCTTCGCTCAAATGCCGCGCAGCGTTCAGGATGGCGTCTATACGCACGAACAAGCCGACCGCGGCAAAGCTACTTATGCCGAACAATGTGCCAGCTGCCATGGCGCCGGATTGAGCGGCGGCCAGGAGACGCCTGCGCTCACCGGCGGCCCGTTCCTGGCGAAATGGCAGAATCGTTCGGTCAATGAACTCTTCGAAACCATTCGCGTGTCGATGCCTGTAGACCGGCCGGGATCATTGAGCCGCCAGAACTACTCCGACATTCTGGCGTATATGCTTGCTGCAAATAAGTTCCCAGCAGGCAGCGCTGAGCTCGGCACGCAGAGCGAGGCGCTCAAACAGATCAGCTTTCAGACAGGCGGAGTGTCCGGAGCGCAAACTGCGTCAATCGGTCCAGCACCCGCAGGCACCCGTCCACGTTCTAACGCCTCGAACGCTCCACAGGCGCCGGTGACAATGGAGGGTCAGCCGATCGAGAACCGTCCACCGGAGAAAGCCGACGACAAGCCGGCATTCCCTGAGCAGACTCGCGCGCCGTATCACGCATCCGCGCCCTTCAAGATTACGACGTTAATCGACAATCTGCCTTCGCCCTGGAGCCTGGCCTTCCTGTCAGACGGGAAAATTCTGCTCAGCGAACGGCTGCCCGGCAGCTTACGCATTCTGGACACTAATGGCATGCTGTCGGAGCCCGTGGCCGGTGTGGCCGAGCTGGCGTCGCCTGGCGCGAAAGATATTGGCATCCTCGACGTGGTGATGGATCCGCATTTTGCGACCAACCACCAGATCTTCTTCACGTTTTTTGATTACGTCGATAACACGGACAGCAATACTTACGTCGCGCGGGCCCGGCTGGACGAAGCCAAGTGCGCCATAAGCGACGCGAAAGTCATCTTTCGAGGCCAGCCAAGGATGCCGTCCAAAAGACTGGGCGCGAAGACTGGAGGCCGCATCGCGATTGCGCCGGATGGCACTCTGTTCCTGCCGATCGGCGACCGTTCGGATTCGCCCCCCTGGGACGTCGCACAGCGATTAGACAACGATCTCGGAAAAATCATTCACATCACGGTCGACGGTGCGCCGGCCCCCGACAATCCGTTCCTCGGAAAACCGGGCGTTCTGCCGGAAATCTGGGCCTATGGCACGCGCAGCCAGGAAGGCCTCGCCTTCGATCCCAAAACTGGACGCTTATGGGAAACCGAGCACGGTCCTCGCGGCGGTGATGAGTTGAACATCATCGAGAAGGGCAAGAATTACGGGTGGCCGGTAGTGGTGCACGGCATCGACTATCCGGGCACTGCGATCGGTGAAGGTGTCACGCACAAGGAAGGCATGGAGGATCCGGTGTATTACTGGGATCCGGTGATTGCGCCCTCGGGCCTCGCTTTCTATACCGGCAATTTGTTTCCGCAGTGGCAGGGAAGTCTGTTCGTCGGCGGCCTGCGCGGCATGATGCTGGATCGGCTCATGATCGTGAACGACAAGATCGTGGCGGAAGAACCGCTCCTGACGGAGTTGCATACCCGGATCCGGGACGTGCGGGTCGGACTCGATGGCGCGGTCTATGTATTGACCGATAGCGGCACGCCCTCGATGCAGTATGGTACTCCGCATACGAGCAAGCTGCTGAAACTCACGCCGAAATAGACGCGCGTCCGCAAGTCCTTCGCTCATTCGTCGACAGCCGCGTTTGCCCGTGAAACGGGCGTAACCCGTAAGATCAGTAAACGCTAGGGGCTGATCAAGAGTCATCGTGGCTACTGAACTGTTTCACGCACTCGCAAGGCTCGCGACGTACTCGGAGGGGACAGCCAAAACCTTCCACCTTGACTCCCAGGCCTCGCAGCGTGTCCATTGCGAGCATCCGCCTGTGGGCATTGAAGTGATCACGCGCGCGAACATACCGCCAAAGGTTTAACCAGCGGGTCGTAAGTTCGAGTCGTGACCGGGGATCCAAACTTTTCAAACATATACATGTTTCAAGTTCGGCGAAGACGCCGGATGTCTTAGTGAGGTCCAATATTCTCGCCGCGAGCAGGTCCTTAGTTTGCCGGTTTCGATGTTAGTCCCGTAACTGTGAGCATGATTGAGTCGGGGCCATATCAGATTATCGGGGCGAACTGGCGCGGGTTGAAACAAGGAGCACTGGGCAGATGGGGCCGACCTCATCCAAAAAGAGCGTTCCCTTGTGCACCAGCTCGAATCTTCCAATCCTTTGGGCAATCGCACCGGTAAACGAACCCCTCTCATGGCCAAACAACTCGCTTTCGAGAAGGCCCATGGGAATGGCCGCGCAATTCACTTTGACAAAGGCCTGACCCTTGCGAGAGCTCAGGTTGTGAATTGCACGGGCGATCACTTCTTTGCCCGTGCCCGTCTCGCCCTGGATGAGGACCGTCGAGTCGGCCGGCGCAACGATCCGAACGCTCTCGAGCACAGCTTTTAGCCTCGGACTGTTTCCAATGATCTCTTCGAAATTGTGCTCGAGCCGGATTTCATTTTCCAAGTAGAACGTTTGTTCCGACAGCCGATCCTTGGCCGCCGTTATCTGCTCATATTCCAAAGCGTTCTCGACCCCAATGGCGATCTGGCTCGCTACCTGCGCAAGGAATTCGATATCAGGCTGACTGAAGGCATTCTCGTCCAGTCTGCCGAGACCCAGCAGACCGAGGACACGATTCCGGCGACAAGCGGCAGGAGGCAACCGGTCTTGAGGCCCTCGGGGATGACATTATCATCCTCTAGGCCTAGCTGAAGCACGTCCGCGGCAGTGCCAGTCCAGGGCTTGCCCGTACGGAAGACGAAACCGCCCAGCGAGCCTTCCATCGAGCAGGAATCCTCTCTAATAAACCCTTTGCTCTCCGGAAAATCGAGCCCGAGGGTTTGCAACCGTGCCCTCGGAGTCCGGCAAGAAAACGGCCACCAGATCGCATAGCATGACGCACCGAAATGGCCCGAAGGAGGTCGCGGAGCTGCAAGACAACCTGATTGGTGACATCCAGGAGCAGCTGCAACCGGTCTTCTACTTTCTTACGATCATCAATACAGGCGATAACTTTCTTCACTCGCGCGCAGAGCCTCCTTGGCGTCTTGTAACGCATCGAAGTTCAGCGCGTCGTCCACCGCGAGCGCCACCTGGCTGGCAACGAGCGAGAGAAAGCTCAGTTCCTCCTTGCTATAGGCATCGGCCTTTAAGCTACCCCCAGCGAGGCCCCCGAGTCGCCCATGTACCGTGGTCAAAGGAACCGCGCATACCGAACGAATCCCCCGATTCGTGAGCATTTCGGCTACCGCTGGGAATCGGGTTTCCGCGTCCACTCTCGTGCGAGAATGCTGAAAAGTTCGTCTGAAGGGCGAATCGAGATGAGCGTTTGCGAAACGCGCAGGAGCGCTTCGTATCGCTTACCTCTCGCGTTTCGGCCGCTTTTTGAACCGTTCCGGTCATCGCAGTCCTGCAGCGAACATTTCGTCGACCAGAGGACCGGGCGCGGCTAGTTATCTGAAGCTTGGTTATGAACCGCGGCGGACTGTCGCTTACGACAGTTCACACCTGCCTCAGCTCCAGAGGCGCAACGCTCGTCCGAATTTCGCGAATCCCCCCAACAATATGCACCAGGATCGTGCCGACATCATCGGGCATTCAGAACCCGTCCTACAGCCGTCTGCCAGTGGTGACGGACCTCTGGCAGACGAGCCAAATCTCCGGCCTCCGGATAGCGGCATTGCGCATTCGGCGCCACAACACCTCGGCTCCTAAAAGCTGCTGGGGCAAGCAGATGCGGGCATCGAAGATGCTTGAGGCTCCTTTGGTTCTTCAACTGCCACCCATGCTTCCGCGCCGGCTCATCGAATTCGTCCCAGTTTTGTGATACCGGACCAGTCGGGACCTCAACGAGTCGCGAGGCCATCGCCACCAATCTGATTGCCGGGGTATCGGCATTCTCGGGTTATAGCGAGTGCCTGGAAAACGTTGGGTCGGCTCCCGACGCTTTCCGGTAAGGAGTGAGGAAGAGTAGTGCTGAAGATCACTATGACCGACTCGCCGGAAGAGCAGAGGTGGTCTCTGCAAGGTCAATTGGTCGGCCAATGGGCAGCTGAACTCAGATCGACCTGGCGAAAAGCTCACGTAGCGGGGGATACCCGCAAGTGCATCGTCGAACTGATCGAGGTGACATCAATCGACCGCAATGGCGAAGAAGCTCTGTCGGAAATCATGAGCCATGGGGGCGAGTTCGTAGCCAGCGACGTATACACAAAACATCTTCTACTGAACTTGCGTAGCGAGTTGGAGCGAAGCCGCGTGAAAGAAAAACAAGGCGACGGTGGCAACCGATCATGAAGCCGAGAGAGAGCGACTGGGCGCTAAGCAGGTCAAGCATTCACTATTGGCTACCGCGCCTTTTGGCATTTCCGGATTTGAGGCGGCCGAGGTGAACGCACCAGAATACGACCTTGTTGTAATCGGCAGTGGCCCGGCCGGGCAGAAGGGCGCCATCGCCGCGGCAAAGGCGCGCAAAAGCGTCGCCGTAATCGACCGCATCGGGATGATCGGGGGCGTGAGCGTTCACACGGGCACAATACCCAGCAAAACGGTACGTGAAGCCATTTTTCAGCTAAGCGGACTTGCTGTTAGCGCACTGTACGGCGCTGGGTCTCGAGGTCGTGTCGACATTTCTGTCGAAAATGTCTCCTCCCGTGTCAAAGCCATCGTCGCGCGAGAGACCGGGGTCGTTCGGGCGCAGCTCGAACGTAATGGGATTGTAGTCCATCCTGGGTATGCGTCATTTCTGGACCCTCACACACTGGAAGTTCAGGGCGGCGATGGCGAAGAGATCAGACTCAAAGGCCGTAAGATCCTGATTGCCTGCGGTACCCGGCCCGCGCACAGCCCGAACATTCCCTTTGACGACCATCGCATTGTGGATACCGATCACCTTGGCGATCTGGGTGGCCTGCCGAAAGAAATCATCGTAGTGGGAGCGGGCGTCGTAGGCCTCGAGTACGCATCCTTTATGACTGCCCTCGGTGCCGAGGTTACGTTGATCGACCAGCGGCCGGTTGTTCTGGATTTCGTTGATCGGCAAATCGTCGAAGCGCTGTCGTTCCACTTACGTCAGCAGGGTGTCACATTTCGTCTCGCCGAAAAGGTGACGCAGGTTGGGATCGACCCCGATCGAGGTCGTGTTTCTGCTCAATTGGAAAGCGGCAAGAGAATACAAGGCGACGCCCTCGTTTACGCTGTCGGCCGCCAGGCCAATGGCGATCAACTCCATTTGGAAGCTGCGGGCTTAGCGGCCGATTCGCGTGGCAGGGTGAAAGTGAACCAGTTCTTTCAAACTGACCTTCCCCACATCTATGCGGCCGGGGACGTGATCGGCTTCCCGGCACTTGCAAGCACTTCCATGGAACAGGGCCGCCTGGCGTCCTGTCATATGTTTGGAATTCCCTTTGAACACATGCCCAACCTGTATCCCTACGGCATCTATACGATTCCGGAAATATCAATGGTTGGTCAGACCGAGGAAGCATTAACGGCGAACAAGATTCCTTACGAGGTGTGAATCGCGAAGTATTCTGAGTTGGCAAAGAGCATGATGCTCGGTGACGAGACCGGGATGCTCAAGCTGCTCTTTGATCCGGAAACGCACAAACTTTTGGGCGTGCATGCCTTGGGACAGCGCGCGACAGAAATCATCCACATTGGTCAGGCCGTACTCTTCTACGGCGGGTCGGTGGAATATTTCCATGATATGGTCTTCAACTACCCGACGCTCGCCGAAGCTTACAAAGTGGCTGCGTTAGACGGGCTGAATAAAGTCTGAGAGACATGCTCGACCGCCGTGAATCCTTAATGTCAGGTGGAGCTCTCGCGTTCGCTGCGCCAGTTACGGCTTCCCCGCAGACCACTCAAAGAGGAACTATGGAAACCGACAATACGGATCCGTTCTGGCCCGATAAGGCTCGCCTGGTCATCTCGATCTCGATGCAGATGGAAGCCGGGGCTCAGCCCGAGAGCGGAGCCGAGAGCCCATTGCCGAGGATAGATCCCAAATACCCGGACATAGCGGCCACCAAATGGTACGAGTACGGATTCAAGGAAGGCTTGCCGCGGCTATTGGAGATGTTCGACCGCCGCAAGGTAAAAGTGACCTCCCACATGGTGGGCGCCGCCGTCGAAAAGCACCCAGCGCTGGCAAAAGAGATTATTCAGCGTGGCCACGAACCAGCCGGTCACGGCCAGACCTGGACGCCGCAGTATTCCATGACCTCGGAACAAGAGCGGACGAGCTACGCTGACTCGGCCGCAACCATCGAGCGAGTAACAGGCGTGCGGCCAGTCGGCTTCAATGCGTTCTGGCTGCGGGGTACACCGCAGACACTCCAGATCCTGCAGGAGCTTGGCTACACCTACTACATCGACGACGTCAGCCGCGATGAGCCATTCCTGGTGAACGTTCGAAACAAGCCCTTCGCCGTGGTGCCATACACGCTACACATGAACGACATTGTGAACTACGAGGGACGGTACTTCAGCACCGACGCGTACGCAGCCGATCTGAAACGTGAGTTCGACGTGTTGTACGAAGAAGGCGAGCATCGCCGTCGCATGATGTCAGTCAGCGCGCACGATCGAATTGCGGGCCGGCCCGCCCGCATGCGAGTGCTGGAGGATTTCATCCAGTATGCACAGTCGCACCCGGCAGTCACCTTCATGCGCAAGGTGGATATCGCGAACTACGCGATCGCAAGCACGCGAACCGTTCGCGAGGGGATTTAGGAGCCACAGCATGAAGGGTAAGTTCGGTCATCTCTTAGCCTGCGTCATTGTCGCGCTATTCCTCGGTGGTTGCGCGCGGCAGAGCGCATCGTCGGATCGCGCCCAGCCAGATCCCATCGCCGTCCGAATCGCGACGCCGAAGCATGTTCGGGTCCCTCCGGAAGTCGTTGTGAGCGGAACTGTCGAAACGCCGTCTGCGCCGACAACTGTTGGATTCCTGGTGTCCGGCAAAGTAATCCGCGTCGTGCCTCGCGAGGGTGATTTCGTCAAGGCGGGAGAATTGCTCGCAGTCATCGATCCCACGGACTACCAATTCGCGGTCGAGGCGGCGGTTGCACAGAGTGCGCTTGCTCGTGCTCAGAACGAGAAGGCTTCAGTGTCCGCGCGCCCGGAGGTCGTCGAACAGGCTCGGGCGAATCTCTCGCAGGTTGAAGATGAGTTTCGCCGGATGAAAACTCTCTATGAGAAGAAGAGTCTCGCGCCGAACGATTTCAAGAAATACGAGACGGCATACACAAACGCTCAGCAGCAGTATGGCCAAGCGAAGGAGGGTGCGCAGCAAGAGGACAAGGCTGCGGCAAAGGCCGCGCTGGAGCAGGCTGAGGCGGCTGAACGCATCGCGCGAAAACGGTTGAGCGATTCCACTCTGATCGCTCCCATTAACGGCTTTGTGTCGAAGCGCGACAT
>Ga0210401_10005843_pt1 | contig 12599 bp, 6 predicted proteins | sample IncBWH32MmetaG_FD_150866 | JGI IMG/M metagenome (GOLD analysis project Ga0210401, IMG submission 150866) | Forest soil microbial communities from Barre Woods Harvard Forest LTER site, Petersham, Massachusetts, United States - Inc-BW-H-32-M | ecosystem: Environmental > Terrestrial > Soil >... | reverse complement strand
ATGCAATCGCGACTGTCGATGCCACAGTCGGCAAGTTGATCAGTTTTCTGCGCAGCCAGTCGCTCTATGACGACGCCCTGATCATAATCGCTTCGTCGCACGGGGAGAGTCTTGGCGCGCACGGAGAGGACACACATGCCATTTTCCTATACGACGAAACCATCCACGTGCCCCTTGTTCTGAAATTACCGAAAAACCAGATGGCTGGGAAACAGGTCAAGAATCGCAGCCGCCTTCTGGACATTGCGCCAACTGTATTGGAGATAGCAGGCCTGCCCATTCCCACGCAGATGCAAGGACAGTCTCTGCTGCGAATTGCTCAAGCAAGCTCTCAGAATGACCAAGCAGTCTATTCACGCAGCGAACTTCCGCAGCGGGGCTTCGGATGCAGCATGCTCGAGTCGTGGCGGGCAGGAAAATACCTGTACATCCGCGCGCCAAGAGCGGAACTGTATGATCTGTCGACTGATTCGAGCGCGACCCATAACCTGGCACAAAGTTCGAAGGCGACGCTTGAAACCATGGCCTCGCAACTTCAAGCTCTTGATAGCCGCTTGGGAAACGAACCCGGCAAATCAACCGCCTCGGGACTGACCTCCACCGAACTGCAGAAGTTGGCTTCCCTGGGATACGTTGGCCTGCAAAGGGGCGGTACCGGGGTAAATGCCGCAGCCGAGGGAACCGATCCCAAGGAGGTCATGCCTGCCATCAACAAGACTCTTGCTGCCCTGCTTGAGTTGGACGACGGCATGCCGGAGAAGGCGATTCCTTCGCTGCGGCAGATTCTCGAGGTACAGCCCACCTTCTACCTTGCGCAGTATGGAATGGGTTTTGCGCTCGTTCAGGAGGACCAATATGCAGATGCCATCGCATACTTGCACAAAGCGATCGAACTGCAGCCCGACTCTGCATTCGCGCACTATACGATGGGGCTCAGCCTGATGAAAACCGGCGATTTCAAGACTTCTGCCGTTCACCTGGAAATTGCGTCCGAGCGACTGCCGGCATTCTCCGCACTGCATTCCGAGCTGGCCAAAGTATACGAGCACTTGGGACGCAGCCAAGATGCTGCGCGAGAACGATCCAGAGCAGCCCAAGGAGAAACACGGAACAAATAACTGACCGCACTCACTCCAATCCGGGTGAGGATGCTGCCATTTGTGCTAGGCTGATGCAATCCGTGAAGGTTCTTCGCGCGCTAATCGGGCTGTCTGTACTGCTTACCCTCTGCGCTGCATCCTCTGCAACCACGAAGCCGTCCCCTCCCGACATCTTCCTTGTAACCATCGACACTCTTCGCGCCGACCACGTTCATTGCTACGGATATGCGAATGTGACGACGCCTGCGTTGGACGCATTAGCTACGGACGGTGTGCGGTTCACCCAAGCTTTTACGCCGAGCCCGATCACCAATACATCCCACGCCAGCATTCTCACCGGACTACTTCCGAGTTCGCATGGCGTCACGGATTTTGCTGTGCCATTGTCCACGGCGCATCCAACCTTGGCGGAGTTGCTGAAAGCGCAAGGTTATCGCACAGCAGCGTTCATCGGGGCGGTGATTCTTGACAGCAACAACCTGGCTCCGGGATTTGACCGCGGTTTCGATTTTTACGATAACTTTCCCGAACATCCTTCGACGAAATCACGCTGGGGACGTGTCGAGCGCCGCGGTATGGTCGTCTCGGGACGCGCGGAAGATTGGTTGAACAAGCACCCCGCAGGCCCACATTTCATGTGGATTCATCTCTACGATCCCCACGATCCGTACGAACCTCCGCCGCCTTATTCGCAAATATACAAGGATCATTTATACGACGGTGAAATCGCATATGCGGATTCCGCGTTGGCTCACTTCATTGCGTACATCAAGAAAACCGGGAAGTACGGCAATTCGGTCATCCTGGTGGTTGGTGACCACGGTGAAGGTCTCGGGGAGCATCACGAAGATACCCATGGGATCTTTCTGTATGACTCGACCACCCACGTGCCATTGATCGTCAAGCTGCCCGGCGAACACAGTGCTGGCAGCGTAATAACAGCCCAAGTGCGAACCCTCGATATCATGCCAACGCTGCTGGAATTAGCGGGAGTTCCCGCTCCTCAAAAGAGCGACGGTGCGTCCTTGAAGCCCTATTTTGAAAATAAAGCTGAAGCCGGTCGACCGGCTTTTGGCGAAACCGATTATCCCTTACGGTTTGGCTGGGCCCCGCTGCGCTCGGTGCGCAGCGATGGTTTTAAGTTCATTGAGGCGCCACGGCCCGAACTGTATGACCTGCAACTAGATTCTGGCGAGTTAAGCAATAAATACGAACCTCGGGACGCACGGGTGCAAAAATCGCGTGCCATGTTGGCAGAACTGCTGCCCACAGATGCAACCCCATCCGTGCCTCCGTTGTCGTTACCTGATCCGAAAGACAAAATTGAGGAGCAAAATCTACTCCATACGGCGATGATGGCTTCAGAAGACAATCGGTCTGCGGACGCCCGCAACACACTCGAGAAGGTACTCGCGCTCGATCCCAAGTCGCCGACGGCGCTGCGTCAGCTAGGTGAGTTGGAGTTGCAGGCCGCTGATTATGTTCAGGCCGCTCATCATCTAAAGGCTGCTGTGGAGGCCCGCCCGGATGACGCGACGGCGTCGTTCTACGAGGGGCAAGCGCTGGAGAAGACCCACGATCTAGCAGGTGCTCGGACTGCGCTCGAAACCAGCTTGAAACTCACGCCCGGGCAGTTACAGGCCCGCTTGCTGCTCGGCCATGTCTACCTGGGCCTAGAGGAGCTCGCGGCTGCCGAAGATCAATTTGACGCAGCGTTGTTGCTGCAATCGGGCTGTGTCGAAGCGCAACTCGGATTGGCCGAGGTGCAGATCACCAAAGGCAACTTCGCGGAGGCCGCTCAATCGCTGGAAAGATTATTGAAAGTACAGCCGAAGAATCCCACCGTCTTTGATCTGCTGGCGAAAGCTTATTCCGGCCTGGGCAAAAAGGCAGAAGCACAACAGGCGGAAGCGAGAGCCAAGTTGCTACGCAGCCACAGATAATCCCGCAGTATTCGAAGACCGCGCGTTTCAAATCGAGGACATTAATAAAAAACACAGGCCATTCAGCTCGGAGTAAAATACCAACAATTTTGTCCGGGAGGTTTCGCCATGAGAATTCTCTTGTGTGCGCTTCTTCTTTCAGCATCTGCGGCTTTTGCGCAGGGTCCAGTTCCTCCAGACGGTCACCTGCAGGCTGACAGAGCCCAAAGCGAGTTCGAAAAAACTGTTCCTCCGCCAATTCACCAACAAGCTTCCGTGGATTTCGCTAAGGTTAAGAAAGACGCAGATGAACTGGTGCTCCTGTCGCAGTCAATTCACTCCGGCATCGACAGTGTGGGAAAGGGCATGATTCAGAAGGATCTGATCGACAAGCTGAAGCAGGTGGAAAAGCTTTCCAAGCGTTTGCGCAGCCAATTGACGCCCTAATTTTTTAGCGCGGCCGCAAAAAAACCAGCCCCTCGCGGAGCTGGTTTTGTAACGCTACCTGCGAATTCGCCTAGAAGGTTAGCTTCAGCGCGAATTCGATCTGTCGCGGTGACCCCAGCGAATACACGCCAGTGCCGACGCCGACCCGGTTCACGAAATGACCGTTGTAGTTGGTGCCGTTGATACTGCCTGTGCCGCCAGTCAGCAAGCCGGACATCATGCTTTCCGGCAAGTCGAAATTGACGAAATTGGCAACGTTGAACAGTCCAACTGACGGTTTGATGGTAAAGCGCTCTTTAATGACGTAGGTCCACGCGACCGTCGTGTCCATTGTCCGCAACCATGCGTAGTTGACCTGGTCGGGAGGCGCGAGCGGCACCAGTGGAGCTACGCCGCCCAATAAGGCCAGTTGGGCCGCCGTCATCAGGCCATTCTGGATCAGCACCTTGCCTGCTGGCGTTGGGGTTCCTGCTACCGTGGCGTTGTAGTTGCTAATGACACTGTTAATGTTGCTGGCGTTGATGCCACGATCGAAGTTTCCGACGTGGGTTCCAGGCAGCGGGTCTTGGGTCGTGCCATCTCCCGTGAAATCGGTACGGAAGATTTCGCCCGGTCCAGTGGCTGTGTTGGGAACAGTAAGGGTCCCCGAGAACGGACTGTCGAAGTGCCCAATTAGGCCGATCTGGAACCCGTACTTCAGATCCAGATAACCGCCGAAAGATATCTGGTGGGTACGGTCCAGCGTGGAAGGTCCGAAGTACTGATTGACGTTATTATTGTCCAAAGCGGCAATGACGAAATCCTGGTCGCCGCTGGCTGCGGTAACCGGTCTTCCAGGGTTCACGCCTCCGCCGGTGTTATCGAAGCGGGACAGTGAGTAGGAAGCCGTGAAGTTCAAGCCCGTTGCACCTCTGAAGGGGGCCTTCACGTTGTCTGTCCACTTCATCTGCAGGCCGTCGTAGACGGAACGCCCTACCGGCGACAACATGCCGATCGGTGGCGAATTGGGATTGATGCCGCCAAAAGCGCAGTCATAACCCAAGGCTGAAGGGCAACTTGTGCCACCGAAGTCGCTCGAAGAACCCAAGCCGTTGCCGGCATAGGTGCCCATTGTCGCTCCCTTACCGATGGCGCAATTGACTCCGGCTGGTCCTGGGGCGCAACCAAGAGCTGTGTTGGTCGCATTGATTGCCGCATTGGCCCCAGCCAGGTTGAAGTAGCGGATGTCGCCAGCGTGGTTTTGGTCCACCCCCAACAGGTAGTGAGTCTGGACGTTGCGCGCATAATCGACGCTCAATACCATGCCGCGACGGATTTCGTGCTGGATGCCGAAGTTCATCTGCACCGAGCGAGGCGACTTGTAGTCGGGGTTAAACATCGAGTTGCCCGACGGGAAGAAGCAGGAACCGCCCGGGGTGGGACAGCCGACGAGGCCGGGTTGGACGTAAGCCGGATTAGGCGCTTGCAGGTTCAGCGGCGATCCCGCCTGATAGGCCGCCTGCAATGCGAGGATCGACGGCAAGGCGTTGCCAATCAGTGGGAAGGTAGAAGAATTGGCGGGTCCGCACACTCCGATTGCGGTCGCGCTACCAGGACCGTTTATCGTGCCATTTACGGTCTGCAAGGGTACGGGTGATCCCGCGGCAGTGCAGGCTGGGAAGAACTGGAGGAAACCGCCGGTAGCCTCGCGAGGCGGGCCATCAAACAACACGTTGTTCCAGATAGCATTCTCGTAGAACAAACCGATGCCGCCGCGAATTGAGGTCTTGCCACTCTTGGTCGGATCCCAAGCGAAACCAAGTTGAGGAGCCCAGTTGTTGTTCGGTTGGTTAACTGGGTTGCCTAGACCCGGGAACAACGCGTTGAGCCCTGTGATCGCGGGATATTGGCTGTCGGTGCGGCCAGTGTCGCGCATCCAGCGGATTCCATACGTCAGGGTGAAGTTCGGCTTGATCTTCCAGCTGTCCCCACCGTAGAACATAATGCGGTTGTCAGGGCCGAGGCCACCAGCCGGGAAACCGAGGGCAGGTTTGGTAGTGGAAAATCCCAGGCCATTGGCCACAATGACCAGATCATCAGGGTAGTTGAGCGGATTGCCAGCGCCACCCGGAAAAGGACCAGTCGCAGCTGCTGCGATCTCGCCCTGACTAACGTTAGAGCTGACCTGCGGTCCGTTCTTGAAGAACGAGGCGAATCCGCCGCCTTGGATGTGGTTATACGAGGTCCCGTAGCGGATCACGTGCGAGCCGATGATTTTGCTGCCATCGTACTTGACTTGATGGTCGCTTTGCGGAGTGCTCTGCGGGGCCAGAAGATTCGGCCCGGCCACGAGTCCAGTAGCGCCCATTGCGATTTCGGCGCCCAGGTTGGCAAACGGCAGCGTGGTGCTGCCGATGGTCGCGTCCTTAATTTGGTTCTGGAATTTCAAGTAAGAGAAACGGATGGCGTGGCTGAAGCTGCCGGTATTGAAATCCACGCCGCCCACAAAGTTGCGGGTGATGTCCTTGTTGTCGTAGACCGAGTACCCGTACCCGAACGTGGCCCCCAGGATGTTCTGGAAATCCGAAAAGCGAAAGAATGCGCGCACGTTCTTGGTAAGCTGGTAATCCAGACGTCCGAGCACGTTGCCCTCATGGAATTTATCTGAGAACGTGCCCGAGAACGCCTGGAAAGGAGCGGATATAGGCACAGGTATAGATGTGTGTTGAATCGTTCGTTCCCCGTCTATGAAGAAGAACAGCTTGTTCTTGATGATCGCCCCGCCGAAGTCGCCACCGTACTGGCTGCGCTGGAAGGGCGCGCTGAATCCCACCGGCGTGGGCAGAGCCGCCGCAAACGCGCTATCACGGAATTGACCGAAGGCATCGCCGTGGAAGGCGTTGCTTCCGGATTTCGTGGTCACGTTGACAGCGCCCGAAGAAGTCAGCTCCGTCGACATGTCCAGACTCGACTGGCTGATCTGAAATTCCTGAATGGCGCTGGACGGGATGTCGGTGGTAGTCGTACCTACGGTTTCGTCAGAGACGTCCACGCCATCAACCTCGATGCGTGCGGTTCGTCCGAAACGACCGCCGAAGGAGATCGAAGAGTAGCCCGCCTTGGTGGGGTCAAAGTTCTGGCCGTCCTGAATCTGGACGCCGGGCTCGAGCTGGGCGAGATCAAGGAAGTTGCGGCCATTCACCGGCAGGTTAGCAATCTGATTTTCTGTGATGACACCTTGCACGGTCGCTTGCTCGGTGTTCACCGAAACGGTGTTGGCCTCGACTTCGACGACTTGATTGGCCTGGCCAAGCTCCAATCTGGCATTACCGTTTGCGGTATTGCCGACTTGTACGCTCACCGGAACTTCGGTGGTCTTGAACCCACCGGCCTCGACTCTGATAACGTAGCTTCCGGGAATCAAGGAGCCGGAGGAATAAGTGCCTCTGGAATCCGTGGTTACGTGGGTGGCCGTCCCTTTAGATTTTTCGGTGATGGTGATGCTGGCTCCGCCAACCACGGCACCGGAAGGATCCGTCACTACGCCCTGGATACTGCCGTTACCGACAGTCGTTTGCGCGAACAGAACTGTGGAAGAGAGGAGAAAAGTAATCGCCAATGCAAACATTACAAAGATTGTGGCGTGACGGACAGGGCGGCTGAAATTCACGGACATCGTCCACCTTCCTTTCAGAGTCGGAACCTTATTTGCCAAATAGAAATCTTTCGGAATCCGTTAGGCGGGAAATGAATCGCCTCTTGATCGTTGTGTTTGGCTGCCGTTGATGCACACAAACCAACCATCAAACCCGATTTAGAAGCCCCGCAAACAAGAAACCCGAGCAGACCTATCTGTGTAGTTGTGCAATTGACAGGCCAAGAAATTGACCGAGACACTTTGTCATGTGATGTATAACTCTGTCAATAGGTTATTGAGGTGTTATGTGAAATCGACAAGGTACCCGGACCGCAAACTGGATTCTATTTTCCGTAGATTGTTACGGAAAATGAAATCGGGAAGCAAGCGGAGAGCCGCGTCAGAGCTTGGATTTGGAGGTGTAATATCCAGTTCGGTGCCGCACGGTGAACTTCGAGCCTGCTGGCATCCCGTCGACTTTCACTTCAATGCGGCGGAAGCTGGAGTCCGAGAAGCGTTGCGCTGGATAGTAGGCTAAGAGGTACTGCGTGCGCAGTTCGTCGCTGATTTTGCGGAAGGCGTCATCAAGTTGCGGCACCGACTCGGCATAGAAATACTTGCCACCCGTGTCTTCTGATATCTGTATCAATGCGTGCTCCCCGCCTATGTCACGCCCCGCACTTGCCTCGATCGGGACGACGATTATGCTGTAGACGATAGCCTCCGCTTCTTGCGCGGAACGCACGGCTTGCTTGTAATCCATGCGGCTGACCGTGTCGCCGCCATCGGTGATCACCACAAGAACCTTTCTCCCCTTTCGCGGCGCGAGCGCCTCCGAGCCGAGGTACAGGGCATCGTAGAGAGCGGTGGCCGATCCCAGGCGAACATGGTCGACGCCGCGGTCAATGGTCTTGAGATCGGACGTGAAAGGTACAACCTCGCTGACCACTTCGCTGAAACCATAAAGCGATAGCGCATCGACAGGACGCAGGATGGCATGGGCAAAGCGGCGCGCCGACGAGAGTTCCAGCGGAAGATCCTTGCGCGTACTTAAGCTGGTGTCGACGTCGAGTACGATAGAGAGCGGCAAGGCAGATTCTTTGTCGAACATGGAAATTGTCTGTGGTTTGCCATCCTCTAACAGTGTGAAGTTCTCCTTCTTCAAACCGGCGACTGGCGCCCCATGCTCATCTGTGACCGTAACGAACACGTTCACCAGCTTGACGTCAACCTTGAGCGTTGTTTCAGGGCTCTGAGCCGATATAGCTGCATTATCTGGACTGGGGTTACTTCTGGAATCAGTGGAGTTTGTTTTCGATGGTGTTGAACCGCCGCTAGCCCAGGGCGGCTTAGGCACCTGCGTTTGCGAGGTGGCCACTGCGACAGCAAGGAAAAGAAATATGCCCCGCATTCGCACGCTTGAATCGGCTTTAACGACTTCGGCGCGCCCCTGATCGCGAGCGTTGCGGACATGAGTTTTATGAAGAATGGCGTTCAACCACAAAGCTCGCAAAGAAGTTTGGCAGAAATGGCGAAAAGATAATCTGCTCACTTAGATGCAGGCCTTTCGGAATGGCTGCCTTCAGCCTTAGGAACCCCGTCCGGAAAAGGCTCGCCATCAGCCCATACCGCGCCATCCTCGAAGTGTTCTTTCTTCCAGATGGGCACGATGCGCTTGAGGGTATCAATAAGCCAGCGGCACGCGTCGAAGGCGGCTGCACGATGGGCGGAAGCCACTGCAATCAACACGCTGGTCTCGCCGATTTCCAGCCGTCCTAGACGGTGGATGATCGAAACGGCGCGAATAGGAAACTGCTGCAGCGCTTGTTCAATCAGCCCGTCCATCTGCTTCAGGGCCATCTCTTCGTAGGCTTCGTAAACCAGGTAGAACGTCCGCCGGCCGCGAGTATTGTCACGAACCACGCCTTCAAAAACAACGGCAGCGCCGTCCGCGGGATGCTTGAGCTTGGCGAGCACTGCTTGTGTGTCAATTTTCTCCCGGACGATAAAACAAGAGCGTCGATCCCCATTACTCTGAGAATCCGACGCCCCTCCGCTGACTGGTGGTAAGAAAGCGATCTCGTCTCCTTCTTTAAGCGGAGAATCCGGTGGGGCAAATTCCTGATTGATGGAAATTGCGATCGAAGGTGCAATCTCCCTCAGCTTCGGCGTGATCTTTTCATAGTGGAAGACAACGTCATCCAAAGTGGCGTGTTCGGGCAGCGTTAAAAGATCGCAGCCTCTGCCCGCCATATCCTTGAGCATGCCGAAAAATAAGATGCGAACCTGCATGAAGTCTCAGCGCCCGTGATTAGCGATCGCTTCCAGTTAGTGTAACGCGGTCGCCCCAACGGCAGCTTTCCTAACCAGAAAAAAGCCAGTTCGCCTCGCGGTGAACTGGCAGATTAAGTGTAAATAAAATTAGGAATTACCTATTGTGCGGCTTTTCTTTCTCCTCGTGTGCCGGAGGCTGACTCGCTTTCGGCGGCGCTGGTGGCCGCGGAGGAGCAGAAGTCTGGCGCTGTTGCTGCCAGTTATTAAATTTTGCCTGCTCGTTTTGCTGGTGTTGAGGGTTCTCCTGCACCGGCGGAGCGGGCTTTACCAGCGGATGCCCGGTTTCCGTCGCGGGCGGGTGCGGTACAGAACGAGCCACAGTTGATGGCGGCTCGGATGGGCGCGCTGGCGGAGGCGGCGTTGCTCCCGGATGCGGAACACTCGCTGGCGCTGCCGCGCGATCGTTGGCCGGTGGCGGCGTCTGCGGGTGAGGCGGCTGGTTCGCCGCAGGCTGCGCTGCTCGGGGGGGTGGCTGACTTGCCGCTCGAGTGGCGGGTTGCGGTGCTCCCGGCGTCTCTTTGCGAACATTGGGCGCAGCGGCTTGGCGCTGTTCAAAAGAAGCAGGCGGAGCTGGCGGCTGTTTCACCGCTACGACTTGCCGGTTCATGACCGCAGCAGATGGTTTAAATGTAGCTGGACGACCCGCTCCCATCACACTCGCACGCGCCGGTTGTGCCGCGATGGTGTGGGTAACAGGAGCGCTTTCGATCTGTTTTTGATCCACCTTGACCATGCTGGCTGCAACCGGGCGGGCATTGACAAAGGTGTCATGATTTACCGCCGTCACAGCATTGGTGACGTGCTGGTTGGCATAATTAATTCGAGTCACGTTGGTCGTGTTGTTATTGATAATTGTCGTGTTGTATACGTTCGTGACCTGAGTTACCGAAACCCGCGTGTTAGTGACGTTCACGTTGTTCACGTAGCCGGGGCTAGTCCGATACCAAGGCACGAAGACTTCACGCGGAGCCAGTGGGAACCAAGCCACACCAACACCGACACCAACTCCAACCCCGAAACCGCCGCCGCCCACGAACGCGACCAGAGCCGGCGCATACACCGGCCGCACAACTACCGGACCCGGTACCCAACACCATGAACTCTCAACAAAGGCCCAGCGCCCGTAGTGAAAGGGAGCGAAGCCCCAAGGTTCATCTTCCACCCAAGTCCAGCCCCACGGCGCAACCCAAACCCAGTGGCCGAATCGATATGGAGCCCATCCGGGAGCGACCGCAGCTGGCGCCCATACCGGACCGTAGTCCGCTACGTATCGCCAATGTCCGTATTCGTCGAGATCGGAAGCGCCAGTTACTTCGGGAGAAATGTAATTCGAAGACTCAGAATGGTCTTCTCGTTGATCGCGCTGGGAGGAAAAGTTATCGAAATCGTCGGCATTCGGTATCTGAGCAATCTCGTGATCCAGTTGATCTGTGCCAGTGAAGCTCGCGCGCTGGCCAGCGACCACCGTGTAAGAGGCGCCACCTCCGGTGGCTTCTGCGCGGCCTTGCCGGACCGTGGCATCAGTTTCATTTCCATCAGGGCTTACATCAATGCGATAGTCACCCGTGCGCTGAATCTGGAATGCCAAATTCGGTGTGTCTATTTCAAACTGATCTTCATCGTCGAGATGGCGGACGCGCACGATGATCGATCCCTGAGACAGCTTTATTTGAGTGGTGCGATCGTCGAGATCCAGGAACGTGACGCTGGTCTCAGAATCCATGCGAATGGACGTCGAGCCTGTCTGCAACTCGGCTCGCGAATCCTTGTCAGCCCACAGGTTGTCGCCGGTAGTCAGCGGACGGTTAGCGACTGCTTGCACCCAATCTCCCTCCCCGCCGGGCTGAAAGGAAACCGATCCGTCGGAAAAACTCAGACGTGCCACTCTGCCTGGAGGATCCTGCCCCGGCCCCTGCTGCGGAGGTGGACCTTGATCCTGTGGAGGTGGTGGTCCCTGGGCCAAAATTATGGGCGGTGCCTGCAACATCAGCAACATCCCCGCCAGGACGATTCCAACTGCCGAGACCTTGTATGTCTTCATATTTGGTTATGTTCCTCGTCGCGGTCGCTGTCGCCCCGCTTCATAGAGTATTAACACCATCCCGCGCAAGAAGTTCTATACATGAGGGACTGTACTGTAGTGTATCCCTAACAAAAATATGCCAGTCCCCGTTTCCGAAGACTGGCATCTCGCTCGCCAACATCTGTTTGAGTTATTTTTTCTTAAGCTACCGGCTGTTCACTTAGCACTTTTTCCCGCTCTTCGGCGTCCTGCTTCTCTTCCCGCGGCGTCGAGGGCAGTGCCAGTTCCAGCACCTCGCTGATCAGTTTAACGTAGTGAATCTCGACATTTTCCAGTTGCTCTGGAGTGAGATCCTCTTCGACATTGGTTTTATTCTCCGCGGGCAAGATAATGTTCTGCACTCCTGCTCTCTTGGCAGCAAGCACCTTTTCTTTCACGCCACCGATAGGAAGCACGTTGCCACTCAGCGTGATTTCTCCCGTCATTGCCAGCAGCGGGCGTACCGGCCGATTCGTCAGCAATGAAACCAGTGCCGTCACGATAGTCACGCCCGCCGAAGGACCGTCTTTCGGGATCGCGCCGGCCGGAACGTGGATGTGAATATCATGCTTCTCGAAGAAGTCTTCCTGAATGCCGAGTAGCGCCGCATTGGAACGTACCCAGCTTAGGCCGGCTTGCATCGATTCCCGCATTACATCCTGAATCTGCCCCGTGATGCTGAGGTTGCCTTTGCCCTTCATGGTGCTGGCTTCGACGAATAGAATGTCGCCGCCAGATGGAGTCCACGCAAGTCCGACGACAACGCCAGCACGTTTGGTGCGCTCGGCGATTTCGCCTTCGCTGCGAACCTTGATGCCGCCCAGAAATTCGTGAACGATTTTCGGGGTAACGACCAGTTTTTCACTCTTGCCTTCAGCCAATCGGCGCGCCTGTTTACGGCAGACCGTCCCGATCATCCGCTCCAGGTTGCGCACACCAGCTTCGCGAGTGTAGTGCCGAATGATGTCGCTGACAGCTTCTTCAGGAAACTCGATCTGTTCCGCCGTGATTCCGTTTTCTTCAACCTGTCGCGGAATCAGATATTGAAACGCAATGTGGACCTTCTCTTCTTCGGTGTAGCCCTGAAGTTCGATGATCTCCATGCGATCACGCAATGG
>Ga0210401_10005842_pt1 | contig 12601 bp, 10 predicted proteins | sample IncBWH32MmetaG_FD_150866 | JGI IMG/M metagenome (GOLD analysis project Ga0210401, IMG submission 150866) | Forest soil microbial communities from Barre Woods Harvard Forest LTER site, Petersham, Massachusetts, United States - Inc-BW-H-32-M | ecosystem: Environmental > Terrestrial > Soil >... | reverse complement strand
GTTCCGTCTCCGCGACCGCTCTTACATCAGCTCCCGGTTCGACGTTAGCGGGCGTTGGCAACCCTGCGTTCATTTCATCCAGTGCCGCTGGCCCGTTCGTGGAGTCCACTACGGTAGATCCGGAGTCCGAATTCATTGTCGTGGATTCAGAAGCGCCGCTAATTGAATTCGCTCCCCCGGATGAATTGGTGTCTGCCCCCGGTGCAGCCTGCAAAATGGGCTTGGAGACTCCCGCCGTGTGGGCAGTTTTCGAAGCGGGCACCTCACTCTTCGCAGCTGCCGCTGGCTTGGCCGCCGGGTCACTCTTGGCATCGTCGTCCGCGAACAAGCGGCCGGGAACAGCGCCCACAAGAAACGAGACCAGCAAAAGCGCACACATCCACCTCACGTTCCATCCGAACGTGCTCATATATTCTCTCCCATTAGAGCAACGCACACCCGCGCCAACACCTGGCGACGCTCGCATTGCGTCCTACCCAGACGAAGCCGACGTGTTCGTCACGATTTGATCGTAGCGAGCGCGGCGTAAAGAAAACATAAGTTGGATGTAAGGGTGGTATTAGCAGGTGCAAGAAGGTGCGAGTTCAGGCACGCAGAGTGGGGAGTAGTGGCGAACAACGCCACGCGGACTAAACGATGCGCGAGAAATACTTGCTAGCGAGGGGCGGACAACGCCAGGTTTTGGCCTTCGGTGATGACCGACTGGAATGCGGATTCGGTTCGCGCCGCGAGTTGCATAATTTGTTGCGACTTGCGGGTTAACGCCTGCACTCGCGGATCGTTGTCCGTAATTTTGCCTTGACCGCTGGACTGCAAGGCTTCCATGTCGGCGAGGACTTGTTTCATCGCCGCGATCAGTTGTCGGGAACGCTGGATGTAGATTCCCTTCGCGGAATAAAGCTTTTCTTCCCAATCGCCGCGGTTCGGGAAGCCGGCGGTGTTACCGTTCAAGACGGTCCGCGCGAGTTCCGTGGGTCCCAAAGGATCTAGCCGATCGAGGGAGGCTTCGGTGGCTTGTAGGCGGGCCCAGGCGGGGTCGAGGGAACTCGACGAGCCGGAGGGACCTCCTGCGCTGGGGTTAGCATCGGCCAATTTCGAGGAAGCGGACGCGGGAGCGGTACCAACGCCGGTAGAAAGATTTTCGTCGGTGATGACGGTTTTCGGTGCCGCCGCGTCTTTGTCTTTCGATTTATCTTTGTCCTTGCGAGCCGCGCGGGCCGCGTCGGCAACAGACGGCTGCGGTGCATCTTGCGCGCTTACCGGAACTGACGAGGCCAGGAACCATCCAAGCGTTGACACAAATGTCAATTTTCGGGACGTCAATTTCGACGACAAATCGGCCTCCACCGCATCATCCTTTGGGAATACCGTCCGAGAACGGCGCTCGTAGCATCTTCGGGAATGGGCGACACCTAAACATCGCCAGGAGATGCATATTCCCCGCTGCTATGCTTACTGAGCGAATCGTGTACCGGCCATAGGCTGAAGGTACTGCGATAACCTATGCGACAACTGGCTGTCCGGCGCGCTCGTAGTACGGTCAGTGCTGAGGTTCCTTTGGTTGCCAAGCTGGGGCGCGGCAGTGCTGCGTCCCTACAAGGAACCTGCGTGCGCCTCTCGGTGGTCGCATCGGCGGCGGATAAACCAACCTAGGCATCTCGTGCGCTCAATTTTCTTTTCGCAGGGGCGCGTCGGGATCGCGTTGTGAAATTTCCTCGGCGACGGCGCGGGTTTCCTCGTGGATCAAGCCATTTGTGGCGAGAATCATCGGGCCGCCCAGGCGGTAGCGCTCGCCGGAGAAGTCGGTGACTTTGCCACCGGCCTCTTCGACCAGAAGCATGCCGGCGGCGACATCCCACCTGTTGAGGCCGAATTCCCAGAAAGCCTCGAAGCGGCCCGAGGCGACGCTGGCGAGATCGAGTGCGGCGGAACCGTCGCGGCGGACTCCGTGGGAGCGGAGGGTAAAGTCCCAATAGTAATGAATATTGGGGCTGGCCATGCGCTTGTGCGCGGGGAAGCCGGTGCAGAGCAGACTGGCGGCCAGGGTCTCGATTTTGGAGACATGGATGGGCTTGCTGTTCAACATGGCGCCTTCGCCGCGGGAAGCGGTGAACAGCTCGTTGGAGATGGGATTGAAGACGACGCCGGCGAGGATGCTTTCGCGGTGTGCAAGCGCGATCGAAACGCAGAAGCAAGGATAACCGTGGGCGAAATTGGTGGTGCCGTCGAGCGGATCGACGTGCCAGCGAAATTCGGAGTTGCCTTCGTGGCCGGTGCCTTCTTCGGCGGCGATGGCGTGGTCGGGGAAATATTTGGTTAGCCGCTCGACGATGGCACGCTCGGAGCGCTTGTCGGCCTGGGTGACCAGGTCGGCTTCGCCTTTGTAAGCAATGTTTGGCGGGCGATCGAACTCCTCACGAAGGATCTTCCCGGCTTCCTCGGCGATTTCGATGGCGGCTGCGAGATAGGGTTTTGTCATGGGAGATGGGCTGCGCACGGCGCGACGGGCTGCGGAATTCGCGGGCGCTTCCTCCACTTTACCATCCGAGGCGGCCGAAGGGCGGGCCCCGCATCTCGAGCCACGGCCTGTGGATTGGGTGATTTTCGCGCCGAGCAGACGGTGAGTTTGGTCGTATCTTTGGGGCGTACGTTAGCGTACAGTGGGTGTGGCACCCCGCCTCCGATAAGGCCCTTGAGCAAGTCAGAGCTGTATTCGTTGCACGCGGCGCAGGCCGTTTTAGCGGACACTGCTCTTCACAATAGGAACACCCCTATGGACACCTCTGGACCCCTCCACCGAAGCTCTCGACGCCGGATTGCGCGCATGTCTCGCGCGTCCGACCGGCAAATGGCGGCAGCGGCCCGCGAGCCCGCCCGCCTAGAAGACATTCTAATCACCGATAAGCTGAAGTCGCGGCGGCGGCGAAAGCCCAATGCTTACGCGGAGAACGCGGCGCTGCATGGCCTTGCGCGGGTGATGGCAACCGCCCCAAACGAATTGATCGACACCTTGCTTCGCGCCGCGCTGGAGCTGTGCAGCGCGGGTACCGCAGGCCTGAGTCTCTTGGAGACCCCCGCGCAGGGCGATGCCATCTTTCGTTGGACGAACCTGGCTGGAGCACTGTGCGAACATATTGGCGGAACAACACCGCGGAATTTCAGTCCTTCCGGGGTCACGCTTGATCGGAATGCGCCGCAGCTATTTGCGTACCCTGGCCGACGCTTTCAATATTTCAATGGCTTGGATTACCCGATCGTCGAGGCGCTGGTGATCCCTGTGGATCTGGGCGGCGCAATACTTGGAACGATCTGGGTGGTGTCCCACGACGATGAGGTGAAATTTGATTCGGAGGATGTCCGGATCATGACCGGGCTGGCGGAGTTCACCAGCTGCGCTTTGCGCATGACGCGGGTGTCGGAGATGCGGCAAACGGCTCGCCTGGAAGGCGACAAGAAGATCGCAGCGCACAAACGGACGGAAACGGCGCTCCGGGAAACGCAGGCGAGCATGGAAGTCGATAGCGCCGCGCGCGCCGCCCAACTTGAACAACTCTCCGCGAAGCTCATTCATTTGCAGGACGAGGAACGCAGACGACTGGCGCGCGAGTTGCATGATAGCGCCGGGCAATATCTGGCGGGGATTCAGATGAATCTGAGCGCTTTGCTGCGGCCAAACTCGGGTCTTCAAGATACGGAGCGAGCTCGGGTTTCCGATTCGATGGACATGGCGAAACTTTGCACCTCGGAAATTCGAACGATCTCGTATCTGCTGCACCCGCCGCTCTTGGATGAAACCGGTCTGCGTTCCGCAATATCGTGGTACGTGGAGGGCTTTGCGGAGCGCAGTGGGATACGCGTTGAGGTGCAAATTCCAGAGAATCTTGGGCGCTTACCAAGCGAGACCGAAACCGCACTGTTTCGAGTGGTGCAGCAGAGTCTGGCCAACATTCACCGGCATTCCGGGAGTCCCGTAGCCATCATACGAATGGGCATCGATGAACACGCCGTACACGTGGAAATTCGCGATGAAGGGCACGGATTCCCTCCCGAGGTGCTCACCGGATTTCTCTCCGGTACACACCTGGTAGGTGTCGGCATGGCTGGTATGCGGGAACGGATCCGGGATCTGGGCGGGTGCTTCGAGGTGCGCTCCAGTGAACAGGGCGCATCCATACGCGTTAGCTTAATGCTGTCCGCAAAAGCACAGGCGGCCAAAGCCTAAGGGCTTTCAGGCGGAAGATACAGAGAAACATGCATTGCTGGTAGTGTCACTAGCCTGTTCCACTGAGGTCCTACCCTAGAAGTGAGGGTCTCCCCTTTGAGGCCCTCCCATGATTCGTATTCTGATTGTTGATGACCACGAGCGCATCCGGGGGCTGATTCGCGCCTTGCTGGAAGCCGAGAAGGGCTGGCAGGTTTGCGGAGAGGCTGCCGACGGGCGGGCAGGTATCGATCAATGCGTGCTGCTCGAGCCGAATTTGGTCATTCTGGATATCCATGTGCCTGTTCGGAATGGTCTGGAAGCGGCTCGGGAGATCATCCTGCTGTTCCCTCGGATGCTGATCCTGTTGTTGGCGATGGACGGGTCTCCGCATTTCGCCCTAGCCGTTATGGCGTGTGGCGCGCGGGGACTCCTGGTAAAGGCTCGCGCTACGGAGGATCTGGTGACTGCGGTTTCCGCGTTGCTTCGAGGTGAACGATATTTCCCTAATGACGGCAACGCGAGCACGCCCAAGTCGAAATCAATAGCAGCCGGGTAGGCTCGGAAATTCCGTAAGAGTTCCGATCTGTTGAGGCTACGCGCGGGACCGCAACATGCGCGGGGACTTCGTTGGCGGGTTCGAGTGCGCCGGAGTAGGCTTAGGCGATGCGAATTGTTTCCGGCGAAGTGCGGCTTGCGGCTACCGACGTCAGTAATCATCTGGCTTGCCATCACCTTACCTATTTAGAGTTGAGTGCGGCGCGCGGGGAGCGCGAGCGGCCGCAGTGGGAAGCGCCAGATTTGGCGGTGATCCGCGAGCTAGGTTTGCGGCATGAGGCTAGATATTTCGCGTTTCTGGAGAAGAACGGGTTGGAGTTGTTGAGCCTGGCGGGGATGGACGAGGCGCGAATTGTTGAGGAGACGCGGCGGGCAATGGAGTCTGGGGTCGAGGTGATTGCGCAGGGGGCGCTGCGGTGTGGGCGATGGTTTGGGCGACCGGATTTGCTGCGGCGCGTGGCTCGGCCTAGCCGATTCGGGGATTGGTCGTATGAGGCTTACGACTGCAAGCTGGCTCGGGAAACGAAGGCTACGACGATCTTGCAGCTGGCGTTTTATTCGGAGTTGCTCGGGGAGATGCAGGGTGGGACGCCGGAGTCGCTGCCGGAATTTATGTGGGTGGTGCCTCCGGCGAAAGCTTTTGCTGCGGAGCGTTATCGCGTTGCGGAGTATGCGGCGTACTACCGATATGTGAAGGGGCAGCTGGAGAAGGCGTGCGCAAATGGGGCGGAGGTGGAGACGTATCCGGAGCCATGCACGCACTGTGATGTTTGCCGGTGGTTTCGCGAGTGCGATGCGCGGCGGCGGAGCGACGATCACCTTTCGCTGGTGGCGGGTATTCGGCGGCAGCAGCGGGACCAGTTGCTGGCTTGGAATGCGGAGACGGTGGCGAAGCTGGCAGTGTTGCCGATTCCGCTAAAGCAGAAGCCACTGCATGGATCGCGCGAAGGGATTGAGCGAGTGCGGGAGCAGGCGCGCGTCCAAGTCGACGGGCGGACGATTGGCAAGCCTGTGCACGAAACGCTGCTGCCGGTCGTGGAGGCAACCGGATTTTGCAAATTGCCGGAGCCCTCTCCGGGAGATGTGTTTGTGGATTTGGAGGGCGATCCTTTTGCGGGGGATCTCGACGCGGGAGGCGGGCAGCAATATCTTTTTGGGTTTGTAGCCGCAGACGATGACGGGAAACTGTGCTACGAGAAACGCTGGGCGTTGAACGCTGACGAAGAGAAGAATGGATTCGAGTGGTTCGTGGATGCGGTGATGGCCCGGTGGAAAAAATCTCCCGCGATGCACGTGTATCACTTCGGGGCTTATGAGCCCGGTGCGTTCAAGCGCCTGATGGGAAAGTACGCGACGCGGGAGGAAGAGATCGACAGCATGCTGCGGGCGGGATTGTTCGTCGATCTGCACACCGTTTTCAAGCAGGCGCTGCGGGCCAGCGTCGAAGAATATTCGCTGAAAAAGCTGGAAGTATTTTACGGATTCAAGAGGAAGATCCCGCCGGAGGAGTCGCGGGCGGCGATGCGCTTCATCGAGCATCGGCTGGAGTTGGGCTGGGAGCGTCAGGAGTTGCCGGAAAAGTTTCGGGAGGCCATGGAGGGATACAACGGAGAGGACTGCTTCTCTACGGCGGCGTTGCGGGATTGGCTGGAGATCGAGCGACGGAAATTAGTGGACGGCGGGACGGCGATTGCCCGGCCGACGATTGGAGATGGGGCGGCGACGGAAGAATTGGATGCGAGACAGCAGCGGGTTGCGACGCTCACCGCTCAACTGACTGCGGGCATTCCTTTGGATGCGGACGCGCGATCGCCAGAGCAAGCGGCAGTGTGGATGCTGGCGCAGCTTCTGGACTGGCACCGGCGAGAGAACAAGGCCACCTGGTGGGAAGGATATCGGCTGGCGGAGTTGGACGATGGCGAATTGCTGGAGGAGCGAGCGGGGCTGGCGAGGCTCTGTTTTGTAAAGCGACTCGGCGTGGACCGAAATATCCCCACTGATCGCTATAGTTTTCAAAAGCAGGAGACGGAAGTTCGCTGCGATAAAGATGTTTACTGGCGCGGTGAAAGGTTTGGTTGCATCGTGGGCGTGGATTTGCCGGGGATGACGGTCGATGTTAAGAAGACCAAGAAGACCGCGGAGTTACACCCGGCGGCCGTGTACGTTTGGGACCGGCCTATGAACCTGGACGGACACGCGGATTCGCTGCTGCGCCTAGGCGATTGGGTCAACGCGGGCAATATCGACGCGCCCGGAGAATTTCGCGCCGCGCGTGATTTGCTGCTACGCCGAGCGCCACGGCTTTCGCGCGGAGAGACGATCGGGCCGCTGCCCGGGGAGGAGCCGAAAGTGACGGCGTGCCGGATTGCTAGCGCGTTGGTCCATTCTGTGTTCGCCATCCAGGGACCCCCTGGCGCGGGAAAGACCTACACCGGGGCACGGATGATTTGTCAGTTGGTGGCTGAAGGAAAGAGAGTCGGCGTGACGGCGCTGAGTCACAAAGTGATTCGCAAATTGCTGGAAGAGGTGGTGACGGCGGCAGTTGTTGACGGTATCCGCGGTGTGAAGTGCATGCAAAAGCTCAATGATGAAGAGGACCTGGATCCGTTGGAACAGATTGCCATCGCTACCGACAACGAGGTTCCTCTCCTCGCCTTGCAATCCGGAGATGCGAATGTGGTGGGCGCCACTTCGTGGCTGTGGACGCGGCCGGAATATTTCGAAACGGTAGACGCGTTGTTTATCGATGAGGCTGGGCAAATGGCGTTGGCCGACGTCGTCGCGGTGGGCCAGGCGGCTCGCAACCTGGTACTGATCGGCGATCCGCAGCAGCTCGAACGACCGCTGAAAGGGAGCCACCCGGCCGGGGCGGAGAAATCGGCGCTGGAGCATCTGATCGGGGAGCACAAGACGATTCCGGCGTCGATGGGAATGCTGCTGCCGGAAACATGGCGAATGCATCCACGGGTTTGCGAATTCACTTCGGAGATGTTTTATGAGGGGCGGTTGCATTCGCGCGATCAGTTGCAGCACCGGGTGCTTGCGGATCACCCATGGCTGAACGGGGCGGGCTTGTGGTTTGTGCCGGTGCGTCATGTGGGGAATCGCAATTCGTCGGCCGAAGAAGTCGCGGTGATCGACTCGATCGTGCGGAGTCTTGTGGCGCCAGGAGTGAAATGGTTTCGGTCGGGTACGAATAGCAAGCAGATGGGGCTGGAAGATGTGGTGATTGTCGCGCCTTACAATGCGCAGGTTTCAGATTTGCTTATTGCGCTGCCCGTTGGCGCGCGCGTGGGGACGGTGGACAAATTTCAGGGACAGGAGGCGCCGGTGGTGATTTATTCGCTGACTACATCTACGCCGGAAGATGCGCCTCGGGGGATGGAGTTTCTTTACAGCTTGAACAGGTTCAATGTGGCCACTTCGCGGGCGATGACCGCGGTGATTGTTGTGGGGAATCCGAGGTTGTTTGAGCCGGATTGCAAGAGTCCGCGGCAGATGCAGTTGGCGAATGCGTTTTGTGCTTATTTGGAGCGAGCGACGGTTGTGGAGTTGTAAGGGAGCATTGAGGATTCGCTACGGAAGTCGAAAGCCAGAGGCGCCCGCTTCCGAAAGCGGCCGCTACAGAATCCTTTCGGATCGGGGCTGCTCGTGTGTGGTGGTGGGGATACTCACCGGGCGGGCACAGACCCTTCGCGGCTCAGGGTGAACAAGAGTGTCTGTGCTACTTAGGGGGCTTTGCCTACCCACCACAGGACCTTGGCTACGATTTTCCAGGTTTGTTTTGGGCCTAAGGTGACTGCTTCGTATTCGGCGTTTTCGGCTTGCAGAACCTCAGTGTGGTCGAAGCGGCGGAAGCGTGAGATGGTCAAGCCGATGTCTTTGTGCCAGGCGATTACGATTTTGCCGTCCAGTCTGCTTAAGTCGGTTTCCGAGGAATCCACCGCCACCACGAATCCATCCTGGATCAGCGGCGTCATGGAGTTCCCGCGCACGCGCAGGCAACTGGTATAGGAAGGATTTGGGCACCAATCAATGGGCGCGGCGATCATGCTCTCGACCGGCGCGTCACTGAGCAACGGAAGGTTATCGCCTTCCTTTCGGACGGAGCCTGCGGCCACCTTCAACAGCGGAATGGCCACGAGCTGCAGCTTGGTCTTGGGCCGCTTGCGGCCGCTCCCTGCGGACACGATTTCCAAATTGTGAATGGTGGAGGTGCTCGTGCTTCGCTGGAGCGTGGGAAGGACGCGGAGCACATCTTCGCTGCGCAGCCCGGCGCGCTCCCAGAAATACCAGCAGTCAGCGTCGCGAGACAGGTTTCCGAGCCCGATGTAGCCGTGAGAAGGAGGCTCCTGCGCACCGCGCTCCCACCGCGACACCGTCATGGCGGAGAATCCGATTCTGGCGCCGAGACCCGCTTGGTTTAGGTTAAGGCGCGAACGTAAAGCGCGAATGGCTTTCGCCCAGGGCGGGCGGCCGGAGGGGGTTAGTTTCCGCAACATTGCATTACTTCTCAAGCCACAGAATGTACGCCAGCGTACGAGCGAGCGCAAGGCCAAGGAACCAAGAGAATAAACTAACATAACAGACTAGCCGCCGACGTTAAAAGAGCGTACGGTAGGGATGTCTCGTCTGCCGTCTTGCGTACCATCTTCGCGCTGCCAGTTTCGTGCGAAACCAGACGAGTTTACCGAAAGGTCGCAACGTGTCCACCGCAGTTCCCGTCACCAAACCAACGTCTCAATCTTCAGAAGTTTCCAGCAACAATCACAAGCAGCCTGCAGTGGCCAACACAATCCTGCGCAAGCTGCCGCGCAAGGAATACAACGCCGTATTTCCGCGATTGGAATGGGTGAACCTGCCCGTGACCACCATATTGAATCAGGTAGCCAAGCCCATCGAGCACGGTTATTTTATCAATAGCGGGTTGGCCTCCGTCCTCACTGTGCTGGCAGGCGGGAAAAGCGTGGAAGTGGGCCTTACCGGCGTGGAAGGCTTCGTGGGCTTGCCCCTGGTGGCAGGTTTCAAGAGCAGCTCCACACGGGTGATCATGCAGATTGGCGGCAGCGGGTTCAAGATCAGCGCCAAAGACCTGGTTCGCCTCTTACGCGAGTGCCCGGTGCTGGAGCGAAGTTTACAGCAGTGCTCGCAATCGATGGCGCTGCAGTCCACGCAAGTGGCGGCGTGCAATCGATTGCACGATGTGAATCAGCGGCTCGCGCGATGGCTGCTGATGAGTCAAGATCGCATCGGTGGCGACGTCGTGGGCCTGACGCAGGAGTTTTTGGCGCACATGCTGGGGACGCGGCGCGCGAGCGTGACCGTCGCGGCGGGCGTGCTGCAGAAGGCCGGGTTGATTGGCTACACTCGCGGCCAAGTCACGATTAACGACCGTGCCGGGTTGGAATCGGCGACTTGCGAATGCTACGCCTCCATCAATCGGCAGTCCAAGCTGTGGCAAAACGAATCCGCCTAGGCATGTTCCGGAATCGCGAAAGTTGCAGGCAAAGATAACCGCGCCTCCTCTAACCGAGCTTTTTGGGCAATTTCATCGCCAAGCTTCCGTACGTCAGACCAATAACCGCCGGTCTTTCACCGACCAAGTATGTTTGCGTTTCGGCGTGAATCCTACACTGTTGGGAACGCGCTAAAGCGCGACCCTACATTGGCCCTCGGTGACGCGTTTGCGTGTGTTGCGCTTGTCTTTATTGCGGGCCGGTGAGGTAGGTTTTGCGGTGGCGGACCTGGTAGTTGCCAGCCACTTTGATTTCAATTTTGCGGTAGGTGTCGGCTGGGCCGCGGGGCTCGGGGTAATAGCCCAAGCGGTATTGGGTGCGAAGTTCGCGGTCGATACGGTTGAAGATGTTGTCTAGCTCTTGCACCTGGTCGGGATAGAACATGGCGCCGCCCATGGTGTCGGTGATGGTTTCCAAGGCGTGCTCCCCTGCGGTGTTGCGGCCGCTTTCGTTTTTCACCGGGCGGACGACGATGGTGTAGAGCAGGGCGCCGGATTTTACGGCGGCTTTGCGGGCGCCGTCGAAGTCGGCGTAGCTGGTGGTTTCGCCGGCGTCGGTGACCAGCACGATGACGCGGCGGCGTTCTTCTCCGCGGCGCTCGAGTTGGCGGGAGGCGAGCAGGATGGCGTCGTAAAGCGAGGTACCGGAACCTGCGGGCATGCGATGGACGGCGGCTTCGAGGGTACCTACGTTATCCGAGAAATTTGCGAGTTGCGTTACATCTTCGCCGACGGAATAGACTGCCAAGCGATCGCCTGGGCGAAGGACTTGGCGAATGAAGTGGGCGGCGGCTTCTTGTTCGAAAGCGATTTCTTTGTGGGCGCTCAGGCTGGCATCGATCATCAGAGCTAAATCGAGAGGTTGCTGGGTTTCGGATTCGAAGACGGCTAGTTTTTGCTCTATGCCTTCTTCGAAAATCTGAAAGGCTTCGCGTGGGAGGTCCGGGGCGGGGCGATTGTGCTCGTCCAGGACACTGGCTAACACGCTGACAAGCTGGACGTTGACGCGAATTCTGCCGCGCTGTTGTTGGGCCGGAGGATCGGAAGGGTTATCCAGCGGGTTGACTGGCGACGGAGGCGTTGAGGAAGTTGGCGATGAAGGCGCCGGAGTTGTGGTCGTGGTCGATGCACTGGAACTGGCGCTGGACTTGCGCGCCCAAGGCGGGCGGTCTGATTGCGCTCGGGTGCTTGCGGCACCCGGTAAGATCGCTGCCAGGCACAGCAGGAAAGCGAATCGGGCTGGTGGGATTGCTGAGCGCATCGAGTTATTGAGATGCAGGTTTCGCAATTGGCGCATCGGGCGGGGCTGGAGGCAGTTCGCCATCGGCCCAGACGGCGCCGTCTTCGAAGTATTCCTTTTTCCAAATCGGGACCGTGCGCTTCAGGGTGTCGATGGCGAAGCGGCAGGCGTCGAAAGCGGCGGGGCGGTGCGGGGCGCTTACTGCGATGAAGACGCTGGTTTCGCCGATTTCCAGGCGGCCCAGGCGGTGGGCGATGGCTACGCGATCAATCTGGAATTTTTCGTGGATGGCGGTGGCGATTTCGCGGATCTTGGTCAGAGCCATGGATTCGTAGGCTTCGTAGTCGAGGTAGAGCGTGCGGCGGCCGTGGGACTGATTGCGCACGCAGCCGTCAAAGGTGACTACCGCGCCGTCTCGGGCTTCGCGGACGTGGGCGACCAGAGCGGCGTGGTCCAGGGGCTCGCGGATTAGCTGGAACAAATCATCGGTGGGTTGCGTTTTGGACATGGAGTTGAACTAGCCGCCGCTTACGGGCGGGAGAAACGCGACTTCGTCGCCGGCGTGGAGCGGGGTGGTCCAGGCGGCAAATTCCTGGTTGCGAGAGGCTACCAGAGAGCTGCGATAGTTGGCGAGATCGGGATAGGTGGCACGATAGGTGGCGAAGAGATCTTCGATGGAGGCGCCTTCGGGGAGAGCGGGCGAGTCTTCCGATTGGCCGACGATTTCTTTCAGGCGGCCGAAAAAGAGGACCTTTATATGGATGGGGCTTGATGCTTGTTGCACACCAGAATTGTAACCCTGTGAAGGAGTTCGGGCTAGCGGTGCGAGTTTCGTTGCAAACACCATGAGCTAGGAAGTAAACACGGTGGGCGGGGTATAGTTGCGGGGCATGTCGGGGTCGCGCAGTGATATGACGAAAGCGATTCTGGTTCCAAGTGACATGCGTGCCTAGGTTAGAGCCGGGCGGAGCCTTTCGAGGCTCAGGATAAACAACCCCGCCCCTGCAAAGTTGAATCAAGAGGAGAGTTCGGATGAAGGTTTTGATGACTGGGGCTACTGGATTGGTGGGGACGGGGCTGACTCAGG
>Ga0210401_10005841_pt1 | contig 12601 bp, 15 predicted proteins | sample IncBWH32MmetaG_FD_150866 | JGI IMG/M metagenome (GOLD analysis project Ga0210401, IMG submission 150866) | Forest soil microbial communities from Barre Woods Harvard Forest LTER site, Petersham, Massachusetts, United States - Inc-BW-H-32-M | ecosystem: Environmental > Terrestrial > Soil >... | reverse complement strand
GCGGCGCGAATGGGCAATATCATGATCGCCGGAGTAGCCTTCCCTGTTTTGCAAACGACGCTCACCACGCCGGTCCTGACTATCACAAAGACCCATGCAGGCAATTTCACAATAGGCCAGACCGGAGGAACCTACATCTTGACAGCGTCCAACCAGGCAGGCGCGGCGTCGAGCGGCGGCCTGGTGACCGTGACCGATATCTTGCCGTCCGGCTTGACGCTGGTGTCGATGGCGGGATCGGGCTGGACATGCACCGGCGCGAGTTGTACCCGCAACGATAGCTTGGCGGGGGGTGCAAGCTATCCAACGATTACGGTAACCGTGAACGTTGCAGCCAACGCGACTTCTCCACAAGTGAATCAAGCCAGCGTCTCGGGCGGAGGGTCGGCGCCAGCTAACGCTAGCGACTCGACGATCATCGTGAATCCGGCGGCGATTGTGCTCGGCTCCAACAAGGTACAGTTTGGCTACTCCGGGCAGCAGATCTCTGGTGCGCAGACGGTGGGGCTGAGCTTCAACCCGGCGGGGGCGATTGCCTGGACAGCTACGTCGAATCAGGCGAACATCACGGTGAGCCCGAGCTCAGGCACGGGTAGCGCGCAGCTTCAGATTGCGGCCGCGCCAGGCGCCAGCGGTATCATCACTGTGACCGCGCCGGGCGCGACTAACTCGCCGCAACAGATTCAGGTCAATGTCACTAGTGTCGCGGTGGGCCTGCCCTACGGCAGCTTCGATACGCCGCTGAACAACACGGCCGGCATTGCCGGCGCGGTCCCAGTCACCGGCTGGGCGCTGGACGCCATTCAAGCCACCAACGTGGGGATCTGGCGTGAACCGGTCGTTGGCGAAACAGCTCAGTCCAACGGTCTGGTGTTCATCGGCAACGCGGTGTTTGTGGCTGGCGCGCGGCCGGACGTGCAGGCCACCTATCCCAACGCCCCGTTCAACTATCGCGCCGGTTGGGGCTACATGCTGCTGACGAATTTCCTCCCAAACGCAAGCGGATCGGGCCCTTCTGGCAACGGGGCCTACAAGCTGCACGCCATCATCACGAACGCGACCGGGCAGACCTTGGATCTTGGCGCTCACGCGATCACGGTGGACAATGTCCATGCCTCGAAGCCTTTCGGGACAATTGATACCCCCGCTCAAGGGGGCACTGTATCCGGGAACGCCTACGTCAACTTCGGCTGGGCCCTCACACAGAATCCCTACGCCATCTCGGTCGACGGATCGACGATCACCGTGATAGTGGATGGAGTGGCGGTGGGGCACCCTGTGTACAACAATTACCGCAGCGACGTTGCGAATCTGTTTCCGGGCTTAGCGAACAGCAACGGCGCAATCGGCTTTTTCTACATAGACACCACCACGCTCGCTAATGGCGTTCACACCATCAGTTGGAACGTATTCGACAACGCGAACCGTGGTGATGGAATCGGAAGCCGATACTTCACAGTTCAGAACACCGGCACAGTAGCCGCTCCAGCAGTCACGGATGAACCAGTTGCCGTGCCCACGAATGATTCAGTAACAGCCCGTGTTGGCTTCCGTGAGCCTGACGCTCTGCCACGCGCATCGGACGGCAGGTACCTTGTCGACATGGAAGAACTGGACAGAGTTGAGCTTCGCATCGGCGCCATCGAAGGCCATCTACTCGTGGCTGGTGAACGTCGATCTCTACCCGTTGGTTCGACCCTGCGAGGAGGAGTATTCTACTGGCAGGCTGGGCCGGGATTCCTGGGCGAGTACCAGCTGGTGTTTGAACGACGGGACGGCGCGCCGGTCCGGGTGCGGGTCGTGATTCGTCCGAAGAGTTACGCGCCGGCAAAGACTGCAATGAGGACGACCGCGTTCAATAAGAGATGCGGCATTCAGGAATGCTTTGAGCTATAACACATTGATCCACAAGGCAACATTCTCGTCAGTCTACGGGAGCAGTGAAGCACAGTCACGGCTTGACGGGGTTATACCGTGAGGGAAAAATTGTCGACCCCCTGGGCGGGGCAAGCCGAGGGTGAAGTGACGGGGTGAGGGACGTGATTAAAGAGATTGGTTCTGTGCGCGAGAAAATTAGACGGGGCGCGCAGAAGCACGGTACTTATTCAGTCACCGAATCGAAGTGGGCTGGCTACGTACGGGCCGCGCCCAACTCACGCCAGTTGAAATTTCCGCTAACCTGCGTTACGTTTCCTTCGCCTTGGCAACCCCGCCCCACAGCCGAGCCGCAAACGCCCGGCGACAACATACTACGACGATGCGCCAGGCGGCCCAACGGCAGCCGGTATCCGGGGGACTTTGGGGCAACGTCGCGGTCGGGCGCGGGGGCCACTACGTCGCACTATTGTGAAGCGGTGTAGCAGTAAAGCCACCGGCACGCCAGTAAGCGCACCACCGCGTTTCATGCATCTCTTGGAATGCATCTTTGTACGAGACGATTCCATACGTTACCAAATAGAGCCGCCGCTCCAGGATGCTATTAATCTGTTCAAGTGATAGTTCGGCACGACCGCTAGGTTGGATGGTTTGGTTTGGGCCGAGCACGAGGTTGCTTGCCGGTTGCGCCTGGGGGGCTCGTTGCAATTCGGCAGGGCATGAATCGACAGCCGTAATGATGTACCACTCAAACGTCAGATCAAAAGCAGGAGTGGGTCCGAGATTCTTGACGCTATACTGAAGCACATACTGAGAGACTAGATTACCGACATTAGGAGTGATGTTGGTCAAACAGACCCAGGGCCTTTGGCCCGTCTTTAGGGCCAGCTTGGCAGTTTCCGCACTCGTCTCGCTAGCAGTGGCTGTACGGTTAGCTTCGAACAACGCAAATCCTGCAACAATCAGCGATACAATGCTCACGGCAATGGCAACGATGATCCAATCCATGGACTGGCGTTAGATATCCTTAAAAACAATCTTACTAAGATTTGTTCCCGTCCGCCCGAATTATAATGGAAGCATGACTCCATGTAGCGATTGCCTGGAACACAATATTGCAGTAAGCAATTCGATTGATAAAGCAATCGCATTGAGCACGAGGAGTCCGATAGCAGAGCAGCAGTTGATCGCCGTGCAAAAGGCTAATAGGAACACAGCATGGGATGTCCATCGGCTGTGAGTTGAAGAGCTGAGTTCATACCACGGCTGCGTCGGCAGAATCGTCCGTAGCCCGCGCGCCTGCCGCTAGCCGGTTCGTTCTGTTTGTGCCAGTCTTACTCCTACACAAATATGCTTCCGTTCGATTTGTATCGCGGTGGAGGTCGTAAACTCCTTGGAGTCGCACCGGGCTCTAACGCGCGCCATGAGTATTGCCCCAAACTCATCGAACTAAACGGCGATCAGAAGCGCTGCGCTTACTGTGATGCCGACCTCACGGCTACCTATGAAGTGTGGTTGACAATGGTGCTTGACCACGTAATCCCAACCACACTTTGTAAATCAAACAATATTTGTAGTGAATGGACTTGGGATTACTCAAATACGGTCCTGGCCTGCGCAGCCTGCAATGGGTTCTGCAACCGGTATAAGCTTGATATCAATCCTCCACCGGATACCATAGACGCTTTCTACGATCTTCGTGACAAGATCTTTGCTGAACGCAAAAAGAAGATTGCAGAAAGACACATAGACGAACGCCGGTTCTTTAATGAACTGCGGGCCAAGTGGAACGGCGCGCCTGCCGCTAGCCCGTGCTGTGATACGATTGCCAAGCAGTGAAATTCAAACTTCCTGCACTCAGCTATAGGCGGGGGCTCCTGCGCATCTATATGGTGCTCACGGCAGCGTGGATCATCGGTTTACTGATTGCATTACCGCCATATCGTCTGAAATTCTGGATCGTTCCTGTTGATGATTCTTATGCAACACGGTTGAAAGAATCTAGAGCCATCGGGTCGCTGCCGCAGGGCTACATCCTGGAGCATACGCTTGAGTGGACCAAGCAGCACAACGCCCAAATTGATGCACTGTCGAAGAAGTACGGTGGAACCGTCGCGCCAGCGGGCAAGGATTGGTTCAAAGAGAATGCTCCACAGGCCACTGCGGGCTCCGGTAGCACGTCTTCGTCAGCCAAACAGCACCAGATACCGGCTACGCTACCGAGTGATTTCTTCAGTAGAAAAGAGGATTACATATCACTCGGGAAAAAGATAAAGGCCAAATATCTGGGGGCCTATGATGACCTAGATGATGCAGATGTTGGCGTTCGTGCAGCAGCCAAATATCCAGATGCGCTAAAGCCGGGACCTTGGCAAGATTACATCACACCACCATCAACGAAGCCCACAGACGATTTGCAAATTGTAGTACCGACGGACAGCTTCATTCCAGATGAACCTAGCTTTGCCGAAAATTCTCGCATCGGCAAATCGCTATGGCTACTGGGACTGCTATTCGGCCCCCCTCTGGTCGGATACTTCGGGCTCTTCATTCTTTTCCCTTGGCTCTATCGCGGTTTCAAACCAATCGTGTCGACTTAGACGGCCCGCCTGCCGCTAGCTCTGCTAAGTCATTTCAGATCGGCTGTGATATCCTTCCAGGAATGAACTACCGCCGGGGCCTTCGGCGCGCCTACGCTGTGCTAACGGCCACGTGGGTAGCGGTGCTGTTGTTCACTCTGCCTTCCGACCGTTTGAAGTTCTGGTCAGCGCCGCCGCAAAACGTTAAGGTGACTAATCGCTTTGGGGACGAGCCGATACCGCCCCCGCCGCCAAGTGGTGTGCGGTTCCAAGAGGAACAGCACAGTGATTCGTTTCAAGAGGCAGCTAGAAGTGGTGATTGGAACATATGGACAAGGGACGGAGAGCCAGCTACGCGCGTTCAAAAGGTACTATGGCTTGCTGGCGTTCTATTCATCCCGCCCGTATTTGGATACATTGCTATCTTTTTCATGATCCCTTGGGTCTATCGGGGCTTTCGGCCATCCGAACAAAATTAGTCCAACGAAACGTTCGGTGATATCCTTTTGCTTGTGATGCACGTACAACGATTCAATTGTCCGAATCCAAAATGTGCTGTACCTCTAGTCGCTCATGGGCCCGTTGCGGCAGCCCCCGGAGGTTCTTTCAGCGGGGGAGTCGTTAACTTTCACTACTGCCCAAAGTGTCGTGAACGATTGCCCAGGCTCCTCGATGAGCTAACGGTACAAACCGAAGAAGATTATTCGGCCACCTTACCGGGCACCTAGCCACGTGCGCCTGCCGCTAGGCTTTAATCTTCGGTAAGGGATAAGGACGCCTTACTCTCCATCGGCCAGTTCCCATGCTGCGAAAAGGCAATGAACAAAAGGCCTGTGATTGAGCCTGCCGCCCCCGGCAGGATCTCTCCCTCCCGCGAAAGCAACGACTTATTATAAGCGCGGAGCAAGCCAATGGACTTGCCAAGGAATACCATTCGATCTCTCTTGGTAGGCTTCACGCCGCCACACCTCTTGTAGCGCCAAATCTACGGTGGCAGCCAGAAAGTGCCCAGAGCAGAAATATCCCTGTAAGGTTTAGCGGCGATTGCGCTGGTGTTTGCGTGGCAAGGGTTTTTTCAGTTGTACCACGCCCACTTCACAAACTTAATCAGAGCGTAGATAAGACCGAGGACAATAGCCAGCGCCAGCAACCATAAGAAGGCCATGATCGTGTCCTCGGTGGCCACCTGAAAACCGGCCATACGTGGCCACTTCAAAACCGGCCAACGGAGCTGAACCAGAACATTGAACTTGTTGTACCGCGTCGGCGATGTTTTTGGCAAGCCCACCCCGCAGACCAGCGTGTTCGTTGGATTCATGCACCGTGGCCCGATATAGCTCGAGGAAGCTCTGGGCCGCACTTTCTTTTTTCCGCAACCAGTTTCTTCCTGGATCAGTTTGGCGTTCCAATCCCAGGTTTGGCCAACTGTGTTTTTTGCGGGTCGCTAAAATGGGGAACGACTCACTATTATTTCGGAAAGCAATGCAAGTCTTGGTCGGTTACCCAAATCGGTGCAACGTTACTGTTCGCGAAACGCTTACCGTTTTGACGTGCAATCTCCCGCGCTTTTTCGAGATCGAACTCTAGTCTTTTGACTGCGCCGAGCCGGTCGATTTGAAGGCGCATCGGCGCGGGCTGGGTGACCGAAAACATCTGTTCGAGCTCGGATGGCGTCTTCCCAGCAACAGGTACTCCATTCACGGAGACCAGGACATCGCCCCAATGAACCCCCGCCCTCGATGCGGGTCCCTCCTCGATTCCGCCGACCGTCACTTGTGCGGGATCGCGGAGTACGAAGATCTCAAACCCGGCACAGAACAGTTCCGAGTTGGCCGGGTAGTGAGTGGGAAAAACACGAGCAACATAACGCCGGCCGTCGAAAGCTAGCATGCGATCGACTTCCGCCTGTGTGGTATCAGCCGGAACCAAGAGCCCGGAGATAATCTTCTGCCCGGCCTTGTCAATATAGAACGATGAGCGCTTTTCGCGTTCGGAGACAACTTCAATTTCTTTCTCGCCGCGTAAAAGCCTTACGGTAACCGTGGTTGGGGTATTCGACCGGAAGAGGCGGCCCGCCTGGCTCAAATCTCTCACTAGCGTACCGTCCACCGCCAATACGCGGTCGCCAGCACGAATTCCAGCGTGTTCTGCCGGCGAGCCCGCAATAACGTCTCCAACGAAAACAGGACAGCCATCACCGCTGAGAAGGGTAATACCGGTTGAGTAAGGGTCGACACCCTGTTGCGCAGACGCGGATGCGAACAAAACCAGTGCGATCGCAACCAATAAGAGCACCCTCATGCGTCAGCTTCCTTGAACCGCGACTATTATCGCCTAGGGGATCAATCCGGAGCAATGCGAGCGATGCACGATGGATGCAATGGCAAAGAGCTTACACACTTAATTGCTGAGTCACAGTATTAGCCACCTCCCGCGACCGTTGCCGCTGGCGCCTGTTCAACTGCGTCCGGAAAAACTCATCCAACGTCTCTTTCTTCCGCTCCTGTCCGAACCACAAAGGCTCTCCGCTTTTCCAAATTACTCACCACTGTGACGAATTTCGTTGCCTTTCCCAAAAAGATCTCATCCACCCCCAGCTGTCGCAGGGCCGGGGCTTGCTGCGTTGCGCATTCCAGCGCTCCAAATAACGCAGATCGATAGCTCTGACGGTGCTCTCGGGCAGCCCAAACTGCTTGGCCACCCGGCGTGCCGATGCACTCTCGCAGGCCTCTCCCACTGCCTCTTCGAAGCGTTTGGAGAACCGCGCCTTGCTCGGCAACTGATCCACCTTCTCGATCTTCAGCCCACATTCTGGGCAACGCACTCGGTACAGTTCGATCACCACCGTGGTTCGGTATTGGAAGCACGGCAGATCCCGTACCTCGCGCTCGGTGATGTCGGCCGGGTCTGTGATTCTGCGCCCGCATCCCGAGCAGATTAACCGCCGGTTGCCGCGTTTTCGCCGCACCCACAGCCTTAATGTCTTGGCTTTTTCGTCAATCTCGTGCCGGTAGACTGTGTAGTCTGGCCAGCCAAGAATTTTGGTCCAGTCGTCTCGTCTCAAACCCGCCAGTCTAACGAAACGCCCGCTTCCGCAAAAATCGCGCCTGTCGGGACTCTGTCAGATTCCTGCTCAGAGCCAATCTTTTCAGGCAGGTCACTGTCCAAGCCTTGAAATTTTGCGAAGGAGCCACGTAACTTAATGGTATCGGCCATGCGGAAATAGCAAATCTTGTTTTCACGCAGTAGGTGCTTCATGCCTTTCTCGAATTCAAAATAGGCATATGGCTCGAATAAATAGCCCGCCACGGCAGTCATCGGCAGGGGTCCCTCTCCCATGCTCTCGTCAAAATATGCCACGAGATCATCGCGACTTTTCGTGAAGACCGCCATTCGTCATCAGTCTATCGAATGAGCAAGCAAAAAGCCCCGGTAGCCTTTCGGCTCCGCCCCGCCACGTCCTCTGCCCATACGCGGGGTCGGCCCCCAGCTAGTCCGGCGAAGTGCCCACGAGCTTTGCTAGCTTCTGCCAATGCCGAGGGTGCGGCAGCGATTTTCCCGCTCGGATCTCGCTAGCGTAGGTCTTTGAAACACCCAACGCGTCGCTGATTGTCGATCGCGGAATATTCGAAAGCAGAGGCTGAATCTGTGTTTCGTAAAATTCGTTCGTGAGCCAAGCTGGCTGGCTCGAAGCCGCCCAGCCCCAACGCGCGAGGTTGTGCGCCACGGGTCTTTTCACCTCGGCGATCGTTGACCTCACGGCTAACCGCTATGATCCGACCCTGTCGCGCCACGTCGAGGAGCCGTTCTGTGGAGTCGCGACCCCACAGGAAAAAGCGATATTTCTATTATGAGGACCACACCTATCATGCGCCGGAGGATCTGTTCCTCGGTACGCAGGATCACAGGTTGCGACGGTTGCGAGGTCGGCCATGCCCGTCAGCACAACACCAAGCTTGACGATTCGAGGATCGTTGAAATCTCACATAGCGCTTGAGCAGGTCGCTCGGCGGCCACGGCGTTGAAACCAGGTCTACGTTGACGCTAGCAGAACGTGGTGAAACGGGCTGCTAAAATCATGCGATGTCGATCAATGACTTTGTACGGTACAGCAAGGTGCTCCATGCTTTGACCGCTGATTTTGTGCGCGCAGTCCCCGAGGATAAGTGGGACTTTACGCCTGACCCGTCCGGAAAGTCTGGGCGCGCACCGGCACCCCATCGGATTGGCGACGGCTTCGCGCCGTTTTGCAAGCAACTGCGGCACGTCGTCTGTGTGCGCGGTGTCTACACTGCCGCGCTGGAGACGAGAAAAGTGGAGTGGACGCGAAAGCACGAGCACTATGTCGGTCCGCTGACTCGGGAGGCGCTGCTCGCCGCGCTTGATGACAAGGAGCGACACTTGCTCGCCACACTGGAAACCGTCGACATCGACGCGCCGATCGATTGGGACGGAACGCCTTTTACGTTCGCGCTGTTCACGTGGGAGTTTGTGCAACACGAAGCGATCCATCACGGTCAGTGGAGCGTCTATGCGTCGCTCGCCGGATTCGACACGCCGCTCAGCTGGCGAACGTCATGGGGCTTGTGAAGATCGACATGAACGATCTCGCGACCCACACGAAGAACAGCGTTAGCGCCGTTAAGGGCAGGTCTCCGGCATACGGGCTAGCTAGATGGTAGGCTCTCCTAACCGGAAGCTGTTTTTCCCCAGTACGTGGGAGTTGCCTACGCTAGAATCGTTTCAAATAAGCTTGGGCTCGAGATGTGCGCTGCGACTTGCAGTGTTGTATCGGCGTAGCGCCCTTCTCGATTCGACAACAAGAGAGTCTCTTTTTCTATGAATGGAGAACTTTCGAACGGGCTTCCTCGCCTAGCCACGTCAGGCAATCTCATCGTCGATGTAAGCACCGGCGCGCCGATCCTCCTCCGCGGCGTCAATCGATCGGGTCTTGAGTACTCTGATCCGGACGAACAGGGCTTTCTGTCCGGCGCAGCCATCTGTCGGTCGGAGATCCAGACTATTGTGCGGGATTGGGATTGCAATATCATTCGCCTACCGTTCAACCAGGATTTTGTTTTGCGCGGACGAGGGGGCCGCCCAGGCCAAGAATATCGAAACGCCCTCGACCAAGTAATCTACTGGACATCGATGTTCGGCGCCTATACGCTGCTCGACCTCCAATGGCTGGATGCTAACCGAACTTACGGCGGGGATCGGAACTTCGTTGCCCCGCTGCCAAACATGCAGTCGATCGAACTGTGGACCCTGCTAGCCGATAGATACAAAGACGAACCTGCAGTGCTCTACGATATCTTCACAGAGCCACATGATCGCTTGGATGACGATCCCTCCCCACTTAACAAAGAGGACGGAAGTACCTATCCGGATGATCAACGTGCAGTCACCATGAAGGAATGGCAACCGTGGGCGCGAAAGCTAACGTCTGTCATACGGTCGGAGAACCCAGATGCGATTATTTTCGTCTCAGGAATTAACTGGGCCTACGATCTGCGCGGCATGCCGATGGATCTACCGAACATCGTTTATTCGTCTCATGTTTACCCTGGCAAGGGCAACGACTGGCCCGAAGCTTTCGGCAACTTGTCCCGCACGGTACCCGTCTTCCTGGGCGAATTGGCGGCCAGGACAAAACCGAGGAGCTGGATTTCGTTCGCCGACTGGTGGCCTACGCACAGCAACTCGGGATCGGGTGGACCGCCTGGAGTTGGTTCAATGATCCCTTCCTCGTCAACCGGTATGAGGCAACTCGGTTTGGCGATATCGTGAGACGAGGGCTCTCAGCGAAATGACATGAAGGACCAGATAGCACTGATTCAGAGCAAGTCTCAGCAGATTCCAATCGTTTTCAGCCGACGACAAGCGTCTGGCGTCATTTGCCTAAACTTCGTGCAGACGCAGTCGACAAACGTCACCTTTCTAATCTCCCGTCTGGCTCGGCCGCGAGGAGACCTGAGTCCAGCTCATACGAACCGAGTTTCCCTACGACTCACGCTCCCGGTTCCTGCGATGCGGTCTGGTGGTTCCGGCTCGCGCTTTCATCAGCATCCTGCAGGAGAAACGCTCAGTTTTTCGAGAAGCGGAGGACGCCCTAAGATTCGCACAGGCATAAGAGTACGCTCGATGAGTGCAGAGCGTATATGCGATTTGGCTTGGCTGCTGAGTGGCGGAGAGGGAGGGATTCGAACCCGACGCCCATGTTACAAGGGCGCAAGTTATTGATTCCGCAATTCGCACCAAGAGCACGTTTCGCTAGTTTGCCGGTTTCATCGTACAAAATTGCGTACACCACTGGACATGGGCCGTCGCAGATAAACGGTGAAGTTCCTAGCGTTCTTCTACGTCTCTCAAAGCGACACGCTGAATCGGTCCCGCGCCATCCTTTGTGAATAATTGGAATTCGATAACGGCGTCTGCGTGCCGTGACTTGGCATCTCCCAAAAGTTCAAACTTCGGTTCACCAATAAGTTGAGGCTCGGGTGAGGGAAACAGCAAGGGACTCAGGGGTTGATAGCCAAAATAAACTCCATCAGAACCGGGCGGGTGCGCATTGGCCAGCCTTTCTTTCAGCCAATACGTCTTGCCCTCAATACTCTTAGTTTCGGAAATCAAATGTCCCGCTGCCCCTCCAGTGTAGGTGTTCGGTTTCTTTAGATCCCATGGTATCTTCGCGACGATTTTCGTGAGCTCCACCGGCCTGACGCCTTTGTAAATGATCTCGAATTGCAATACGCCCCCAAATAATATCGGTTTTAGGGCAAGCTCGGTGTTGGGAAGTGTGCCCTCTACCTTCTTGAAACGGGTAATGAAAGAATCTATATCAACGCTGCCGCTGCTCCGGCCGGTCGCGTTCGCAATTGCTGACAAGATCTCTCCCACAACCGAACGGTTAGCGAGGTCTCGCAGCTGCATTTGAGAAAGCGGCGTCCCGATGTCAGCATGTTTCGTACCTCGGATAAGCACCGTGAAAAAAGTGGCGCCAGTCGCTTTTGCGAATCCGGCTTCGAAGTTTAACCAAGGACGCCGCCAGGAATGGACTGATACAAGAGCGATCACGACTTTAGCTGACCGAAGCGCCTTCAGAATCTCTTCATATTGATCTGCTCCAGTCCGAATGCTGCCATCATCAGACGATCTGAAAATGAAATCGGCAGACCCAAATGCATTACCAAGAAAGTATTGAAGTTCTTCCGCAAGGACGTTCTCTTCAGTGAAGTGGCTTATAAACACGTCAAAACTCACGATGGCGGCCCCTAACTCCACAGTATCTCGCTTTGGTTGCGCTCACGGACTGAGATTCAGATAGATTTCCGCCGTGGTCAAGCGTCGTCGCCGAGCAGCCGCTGGAGAGTCGAGGTCTTGTGCCACTCGTCACAAAGCCGGTATTGGGCGACGCACAGGATTGCATAATGTCCCTTTTTTATGGCGTGCCTATGCGGGTCACTGCGGTTTTATCGCCGGGCTTAGCTCGGCGGAGTTGTCGGAGTGTTCATCGGGAGATTTGCGTCGCGACACCCCGATCGATTGTAAGTCATCCCCGCCCGCGTGGCGCCCGTGATCACAAACCACCACCGCCATAGGCACTCAAAGTCCACTACCCTCGCCGGGCGATTATCGACCTCCCGATGCCGCCAAGTTTAGCCATCTTAATAATTGCCGGCAACCGGATCAATCTTTACCGAATTTTTACGACTGCACTTCAGCCGCAAAACATCTGAAAGGTGCAAAGTATGGAGGCTGTATGGCGAGCGTAGCGATGCTGGACCCGAAAAAAAGAGGAAACGAGGCGGAAAAGCTGCACACGCGCCTCGGCCAACTTGTGGTCGGACAAGAGGAGGCGATACGGGAAATCGTCGATATCTACCAGCTCTACAGTACCGGCCTGAACACTCCCGGCCGACCGATTGGTAATTTTCTGTTCCTGGGACCAACGGGCTGCGGGAAGACGCGCTTGGTGGAGGCCACGGCGGAGTGTTTGGTCAACGACCCGAAAGCCGTAATCAAGATCGACTGCGCCGAATTCCAGCATAGCCATGAGATCGCCAAGCTCATCGGTTCGCCGCCGGGGTATCTCGGACATCGGGAAACTCACGCGCTGCTAAGCCAGGAGGCGATCAATCGATTTC
>Ga0210401_10005840_pt1 | contig 12602 bp, 12 predicted proteins | sample IncBWH32MmetaG_FD_150866 | JGI IMG/M metagenome (GOLD analysis project Ga0210401, IMG submission 150866) | Forest soil microbial communities from Barre Woods Harvard Forest LTER site, Petersham, Massachusetts, United States - Inc-BW-H-32-M | ecosystem: Environmental > Terrestrial > Soil >... | reverse complement strand
AAGCGCTATCGGATGAGCAATGCCGATGCAGGGCATGACTCTTAGCTGTTCTATGTCCGCTGCCAAGGGTAGCCCCATCTTTGGCACACAGTACCACGCGATGCAGCGATCCGCTGCCAGTGTGCGCAATGTACACGCCGACGCTGAGAAACGCGGACCTTTTCAGGGCGCGCGAGCTGGCTTGCCGGGCTAACCATTCCCGACGATTCTCACAGTGTTGGAATCCTAAAGTATTGCGTTTGACGATTTCAGGCGATTGGAACCGCAGCGAAATGGTGAGAACGCGAACCATCGAGCGCGGTTGCTTTTGCTCTCTCTTACTTCTTGTTTAGTTCTTATATCTTGAATAGGGGGCACCACTGGTGCGTTTACAGGGCCACGACTGGGCCGAGCGCTATTTTTCGTTAGGTCTAACCGCAATAGTTCTAGATGTTTAGCGGCACTCGCCACAGGGCCACGACTGATCGTTTCACAGGGCCACGACTGATTCACCCTTTTGCGCTGTTTCCGCGTACGCTCTCTCGGAGATAAATCCCGCGTTACCTCTTGATTTTACCATTCAACGGTTATATAATTTAACCTTGATGGGGGAATACAATATGACCGACCTAGACAATCTAAGCTCTGAGGAACTGGAAGCCAAGGCGGCCCATCTGCGGGCTTTTCGGATGGCGCACGGGCTGCTTGACAAGTTCGTTTTCTCTTCGCGGCAGGTCGCGCAAATTATCACCGATGATGAGGAACCAATCACCGAGCTGGGTTTGCGGAAATGGCAAAACGGCGAGGTTCTGCGCCTGCGGCCTAGCACTAAGTTTGACGGCTACAAGAGACCGGCATTCGGGCACCGCGACGTGTGCACGTTTCTGCTCGCCAAGAAACTAATCCGAGGCTTCTCGGGAGTTTCCCTTCCTGCTAAGGGAATCCAGGTCCTGCTCGATGCCTGGACGGATACAAAGTTCCTGCCCGACATTGACTATCAGGAACGGATGAGAGGCTATTTGATCTTGGTTCCGGATCGCCAAGACCCAGCCAATCTGCAGGTATTTTTCTTTCGCGATTTTGACGAAAAGTTAATGGGCGCGGCAGAGGCGCTAAATAAGTCTGGAACTACCTTCGTCACGGTCCGCTTGAGTGACATTGTGGACGAAGTTTTTGAGCGCATTTTGTGCTGGTCGAATGATGAGAAATTCATTAGCCCGAGCAGCGAGGAACGGCGCGAGCAATGGCTAAAAGCTTTCAAGTCTGCGGGCCATTTAGTGCGCGAGGTCAATTCCGCAGAGGGAGCACTAAAGCGCTAACCGGGTTTTGTGAGGTTCGGGACCGGATCGCCGTTTAACTTTCCGGTCCCGAGGAAACGAAGGTAACCAACGTTGTCCACAATTACACCATCACCGCTTTCACGTGCAACCGTTTTGCCCCGTGCGGCACAAATGGTAGCCGAAGCCGCCGCTAAGGCCCAATCGTTGAGTGAGATTCTCTTCCTCTGTGCCGGAGAGGTAACCAATCCCAACCATTCGAAGGTTCTTCAGGAGCACGGTCAATTCACAGAGACTCAATTTCGCTTGCTGAGGCGGATCGCTCGCGCCAGTAAAGGCGGTCATCGTGAGTAGGCAGACACAAGCCTCGCGCATTTTGGCTCTACTCGAAACCAAACCGGAAGTGTCATCGCGGGAACTAAGCGCGATTTCGCTCCAATACTGTGCAAGGATCGCCGAATTGCGTGACCTTGGGACGGTCATCTCTAACAGAATTGCGGTCCAACCCAACGGAGTGCGCCACGGATTTTACAGGCTAGTTTCGCGCCCGCCGATTATCGAAAGGGTGAGCAACCATGAGCGGAAACCGCCGAGCAGTGCGCCCGGCTCGCTGTTTCAGGATAGCGAGGGATATCGGTATCCCGATTAGCCGATGGATAACTTCACTCCACTTCGGAACGGAATTTTGGAGCACCTTAGAGACGGGAGGATCTGCCCCTTCGATTTGGGAGTTTATGTGTTGCTGCATCTCCGGGCCGATTGGTCAACTGGCATCTATCACGGTTGCGCCGCGAGCATCGCATATCAGTTCGGCAATCCCACCCTGAGAGAGCACATCAAGAAAACTCTGCGCCGTTTGCGGGCGAAGGGGTACATCAATTACCGGAAGGGCGACGGAGAGCGCGGGGGTTATCCCATCCTGCTTAACAAGCGCGATGTAACAAGCGGGGAATTGCAAGGCACGCGCCTGGATGCATGGAAAAACGGCGAGCTAGCGGTCCCTGAATACAAACCACAGAACGGTAACGGAGCTGTGAGATCCGAATCGCCTAGACCCAAGACAGAGCCCGCGCCCGTCACTATGCCGGACTGGATGCCCGCCGAAAGCTGGCAAGAATTTTGCGACATGCGTCAACGGATCAGAGCACCATTAACGCCTTACGCCATGAGGCTGATCATCACGAAACTCACGGAATTTCGGGAAGGTGGAGACGATCCTACAGCAGTGCTTAATAGGTCAGTAGAGCGAAGTTGGCGCGGTGTTTTCCCACTGAAAGACGAAAGGAAAAACGGTCATGGAACAAACGGCACAAAGTCTAAGGGTGAGCGAATCGAGGATTCGGTTTCCTCCGCAGTCAGAGAGGCCAACAGAATTGCGGAGCAGCGACGTGGACAGGGAGAAACAGCGCCTCAGTAAGCTTGGAGCCCTGGCCAACATCTTCGGAGCAGAACCAACCGGAGCCGTGCTCGATATGTATTTACAAGCTTTGAACGATTTGACGGATGAGCAATTTATCAGGGCTGTCACCCTAGCGATTCAAACACTCAAGTTTTTTCCCAAACCCGCCGAGCTTAGGGAACTGATCGGAGTGGCGGGCAGTTCATTGGATCAAAAATCCGAGAGCCACAAAGCTTGGGACATTCTACTTTCATTCGTTTCTAAATGGGTCCAAAGCAATACGGAGGGCACCTATAGGATTTCTCGCGGGGTTCGTTCGTCAGAGCCGCCGGAATTGAGTCAGAGGATTCTTGATACTGTGCGCCGCACGGGAGGCTGGAAGACGTACAAGTGCATGACAAACGACGATTATCCCTTTGTGCAAAAAAGATTCTTTGAAGAATATGCGGTTTGGTCTGCAGTTGAAGCTATCGAGCCTGGACGGTTGCTTACGGCTCCAACCGTGATGCGGGCGCTAGCTGCGCCGCGAGCGGAGTGGCCAAAGCCAACAGCGACGAAACCGCAAGAGACGTTGCCACTCAAGGCAAAAGTAATTCCGCAGCCATTGACCGAAGTGCAGTTACGCGACCGGCGGGAGATCCTGAAGCAACAAGTCGAGACTATCGTTAACCGCACTAGGCACTGAAATGCAATCGCCAGTCACCATTTCGCCGCGCTGTCTCTCGGGGAGCATACCATCGTGAAACCTACAAACGGTATCGCGCCCACAATCCCGCTCACTTCGTTCGAAATGATCGACTGCACCGAACTGGGGAAGCGTTGGAGTCTGCCCGCGAGTTGGGTCAAGGAACAGACGCGCAGCCGGGCCGCTGATCCTCTGCCTTGCGTGCGCTTCGGGAAATATGTTCGCTTTGCCTGGGGCAGTCCCGAGCTAGCCGAGTGGCTAACCCGACGATATTCGCGCTAGTGTGTTTCCCCTTGACTTAACTTACCCCCTTAGTTAATATCCAACGTAGGGGGTAAGTTGATATGAAGCGATCAGACTTTGTGAACGCTGGAGCCGAGGGCGGGCGCATAGCCGCTGCCCGCATGACCAAAGAACAGAAATCGGAACGCGCCCGGAAAGCTGGTAAAGCCAGCGCAAGAGCGAGACAGGCGAAAGCTAAGAAAGAGGACAAGGCATGAAACGGAACACGAAACGACAAGGCGGTTACATCTACCCGCGGGCCGGTTGGTGGGTACTCCGGTACCGCGATGACGTGTTGCAGGGCGGGGAACTGGTCCGCAAGCAACTAGCAAAGCAGCTCGCGCAAATCAAACCCGAACATGCGCGGCTGAAACGCCCGCCCGCCGATGTAGAGGACATGGCCGAAGCTTTCTTGCGACCGTTGAATAGCGGAGAAACGAACCCGCAATCTACGCAGAGCATCGGGCAGTTTGTAGAGAATTACTTTTTTCCGAGGCTTGAGCATGAGATTCGAGAATGCACTCTCGCCGGATATCGGGGCAGATGGCGGTCACAATTAAAACCGCGCTGCGAAAACGGAACCTTGCGAGCTTTTAACGTGTGGCGGCGCAAGGTGTACTCGATTCGATTCACCGGCAGAATCCCGAGATGACGCGAAGCACCTTGGTACATCTCCGGAATTTGCTTAGTCTTGTTTTCGATGATGCCGAGAGACTAGGGCTGCTGGACAAGTCTCAGGGCAATCCCGTGCGGTTGGTTCGCATCCCCAAACGCGCACCGAAGGGCGAGCCGACGTACGCTTATAGCTTGCGGGAACTAGAAATGATTCTTGCGGTTCTGCCGGAGCCCGCTGCAACGGTTTGCGGGGTTGCCGGGTATGCAGGATTACGGCGGTCGGAGATTCGCGGGCTGCGCTGGGAAGATTACGACGGGCAGCGAATCAGTATTAACCGTTCGATCTGGGAAGGTTTCACAAGTGAGCCGAAATCCGAAAAGAGCAAAGCATCGGTCCCTGTCATCCCTAGGTTGCGCACGATGCTCGAAGCGCATCGGCTGGCGTGCGGGAATCCGAAAACCGGGCCGATGTTCGCCAACAGTGCGGGCAAGCCGGAGAACCTGAATAACGTCTTGAATAGATCGATCCTGCCAGCGTTAAACCGCTGCCGGGTTTGCAGGAAACCGAAAGCAGAGCACGTCTTGGCGCACGTGTCGCATGAGTTTCTGAGAGATGATAATCTACCTCTGTGGCACGGGTTCCATGCTTTCCGCCGCGGATTGGCAACGAGCCTGTACGACTTGGGTGTAGATGATTTTATGATTCAGCAAATACTGCGACAGGCAGACGTGGAGACAACCCGCCGTCACTACATCAAACCACTGCCCGCGCAGAGTGTCGCTGCAATGGCAAAGTTGGAAGCTGGTTTGCCGGAATTGTGCGCTGATGGTGCGCTGGTGCAGATGCCAGCAGCGAACAAGCTTCCGGCTTAGTCGTTTCGTTTGTGTGGTTTCGTCCCGCTGTGGGCGCGTAGCTCAGTTGGCAGAGCAATGCCCTTTTAAGGCATGGGTCGATGGTTCGAATCCATCCGCGCTCACCACATAAACCTCTGTTGCGGATGTACTTGAGGCGTTTCCTTTCTGACCATTCAAAACCTCGTTTTCACCACTGTGCCCAGTTTTGTGCCCACCCATGCGCTCCATCGCGTCGAGAACCAGGTTCCCTGATGGATGAACGTATCGGCTGGAGATCGCAATCGAGCTGTGCCCAGCAATCCGGGCTAGAGTCCACACGTCACACCCGGATTCACCGAGCCGCGTGCAAAGTGTGTCGGAGGCTAGCCAGGACGAACGGGCGGACCGTCGATAGCTTCAGGGCGCTGTTGTGCTGCAAAGTTTAGAAGGGGATGTTCTTGGAGGAAGAGTACCGAGAACGTATTTCATCACTGTTGCGAGATTGTAAATATCTGGTGAATTCGTGGCTTAGCCGCGCTACATCGACCAACCTTGAAAAGAAAGGCCGAACGTGGGGTCGTCCGGCCTAAAACGTGTGGGCTTTGTTCGGTAAGGGCGGTCGTGAGGGTCCGAATGTCGGGGCGAATATGAAGATAACCTACCGCCGACGCTAACCCATGACCGCTGTATTCGCGTTAGGGATGCCACGAACAGTAGCCCAGGTGTTTGGTTGCGGGCAATACAGTGGATACTGTAGGCACGAATCGTGACAGGTCCACCGTATCGAACGTCAGCAGGGCTGAAAATACAGTAATTAAGGTATGGAACCCGATCCGGACCTCGCGGTATAGCTAGTCTCCTCGATCTCTTACCTCTCTTAATGATCAATATCGGCACACTGGCTTCATTAAACTTTAGAAGGAGACTAATGCCCATGAGCAACCGACTTGGTTGTACAAGGCGCCGCATGCTAGTCCGACAGACAGCATCGCTCGCGCTTTGCCTGATTCTCTGCATGTTAGAGCTGACTGTTTTGGCGAACGCCCAAGGTCAGAACAGTCGAATTGGGACCCCGCATCTGACGCCCCTTCCGCCAATGGACGATTTTAATCCAGTGCCACGGATCGGCCTGAAGGACCCGTCGTCGCCATGGGCGCCGCTGAATAACCAGCCCACGTTCTTGGGGCGGGGAGCTTCCAACCCCATCTTGCTGACCGACGGAACGGTCCTGATACAGGATGAAGGCTCGCAGGATTGGTGGCGCTTGACACCAGACTTGAGCGGCAGCTACGTGAATGGCACCTGGACGCCAATCGCCTCGCTACCGGCCGGATACAGCCCGCTATATCATTCTTCGGCGGTTCTGCCGGATGGCCGGCTGATTATCGAAGGCGGAGAATACAACTTCTTCGTGCCTACATGGACGAACCTGGGGGCCATTTACGATCCGCTCGCCAACACCTGGACCTCAGTTGATCCTCCCCCGTTCTTTGGCACCTGTTGCGGATTCAACCATACGACCATTGGCGACGCTCAGAGCGTGATTCTGTTTGACGGAACGTACATGCAGGCAAACTGCTGCACCCCGCAGGCTGCCCTGCTGGACGCGACAACCTTGACATGGACGCCGACCGGCAGCGGGAAATTCGATATCAATGACGAAGAGGGCTGGACGCTGCTTTCCAACAAGCAGGTCCTGACCGTCGATGCTTACGTTTTCGCCTACGATCCCAACGGTACGAACTCGGAGATTTACGTCCCGGCCGCGGGCAAGTGGCACAGCGCGGGAAGCACCATCGTGCAGTTGTGGGACTCGGCGGCGAATTGTGGCGGCGAGAACAACGCGACTCAGGAGGTCGGCCCGGCAGTTCTACGCCCCGACGGCACGGTCTTCGCTACCGGAGCGAATACATGCGGCAAGGGAGCATCCGGTCACACGGCAATCTTTAACACTAACACCGCCACCTGGACGGCAGGTCCGGACTTTCCTCCCAATCTCAACATTGCTGACGGTCCCGCGTCGCTGGAGCCGAATGGCAATGTCCTGATGATGGCGAGTCCCGGGTTCGGCGCACGTCCTTCGACGTTTCTGGAATGGGATGGCACAAACCTCAATGTGGTTCCAGGGCCACCGCGAGCCCCTCGTGACGGCTCGTTTGTTGGGAACATGTTGATCCTTCCCACGGGCCAAATCCTCTTCACGGATTTCTCCCACGACGTCGAGGTCTACACTCCCTCTGGAACCTACAATCCATCTTGGGCGCCACGTATTCAGAGCCTTCCTGCGGTCGTTAGTCCGGGAGGCTCATACACCATCTCCGGTCACCTCTTCAATGGAATGTCGCAGGGCGCGGCGTATGGCGACGACGTTCAGGCCGCAACCAATTACCCCCTCGTGCGCATTACAAATCTGGCAACCGGAGACGTGTTTTATAGCCGAACGCACGACCACAGCAGCATGGCCGTCGCATTCAACGGCTTGGTTTCCACCCACTTCGATGTTCCCGCGAACCAGGAACTAGGGCCTAGCCAGTTGGTGGTGGTTGCCAACGGCATTCCCTCCCAGCCTGTTTCAGTCAACGTTCAGTAGCGAAGTGGGCCGCCCCAACCATCTTGGATACGGGTGGCGAACACCGGCTAATTGAGGCTGCCTCCAACCCAACTCCCCAACGAGCGCCGTTCGGCGCTCGTTGGGGCTGAATTCAGCACTGTTAGTAATGACCCTCTCGTGACCGAGCAAGTTTCTTGGCTAATTAACTCTTGCGCTAACCTAGGTTACGCGCCCAAGTGCGTTTAGCATCTAGAAATGGCGTGCGCCGATCTATCGCTACTGGGTCATTGCGCCACCTAGAAGATCACTCCGTATCCATGTTCCGGTCCACCGCTGAACGTCGTACCGTATAGGTTTCCTTCCGCGTCGACTGTCGCAGGACCGATGGGATCACAACCGATGGGATCACAACCGTTGCGACAGCTATTGAAGGTGTACGGCGTGGTTTCAGTCTTACCCCAGGGGGCAAGTGCAGTGTCCCTCCAAAAGCCTTGCTGGACAAGACATCTGTAGCATTCCATCGCAATTGGTAGGTATCAGTGTAACTCGTTGATGTTTAGTTTTCTTAACTTCTTTTAAGGCATGGGTCGATGGTTCAAATCCATCCGCGCTCACCAGATTTTCGAAGCATCCGCTCTGCAACCCCTTTTTGACAAAAGAACTCGGATCAATTCTAATAGGGAAGTTGCGAGTCAGTCGCAACTAGAACCAAGAGTATTTAAAAGGACGTTTCCATGATTTCGGGCGCTCATGTTGCGACTGAGTCGCAGCTCGGAAGATCAAAAAACGATAGAGTCATTACACGCCCTTCTTTAATGAAGGAACTGGCCGCACGAGGAGTCCGCATGACCGCCCAGAGGCGCCTGCTAGTGGGCATCATTCAGGACTCTCCCCGCCATCTGGACGCGGCTGCGCTCCTGGAGATTGCGCGGAAACAGGATCCAGATATAGATCGCGCCACTGTCTATCGAACCCTTGCGTTACTCAAGAACCGTGGGCTGATCGATGAACTTGATTTGATGCACATTGAGGGCGAGAAGCACTATTACGAGGCCAAGACCAATCGAGATCACTGCCACATGGCTTGCTTCCGGTGCGGCGCGATCATGGAATACGCGAGTTCGTCTTTCGAGAAACTGAAAGCAGAGATGGTCAAGCAGAGCGGTTTTCATATCCGGGTCGTCCGGCTGGAAGTGGGTGGATTTTGCAAGCGGTGCCAAAAAGGAGTGACTTCGTAGTCTTTTTTTGGACGTCTAGATGCGACTGAGTCGCATGTAGAGGCGTAATCGACAGCCGATGAACCAACGAGCGCGGCCTTTAGCGGAAATGAAAGGTCACAAGGACAACAACGGCGTGGGTACCGAGCAGGATTGCGTCTTGAATTTTCTTTCGATCTTGCTGCGCTCATGCCTGCTTTCCTTGTGCCTTTCTATTTCATTGGTCATGTTCTTTGCCGCCGATTCGTGGGCTGGGGCGGGCGGCAGTGTTTCTGGCACCGTGAAGGACGCGAGCAACGCAGTAGTTCCGAACGGGACCGTGAAGGCAACCAATATTGCCGCCGGAGTGCAACTGCAAGTCATGACCAACGACCGGGGCTTCTACTCCTTCCCCAACCTCGCCGTTGGGCGCTACAACATCGTGATCGAAAAGATGGGCTTCAAGCCCTACCAGCGAACCGGCATCGTCATCGACGCGAACAGCGCGTTGCTGGTTGACGCAGTGCTGGAAATCGGCGGACACACGGAGGCAATCACGGTGACCGAGAACGCGGTTCATGTCGAAGTGTCCAATACCCAGATGGGAGAAGTGGTCAGCGGAACGAAAATGGCCGCTGTGCCTCTAAACGGCCGCAGCTACACTGATCTTCTGGCGCTCCAGCCAGGCGTCGTTCCCGCGACCTCCCTTACCTCGAATACTCAGCAGGACGTCGGCGTGAGCGCGCTGTCGCCCTCCGGTAGTCTCAACCCTGGAACAGTCTCGATTCACGGACAGCGGGAATTCTCAAATGCATTCATCGTGAATGGAAGCGATGCTGAAGAAGACGTGAATTCTGGAACGGCGATTGTCCCGAACCTCGACTCCATTGCCGAGTTCCGCATTCTTACCAGCAACTTCGATGCTGAATACGGCGGGCACAGCGGAGGACAGATCAATGTCGTCACGAAATCCGGTACTAACCAATTTCATGGCGACGTATTTGAGTTCCTGCGTAACACGAACCTCGATGCTCGCAACTATTTTTCTCCCACTCGCGGAACTTTCGATCAAAACCAGTTTGGCGGAACCTTCGGTGGCCCAATTCGAAGGAACAGAGTGTTCTTCTTCGCCGATTATCAAGGGACCCGATTGACCCAGGGAGTCGACACGGGCCAGATCCCGGTCCCTTCAACGCAGGATCGTTCTGGCGATCTCCTCGATCAGGCAAGCTCGCTGAGCGGCACAGTCACTGGCCAATCCTGGGCAAATCTGCTGTCGCAAAAACTCGGATACTCCGTTTACCCGGGCGAACTCTACTACACGGCGGGATGCTCGAGCAGCGGCTCTATTCCGTGTGTTTTCCCGGGAGGCGTGATTCCGCAGAATGCGTGGTCGGTCCCTGCCATCAATCTCTTGAAATACATTCCTTCGCCCAACACTTCGAATGGTAGCTTCGCGACTTCCAACTCCAACGAAACTTTGCGGGACGACAAGGGAGCTTATCGGCTCGACTACAACAGTCATTGGGGCGCGCTCTCGGCGTATTACTTTTTGGACGACTACACTCTCAACAATCCATATCCAGTGGCGCAGAGCGGGGCAAGTGTGCCCGGTTTCAACGCGCTCTATTTGGGACGAGCCCAGTTGCTCAGTTTAGGCGACACGAAAGCCCTCGGATCGACAGCGGTCAATGAGTTCCACTTCACCTACATGCGCAATCACAACGATTTGGGCAAGCCCATGGGTGGGCTCGGCGTTAGCCTGGCATCGCAGGGTTTTGTGACCGGCGCGGGGACGCCCGGCATTGTGCCACTCAATCCACAAGGCGAGGGGGTTGAGAATATCGTCTTCAATGCGTTTTCCATCGGTACAAATGCGAATGAATTGCGGCAGGTCAACAATACTTTCCAATGGACAGATAACTTCTCCAAAGTGGTGGGCCGTCACACCGTGAAATTCGGAGGAGAAGTACACTTCGACCAGATCAACACCAATCCGATCGCGCAATTCAATGGCAATTTCCTGTTCACGGGGAGCGAGACCGGGTATGACTTTGCCGATTTCCTCCTAGGAATTCCGAGCCAGTACAACCAGAGCCAGTTGCAGCCGTTCTACGGCCGCAACCAATACTGGGGACTGTACGCGCAGGACAGCTGGCGTGTGCGTTCCAACCTGACTCTGAACTACGGCGTGCGCTGGGACCGGATCGAACCCTGGTCCGAAAAAAACAATGGGATCTCGACCTTTGCACCGGGCAAGCAGTCAGCAGTCTTTCCTGGCGCGCCCGGCGGAATTCTCTTTCCCGGCGATCCCGGTATTCCTCGCACTTTGGCGCCTCCGGGAAACTTGAACTTCGGTCCTCGCGTTGGCCTGGCCTACTCTCCTGAGGCGAGGGAAGGCACGGTTCTCGGTAAGATTCTGGGCGGGCCGGGCAAGACCAGCGTACGAGCCGGTTTCGCTATGAACTACACTGCGATCGAGGCTCTGACCGTGGGGATCCTGGCCGGGAACGCGCCCTTTGGAATCACCTATTCCAGTCCCGCCCCGCCGCTGTTCGCCACGCCCTTCATTTCCGCGTCGACTGGTCAAAACCAGGGTCAGCCGTTTCCGGTGGCACTGGTCACGCAAACGGCTTCCAGCGGCAATCCGAATTCGAGTGTCAATTGGTCGCAATACGAGCCGATCAGCGGCATCCCCGGCTATTCCGCGAGCAACCGCATCCCCTACGTCGACGAGTACATTTTTTCTTTGGAACGGCAACTCGGAGCGAACACGGTGCTAAGTATGAGTTACGTTGGAACGCAGACGCACCGGTTGCTCGTCATGGTGGAAGCCAACCCCGGCGATCCCGGGCTGTGCCTGAGTCTAAGTCAACCGAACCAGGTGGCGCCCGGTTCACCCACCTGCGGTCCCTTCCGGGAGAGCAATATATTCACGACGGCTTCGCGCCAGGTGATCAACGGAACTCGAGGGCCCCTGGGTTTCAATTTCGGCAGCGACACCAACCAGGAGACTATTGGAAAATCGAATTACAACTCTCTTGAACTCAGCTTGCGCCACACCAGCGGAAGGTTGGAATTGTCTGCCGGATATACCTACGGTAAATCCCTGGACGAGTCTTCCAATTTGGGGGAAGAAGTTAATCCGATCAATCCTGCCCTGAGCTATGCCTTGTCGTCCTTTGACATCCGGCAAAACTTTGTCGTGAGTTACAACTACAAGCTTCCATTCGAAAGCCTGTTCCACGCCACCAACCGCTGGACGCAGGGCTGGGAACTCTCGGGGATTACCCATTTCAGCTCGGGTCTGCCCGTGACGCTCATCAACTACGGGGACAATTCTCTGCTCGGAGCGGAGCCGAATGGCATCAACAACTATGGAATCGATGAGCCGGATTACACTGGCGGCCCTCTCGATCTCAATCGCAATCCTCGTAATGGGCGGTCTTACTTCAATACCTCACAATTCAGCGATAACGCCTTGGGCACGCCAGGCACGGCAAAGCGGCGGTTCTTCTCGGGACCGGGGCTGGACAATTACGATATGGCGCTGCTCAAGACCGTGGGTCTAACTGAATCGAAGTCCCTCCAGTTCCGGCTCGAATGTTTCAATATTTTCAATCATGCCCAGTTCTTCGGACCCCAATCCGTCGACGGCAATATCGGCAGTCCTTCGTTTGCTCGAGTCGTTAGCGCCAATCCGCCTCGCCTGATTCAGTTGGGTGCAAAGTTTCTTTTTTAGAGACCGGCCGACGAGGTCGCGTGCGCCCTTTTGATCCGCCCG
>Ga0210401_10005836_pt1 | contig 12606 bp, 9 predicted proteins | sample IncBWH32MmetaG_FD_150866 | JGI IMG/M metagenome (GOLD analysis project Ga0210401, IMG submission 150866) | Forest soil microbial communities from Barre Woods Harvard Forest LTER site, Petersham, Massachusetts, United States - Inc-BW-H-32-M | ecosystem: Environmental > Terrestrial > Soil >... | reverse complement strand
AGGGATCTTTGTGCACCAGGAACTATCGTACTACGCGAGTGCGAATACGGCATCGAGCGGAATCGGCGTATCTTTTGTCGAATCGAGCTGGCCGTACCCCTTGTAGTGGACGAGTTTATCGTCGCGCGCAATTGCGACCATGGCGTCGGACACACGTTTAGCGGCCATCTCGCGGGCGAAGATCCAGCCGGGCCAAAACCTGTTGCGAGAATCCGACGTCGTTCGGCTTTCCTTCGGGCAACGGCGCGGCTTTTGCGACATCCAGAACCATACCGGCAACCACTGCCACGGTTCTCACTGTCCCACTTTAAGGCGGATCATTCTCGCCGATTGTTGTTGCAACCGGGGTGTACCCGGGCTGTATGCTTAAATGCGCGTGAAAGAGCTACAAGGCAATGCCTGGTTGGCGCATTCGTCTGACTGCCACGGTTGCCTCGGTGCATTAGCGATCGCCGCGGACACGATGATTCTTTGGGCCACGCGCGGTCACAAGCAGAACAGCTCGAGTCTGATCGAGCGTGTAGGGGAGGACCAGATGCGAGCAGACCGACATGAGCCCCTTGCGCGACACGCTCTCGCCTTCGTGCTTGCTGGCGGGCGCGGCAGTCGCCTTATGGAGTTGACCGATCGACGCGCCAAACCGGCCGTCTATTTCGGCGGAAAATCGCGCATCATCGATTTTGCGCTCTCAAATGCTGTGAACTCCGGCATCCGCCGAATTGCGGTCGCCACCCAATACAAGGCCCACAGCCTGATTCGACATTTACAGATGGGCTGGAATTTCTTTCGCCCGGAGCGGAATGAGAGCTTCGACATTCTGCCGGCCAGCCAACGCGTCTCCGAGACAAATTGGTATCTCGGGACGGCCGACGCCGTTTATCAGAATATCGATATCATAGAGCCGCATAGAGCCAAGTTCATCGTGCTTCTAGCCGGGGATCATGTCTACAAGATGGATTACGAAATCATGCTGCAACAGCATGTGGAGCAGCGCGCGGACGTCACTGTCGGATGTCTCGAAATGCCGAGATCCGAATCGAGCGGCTTCGGGATCATGCACGTCGACGACAACGACATCGTCCAGTCATTCCTGGAAAAGCCGGCTGATCCGCCGCCTATGCCAGGCAAGCGCGACAGATCGCTCGTTAGTATGGGAATCTATGTCTTCGACACGAAATTTCTGATCGATGAACTGAGACGTGATGCGATGGATCCGAATTCAAGTCACGATTTCGGTAAGGACATTATCCCGTACATCGTAAAACAAGGCCGCGCGGTGGCACACCAATTCAGCCGTTCCTGCGTTCGGTCCGGCAACGATCCTCGTACTTATTGGCGGGACGTGGGAACGGTGGACGCATACTGGTCTTCGAATATCGATCTCACAGACGTTCTGCCGGAACTCGACCTGTACGACCGCTCATGGCCGATCTGGACTCACGCTGAAATCACGCCACCAGCGAAATTCGTTCATGATGAAGAAGGCCGTCGCGGAGAGGCGGTGACGTCACTCGTCTCCGGAGGGTGTATCATATCCGGTGCGGCATTACGACGTTCCCTGCTTTTCACCGGTGTACACCTTCACTCATTTGCCAAGGTCGAAAATGCGGTCATTCTGCCTTACGTCGACGTAGGCGAGGGCGCTCGATTGGCAAACGTCGTGATTGACCGCGGCGTGCGAATTCCGGATGGACTAGTAGTAGGAGAAGACCCTGAACTCGATGCGAAACGATTCCGGACCACTCAACAGGGCATCTGTCTTATTACGCAGCCGATGATCGACGGACTGAAGGCATGAGGTCAATTCGCGCGCTCGCGGTCGCATCCGAAATTTATCCAATTATCAAGACCGGCGGTCTCGCCGACGTGGTTGGCGCGCTTCCAGTGGCCTTGAACGCGGAAGGAATCGAGGTTCGCACCATGGTGCCGGGATTTCCTGACGTCATGCAGGCCCTGGGAACGGCCGAAGAGGTGCTCTACTATCCGAATCTCCATGGAGGGAACGCGCGCTTACTCAGCGGTTCGTGCGGCGAGCTCGACATCTTCGTGATCGATGCCCCGCATCTTTACAAGCGTTTGGGAAACCCTTATGTCGCGCCGGACGGCAAAGATTGGCCCGATAACGGCATTCGATTTGCTGCGCTCGGACGGGTGGCTGCCGATATTGGGCTGGGAGCAGTGCCGTCCTTTGTACCGGACGTCGTGCATGCGCATGACTGGCAGGCCGGACTGACCCACGCCTATTTGCATTTTAGCGAACGGCGCAGGCCAGCTACGGTAATGACAATTCACAATCTCGCTTATCAAGGTCAGTTTCCGCGGGAAATGCTCAGCGCGACCGGTTTACCCCTGGAATCGTTCACTATCGACGGTATCGAATACTACGGGACGATTGGATTCTTGAAGGCCGGTTTGCTGTTCGCCGATCGAATCACAACGGTTTCCCCCACCTACGCGGTCGAGATCCAGGCACCCGAGGCAGGCATGGGGCTTGATGGCCTTTTGCGCGCGCGGGCAAATCAGCTGAGCGGCATCCTCAACGGTATTGACACATCAGTCTGGAATCCCGCAACGGATCCCAACATCGCTTCAACTTTCAATTCCGATGACCTTGACAAGCGAGCGGCCAATAAAGTGGCGCTACAACGGCGACTTAGTCTTCGAATCGCGCCCGACGCCCTCTTGTTCGGCGTGATCAGTCGCTTGTCCTGGCAGAAGGGGCTTGATCTCCTTCTTGCGAACTTGCCGACCATCGTAAGCGATGGCACGCAAATAGCGCTGCTGGGGACCGGAGATTTGGACCTTGAGAGCCGCTACAAGGCGGCCGCAGCATCCAAACCGGATCAGATCAGCGCGTCGATCGGCTATGATGAGAAACTAGCTCACCAAATCCAGGCCGGCGTGGATGCGCTCGTGGTGCCGTCGCGGTTTGAACCCTGCGGACTGACCCAGCTTTGCGCCTTGAGATACGGAGCAGTTGCCATCGTATCCCGTGTCGGCGGACTAGCCGATACCGTTATTGACGCCGACGAAGCGGCTATTGCCGGCGGCAAAGCAACAGGAGTCCAATTTGGGCCGGTCACGGTCGAGAATCTCGCTGGTGCAATCTGGCGAGCGGGTGCCCTGTTCAACGACAAGCCGGTTTGGCGGAGCATTCAAAAAAAAGGCATGACCGTCGATGTATCTTGGCGCAATTCCGCTGGTCGATATGCCGATCTGTATCGTCAGATTGTCAAAACACGCGCAAATAGCTCTTAGAGGCAACTCAACGCCGCAGCTTGCGCAAAAGAACGTACAAGCATGGGTGTTCCTCCGCCACTCCGCCCTCCGCGTCGCTCTATCGCGAGCGTATTATTTATAACGACTGAGCAGTCTGGTGCTCCCAAAGTATCGCTCCGGCGAAGGCCGCCTTGTGTGATTTGGAGGGCTGTCTGAGAATTTGACGTTAAGTCTAACCTTAAGGTCATGCGGCGCATGCGGTCAAGGTTTTGGGCGCCGAACGTCGGTGCAGTTTGTGCTTCCTGGCAGCGGCTCATAACGAGGCTGTTGTTCATTGGTCGATACAACCAGTTTCGCGGCAAAAATATGCATGTTGATTCGCCGAGCCGCCGGTAGCGGGCAAGGGCGGACGGAAGAAAAGCCGCCGGGAGTTTGCAGCCAATCCAATTCACAAACGAAAACAATGGGCCTTAATAGGGTGAGTTTGCCCGTATCTTGTTGTTAGACCTGCTGATTGTTGGGACTCTTAATCAGCAGGTCCCAGGTTCGAGCCCTGGTGCGCCCACCAAGCAAAACTCTTAAAAACAGGGCTTTCTTGCTCCTCAGCGGGGGCAGGGGCTTACTTTTGTCGGGCCGAAAGTAAGGAAAACCTAGGGTCGGCGGAGCCCGTGTTGAGGTTCTCTGGCAGTCCTGTTCAGGCTTGGCGGTGCGCAAAAGCGCAAAAATCACCTCAACACAAGGGGGCCAGGTGATGACGACGCAGTTTGATGAGGAATGGATGCAAGCCGAGATCGACCAAGCCAAGCAGCGATCCAAGAAGCTGCTCGCCGATATTTTGGAGAAGGGTCAGATCGAATTATGCGGGGAAACCACGCTGCGCCCGGGTGACCCTGACTTTGACAGCCTTGTGGTCGGTCATATCAACGTGATCCGCAACGACCTGCTGCGGCTGCTGCAGCGTGGGTCGGAGCTGTACATGCCGCTCGAGCACGCGCTCTTCAAAAATCATCCTCTGTACAAGGAGGGGATGGTCGCGCTCCGCGAGGCAATAGCCAACTGGGGAGCGGCCCTCGATCACATGCACGAGTGGGCGGTCGCGTGGCAAGACGCCGGCGGGCATGATAGCGATCCGCGCAATTACATCCTCGACTGCTGGACGGCCTCTTTCCCGAGGAGCACCCCAGGGGGTGGGACGCATACGAGGTGTGGTACCGCAAAGATATGGAGCACTACGAGGCGACCGAGAAGGGTGATCGCTGAAATGACAGTGCGGGTGATTCCGGTAATGACGGTGCCGGTAATGACGGTGCCGGTAACGAGGACTGATTTATGATGCAAGCCTATGGAATGCCCTAGGGCCTCCTTTTTTCTGCCTTCCTGCTCCCCAGAGCACCCAAAATAATGAACCAGCAGGCTCCTGACAGGGCCGCAATTCTAGGACACTGAGCCGGCTCCGGGCGCATAGCTCAGTTGGTAGAGCAGCTCTATCCCTAATAGCTGAATGGGACGCCTTAGCGATCGAACCGCTCGTGGCGTCGGGTCCGTCATTCGTAAGCAAATTCGGTTTGCAACCAACCCAATTCGTAAAATGAATTCAACAGGCTTAAATCCGAGCAGTTTGCGCCTAACCAACTGTTAGACCTGTTGATTTGTAGGACTCTTAATCAGCGGGTCCCAGGTTCGAGCCCTGGTGCGCCCACCAAGGAAAAACCTTCCTTTCTAATGCCTTCGCGAGTTGGTCGCCGAGAACAATACCGGTCTCGTGCGACGTTTTTTGTGGTCGGACGTCGCACGCCGTGCGACGAGTTCACGATGTTCGCTGAATGTTTTTGACCGAATCCGGTACGCCGGAAAGCGCCGATCAGCAACAACGATCGCACGGAATATCATCGCCAGAATGAAGCGGAGCGCCGCGCGCAGCCGAGTGTTCATTGACCAAGAGATGTTGGAGCTGAAGCGGTGGCTGCGGAATTATCCCACGCGCCTAACTCGGGATTGAACCGCCTGCGAGGCGCTCGGCAACGCGATCGACAGAATGGCGTTCGGCGATCCCGAGTACGACTACGCCAAGCACCACAGCATCGTGCGGGGTCACAAGCCGCCCCCGAAATGGGATTCGGCCGGTCGGCGTTCAGCCCTTCATACCTTCCTTGCGCACCTGCAATTCGAGCCGGTCGATGCCGGCATCGGCGCGATCGGCATTGCGAGCACGATAATGCTTCACGATGGTCTGCGCGCTCCGGTACGAGTGCCCGGTGATGTCGCAGATCGTCAGCAGGTCGCAGCCGGCGCGATCAAGTAGCATGACGCAGGTATCGCGCAGGTCCTGATCGTGTTTCTGGTCGAGTTCGCCGGCGCCATTGACGAACATCAGCGACGGGCACGGCTTCAGGCGCCATGTTTCGTCATCGCCATTGCTGTCGCGCGCCGCCTGTGCATCCAGCCATTCCGCCAGCACACGCGCGCGCTGATCGACCGCGCGAGCGCGCTGCGCCTTGTTCTCTTCATTGAGAGGGAAACGCGCGAACAGCCCGTCGACGGTTCTGATCAGTTCGGTGGTCAGTCGCTCCGCGCGGACGATCGCCTGACGCACGGTATCGCGTGCGAGAAAGCCGAACACGGCGACGGCGCGCGCGGTCGACACCCAATGGCGATAGGTACTTTCGTCATAAGGCTCGCCATTGTCCTCGTTGACGACGAATTCGAGCGGCACCGTCTCAAGCTGAAGCCGCAGCTTGAGCGCCTTTATTCGCGCGCGCGCGGCGTTCAGCCGCGCGCTGAGTTGTGGTGCCTCCTTGATGTCGACGAGTTCGCCAGTCTTGCCTTGCCTGAACGCGTGCCGTCCCGCGACATCGCTCTCGTCGCGCATGATCAGACGGTCCGTCTGGCGCTGCCCGGTGAACAGCGCGAGATAAAAGCTGTCGCCGATCGAGGCCCGTTCGATCGCATCGGCTACCGCGACCCAGGCGGAAAATTCCGGCATCGAGACCAGCACGATGCGGCCGTCAGGATGATCGAATTCCATGCCTTCCCGCGGGTTGGCGCCGAGCCGCCACAGGATGCTTTCCTGACCCCAGGTGAAGGCGGCCGAGAGCGTCGCGATCATCGCCAGCGCCATGTGATGACCGCGCGCCGATTTCGCATAGTTATAGAACGCTCGGAGTTCCGGCTTGCCGATTGACGATGGCGTGGCGGTCGCGATCGCCTCGGGTTCGCGCGCGGGCTCGGCCACGCCCAGCAGCTTGGCGGCGCGGATCTCGGCGCGCATCTTCGCAGCGGCCTCACGCGTCTGCGGCCGGTAGAGGATGGCGGAGATGCACTTGCGATAGGACGATCGCGAGGCGGCCGACAACGCCTTGAACTCGGCCGATTTGCTCCAGTCGTCCAGAAGATCTTCGATCGTGGTACGCTTCCGGACCGCAATCTTTTTTGGCAATTTGCCAGCGCGGCGCGCCGCCTCGATGTCCGTTTTTCGTTTGTCGGAGAAATCGGAGGCCTCCTGAAGATTGAACCACGCGCCGACCGGGCGGCCATTTTCATCGCGGGGCGGATGGCGCAGGTCGGCATCGGCAAAGCCGAGCGCCCTGGCGTAAGCGCCGTGCGACGAGCGCGGACGTCCGTCACGCCACTTCACATAGGGAAATTTCGGATCGGCCATAGAAAGCCTCCGTGGCGAAATAAGACAAGGCACCCTTTGGAATCTAGCACGATCTGGAATGTCAAGCGCGATGGTGCCCGTAGGCCGTTTTCAGCCGCTCGCGATGTTCTTCATCGCTTGCTGCCGGCGGTGGCGCGAATGTGTCATCAGCGATCGTCTTCGGGCGCATGGGATGATGCCGAGTCAGCCAGGCGTCGAAGCCGGTACGTTCCCATTTAAGCGGCCCGCGTTCGCTGATCGGCCCTGGCAAGCCGTCGTGCTCGTGCCGGATTTGGCGCGTGCGATAGAAAGTATCCAGTGAGACGCCTATCGCCATCGCAACCTCGCTCGAAGAATAGGGCGGCACCATCCTCTGTGGACGATTCGGCAGGCGCAAATGCATAAGTCCGCAACGCCTCGTCACTCTTCCCTCCTTTGACCGAAGTCGATGGAACATTGGAGCAGATAAGAACGAAGGTGGAAAGCGCACGCACCAGACGTAGGGAATTCGGCTAGTTTGGCGTGCAAATAGGATGCAAGCGGCGCTCACCTCGCGCAATCGCGCGCCGCGTTTACCGCAGGAATAGAACCCGCAAGAAGACTGTTATGAGCGGCAGGAGATCGATCAGCCTCGTTGATTTTTCTTCGTTTTCGTTCAGGTTTTGATCGCGTTCGTCGCGTTTCGATCAGGTCGTTTTCTGGTGCAAAACTGGTGCGGGCAGCTCCTGGGATCGAGAGCAGCTTCTGAAGAGGTTGTCGGAGATAGTCAGCCACAAGTCGATCGGATCATCTGCACAAGCGCGTTCGGCATGGGCCTGGACGTTCCAAATGTTCGCATGGTGATCCATTGGCAGCATCCGTCCTCGATTGAAGACTATTTGCAAGCATTCGGGCGGGCCGGCCGAGACGGCAAAGCCTCTGTGGCAGTGCTCCCCTATGATCGGAACAACGCGCGGCGTGATATTGGTCTCCTGCGGTTTATGGCCGACAGGGCAGTTGAGAGCGCGCAATTGCCGACCGCCGGCGCCGTCGCGGCGTTGAGCCACAAGACCGCTCAAATCAATAGAATGGCATGTTTAACGACGAACCTCGGATGCTTCCGCGAGTCTTTTGTCGGCTATTTCATGGGACCAAAGCGAGCTGCACGTAGAAGCTTTTCGATTTGGCTCGTAGAACTCGTGTTTGCAGACCGCCGAGTAGTAGTACAAGAAAAGGTGGCTTGTTGTGATGCCTGCCAACAGCGACTCATCAGCCGCCAGGGGCCGCTCGCCTTCGTAACGAAAGTGCTGGGCGCCTAAGCCATTGGCCGAATTCTTCCATAACGCGTAGTGTGCGAATCCTGAGCCGGTATCCCCAAAGCGGACTGTTTTTTGGTAAAGGCTTTCAGCCGCGCATGTCGCAGTTTGTTCGCGCTGGCGCGCAGGGCTCTCTCGGGGTATTTCTGTAAGCAGAATGCGCAACAATCCCATCATCGTGCAAAAATACGGCGGCGTCTGCCTTGAAACACCGGCAAAAATCCGCGCGGTCGCGAGCAGTCTCGCCGACCTACACAGACGCGGTCATCGGGTGGCAGTGATCGTTTCAGCGATGGGTAAGACCACCGACGAACTTGTTAAGATGGCCTATCAAGTAAGCCCGCATCCCAATCGCCGTGAACTCGACATGTTGCTAACCACCGGTGAGCGCATCAGTATGTCTCTAATGAGCATGGCGCTGTCCGATTTCGGCGTGCCGGCGATCAGTTTTACCGGCAGTCAAGCCGGAGTGATGACCGACGAATCCCATTCCTCCGCGCGCATTCTGGATGTGCGGCCCGTTCGCGTGCGCGAAGAACTCGATCGCGGGCGCATCGTGGTTTTGGCTGGCTTTCAGGGCGTGAATCCGGTGACCAAAGAAATCACCACGCTGGGCCGGGGCGGCAGCGACACCACTGCGGTCGCCATGGCCGCGGCGCTGAGGGCCGATTGCTGTGAAATAATCAAAGAGGTCGACGGCGTCTGCTCGGCCGATCCGCGCATCGTGGTGGATTCAAAACCGTTGCGTCAGCTGGATTTTGCATCGCTATCCGAAATGTGTTTTTGGGGCGCCAAGGTCTTGCATTTCCGCAGCGTGGAGCTGGCACAAAGCCAAAATGTGCCGTTGGTTTTGAAAAAATGGGGCGGCGCTGAACACAGCACGCAAGTGATGAAGGAGGTCGCCGGAATGGAAAACGGAAAGGTTTTGGCCGTCAACTCGATGGCTCGCATTGAGCATGTGGAGATCGATTCGGCAGATCTCAATCAGGGTTCTGAGAAGTTCGCGCAGCATCTCAAACAAAACGGCTTGTCCTGGCCGCAACTCCTCGCTTCGGCTTTCACCGCCGGAAAAACCCGCATCATGATGACTTCCGATTCGGAATCGCTCGACACCTTGCTGCGCACGCTGGAGAGGAGCAAGGACTTGCGCAAACAGCGCGAGACCTTGAGTTCGGTGAGTCTCACATGCTTCGGCGGCGTTTCTTCGGACTTGCCATTCAAGGCTATTCAGATTCTGCAAAGTCACGGGATCATCGCCGACAAATATGTTTTGTCACCGCACTCGGTGAATCTGTTTGTTCCTGTCGGGAGCCGCGAGGCCGCGGTCAAGGCGTTGCATTCGCTGATCTAGTTGGCCGTTTCGCCCAAAATATTGCGGCGCTCTGTGTGAGAAACTCGGGGACTCGAACCCGCACGCTCCATAACGCCCATCTCGCGAAAAATATTAGTCCTCGTCCTCTTCCGGCGCCGACAACTCATCGACATCTGAAAACAGTTCTCGTTCGCGCAACTCGGAGGCTATCCCGTCGGGCGTCAATTTGTCCTCAAGCTGCACTAGTCGCCCTTCAGTCCACTCCAACATGCTCGCCACTTCGCCGGACGGGTGCGCCGGCAGACGGTCACGTAACCGCGCCAGGAGCGATTTGAGCTCATCAGCCTCGGTTGAGATCGCGGCAAGACGCTTCAGGTATTCGTGACGCTGCGCCTCCCGCTCCTCACGGGCGCTGGCAAGTGCTGCAAGTCGTTGCCGCCGCTCCCACTCGCGATGCCAGCGCTCTCGTTGCTCGCGTTTGGCCTTAACACCTGCCAAATAGGTGGTAATCCCGGCAACGATGTCGTCCACGAGCCTCTCGATTTTTTGACGCTTCCCGTCACTCCAATTGCGACATAGACCTCGGACATATTCATCCGCAATCTGAATGCTGAGCTCACCAGTGCGAACGAAGTCAAATTCCGGATACGCGCGTTCCCGACCGTACGACCAAATTCCAAGGCGAGCGTCACGCTCCTGTTTCTTTCGCCGCCGCTCCTCCCGCGAAAGTTCCTCCATTGTTGGCACGTGATCTCGCCTTTCGATCCGTTCAACGAGGGAGAAAGTGACGTTGTCGGGAGGTAGGGCTACCCGAATGCAGGTGCCGGCGGGCTCAACTTTCAGGCCGCGCGCATCAAGCGCGCGTGCGATGGCATCTAGAATCGCGATCGTGCGCTCAACGCTTGAAGCGCCAACTTCGATCCCACAATGGTCTTGCCCGTTCGCCCGAACGACTTGGTCCGCGTCCGGTTTCGCTTTACGCAGAGCTTTGGCGGTTGCCGCGATTGCTGGGTTCACGTCCTGAAGCGGCGCTGTCGGCCCGAACTCAGCGGGCGAGGCCGCCCTGGGCTTGGACTTCCGGCGCCCCCGCTCCTGATTCAAAACCTCACGAACCGCTGGCGCTAGGTTGTTGCGCGAACCATGGATAACAATGTGATCGTGTTGCGGATCTGCCGTATTGTGGAACTGAGTCTGCTTCGTTGGCTTGCCCGCGTCCTTCTCTGCCCAATAGCCACGCGGGGGCGTGGGGACCCGGTGCTTGTCACAAATCTTTTTCAGAGCAACGTCTGATATTCCAAGGTCCTCGGCCACTTTTGTCATCGGCCGAGACCAGACGAGATGGACGGTCACTGATTCTCGCTTTGTTCGCAATGGACAAGAGCTTGGCAGGTCAGTCAGGCCAGGGGCGCCGGACGCTATTGGCCGGCGTCATTTTGAGCAAACTCCCCGGCGTTGCCGTTCACCAGGTCACCGCAGGAGCGGTCAAGTGTTTGGTTGGCCGGCGACCCATGTCTCGATGACTTCAAAGTTGCTGCTAAAGGCAACGAGGTCGGCCCGATAGCCCGGCGCGATCGTTCCAAGCTGGGACTCTAGGCCCAGAAAGGTGGCCGGGGTGCGGGAGGCCATTGTCAGGACGTCGGCAATGCCAACCCCGAGCAACGCGACCGCATTGCGTACCGCCTGCATCATGGTCAGATGCGCGCCGGCGAGCGTGCCATCAGGACCAGTCAGGCGAGCTCCCTGCAGGGTAATTCGTCGGCCCTGCAGCAGGAAATGCCGCAGATCCGTGCCAACCGGGGGCATCGCGTCCGTGATCAGCATCAAGCGATCGGGCCCCTTGCAACGCATGGCGACGCGCAAACTCAAGGGGTCGACGTGAAGGCCGTCGCAAATGATCCCGGCAAATAGCCGTTCGTCATCCAGCGCGGCACCGACCACGCCCGGTTCGCGTCCCGTCAGCTGCGACATGGCGTTGAACAGGTGGGTAACGCCGGTCACACCGCGATCCGCGGCCTGCTCAATTTGCGCCTGCGTCGCGTCGCTATGCCCGGCCGAGAGACGCAGTCCCACTCCAAGTAGGTCGTCGATCAGCGACGGCGGCACGCATTCCGGGGCCAAGGTCACTATAGAGCGACCGCAGCCGCTGAAGCTCTTCATCGCGGCAAGATCGCGCGTGTTCGGCACGCGAATCTCGGATTCGAGATGGATACCCTTGCGAGCCTTGTTGAGCGCAGGGCCCTCCAGATGAAAGCCGAGCACGCCGGGAATTTGCAACGAGCCCGGCGCGACCGCTGCGAGCCGTTCGACCACATCGGTGCGATCGGTGATCAGCGTCGGCAGACAGCCGGTGGTCCCCGTTCTGCGGTGAGCCTCGACGATGCGGCGCACGCCGGCCTCCGTCGGATCATCGTTGAGGAGAACGCCACCACCGCCATTGACCTGGATATCGATAAAGCCGGGCGCGAGGATCGTGTCGGAGGGAAGTACGGGTATCCCGACCGGCACCGCGTCTTCGAAGCTGACGTCCTCGATGAGGCCGCCCGAAACCCTGACCAGCGCCGGCCCCCGCATGACCGTTCCGTCGAACAGTTGCGGCGCAGCGATCGTGAAAGGCCCGCGGGGCGAGGAGTGGTTCATGAGGTTCATCGCGCAATGGCAGCGCGTGCCAATCTAGCATGGTAAGGTGCAGCCGCATGAACCCAAGATCGGTAAAGCCGGATCCCTAAATTTGAACACTGCGGGAGGCCTCCGATGGACCCGGAACCAAGGTGTTCGCGTTGGAAAGCCATGGTGAAGAGAGCCGCGTTGTATCTCGGAGTTGACGGCGGCGGCAGCCGTTGCCGCGCCCGCCTCGAGGATCAATATGGTACCACGCTCGGCGAGGGCGGCTCGGGGCCGGCAGCGACACGGCTAGGCATCGATGAGGCGTGGCGGTCGATCATGCGAGCGTGCACGGCCGCAGCCGAGCAGGCAGGGGTGGGGCCCGAGGATTTTGCGCTGATGCACGCGGGGATCGGTCTTGCTGGTCTCGGGCGTCGGGGCGCCGAAGCGGCTCTCAAAGAGATTGCGCATCCGTTCGCATCGGTTCGCTTCATCAGCGACGGATTGGCCGCGTGTCTCGGTGCGCATGGGGGTGCGGACGG
>Ga0210401_10005835_pt1 | contig 12606 bp, 13 predicted proteins | sample IncBWH32MmetaG_FD_150866 | JGI IMG/M metagenome (GOLD analysis project Ga0210401, IMG submission 150866) | Forest soil microbial communities from Barre Woods Harvard Forest LTER site, Petersham, Massachusetts, United States - Inc-BW-H-32-M | ecosystem: Environmental > Terrestrial > Soil >... | reverse complement strand
GCAAAGTATTTTAAGTATAAAAAGTCGCTCGCGGATTTGTCAATCGAGCTATCGAGTGACTACAATTTGAAAATACCCCGGGCGGGCGATTGCGCTCTCGCACGGCGGTTGTCTTCCAGGAGGCGACATGGAACACGGTCGATTTGAGTATTCGGCCATCGCGCGGCGGCCTAGATGGGAGCTTCCGCACGGTGCGCGCGTCGCCGTCTGGATTACGCCGAATGTCGAGCATTTCCATTACGACAAACCCGCAATGTCGATGACGCCGATGACCGCCGGATTGCGACCGGACGTGCTCAATTATGCTTGGCGCGACTACGGCGCGCGCGTCGGCATTTGGCGCCTAATGGAAATCCTCGACCGGCAAGGTTTTCTCGCCACCGCCGCGCTAAACTCGGAAGCATGCCTGCACTATCCGGCGATCATCGAGGAAGGCAACAAACTCAAGTGGGAGTGGATGGCGCACGGCGAGAACAATTCATCCCTGCTCACCGGAATGCCGGAGGAAACCGAAAGAGCGATTATCATTAGAGTGCTCGACACTATTGCGCAAAGAACCGGCAAGAAGCCGCGCGGCTGGCTCGGACCGGCTCTCACCGAGACCGACAACACCCTCGACCTTCTGGCTGAAGCCGGCATCGACTATGTCGCTGACTGGTGCAACGACGAGCAGCCCTATGCGATGAGGACGCGGAAAGGCTCGATCGTCGCCCTGCCCTATACGCTTGAGATCGGCGATATCCCGGTGTTCCTGCAACACGGCGGCTCGGGCGAGGAGTTCGAGAGGATGATCGTCGATCAATTCGACTCGATGTACGAAGAAGGCCAAAAACAGCCGCGCGTCCTTTCGATCGCATTGCATCCCTTCCTGATCGGACATCCGTTCCGCGCGCGCTACCTGGAGCGCGCGCTGGCGCATATCCGCAAGCACGACGCAGTTTGGATCACGACCGGTAGCGCGATCACCGACTGGTACAAGTCAAAGTCGTTGTCATAGATGAAGCGAGTACGTTACTCTTTTGGCTATCAGGAACTTCAGACTGCGCCCGCCGGGCGGCCGGCGCCAACAGGGAGGAACTTGGATGCGGCACGACGTGATCGACGACGTCGCTTCGCTGGTGAAGCCTGGGAGCGTTCACCGCCGCCTGTACGACGATCCGGCAATTTTTGAACTCGAGTTGGAACGCGTCTTCGGGTCGGCCTGGATTTATGTGGGACACGAGAGCCAAGTTAAACAACCCGGCGACTATTTCTGCACCTATCTTGGCCGCAAGCCTGTCGTGGTGGTGCGCGGCCCGGACAGCAAGGTCCACGTTCTGCACAACCAGTGCGCCCACCGTGGCGCGCTCGTGGTCGCGCTCGACAAAGGCCGCACCGGCGAATTCCAGTGCTGCTATCACGGCTGGACCTATCATCTCGACGGCCGCCTGAAAGCCGTACCGCTGCAACACGGCTATCCGCCGGGTTTCGATCCGAAAAGCCCGTCCATGGCGATGCTGCATGTGCCGCACGTGTCGAGCTATCGCGGCTTTCTCTTCGCCAATCAATCTTCGGAGGGACCATCGCTCGAAGAGTGGCTCGGCTACATGACGACGTCGCTCGACGATATGGTCGATCGCGCTCCGGACGGCGAGCTTGAGGTCGCGGGCGGCGTCTTCAAGCATACGTACAACGGCAACTGGAAACTCTATCTCGAAAATCTCTGCGACGCCGCGCACCCGTGGTTCACGCATCGCTCGTCGATCGACGCAGCGCAGCAACAGAGCGACGAGGTCTTCACTGACGGCGCCGGCGAGATCGCGATCCGGCAGATGCGCCAGAATGGGGCCCCTTACAGCTTCTGGGAGTCGCAGGTCGGGATTTGGACGTACCCGAACGGCCACAGCTTCCTGGGCGACTATCACGACGATAAGAAGCTCGTGGCCGCGCTCAATGATCCGATCTCCCGCGATTACATGGATGCGCTGGAAAGGAAGAAAGGGCGGGAGGAGACCAAGAGGATCATGGAAGTCCGCCGCTGGAACAGCAACATCTATCCGAACCTGTCATTCATGAGCCAGTTTCAGCAGTTGCGCGTCATCCATCCACTCGCCGTGAACCGGACGCTGGTCTGCACGTACAGTTTCCGGCTGCGCGGCGCACCGGAACAGTTGTTTCACAACACGATCCGGTTCGCCAACGTGGTCAACGGCACCGGCTCGCTGGTGCTCACCGACGATCTTGAGATCTATAATCGCATCGGGTTAGGCATTTCGAGCGAAGGCGCCGAGTGGCTGCAGATCGGCCGCGGCTTTCAAAGCGATGTGCCGGACGAGCATGGCGGCCGCCGCGGCAAGAACTCGACAAGCGAAGTCTATATCCGCAACATGTTCGACGCCTGGGTCGGCTACATGGACGAAGCAGCCGCGCCAAATCACCGGCGGTTGGAAAGCGTGCCCGCATGAGCCCGACCGATGTCGCCGCCGATCGGCGCGCCGCACCGCGCGCTTCCAAACCGCTCGATGTGCAGGCATGCGAGCAGTTTTTGGTGCACGAAGCGCGGCTGCTGGATGAATGCAGATTCGACGAATGGCTTGCGCTGTTCACGCCCGATGCCAGCTACTGGGTGCCGAGCGAGCCGGACCAGAAGAGTCCGCTCGACATGGTCTCGCTGATTTACGACGACCGCAGGCTGCTGGAGACGCGCGTGCGCCGGCTCGCGAGCCCTCGCATCTATTCGCAAGAGCCACGTTCGCGCACCAGCCGGGTCGTGACCAATGTGACGATCGAAGACACGACTGATCCGGTCGCCACACTCGTTCGCTCGAAATTTGTGCTTATTGAATTCCGCCGCAACGAGCAGCGGCTGTTCGGCGGCACGAGCTTTCACCGGCTCAAAACCGTCGACGGCGACATCAAAATCGCGTGGAAAAGGGTCGATCTGGTCAACTGCGACGGCCCCATGGATGGTATTGTGGTGCCGTTATAGGCAGCGTCGCGGGAAGCGGCTGCCGGGGCCGGTCGCTTAGCGGTTGCTTTGCCGCCGAAGTCGCTCCAGCACTTCCTTGCCAGTCATCACGTCACCAAATTGCTGGATCATGTTTTCCAGCGCCGCGCGGTGCTCATCGTCGGACAGAGCCGCGCAACAGTCGGACACCATCACCACCTTGAAATCGAGCATCATGGCGTCGCGGGCAGTCGCCTCGCAGCAGATGTTGGTCTTGGTCCCGGCAATCAGCACGGTGTCGATATCGAGGCTGCGCAACAGCCGCTCAAGGCCCGAAGAGCCGGCGATCAGCGCGCTGTAGCGGTTCTTGATGATGGTGGTGTCGGCCGGTCCAACGGTCAGTCCGGACCAGACCTTCTGGCGGCCCGGCGCCAAGCTTTGCCGTGTCTTTTCTCGCACTTCGTCGGCAACGATGTAATTGAAGAACAATTCCCAATCGCTGCGACCGGACGATTGCGTGTTGGCATGCAACACCCAAATCACCGGCACGCCGATTTTTCGCAGATCTTCGGCCAGCGCATTGATCGGCTCGACAATCTCCCGCGATCCCGGCACTTCCGCTGGCGCCCCCGGCGCGCAGAACAATTCCTGCATGTCGATGACGATCAACGCTGTGCGCCGCGGATCGAGCCCCTCGAACCAGTGGTAGCGTCCACGCCGTGCAAGCACGCGATCGACGATTTCCTGGCGTACGCTCACCTTGTGCATCGTGTCCTCAATCAGAATGAAAGCCCGTCGGAGAATATCCACAATACCCTGGTCTCGTCGGCTACGGCATTTTCCCAGGAATGCGGAATGTCCGAGCGAAAGTGCAGATATTCGTCGGCCGCGAGGTCGTAGGTCTCCTGATCTATACGGTAGCTGATCGCTCCCGACAGCACGAAACAGAACTCCTCGCCTTGATGCGTCATCGAGCCGACGCCAGAATGCGCGCCGCGGGTGAGGATGCCGAGCCGGGCCTCGAGCACGCCAGGCAGAAAATGGCCGGAAAGATCCTGCAGGGTCAGGCCCATTTCGGGATATTCGATGGTGTGACGTTCGGCGCGTCGCACGACGACACGGGGTTGCGGCCGCTCGCGAAAACGCGCGACCAGAAAGCCGAGATTCTCCTGCAGCGCGGACGCGAGATTGATGGCGTGCACGAGACTTGGCCGCAGCTGTCCATTCTCGATTTTGCTGATCGTGCTCGCCGGCACTTTCGATAATTCCGCAAGCCGGCTGATCGTAAGCTTGCGCCCGAGCCGCAATTCACGCAGGCGCTCACTGACGCGTTCGGTCTCGTAGCGCGCGCGCGCTTCGGTGGCTTTTGCGGGCGAGGACTTAAGCGCCATTCCTAGACCTTGACCAAGTCCTCGAGAAAGGGATCGTCCGGCAAAGCCGTTTCGGTGTCGAGCAAATGTCCGCAGCGCGGGCAGCAAAAGCGCCGCAGCACGACGCGCGATTCCACATTGCTTCCGGCCCCGGGCAACGCACCGACCGGCACTGTCGATAATGCTGCCTTTTTCTTCCAGCTCGCATTTGCCAGCGCCACCGGCGCCGAACAGGACGCGCAACAAATCTGTCCGTTCTCAGCGAAGAGGCTACCGGAGATCCGCCTTTTCATTGCCCCGCCCCTGTGCTGAGCCGAGCATGACGGAGCGCCGCTCGCATGGCTTGGGTGGCACTTTGATCGAGCGCCCCATCCTTGCAGACAATCCCATAAATGTCGGTGGCAGCTTTTTCCGATATAAGCCCGGCGTCGATATCCGCCAGGACTTTCTCTGCCGGCCGGTCGAGCGGATCGCCGATGCCGCCGCCGCCATTCCACCGCACATACAGCGCATCGTTGCCCATCAACGGAAACACCCCCCAAGAAATCGGCTCGCTCTCCCCCGGTATCGTGTCGAGGCTTGGCGCGAACCGGTCCACGTTGTGCATTTCCTGCGGTGCATGGACCCAAACATAATCGTTCACCCCGCCCGGGTAGCCGCCGCCAAGTCCTTCGCTCTGTGGAAACTTCGTGCCCTTGCCGGACACGACGTAATGAATGCCGCCGTCCGGCGCGTCGTGCGCGACGATTGCCATTTCGCCGCCGGCGCCGCCCCGATACTCACCCGCCCCGCCCGAGTCCTTCAGCCGCCTACGGAACAAATAGCGGATGGGAAACTGCGCTTCGATCGTCTCGACATTCGCCATGCGCGAAATCGGATTGGGGATCTCTCCGCCGATATCGACGCCGTCGGCAAAGGTGCGCGCCCCGCCCGCCCCGGCGAACGTTTCGGTGAGAATGCCGATTGCGAGCCGACCGCGCTGGTTATTACCGAACATGAAAATCGCGAAATGGTTCGCGTGCCAGACAGCGGTCGCCTCGTCCGCATATTTGTCGCTTGCCGCCAGCATCTTGCCGATGGCCGAACAGGCGGCATTGTTGACGGATTGGATGGCGCCGACGGTCGCGACCGACACCGGCGCCGGCCGCGTGCAATTCACGATCGTGCCTTCCGGCGCAATCATCGTGATCGGCTTGATCACGCCTTCGTTCCAGACGATGTCGTAGCACAAGAGCGGGAACAGCGGCGCGAACAAGCCGCCCAGCGACGCCCACTTCGAGCAATTCACGCTATACTTCGATTGCGGTGATGAGCCGGTGAAGTCGAAAGTGAGCGAGTCGCCGCTCTTCGTCATGGTCAGAAGGACCTTGTAGGTCTCACCCTTGACCTCGAGATATTGGCGCGACTGCCAGCGCCCGTCCGGCAATTCGCGCAGCCGTTCGCGCAGCCGCGCCTCGGACTGATCGATCAGCATTTTGCAGGCGGCATCGACGGTCTGCGGGCCATATTTCTCGATCAGCGCGAGCATTCGCTCGCGCGCCACGTTGTTGCAGGCGATCATCGAGCGCAGATCGAGCGCAACCATCTCCGGGCTGCGCACCATGTTCAGGATCGTATCCCACACGTCCTGGCGCAGTTCGCCGCGCTCGACGAGCTTGATCCCAGGCGAGGAGAAGCCTTCGGTAAAGATGTCCTGCGCGTCGGGCGCAAAGCCGCCTGGATTCATGGCGCCGATGTCGGACACGTGCACGAAGCACGCGCTCCAGGCAACGAGCTCGCCGCCCTGGTGGATCGGCGAGACGAGATAAATGTCCGAAGTGTGCAGCGCCGCCGTATAGGGATCGTTGAGCAAAAAAAGGTCGCCCTCACCGATGCGGCCTTCGAACTTGCGGATGATTGCCTTGCAAGCCTCGGCGGCGCTTGTGAGATGATGCAGAAAGCCCACGCCGCCCATCAACAGCGACCCGTCGGCCTGATAGAGAGAGACCATCAGGTCGTGGCCTTCATTGGTGATCGCGCTGCCGGACACATGCTTGAGCGTGATCACCGCCTCCTCGACGACGCGAAACAGGCGATGGCGGATGATTGAGAAAGTCACCGGATCCATGGTCGGTCCTTTCGTCATGCTTGCGCCCTAGGCATCGAAATCGATCAACACATTGCGATAGCCGTCCATAGTGCCGTGCTGTTTCTCCTGCAGCACAATGGTCGTGATCGGCGTGTGAATGACAGCCGGGCCAGGGACGACGTTGCCAGGCACGAGCTTGCGGAAATCGTAAATGTCCGCATCAGCCATACCGTTCCTGGCGTCGACGAAGATCGGACGCCGTCCGATCTTCGCGTGCGAGCAATCCTTCCCGGAGAGCGGCAGCGGCTCGAGCCGAGGACGCTCGATTAATCCGCGTGCGGTCAGGCGGAACATGGTCATCTCTATACCTGCCTCGCGGAAAGCAGAGCCCTTACCGTATTTGCGCTCATATTGAGCCTCGAAATCGGAAACGAGCTGTGTCAGGGCGGCTTCGTCAAGCGGTGTACGGCCGCGCACTATTGTGGTCACTTCGTGCACTTGGCGCGAGTAGCGAAGGTCGATCGACCATTCGAGCTTGACCTTGTCGCCGTCGAAACCTTCTTCCTTGAGCTGCCGCCGTGCCTGCTCAATCATCGGCGCATAGATGTTGTTGATCTCTTCCGGCGGTGACGGGACCTGCAATACCCTCGTCAATGAATACTCATGCACGATGTCGGCCGAGACGAGCCCGAATGCGCAATTGACCGACGCCGTATAAGGAACGACCATTTTTTTCACACCGAGCTCGGCGCCGAACATGCCGGCCACGATCCCGCACGATCCGCCGAAAGCGTGCAGCACGAAGTCGCGCGGATCGAGTCCGCGCTCGACCGTGATTTCGTGGATGAGATCGCTAATCTGAGCGGTCGCGACCCGGTAGATGCCGAAGGCGGCTTCCTCAATGCCCATACCCAGCGGCCGCGCGATCTTCTCGTCGAAGATGCGACGTGCGCCGGCTGGATCGAGCCGCATCGTGCCGCCTAAAAATATGTTTGGATCCATATAGCCGATCAGCATGAACACGTCGGTCAAGGTCGGCTCCGTGCCGCCCAGTCCGTAGCAGACCGGCCCCGGCCGCGCGCCTGCCGACCGCGGCCCAACGCGCGGGACACGGGTGCCCTCTTCCAGCCACACGATCGAGCCGCCACCCGAACCGATCGACACGACTTCGATCTTCGGCTGCGTGTAATGGAACCGGTCGACCATCGGTTCGCGAGCGTATTCGATCTCGCCATTCTGGATGACGCTGACCTTGAAGGTCGTGCCACCCATATCGGTCGCGATCACGTCGGACTGACCGAGCAGTTCGCCCAATACGCGACTGCCGATTACGCCGGCCGCCGGCCCGCACTCCAGCATGCCGATCGAACGATCGGCCGCCTCCTGCGCCGGCAAGAGCCCGCCATAGCCCTGCATCACCATCACCGGGCCGCGATAGCCTGCCTTCTGCAGCAGTGTTTGCAAGCTGCCCAGATAGTTGCTGGTGATACGCCCCGCGTAAGCATTGATGACAGTCGTCGACGACCGTTCATACTCGCCCGGAATGGGCGCAATCTCACTCGAAAGTGTGCAGTAGACTTGCGGCGCGATACGCTCGATCAGCTTGCGGACCTGGCGCTCGTTCTCCGGATTGTAGAACGACCAGAGAAACGACACGGCAAGCGCTTCGACACCCTTTTCCGTAATCAGGAAACGGATGGCCGCTTCGGCCGCCGCCTCATCGAGTTGTTGTAGAATCGCGCCCTTGTAGTCCGCCCGCTCGGTTACGCCGACGATGCAATCCGGATCCACCAGCGGCGGCGCGCGTTCGGTCTTGACCGGGTGCTTGATGCGGTCCTCGGACAGGCCGCCCCAACGGCCGTACGCGCCGCGAGTCGTTAAAACAGTATCTTCGAAGCCACGCGTTGCGATCAAACCAGTTCGTGCACCGTCGCGGGTGAGGATCGTGTTGTCCACGACGGTCGAGCCGTGCATGAACAAAGAGGTTTGCGCCAACAGCTCGGTCAACGAAATTCCCATCGCGTTGGCGGCCGAAGCGATTGAGTCCATGACGCCGACCGAAAAATCGGGCGGCGACGAAAGCGTCTTACCAAGATGAGCGGGCTCGCCAGCGGCAAAGACGATCGTGTCGGTGCAGGTGCCGCCAACATCGGTGGCGACGAGATAGTTTCGCATGCGTTCCGTCATCGTCCTTCAAGCCTAAAATGTCGAAGAATCTGGGCGCCGGTCGGCGATGCAGAGTGTCACGCTGCGGCGAGCGAGCGGGTTAGTCCATTCGACTGGCAATTCTTCGGCGACGTGAATCGAGTCGCCCGTACCCAATTGCTCAACCGTGCCGTCAGGAAATCGAAGGTGCAGTGAGCCGTCGACCACGTAGGCGAACAAAGCGCCATCTTTAGGGATATCGCCGCCTTCGAGTGACGTGCGACCGGCCAACGCGATCAGTCGGCTCCTGATGCGGGGATGATCAAGGGCCGGCAGATTTAAAGAACCGAGTGTGCGAACGGGCAATGAGCCGCGCACGACATTGCTGACCTGGCTCGCTTTGCGCGAGGCGGCGACCAACCGGTCGACCGCCTCCCCGAGCACATCGGCGATCGCGAGTACCGTCAAAAGATTCGGATTCGTATCGCCGCTTTCGATTTTCTGGATGGCCGCAACGCTAACGCCACTTTCAGCGGACAGGCGCTTGAGTGACCAGCTGCGGGCCTCTCGCAACTCGCGCAACCGGCGACCTAACGAACGCAAGTGCTCGCGGCCAAAATCGCTGCTCGAACGACCCAAAATACCTCCTCCGAAGGTACCGCCCGATAAAATGGCCTCACGCCGCGCGTGTCAAGTAGCAGTACATCGTTATTGCATTTGAAATGCGTTTGGTGAACGATGATCAGAGACCCGCACCGATGGCGAGACGCACCGATGACGCCTATTCGCATTTGCCGCGAAGATGAGCGCGCGGCGGTCGTGTCGATCATCAATTCTGCAGCTGAAGCCTATCGCGGCATCATACCCGCTGACCGGTGGCATGAGCCGTACATGTCAGCCGGCGAGCTTGACCGTGAGATCGCATCCGGCGTCACATTCTGGGGGTATGATGAGAGCAATGGGACATTAGCAGGGGTCATGGGCTTGCAGCCAGTGCGCGATGTCGATCTCATCCGGCATGCCTACGTTCTGCCGGCAAAGCAGCGGCAGGGCATCGGCAGTCAACTCCTGCAGCATCTTCGGCAAGTGAGCACCAGGCGGCTGCTAGTCGGCACCTGGGCTGCCGCGGAATGGGCAATCCCCTTCTACGAGCGGCATGGCTTTGGCCTCGTCTCACCGGCGCGTAAGACCGCGCTCCTCATGACTTATTGGAATATCCCGGAGCGGCAAATTGAGACGTCGGTCGTGCTCGTTTATCCGCCCGACGATCGAGCGCCTTGAAATCGCAAAAGCGACCGCCGAAGAAAATCGCGCCGTTACTTCCGATAAAGCCGCTTATCGGAAGTAATCTTGCCGGCGATTCCAAACCGGCTAGATCAGCATGGTTACGGCCAGCCCCCGACTTCGGACATGTCGCTGCGAAGCGCTAACTGACGCAAAGGCCACATACCGGAGATATTACCTCCGGTCAGCAGTTTGTTGGTCCATGAGTCGCGCTGTCGCACGCAAGAATCCGTTTGCCGTTGACCAACGGTCTAGGAGATATTTTGCACTTGGCTCCTTGAGCTGTAGCGCTGCCAGCTTTCGTCGGAATTCTCAGTACGCCTGAGAACTATGATCGAACGCTTTAAAATCATGCGCGTTGTCGCTCCAGAAATCCGAGCGATCGTTAAGCGGCAGGAGGAAATCCGTGGTTTCATTTACCCTTAACACCCGTCCGGTCTCGGTCGAGATCGACCCGGCCACGCCGCTCTTATGGGCGATCCGCGATCATGTCGGCCTGATGGGGACCAAATACGGCTGCGGTGCCGGCCTGTGCGGCGCCTGCACGGTGCATGTCGACGGCGCAGCAGTGCGCTCCTGCCAGACGCAGATGTCGCAGGTCGCCGGCAAGAAAGTCGTGACCATCGAGGGTCTGTCACCTCAGTCCTCGCATCCGCTGCAAAAGGCTTGGATCGCGGAAGAAGTGCCGCAATGCGGCTACTGCCAATCCGGCCAGATCATGCAGGCGGCTGCGCTGCTGGCCCAGAATCCGAAACCCAGCCGCGCCGAGATCGTCCAGCATATGGAGGGCAACATTTGCCGCTGCGGGACCTATCAGCGCATCATCGCCGCCATCGAGCGCGCCGCGCGGGAGGGCTGAGCCATGACCATCGTTGACACCAAGCTTACGCGTCGCAGCCTGCTCGCCGGTGCGGGTGGGATGACCTTCTGCATCGCCCTCGGCAGCGGTGGTGTCCGCCTGATGTCGCAGGCTCAGGCCAACGCGCTCGCCAACGCGCCCGTGACGCCATGGGTGCGTATCGCGCCCGACGGCCGGATCACCATCCTCTCGGCTGGCGCCGAGATGGGGCAGGGCTCGATGACCTCGCTGCCGCTGATCGTCGCCGAGGAGATGGACGCTGACTGGTCGAAAGTCGTGATCGAGTGGGTGCCGGCCGATGCGAAGGTCTATGGCTATAAGGATCCGTTCGGGACCGAACAGCTTATGTGGATCGTCGGAAGCCGCGCGGTGCAACTCTATTACACGCAGCTCCGTTTGGCCGGCGCCCAGGTCCGCACGGTTCTAATCGCCAACGCCGCGCAGCGATGGGGCGTCGATCCCGCAACCCTGAAAACCGAGCCCAGCGTCGTGGTCGACCCGGCCAGCGGCGCGCGGCTGGCGTACGGCGAGATTGCAAGCTTCGGCACCATTCCGGTGAATCTGCCGGCGGTGGACGCCAGCGAGCTCAAGGCACGCAAGGATTTCCGGCTGATCGGGCACGCCGTGCCGCGGCGTGATGTGCCGGCCAAGGTCAACGGCTCAGCGCAATATGCGATCGACGTGCAGCTGCCGGGAATGGTCTATGCCTCGAGCCTTCACTCGCCGGTGCACAATGCGCTGCCGAAGGTCTGGGACCCAGGCTTTCAGGACGCCTCCTATGCACGTCCGGAACGCTGGAACGATGCAGACGTGCGGGCCATGAAGGGCGTGATCGACATCGTCGCGCTGCCGAACGGACTGGCGGTGGTGGCCGATCACTTCGAGGATGCAATCGCGGCGCGCGACGCGCTGAAAGTCACCTGGGCCAAGGCCAGGGCCGACGGTTTCGATTCCGACCGCGCGCTGGCGGATTATGTCCGTGTCCATGACGATCCGAACGCGCCGGCGGTCATCGTCGAGACGAAGGGCGACGTCGCTGCGGCCTTCGCCGGCGCGGCCAAGACATACGAGGCCGAGTTCCGCAGCGACTACGGCTACCACGCGCAGATGGAACCCTTGCTGGTGGAAGTCGATCCGCGCCTCAGGAACCCCGAGCGCCCTCGCCACCGCCTTGCGCGACTCAGTGCTACATGGGCGGCGGCTTCGGACGCCGCTCGCTCGGCGACTACGCGGCCGAATGTGTGAACCCGATCGCCTTCCGGCTCGAACGGATGGGCGCGACGCCCAAGGCGCGCAACGTGCTCGAGGCGTCATCTGGTCGACCATGCTTGTCGGACCTGCCCGACGAGATGCACGTAGCCTTCGTCGACGCGGATGCCCGCCCGACCGGCCTTGGCGAAATCGGGTGCCATTCATCGCCGGCGCTATTTCGAACGCGGTCTTCCGACTGACCGGCAGGCGCCTTCGCCACCTGCCGTTCACGACTGAACGTGTACTCGAGACGTTGAAGACGTGAGCCGAGCGACCAGGGTGCGTATCGCAGGTAATTGACGGACATTCCGTTCGCTAGTGTGCAAAGCGCCGTCGGCTTTGAAGGCGGAGAAAGTTGGATTGCAGCAGCACTCCCTCCGCCAGACGACCGTTACGACGTTTCGGGTGGCCAGCCAGGCAGCGCAGCCGCCAATCGCGTAAATCATAAATTATGGAACAAGGCATACGACAGCGCCGAATTGCGCGAGGAACTGGATGAGCGCGGAACCAAGCCGGTCATTCCAAATCGCTGCAACAGGAAACAACCACCGTCGAATGCCGTAAATGTCGTAGAACTCCCACCAGGTACGGCCAGGAGGGTGAGTAATAGGGTGCAACGCTGGCGGGATCAATTGCGCTGCACCAAGCAGGTGCCGCCTGCTGCACGGAGACCGGAACACAATTTTTCAGCGTCGCCACGGCT